>Ga0210406_10005209_pt1 | contig 13687 bp, 10 predicted proteins | sample IncBWC30MmetaG_FD_155454 | JGI IMG/M metagenome (GOLD analysis project Ga0210406, IMG submission 155454) | Forest soil microbial communities from Barre Woods Harvard Forest LTER site, Petersham, Massachusetts, United States - Inc-BW-C-30-M | ecosystem: Environmental > Terrestrial > Soil >... | reverse complement strand
CGTACGGCCGGTCAAGGGCTCCCACGACCGCTTTGAGATCATCGCCGGCGAGCGGCGCTGGCGGGCCTCGCAGGCCGCGGGCCTGCACGAGGTGCCGATCGTCCCGGTCGATGTCAGCGACAGCGATGCGCTGGAGCTCGCGATCATCGAAAACGTCCAGCGCGAAGACCTCAACGCACTGGAAGAGGCGCAGGGCTATCACGCGCTCGCCGACGAGTTCAAACGCAGCCAGGAAGACATCGCCAAGATCGTCGGCAAGAGCCGCAGCCATGTCGCCAACATGATGCGGCTGACCAAGCTGCCGGCCGAGGTGCAGGCCTATATTGCCTCCGGCAAATTGTCGGCGGGCCACGCCCGTGCGCTGATCGGCGTGCCCGATCCGCTCGCTGCCGCCAAGCAGATCGTGGAGCAGGGCCTCAACGTACGCCAGACCGAAGCGCTGGCGCATGAGGAGGGCGTGCCGGAACGCAAGCCGCAAAAGGCCCGCGGTACGGCCAAGACCAAGGACGCCGACACCGTCGCGCTGGAGAAGCGCGTGAGCGATGCGCTCGGGCTGAATGTCAGTGTCAATCATCGTGACCCCGGCGGCACCGTGCAGATCAGCTACCGCAACCTCGAGCAGCTCGACGAGGTGGTGCGGCGCTTGGCGAGGGGCGGCTGAGGCATCGCGACCTCTCCCCGTCGTTGCGAGGAGCGTATGCGACGAAGCAATCCATGCTTCCTTGCTGCGAGATGGATTGCTTCGCTTCGCTCGCAATGACGGCTTGGCAGGTATTCCGCCTCCGGACGGCACTTCAAAATCACCCCTTCCTCCTCGCATTCACCGCGATCGACAGCAGCGCGCGCTGGGCGATGACGGCGGCGAGCGCGGTCTGCTTGCGCATGTCCAGCGCCGCGGTCGCGAGCTGGTCGATGATCGTAACCAGCCGCGCCGGGGAAAAATTTCGCAGCGCGACCTCGACCATCGGCTTGCGCGAAAAATGCAGCCGCGGAAATCCGCCGTCGAGCACGGTCGAGGCCGGCGCGCCCTCGGCCATCGCCAACGTCGATTTATGCAGCCACGCCGCCTGGCGCTGGGCGGAGGCGATGATGAGACCTGGATAGGTACCGGCGATTATGGCCTTCTGGAACTCGCTCTCGACCAGCTCCGGCTTTCCGGCAAAGGCGCCGTCGACGATCGGATCGAGTTTCAGTTCGGACGCGTCGGCCACTACCGACATCACATGGTCCAGCGTCACCTCGCCCTCGCCATGCGCGAACAGCGTCAGCTTGCGCAGCTCGTTGCGCGAGGCCTGGCGGTCGCCGCCGAGCAAGGTCATCAGCGCGGCGCGGGCGTCCGCCGCGATTCGCAGATTCGCAACCCGCAATTCGTCATCCATCAATTTTGCGAGATCGCGTTCGCCGTCGGGATAGCAGCCGATTGCGACCGCGGTCTTGGCCCGCTCGCAGGCCTTGCGCAGCGGCGACTCCGGCCGGAGGTCGCCGGCCTCGATGACCACGCGGCAATCCCTGAGCGGTGTGTCGGCCAGCGTGTCGACGCCGCTGGCAAAATTGCGCGAGCCGGCGCGGACGCGGATGGCGCGGCGGCCGCCGAACAGCGGCACCGTCAAAGCTTCATCCATCAGCCGGGACGGTTCGGCGGACAGCTCGTCGCCATCGAGCTTCACCATGGAGAAGGGGTCGTTGACGTCGTCGACCGCGGATTTCAAGAGCGCGTCGGCGCGCTCGCGCACCAGCCCTGCGTCAGGACCATAGAGCAGGATGATCGGGCGGCCCGGATCGGGACGGGCGAGGAAGGCGTCGATGTCTTTTCCGCGCAGCGCGACCATTTCATCTCAAATCGTCATTCCGGACGCCTCGCAAGAGGTGGATCCGGAACGACGCCCGCGTCAGGTCCCCGCTGTGAAAAATGAGGCGATCCGGGTCTGGATATTGTCCGCAATTTCCTGGGCTGCGCGGTCTTCGGCGTCGCGGAAGGCGCGGGAGCGCGCAAAGCGCTGGTAGGATCCGGGCATGTCATAGGTCACGCGGGAGAACGTACTGCCGCTCATGACCGATTTGTTGGTCGCAAGCTCGACCAGGTTGAACTGCGCGTCGATGCCGACATTCTCGCTCGAGGGCAGGCCGGTATTGGGATCGATGATCAGCGACGACCGGCCGGTCGAGAAGCGCAGCACCAGCTTGTAGAGCGGCGCCACGCCGGTGGCGTTGCCGTAAAGCTTGAACGCCAGCGCGTTGCGGATTTCGACGCCGATGCGGGCCTCGCGCGAGGCATTGGGCTTGTCGACCGGCGGAAGATCGACCGTCAGCAACTTGTCGCGCAGAGCGGGGCTGCCGTCCGCATGCTCTGCATACATCGGCTGGAAGCAACCGGCCGTCAGCGCTGCGAGACCGGCAACGGCGATGAGCCGGACAGCGATGCGAAGCTTAGCCGACGACATTGACGATCCTCATGGGAACCACGATCACCTTGCGGACGGTCTTGCCGCCCAAGGCGAGTTTTACTGCATCAAGGGCCAGAACGGCAGCCTCAATCTGCGGATTTTGTGCGTCCCGTGGCACGGTGACATCACCCCGCTTCTTGCCATTGACCTGGACCACCAGGGTAACGCTGTCTTCAACCAGCAAATCGCGTTCGATTTGCGGCCAAGCGGCCTCCGAAATCAGCCCGGACTGCCCCAGCACCTGCCAGCATTCCTCCGCCAAATGCGGCATCATGGGCGAAATCAGTTGAACCAGGATGAGCGCGGCCTCCCGGACAGCCCAGGCCAGATCCGCGGTTGGTTTACCTTCCTTGCCCAGCACCTCCGACAGCGCATTGGCGAATTCGCGGATATGGGCGAGGCAGACATTGAAATGCAGCCGCTCGATACCGCCGGACACCTTGTCCAGCGCGCCATGGGCGGCCTTGCGCAAGACCAGCGCGTCGGCGCCGAAGGAGGCCGGCCGGGCCGCCGGCGCGCTGTTCGCGATCTCGGCGGAATCATTCACCAGCCGCCATAGGCGCTGCACAAAGCGCGATGCGCCCTGCACCCGTTCGTCGCTCCAGATCACGTCGCGGTCGGGTGGCGAGTCCGACAGCATGAACCAGCGCGCGACGTCGGCGCCGTAGGCCGCGATGATGTCGTCGGGGTCGACTGTGTTCTTCTTCGACTTCGACATCTTCTCGATGGCGCCGATCGTGACTTCCTCGCCGGTAGCGGTCAGCACCGCGCGGCGGCCGTTGCCGCCGGCCTCGACCGTCACCTCGGCCGGCGTGACATAGGTGCCGTCGGCCTTCTGATAGGTCTCGTGCACCACCATGCCCTGGGTGAACATGCCGGCGAACGGCTCCTTCATGTCGATATGGCCGGTCGCCTTCATCGCGCGGGTGAAGAAGCGGCTGTAGAGCAGATGCAGGATCGCGTGCTCGACGCCGCCGATATATTGATCGACCGGCATCATGCGGTCGGCGACCGCGGGTGTGGTCGGCGCGTTTTCGTTCCAAGGATCGGTGAAGCGCGCAAAGTACCAGGACGAATCGACGAACGTGTCCATGGTGTCGGTTTCGCGCAGCGCCTTCGCCCCGCATTGTGGGCAGGTGACGTGCTTCCAGGTCGGGTGATGGTCGAGCGCGTTGCCCGGCTTGTCGAAGGTCGCGTCCTCGGGCAGCTGCACCGGCAGGTCCGCATCCGGCACCGGCACCACATCGCATTTCGGGCAATGGATCACGGGGATCGGGCAGCCCCAATAACGCTGGCGCGAAATGCCCCAGTCACGCAGGCGGAAGTTGACCTGCCGCTCGCCCACCGGAGCGTTGCCGCGCAGCTCTGATTCCAGCCGTTTTGCGACCTCTTCCTTCGCTTCCGCGATGGTCATGCCGTCAAGGAAGCGCGAATTGATCATCCGGCCGTCGCCGTCATAGGCGACATCCGTGATGACAAACGTCTTGGGGTCCTGGCCCTCCGGGCAGACCACCGGAATGTTGCCGAGCCCGTATTTATTGACGAAGTCGAGGTCGCGCTGGTCGTGCGCGGGACAGCCGAAGATCGCGCCGGTGCCATATTCCATCAGCACGAAGTTCGCGACATAGACCGGCAGCTTCCAGTTCGGATCGAACGGATGCACGGCGCGGATGCCGGTATCAAAACCCTGCTTCTCCGCGGTATCGATGATCTCCTGCGCGGTGCCGATGCGTTTGATCTCGGCGATGAACTCGGCGAGTTTGGGATTCTTCGCGGCCGCGGCCGTGGCCAACGGATGGTCGGCCGAGATCGCCATGAACTTGGTGCCGAACAGCGTGTCCGGCCGCGTCGTGAAAATCTTCAGCTCGTTCTCGCCGGCGGGCGTCGTCTTCGGGTCGAGCGCAAAGCGGATCAAGAGGCCCTCGGAGCGGCCGATCCAGTTGCGCTGCATCAGCCGCACCTTGTCGGGCCAGCGGTCCAGGCCGTCCAGCGCCTCCAGCAGCTCCTGCGAGTATTTCGTGATCTTGAAGACCCACTGGTTCATTTCCCGTTGTTCGACAACGGCGCCGGAGCGCCAGCCGCGGCCGTCGATCACCTGCTCGTTGGCGAGCACGGTCATGTCGACCGGGTCCCAGTTGATCTTGCGCTTCTCGCGCTCGGCGAGGCCGGCGCGCAGGAAGTCCAGGAACATCTTCTGCTGATGCTTGTAGTAGGAGGGATCGCAGGTCGCGAACTCTCTCGACCAGTCGAGCGACAGCCCGATCGAGCGGAGCTGCTTTTTCATCGCGGCGATGTTGTCGTAGGTCCAGGCCTTCGGCGCCACCTTGCGCTCGATCGCGGCATTCTCGGCCGGCAGGCCGAACGCATCCCAGCCCATTGGATGCAGCACGTTAAATCCCTTGGCGCGCATGAAGCGGGCCAGTACGTCGCCGAGCGTGTAATTCCGGACATGGCCGATATGGATGCGCCCAGACGGGTAGGGGAACATCTCGAGTACGTAATATTTCGGTCGCGGATCGTCGTTTTTCGACGAAAAGATCGCGTTTTCGTCCCACTGGCGTTGCCAGCGCGGCTCGGCTTCGCGGGCGTTGTAGCGTTCGGAGGTCATGGAATCGCTTGGGATTTCTTGGAATTGGCGCCCATTTCAGGCTCAGGACACTAGCCATAAAAGCGGCTGCGGGGTCAACGGTTTAGCACCTGTGGGCTAGGGCCTTCCGGGGGGAAATCGGTACGACGTTCCGGATTGGCCAAAATGAGCAGAATTGAGAAGCACTTAATGATTTCATGAGACCTTCATACCCAAGCAACAAGAAAAGATGGACCCGAACGGAAGCAAGCGCAGCCCTTGGCCGACGCATTCGACGAGCTGGATTTCGAGTACGTGACCGATGTGGCTGAAAAGGCCATGCACGCCGTCACCCGGCAGCGCGTCCCCCCGACGCCGCAGAATTTCCACGTCTGGTTCAAATACGCGCTCGGCACGCCGGTCGAGCTCAAGCGCACCATCGACATCCTGGTCGCCAACAAGCGCAAGTTCGACGCCGCGACCAACCGCGACCTCTATACGACCTATGTCGGATCGAGGGGCACCGACGACGCCGTCAACCATCAGGTCTCCCAGCAATTGCATTCGGTGCTGGAGTCGGCGCAGCAATTCCTCAACACGGCCATCGCCGACAACCGGACGCAGATCGCGGCGATTAACGAGGTCGCCGACCGCTCCGAGGCCGGCGTCGATCCGCGGCTTCTGGTCGAGACCCTGATGAACGAGCTTCGCAAGGCCGCAACGCGCGCGACGAAACTCGAGACGCAGTTCGCCGCAAAGTCGCGCGAGCTCGACATGATCCGCGAATCGCTGTCGCAATCGGAAGAGCGGGCGCGGACCGACACGCTGACCGGATTGCCCAACCGCCGCGCGCTGGAGGAATTCTTTCGCAACGCGCAGACGCAGGCCATGGAACAGGGGCAGCCGCTCAGCGCGCTGCTGATCGACATCGACCATTTCAAGCGGTTCAACGACAATTTCGGTCACGGCGTCGGCGACCAGGTGATCCGCCTGGTGGCGAAGGCGCTCCGCGAACGGGTGCGCGAGAGCGATCTCGCGGCCCGCTATGGCGGCGAGGAGCTGATCGCAGTTCTTCCCGGGGCCGATCTCGCCGCCTGCGCGGTGACGGCCGAACGCATCCGCCGCGGGATCGCCGAGGGCAAGATCACCCGGCGCTCCACCGGCGAGGAGCTGCCCGGCATCACCGTGTCGATCGGTGTTGGCCAGTTTCAGTTCGGCGAGTCCATGGAGGACATGATCGACCGCTGCGACCGCGCGCTCTATCAAGCCAAGAAGCGCGGCCGCAACCTTGTCGTGACGGAGAACGAGATCGAGCCGGAGCGGGCGGTGGGGTAGGGCATGATCCGGAAAAGCGTGGAGCGGTTTTCCGAAAAGATCATGCCCAATCAAGGTGGCCTGCGCTTGCAATGACGTCAGACATGCGCTCTCGATCTCGCAGCGCGTTTTGCCCGAGTTTTTCCAATGCGTCGCCCCTCTGAAAACAGAGGGCGCAGGGAAGACCGGGCGCTGGCCGCACCCGCAGCCTCGTGTGCAAGGGTAGAAAGCACACGAGTTAGTCACCACAGGTTCGACCGATGCGATCCGGTCTTCCCTGCGCAATGGTTTTGCGGCTTATACGCGCTCTCCTCGGTGTGCCGGGCTTGTTAGCCACCGTCGCCGGCGGGATCATCACCCGCCAACTTGACACCAGCGTCGGGGTGCCAGGACCACACGATTTTGCCGTCCGTGTTGGCATCACTCGTCAGTCGATGCCGCCACGTCCATCGCATCCCGCACCGACGTCCGTGACGATCGCGAAGCGCCCCTCTTGATCAGGCGCGGGATGGCACGGACCATACATCTGATTTTGGCTTCTGAAAAAGCGAAATATTTTTTGGCGAAGGACTTGACGGGAATTCGCGGAGCTGACCCGACGGGCAAATCAGTTTATTGAAATGCCTGCAGTAGCAAGACCTTAGATATAGTGGTGCCGGAGCGGGGCCCGGCCTGGGGCGCCTGATCAACCAAGGGCTGTGCGACAAGCCGCCCCAGGTCTTGTCGCACAAAAGCCTTGCACGGCGGGCTCACCCGAACAATCATCCCGCTTGTAATGGAATATGGGTAACCTATAGTTGCAATTGGAAATCGGTCTCCACGGGGGAGTTCGATGCCGATAACCGTATTCGTAAGCTACAGTCGAAAAGACGTGGGATGGCGTCAACAGTTTGAAGAGGCCATGGGAAGTGGCTTTTACAAAAAGATGTTCGACCTTTGGTTCGACGAGCGAATTCAGCCAAGTGAAAAATGGGATGCCAAGATCCGCGGTGCGATGGACCGAGCTAGGATTGCGCTGCTTCTCGTCGGCAAAGGCTTTCTGAATACCTCCTACATAGCCACCGAGGAACTGCCGAAAATTTTCGATTATTGGCGGAATAATCGAACCAAGATTTTCTGGGTGCCAATCAATAAAATTGACGCCAGCGTCCTTCAGATCACTGGACTTGATAAGATTGAATCGGCGTGGCCGCACGAAACACCACTCGCGGGACTCCGGGGACTGGAGCTTGACGACGCGCTCATGCATATCGCATCGAGGTTGATCAACGCTATCGGCTTGGATGATGATGGTGATGAAATTCGGCCCAGGGTCGTCGAGAAAATTCCTGCCAGTACCGTGCTCGGAGACTCGTTTGCCGTAGGCGACTACTCGATGTTCTATCGCGCTACGGATCTGGACGTCGACGTGGCCGTCAAGGCGCTTGTCCCTGCGCCGAACAAACCCTGGCTAAGCGCGGATTTTGTCAAACGCGCGAACATTGTCCGGAAGATCACGAATTCAACGTCGATTGAAATCAGACACGTTATTTCGGACGCGCGCTTACCCTGTGTCGTGATGGATTTTCTCAATGTCCCGACACTGAGGTCACGGCTTGAGAAGGAGGGCAAGCTTGCCGGTCCGCTTGTCGCGAACGCCATCGGGCAGCTGGCGCGTCTTGCGGCAGACGTGCATTCGACGGACGGCCAGCCTCTGATTGGGCCAGTTCGGCCATCGCATGTCCATTATGATTGCGCGAAAAACAAGGCGTTCATCTCGCTGCTTGCGATCGCCAATGAGACCCTCGACTCCTGCCGAAATACTCCCACGCGTCTGCAGGACGCCCAGGCGCTCACCTATCTCAGTCCCGAGCGATACTTTGGGAAACCGATTGGCCCAAAAACCGATCAGTACTATCTCGCATTGCTGGCGCTTGAGCTCCTGCAAGGTAAGCCGCCAGTGCAGGTCGAGACCTTTGCCGACCTCAAGTTGAAGGAAGATTTTTTCAAATCCGCGAGATCGAGATTCGACGAAGTGCTTCGCACGGAACAGCCCGCCCTTTCGTTTGTCCTAGCAAAGATGCTCGAGCCCGAGCCGGAGAGCCGGTGGCCGGCGATGAGCGATGCCGTCGCCGCCCTTCAGGACATAGCAAAGGGAAAGGTGCCCGAAGCGGTAAAGAAGCATGCGGATGCTCAGTACATGACCATCCTTCGAGAGAAAGCAGATTTTTTTCGCTCGTTCTACCGAATCTTGTTTGAAAAATCGGATGCGATCGAGGCGCTGTTTGCCCACAAGAGCATCGAGGAGCAGTCGCAAAAGCTCAACGAGGCCATGAACACCATCCTGAATTATACGGAGGGTCTGAAGGCCTCAAGCCTGGCCGGCGAGGTCAGACGTCACCACAACATGGGCATCAAGCCCGAGTTTTTCGAGTGCTTCAAAGACGCATTCATGGACGCGCTGCGCGAAGCGGGCATTACCGACGGCTATTCGGAAGATGCGTGGCGCGCAGTGCTCGATCCCGCGCTCAATTATATGAAGAGCAACATTGCACTCCCTGCGAGCTGATTGGAATCGAAGTCCCGATCCCGATGCCCTCAGCTCGCCATCGCGACACCGCCGTCACCGTCGGTGATGCGCACGAAGCCGTGCTCGACGACGGTGTTGCGGCCGCGGCGTTTGGCGGCGTAGAGGGCGGCGTCGGCGGCTTCGATCAGGTCGCCGGGGCGCTGGGTGTCGCCGGGCTTGGTCGAGGCGACGCCGACGCTGACGGTGACGCATTGATGGCTCGAGGTCTGGTGCGGCATCGCAAGTGCCAGCACCGCGCCGCGCACCATCTCGCCGATCTCGCGTGCGCGCTCGGCCTCGACGTTCGGCAGCAGCAGGCAGAATTCCTCGCCGCCATAGCGGCCGGCAAAACCCATGGTTTCGGCGGCGATGCCGGACAGCGTCTCGCCGAGCCGGGTCAGGCAGGCGTCGCCTTCGGGATGGCCATAGGTGTCGTTGTAGAGCTTGAAGTGATCGACATCGATCATCAAAAGCGACAGCGCGCTGACATACTGCTGCGCTTTCATCCATTCGAAATCGAGCCGGCTCTGGAAACCGCGGCGGTTGGCAAGGCCCGAGAGCATGTCGATCGAGGCGATCACGGTCAGGCGGTCGTTGGTCTCGACCAGCTCGCGCTCGCGCTGGCCGAGCTGGGCGGCCATGGCGTTGAAGGCGCGCGCCAGCGGCACGAATTCGGCCGGCAGGCGATTGTGCGCCACGCGCGCCGAGGAATCGCCCTGGCCGAAGCGCTTGGCCATCGCCGCCATCATGTCGATCGGCTTGATGATCAGCCTCTCGGCGGCGATCAGCGCACCGAGCAGGACAAAGAGGATGACAAAGGCGAGCTGCAGATAGGCGGTGCGGATGTCGTGGTTGATCGCCGCGGTTACCCGGTCCTCATCGATGCTCGCGATCAGGCGCGAGCCGGTGCCGGCGATGCGCGCGAAGCTGAGCACGCGCGGCGATCCATCGACGGCCCGGAACGACAGCGAACCCTGGTCCTTGTCCGAATTGAGCGCGGTTTGCGCGATCGCCGACATCAGCGGCACGCTGTCGAGCGACTTGCCGATGCTGCTCGCCTCGTCCTTCGGCGCCGCCATCACGATGCCGTGGCTGTCGACCAGGGCTGCCGAGACGCCGGACCTGGCGCCGAGAGTGTCCATCAGCTTCGACATCCATTCGAGGCTGATGCTGGCCACCACGATCGCGTCCGAATCCCTGTTGATGGCGGCGACTGGATAGGCCGCCAGTATCACGGCCGTATTGATGGCGGGGACAAAGGTGAAATCGCTGAAGACGATTTCGTTGGTCGTGCGCGCCTTCTTGATATAGGCACGCTCGCTGAGATCGACGCCGACAAAGGTGTTGCTGGTCGAGCATTGCACCCGGCCGTCGCCGCCCACCATCAGCAAGTTGCGGATCCAGGGCAGGTTGTCCGGCAGGCTCGCGCGCAATATATCGCAGCTGCGGCTGATCCCGCCGGCGGAAGCGCGGATATAGGCCGCCGATTTCAGCAGCGTCTCGACCGAGGAGATGACCTCGCGCTGGGTGTCGGCGCTGTGATTGGCGAGCCGCAAAAATTCTTCCGAGGCCTGGGCCATCTGCCTGGCCCGGGTGTCCTCCAGCGAGCGGGCGCGTTCGAGCATCAGCGGCGTCACCAGGATCACGGCCAGCAGCGCGAGACGCGCGCGAATGCCGAGAAGCTGCTTGAGTTTCGCCTTCTTGCGGTTGAAACTGATGTGAGACATGTGCCACCCCTACCCGCGGCGCAGGGTAGGCGGAATGGTTGAAGACACCTTTCAGGAACTCGGTAAAGTTCGACTGACCGCTATGGATTCACGACCCTGAGATGACATGACGCCCGAACATTCGACCACCGTAACCTCGCATTCACCAAACGCGCTCGCTGATGTCGAGCAGGAGATCGCGCGCGCCTGCGCCGACGCCAAACGGGAGCGCGCGTCGGTCACGCTGATCGCCGTGTCCAAGACTTTCGACGCGGGCGCGATTACCCCGGTGATCGAAAACGGACAGCGCGTATTCGGCGAAAATCGCGTGCAAGAAGCCAAATCGAAGTGGCCAGCGTTAACGGCAGCTTACGGAGGGCTTACGCTGCATCTGATCGGGCCGCTGCAATCCAACAAGGCGAAAGAGGCAGTGGCGCTGTTCGATGCCATCCATTCGGTCGATCGCGCGAGCATTTGCCAAGCGTTAGCCAAAGAGATCAATTCGCAGAAAAAATTTCCGCAATTGTTCGTCCAGATCAATACCGGCGAGGAGCCGCAGAAGGCCGGCGTCGCGCCGCGGGATGCCGATGCCTTCATCGCGGCGTGTCGCGACACGTATGGCTTGCAGATTTCAGGCCTGATGTGCATCCCGCCTGTGAACGAAGCGCCGGCGCCGCACTTCGCGTTGACCGCAAAAATTGCCGCGCGCAATGGTTTGAAGAATCTCTCGATGGGCATGAGCGCGGATTATCCGATCGCGATCCAGTTCGGCGCCACGCACATCCGCGTCGGCTCGGCGATTTTCGGGCATCGGGGGTAACGGCGTGCGTCGCTGGTCCCCCCGCCGTCATTGCGAGGAGCGAAGCGACGAAGCAATCCATTCTTTCGCGGAGATATGGATTGCTTCGCTTCGCTCGCAATGACGGTGTAGGCTATAGTCCGGAAAAAAGCTGCGGGAGAGAAGCGATGAAACAGCCGTGCGTTTACATCGTTGCCAGCAAACGCCATGGAACGCTTTACACCGGCGTAACTGCAAACCCGCCTCGTCGAGCATATGAGCACCGCGAGGGATTGGTCGCAGGCTTCACCGCCAAGTACGGCTGCAAGATACTGGTCTGGTTTGAGCTGCACGAGACCATGATCGACGCGATCACTCGTGAAAAGCAGATCAAGGCTGGCAGTCGCGCGAAGAAAATCGCTTTGATCGAAGGGATGAATCCGGAGTGGAAGGATCTTCACGATACACTTGCCTGACGCCTTTTTCGTCTTTGCGAGCGAAGCGAAGCAATCCATCTCTGAGCTTGCTGAAGCATGGATTGCTTCGTCGCTACCGCTCCTCGCAATGACGGGGATGAAGCTTAGTCAAACCCCACCGACACCCTGCCCAGCACGCCGAAATCCGCCTCGACCCGATCGCCGGACTGAATCGGCAGCGGTGGGTGACAGGTGCCTGTGGTCACCACCTCCCCTGCCCGCAGCGTGATGCCGAGGGTGCGCAATTCGTTGGCGAGCCACGCCAGCGCCACGCGGGGATCGCCGAGCACGTTCTTGCCGTGGCCGATGAACCTCTCACCGCGCATCGTGATCACCGGCCGCTCCTCGACCAGATCGAGCGCGCGCCAGTTCGCGGTCGCGGCGTTGCCCAGCACGAACAGATGCGCGCAGGCATTGTCAGCGATGATCTGGGCTTCGCCGGCGCTGACGAAATCCGCAAAGCGCGAATCCGGGATCTCGATCGCGGGATGCAGAGTGTCGACGGCGTCGAGCACCTCGGCGACCGAATAGACCGATGGGCGCGGCGGCAAATCAACGCGCATCCGGAACGCAAATTCGGGTTCGGCGACGCGCATCTCATTGCCGGCCATCGCTGCGGTGCCGCCGTCTTCGATCAGCGTCTCCTGCAAAATGCGTCCGGCCATCGGACCCGGCACATTGATATGCTTTTGTCCGGCCTCGCTGGTGGCGGCGATCTTCCAGCCGAATAATCTGGCGCCTGAAGCGCGCTCGATCTCGGCCTGGATGGCGTAACCCTCTTCGCGGCTCCGCGGCCGTTGCGCGGCGTCCAGGCCATCGAACTTGGTGCCGGCGCGCCTATGGCCTTGCAGCGTGCGCGAGGCCGCCTGAATCTGGTTGCTGTCGAGCATCGCCAATCTTCCATATTTTGTTTGCGCATGATCTCCGCGCAAACGCTACGCGTTTGTCGCGAGGGAAAGCCGCTGCACACTTTTCCGGATCATGCGCTATCCGATGACAATCCGCGTCCTGGGCCCGAGCCGCCGCAACAGATGCAGCATCGCCGCTCCTGTCATCGACACGCAGCCGGCGGTCGGCCCGAAATTTTCGCGCGCCAGGTGCAAGAACACCGCGCTGCCGCGCCCGGCGATGCGCGGGCGCGTGTTGTGGTCGATCTCGACAATGAAATCGTAGAGATGATCTTTTCGCGTTAGCCGGTCGCCGGTCGCATCGCGCGTCAGTCGGATCGCCTGGTTATAATGACGGTCAGCAGGGTCTTCGCACCAGGCGTCCTCGGGCCGGATCGCGCGCACCGCGAGATGCGTCCGCGGCCGCGGATGGCGGTCGGCGCGCCACCACAGACGTCGCGGGTGGAAAACTCCCCTCGGCGTGCCGCCATCGCCCTCGTGCTTGTTGGCGATGATTCCGCCGCGCCCAAGCGCCACGGGAATTGTCAATTCGCACGCCGTCAAGCAGCCCTGCCGGGAATTTCCGGCGCGCGCCCTGATCCTGATCAGGGAGAGCGGTGCGTCGGGGTTCATACCGTAAGCCATTGAAGAATCAATCATTTTCATGCGCTCCCGATGATTCCGGGCTGCGTATCGGGGGTGACAAGTGCATTACAGGACATTCATCAGAATGAACCGGAAATTTGGAGTAGACTGGCTTGGCTTGTGAATCGGCAATGGTTCCCTACCTGAAGGGGTAAACAGGCCGAGGCGACGCCCGTCTTTACCAACTTCTCGGCTGCAGGTGCGCCAATGCTGCATCGCTGCCGTCTATAGGATTGTACCCATGGCCAATGCCCGCAAAATCCTGATCGTGGATGATGACACCGATCTCCGCGATACGTTGGTGGAGCAATTGTCGCTACACG
>Ga0210406_10005208_pt1 | contig 13689 bp, 15 predicted proteins | sample IncBWC30MmetaG_FD_155454 | JGI IMG/M metagenome (GOLD analysis project Ga0210406, IMG submission 155454) | Forest soil microbial communities from Barre Woods Harvard Forest LTER site, Petersham, Massachusetts, United States - Inc-BW-C-30-M | ecosystem: Environmental > Terrestrial > Soil >... | reverse complement strand
GCTGCCGCGACTCGTGTAGCCTGTACCTCGGCTGTCAACCTCTCGCCTGGTGTACCCAGGGCGGGTTGCGCCACCGGAACGCTACTGAAACTTGTGCTCCATCGACATATGACGCTGCCCCGCACCGGTGACCTTATCAACACTCCTGCCGAGCGCCTCGCGCACGAAGAGTATGAGCGCGCCGAAAAGAGACGCCAGGAGCTGGCCGAGCAGCGTTCCGACCTGAATCCGCCCGACGTTCGCATTCGAATCTGGGAGAAGATTCACCAGCTGCGCTTGCCGTCCGACCCAGCGCATCCCATCCTTGATGTCATTGCGATCAGCACACGACTCACGCTTGCAGAGGTGCGGGAAGAGCAGCGGACGCGAGCCGTGCGAGCTGCGGACAGAAATCGGGGCTGAGCGCGCTAGGCAACCGCATGTGGCCCACTGAAACCCCCGCTAACTGCGATCCGACTTCCAGGAACGGTACGTGAGATTTGCTCCTTCGGCCGCCACGCGCCAAGATCGAATGGATCAGCTGCGCCGTGATCGGGCCACGGCGCCGGTGTTGCGGGCAGCATTCCCAGCGGTCCAACACCTGCGTATCGAGTTGAAGTTCGAAGGGCCGGGTTCGAGCACGCCGACCCCGCAGTCACACGTGCTCTATCCGCCCGCGCACGCGTTTTTCGAATACCCCTGTCCGTATTGGGACTGCGATGGGCAATTCGACCTCGATGGCGCCGTCAAGGCAGCACTGGCGGACGCAACCCACCGGGCGCAAGGAGTGCTTGTGTGCCAGGGCTCGCGGGGTGCTGATCGCACCGCAAGGCGGCCCTGCGAATTGCGACTCGTTTACGAGGTCACGGCGACTTTTTAGCAGAAGCGTTGACGCGGATCGTCCTTGGGATGCATCGATGATCCACGGAGTCCTGGCGAGCCGCCTGCGGGTCGGCCTCCCGCTTAACTCTGCGCCTTGACGTACTCGATCATCCGCTGATATTCGTCGCATGCTTCGCGCAGCTGCTGGATATGCTGCTCGGTGATGTCCTGCTGGCCCTGCGGAGTTCTTTCGAACAGCTGAAAGCCCGGCGCCTCGCTGTACTTCAGCTCCCGTTCGCAGCGCTGTTTTTGTCGCTCGAAATACTCAACAAGGTCCATGACGATCAGCCTAGACCCATTTGGGTCTCTTTACACCTTGTACCTTGTACCGCGAATTACCCGATTTAGTCCGGTAGCTATTTGGTCAGGAAATGGGTCACCAACATAGCGGTGAACCCGGCACGCAGCACGGGTCCGGCAGTCATCGGGGGGGCGGGACTCGCCGGCATCGCATACCGCCCGCTAGCGGGAGAGGCTAAGATATCGGTGGCCACTCAGGCGCCAACGAAGGTCGGCCGCTGATTGTGACACCGCATCGACGGGACCCGCGTGATGCTCGTGCCAGCGAAAGCTGACCAACTTTGGCTAGGTGGTCGTCGGGGGCCGCGTGCACCGCAACGCCTCTGCGGTCTGCTGGCGTTGGCGATATGCGCCGCGGCCGGCACGGCACGAGCGTGGGTGTACCCCGAGCATCGTGACATCGCGGTTCTGGCGGTCGAGACGCTCGACCCGGGGCGCCGCTCGCAGTTCGATGACCTGTGGCACTCGGCCCGTGGTACGCACGCAGAGCGTCTCTGCGAGCTCGGGGTCGATCGCCCGCAGGGCGTGGCGCCATCCTGCCTCGACTGGGCGGCCCTCTCGGCGATCGCTGGCGACCATTCGTGCTCGGCGGAGGAGATGACTGCGACTGTTCTCGGGTCGGAATGGATTCTGTCGGTAGCCGATATTGCCGCGCGCCTGAAGGTCGATCTGGCGCGCATTGCGATCCTCCCGCGGGCCGAGCAGCTTCCAACGACGCAGGGGACCGTCGCAGACATTCGCCGGCGCGTGGAGAGCGCGAGCGCGCGCGCCGACCGTAAGAACGCGCTACGGACCGCTGACAACCACATGCAACGCGCCGACGCGAAGTATGCCAAGCGCGCTTACTCGAGCAATGCGCATTTCCTGCTGGCACGCCCGCACACCGACACGTCGGCGGAGGAATACGCACTGCTGACGTTAAAGATCGGATCCAGAATCAACGCACTGGGAGTGTATGCCTGGTATCACCTCAGCGCCCTGCAGCAGGCGACGCGCCTTGCCCGCGAGCCGCTCGGCACCGATGAGCGGCAGGCGCTCGTGCGCGCGATGCTTTTCGACGAGGCCTTCGCGCTGCACTTCCTCGAGGACTCCTTCGCGGCCGGCCACGTTTCCGGGACCTGGGGAGACGCCTCGCAACGACAGGGCACGCACGACTATTACAATGAGGCGGGGCTCGAGGTGTTCCTCTGGCGCGGCTCCGGTCAGTCGGTGGTGCTGATGGGGGATGCGAACATGCGCCCGGAGGACGCCGAACGTGTCGCCGCGGCGGTACGCACCAGTCTCGAGCAGCTACTCGACACCGCCAGCGGCCGCACGCGTGGCACGGAACTGCCCTACACGCCGACGGCGCCGGCGCACCCGGACGCGTTCGACGTTTGCAAGCACCAGGTACTGATCGATCGGCCCGACATTACCGCGGCGCCGGAACCCTATCGGCGTGCGGTTTTCACCGATCTCGGCGAGGTGCTCGGGCAGACGCCGATACCTGGGCTCGGCCCCGGGCTCGGCGCGCTGCCGCGATTCCGCAGCGAGATCGGCCCGTTCCTGGGTCTGGCCGGTGCGATCGACGGGCGATGGATCGACGGGGGGTTCACTCCCTCGAACGGCCATGGCTTCATCGCCGGAGTCGATCTGGCCGCTCGGATCGGCTTGGGTCTCGACGGGGTGATGCGCGATTCGGGTGATGGTCTCGCGTTCCTCTCGGTCGGCGTGCGGGGCGATACTTCATCGACCAACTCGGTGAGCGGCATCGTCTCCTCCGATATCGGTGGAAACCTCACATCAGCGATACCCTCACGCACCGGGGTGTCGACGCGTGTGCGAATGCCCTTCTATCTGATTCCGGGCGATCTGCTGCTCCTTTGCCCGCTCTACTTCATCTCGCCGGAGCGATACGAGACGATGGCCGTCGACGCGGGCAACGGCGGACTCATCCCGTGGCAGGCGGGCTTCTCGACCGGCTTCGGGCGCTTTCAGTTCGTGCTCGGGCGCGAACTCGGCGTGACCTTCTATGGCATCAGCGGTGATGAACGGGTCGTGGCAGCCGGCGTTGGGGGTGGCGCTACGCGAGTGGTGCAATTCAAATCGACAGCATTCGATGTACCGATCCTTGAGTACCGTGCGTACCGGTCGTTCTCCAGCAACCAGAGCTCGGCGTTACTGTTTCAGCTGTTCACCGCGCTTGACGTACCGCGTTCGGCGAGCGTTGTGAGCCCGCCCGGTGCGCCGGCCGTCGATCTTCACGACGTCTGGTCCGTCGGTATTCGGTTGGTGTTTGATTGGCGCTACTATCCGTAGACCGGTACGGGACCCTGGCGATGAATACACCGACGACCGCTTCCCTCGCAGCGGCGACACTGGCCACTTTGTTCTGCGCCTGCTCGAGCCCGCCATTGTCGCCTTACACGGCCGATGCTCCTCCACTCATGCTGCTGTCGGTGGAGCAGGCCGGCATAAAGGACGAACGCGCGCGCTTTCGCGAGATCTATTGCGCCGTGCTCGAGGCACACGGGCACACGCTGCCCGATTATCGCCCTTGTGAGGAGGCACTGACCCGCGTCGGTGATGAGCCCGTGGCGAGCGGCAAGCCGGTGGATCTTGGGCCCTCGCGGCTGCACCTCGTCGTCGGATTCGTTCCAGGACTCGGATGGGAGTGTTTTTCGAACTGGCTGAGCGCGACCGGCTCGGTCTCTGCGCATCTCGCCCAATTCGGCTACGACGCCAGGCTCATCGAAGTGGGCGGACTGACAGGCATTGAGGAGAATGCCCGGCGGATCCGCGACGCGGTCCTGGCGATGCAACTGGGCGCCGGTGAGCGACGCCTCGTGCTTATCGGGTACTCGAAGGGAGCGCCCGATCTGCTCGAGGCGATCGTCGAGTACCCGGAGATCCGACCGTACCTCGCCGCCGTAATCAGTGCGGCAGGAGCGGTCGCGGGCTCACCCCTCGCCAACCCTGCGAAGGACTCCGATGCTGATCTGCTGCGACATTGGCCCGGTGCGAGCTGCGAGAAGAGCGACGGACAGGCGGTCGCGAGCCTGCGGACGAACGTGCGCCGTACCTGGCTCAGCCAACACCCACTGCCGCGCGACGTCCCGTACTACTCGCTCGTGACTTATCCCGACCCCGCGCGCATCTCCCGGGTGCTTCGCGGCAGCTATGACAAGCTGAGCAAGATCGACGGACGTAACGACAGCCAGCTGCTTGCATACGACGAGTTGATTCCGGGCAGCACACTCATCGGCTACATCAACGCCGACCACTGGGCGCTCGCCGTGCCGGTGAATCGCTCCCATCCATGGGTCACCTCCATGTTCGCGACCGAGAATGCGTACCCGCGCGAGGCACTGCTCGAGGCCATGCTGCGCCTGCTGGAAGAAGATCTGGCGACGCAGTGACGAACGAAAGGCCGCCGGCCCTATCGCGGCGCCTGCTCATTGCCTTTTGTGCCTTCTGCGCCTCGTCGGTCGCGCGCACGCTGCAGAAGAAGCGCTGCCGCTGACTGGCGCGCCTCCTCGACGCTCGTTCCGGGCGGAAATTCGAATACTTCCGAGCGATCAAACGGATTTCTGAATCGAACGGGCGGCGGTTGCCGCGATTCGGCCGTAGGCGTTTCTGGCGAAGGCGTCGAGAACGGAACTTTGATTGTTGTCGTCCGCAGGTGCGGCACAGGATGCATGGCCAGGCCCAGCGCTATACCGAAAGCAATCCCAAGAATCGAGGCAGCGAGCACCAACACCCACCTACCAAGCTGCGTGGCGCGCTGATGCTCAGGATTCCAAATCTGCATGGTGGGCGGATGCGCTGGTGGCGGAGCCGCGAATGCGTCGGCGTGTTTCTCCTCGGCGGCCTGCGACAAAGCGAGCGCACACTCCGGAGTCAGCGACAACTCGACTGTATCCTCGTCCCGGTCCTCGTCATCGCTCATCCGGGACTGCACCGCGGCATCGCGGGCGTGGTCGCCCACCTCGCTCTCAAGATGTGAGACCTCACCGGAGGAAAGGTGTGAGACCTCGCTGGAGGAAAGGTGTGCGCGGTGTTGTTCCATGCTCACTGCCCGATGATCTCGTTAACAGGTCGGGCGGTCGGATCGGAGAAATCGACCCGTTTCTCGCGGCTCGGTGTAACCGTTATCCCCGCGGCGGCGATGTCGCCGCGACCGGTGGTGAGTGCGGGTATGAGCTGGTCGCGCAACACCGGCACGAACACCATTACGACCGGGCGTTTCTTTTGCTTCCTGAGCTGCGCGTTGAGCTCGTCTTCGAACAGCTTGAGGCCGTCGTAAGCGATCCCTCGCTGAGTTCCCTTATCGACGAAGTAATAGGTCTTGCTATAGACGACCAGTGCCCGAATCACGCGTCGCTCGATCATGCCGTCGAGGTCGCCGGTCCACGTCTTGTGCCGCAGCGGCTCGAGCCACGGGGCTTGCTCGCCGGAGGGCGTCGGTGTCGCAGCCAGACCGGCGTCCGCAGCAGACGCAGTCAGCAGGAGTGCCAGGCTGGCAGCAATGCGTTTCCGGACCCTAAACACTGCCACGGATCACATCCCTACGGCGGTGGCGTATCGCCGGCGGTCTTCCTGCGAAACTTGCCTCCCACCCAGTCCTTGGCGAAAACCCTCTCACGTGTGCTCTCATCGACGTACCGATCCATCAACGTCTTGACGGCATACGCGACCTGTCCGTACTCGTCCGCACACGTTTCTGCGCGGCTCGCCGGTAGATGCTTCTTCTCAACCACGTCCGCAAACAGGCGTGGCTCCGCGCCATAGGCGATGCACAGCAGATTGTAGAAGCGCTGTCCCGCAAGACCGTGCACGTTGGCAAGGGCGTCGCGGCTCAACGTCGCCTCCTTGGATTCCTGGGCGTACATCCACGCGACGCCAACCACGGTATCGCGCGCGGCGTGCTCGCTCTGATGCACCAGCATGAATGCCGCAAACTGATCGGCGGCATCCTCTTCCTGCCCGAGGACCGGGATACGCAGCTGATCGAACAGCGCGTGGGCAACTTCATGCAGGAAGACCTCGAGCAGCGGCCCGAGCAGCGCGTTCTCCGGCGTCACGCCCTCCGGGGTCGCAGCCGCTGGCGCAATCTTCTGCACCGCCTCGAGGTATTCGTAGCAGACCGTCACCGTCAAGTCCTCGGGGTCGTACCAGGCGTTCTCTTCGCCGTCGCACCCCGCGAGCTTCAGCGTCAGTGCGCGCGGGAGGCGAATGTAGCTTAGGAAGCTCCGGAACTGCTCGAGCGTGCGTGCCGCTTTCAGGCGCTCATACAGCGCCTGGTGCGCAGGGTTCTTCGGCGCTTCGTACACGGCCCGGAACTGATCGGTATGCAGTGCCGGTGATCCTGCAGCCACCGCAACACCGGACCCGCTCGGCGATGAGGCCAGGATCGCGGCTGACAGCAGGACTCCCATGGCCGAATGCGATCTTGGAGCGCCGTTGGATGAGATTGCCAACGCGGCACGGCGATGCGAGATACAGTCGAGCGCGTCGCGGGCGCTCACCGCGCCACGCCGATCGTGTTGTGACGCTCTAGGTTTTCGTCCGTGACGAGTTTGTGAGGGACAGGCGCGAGTGTGTGCGCGACGAGCGCACGAATAACGCGGCGTTCGGCGTCGGCGCGGCCGCCGAGGCACCCGGCAAATGCCAAGGAGTGTTATCATGGTCATCGATCCAAGGACACTTACAATGGAGGAAAAGGACATCATGAAAATTACCGTGAAATTAGCTGCCGCCGTCTTCGTCTTGATTGGGATCCCTCTGGCCGGCGTCGCGCAGGACCAGCCTAAACTAAGCTGCGTCCGCGATATCGTCTACAGTCAGGAGTTTCTTGCAAAGTACCCACGCGCGGGCGCGGCCTGTAACGAGGTGATCGTGGCGAAGGGCGAGAAGTGGGCGCGGTTCAATGCAGAGGTGAAAAACAGGCAGGGTAGCCACCTGACCCTGAGCTTCATCGACAACAAAGAGCGCCCTGTCGATACCACCATGACGTTTGAATTCACCCCCGACGCGACCCTCACGTTGGCGGACAAGAAAGTGGTGAAACCGGTTTCCGCATTGGAAGAGGGCGACAAAGTGGTGCTGTGGATGCCCGAGAAGCGCATGGGGTTCTATGCGCAACCAGGTGCAGCCGAATCCGAGCACTTCGCGGTCGTCAGCGGCGATTCGAATAAACAACGCTAACGCCGGTTGCTAGCTTGCGTCAGCGCAGGTGACCGTGGGGCGGGAGTGGGTTAGTAGACGATCAGCTGACTTCGCTCCCGCGTCCGCGGAATAGCCGGTGACCTCATTCACGTTCTTTGCCCCACGCAACACGACCCCGATGCAGACCAGATTGCTGACGACGGTCGCACGAGGATCCGCATTCGCGGATCTCGAATCGGCCTTCCAGCCCTTTTACGCTTGATCGCATGGCGCCTGACATTCTCGGCCAGATCACCAGAGACTTTCACGCCGAGCGACGTATCGAGGATCGTGCAGCTGATAAACAACAACCGACGGCAAGCGCGGTTGATGATTTGGAGGTAATTAAGGCACGTGGAAGGGCTGAGTGGTTGAAGCTGCGCCGAAAAGCAGCCGTGGAATCCAAGACTTCCAATCGAACTCAGATGCTTGACTCGTCGAAGCGTGGCGAGTCAGAGCGCGACTCTGGCAAGAGTCTCGATGATGACACGTCCGAGCAGTAACTCTGTCGGCGTGTCGAAGGTAGAACGCGCATTTTCCCGTGCCCCCCTGATGGACTGGACCGAACAGGTGATTTCTGCCGCCCGGTCAATGACTTACGTCCGCTACCGGAAGGTTGTCGCCTCCAGGCCGCCAATTTTCAAATGAGCGGGTGCGTTTCGGCCAAAACTGAGATTAAATGAACTAAAAGAAGAGGATTGCAGCGGCGCGGAGGTCGATGAAAGCCACCGCGCCCCCGGCGTCCCCAGGGAGCCGAGAGGAATAATCATGAATTCCACGGACACGACGGCTCGAAGGTCATCGACCGAGCTCGAGGCGACCGACGAACTTCCCGCACTCGATGTCGCAGCGTACGAAGCAGAACTCGCTGCGCGCGAAGCGACTGAACCACCCGCCAGCGGGGTCACCACCAGGGGGAGTGACGGCTCTGCAGCTGAGGCGCCCGACAATTGCGAAGCCGACGCCGCACCCCGAGTGGGCGACGCGGATGTCATGTTGGAGGTCGAGCGCTGGATCGTACAGAAGACCGAGGAGTTGCGCGCTCAGCAGGCCGCGCTGCGTGTCGCACAACACGAGCGGACCGCCGGTGTAGCGCGCGCCGATGCACTCAGTCGCGAGCTCGGCGCGACCAGCGCGAATCTCGAGGCACTGAACAACCGTGCGCGAATCCTTGAGGATGAGCTGACCAGTGAGCGAGAGGCCGCGCAGCGGCGCCTCGCCGAGTTGGATGAAGCGCAGCGCCAAGCCGCCAGACTCGGACAGGAACTGACCGCCGCGCATGCCGCTGAAGCGCGACAGAGCGCGGCACTTGCAGCCTCCGGAGCGCTTCTCCAACAACGCTCCGCGGCTCTCGAGGCGTTGCAGAGTACGCACGCTGCTCTCGTGGCCGACCGGCAGCGTGTGGCGGGCGAGCTTTCTGAGCTCGAAAGTCGCCTTCAGGACAGCGCAGCGCGTGAGCGCGATGCGCAGCGCACCATCGAGGCGCAGAACCACACTGATGCCGAACTGGTGCAGCGCATGCAGGACGAGACTCGTATGCGCGAGCGTCTCACTGCAGAGCGCGAGCTGCTGCAAGCGCAGCTCGCGAGCTGCGTCGAGCGGCTGCAGAATCGCGAGGCGTACCGCACGATCTACGAGAGCACGATCCGGGAGCTGGATGGTGAGCTCGCCGGCTCCACGCTTCGCGCCGAGGAGCAGGAGGCGCGCGCCAATCAGCTCGCTGCCGAGCTCGAAGTACGCGAGCGACGGCTCCAGGATGCGGCCCGCGAGCGTGAGGAGGCGCGACGTTCGCATGGCACGGCGGCCGCCCAGCAAGCCATCGAGCGAGGCGCGAGCGAGCAAACGCGCAGCGCACTGGAATCGCGACTCGCCGAGCTGACGACCGAGCATGCCGGTGCGCGCGCGCGACTCCTTTCTATGGAGGCTACCCTGACGGATACCCAGCACCGCGCGGAGGCCGAAGCCCGCGCAAACGGGACCGCCGCGGAGCGGCTGCGGGAGATGGAGGTGGAGATTGCATCGCGCCAGGGCGAGCTGGCCAACGCGCGGCTCGAGATCGCGGGCGGCCGCGCATCGCTCTCGGACCTGACAGCCGCACTGGAGCGCAGCCAGACAATGCTCGCTGAACAAAGCCGTCTGCTCGAGGAACGAGAGTCGGTGGCGCGGACCATGGCCGCAAGTCACGCAGAGCTGGTGGCGCTGATCGCGGCATTACGCGGACAGATCGAGGAGTTGACCGCCCGATTGGCCGCGGCGGTAGAGGAGCACCGTGCTCCCGTGGAGCGAGTCGCTGCGCTGACGAAGGAAGCAGCGGAGAGCGATTCTCGCCTTGCCCGTCTCGAGTCGATGAATGTGGAGCTGCGCGCCACGGTGCAGCGGCTGCACGCTTCCCTGGCGCAGCGGGACGCGGAGCTCCAACGAGCCACGCGCATAGCTTCGACGAACGCCTACGCTCTGGGGCGGGTGCAATCGAGCATCGACGAGCTGGGCGGTGGCCTGACTGTCACCGAGGACGCGCCCGCGGAGACTCAGGCAAGCATCCTGACGCGCATCGACGGCGGCCAGAACCACAGTTTCGTCCTGCGCGCGCGCACGACCATTGGTCGCGATCCCGACAACGATTTGTCGCTCGCAATGGTCTCCGTCAGCCGTCACCATGCGGTGCTGATTCCCGCCTCCCGCAGCGCACTTCTCCAGGATCTGGGGAGCACAAACGGTGTGCTCGTGAACAAGCGCCGAGTTCGCTGTGCGCGCCTCGAGCACGGCGATGTGATCACGCTCGGCGAGGCGCAATTCCGCTACGCGGTTGCGCCGGTACCGGCGGGCGCTGTTTCCGGGAGTCAAACACCTCCACGGCGACGCGCGCATCGGTGAAGCACCCGCGCTGCGGGATACAGCCGGGCTGACATGACTCGCCCGCACGAGTCCTGCAGTAAACTTCCCGGCGAGAGCGCGTGGGAGTGGAAACTACCACTCATCTCTGATAGGTAGAAACGATCGATCTGCAGAGAGATATCGGTTGCGCCTATCATGGACCGGACCGACGAAGTACGCTGGCGCTCGTAGATCAGTGGCTTGGCCACACCCCGAAAACGCGTGTCTCCTTTACGTCTCCTCGAATCCCGGCCATTCACGATGCACAGCGGCTCGCAATTCCAGGTTGACGCGCCACCTCACCTGAAGAGCCGAGTATGGGCCGACGACTACAACGAAACAAAGACAGTGGGTTCGTTGACCAGCACCACGCGTACCGCGGAGCAAACCGAAATCGGCTACTTCTGGGCCGATAGCGGTCCGCTGTTGTGGCAGAACGCCCTGCGGTACATCTCTGGCACCTACCTACATGACACTGGCGCGTCGGCTCGCATGTTTGCGCTAGCTGAGGCCGCACTGGCCGATGCCCAGATCGCCTGCTGGGACAGCAAGTACTTTTACAACTTCTGGCGTCCGATCACGGCGATCCGACTGGGAGGCCAGGATGGCAATCCAGCCACGGTAGTCGATCCCAATTGGCAGCCACTCATCAACACACCCAATTTTCCCGAGTACCCCTCGGGTCACGCCGACGTCAGTGGCGCTGTTTCTCACATGCTGCGACTGTTCTTCGGCACTGACGAGTTGACCTTTCAGATGACCACCACTAATCCGCTGGCCCAGCAGAAGACGCGCACCTTCGCCCGCTTCTCGCAGGCGGAGCGGGAGGTCATCAACGCGCGCGTGTACGTCGGAATCCACTACCGCAACTCAGACACTACCGCCCGAGCGCAGGGCGGCCGCGTCGCGAATTGGGTCTTTAAGCACTATATGCGTCCGGTTGATGAGCCCGGGGACGACTCGGAGGAATAGTCTGAACCGGCTCAGCGCGGGCTGCCGCCGGGGACGATCGCGTCCCCGGCGGTGGTGTATGAGTCGCATCTCAGCGGCTAACCGCCCACGACGACGCGCTTGGCCACTTGCTCGCGCCGCTTTATGAGCGGCAACAGCATCGGGACACGGCGGCGATAGTCCTCGTACTGCGGATGCGCCGCGATCAGATCTCGCTCCTCGAGCTGAATCGCAATCAGGATGTACGCGCTGGTCGCGAGCGCGAACACCAGATGTGCAGCGGTCATGATCGGCGCGGCCCAGAACGTAAGGAGCCAGCCGATATACAGCGGGTGGCGCACGTAGCGATACAAGACGGGTGTTCGGAAGGGCAGCGACTGGTACGGCTTGTCGATTAGCTGTAGCCAGACCTGGCGCAGGCCGAACAGGTCGAAGTGATTGAGCAGGAACGTCGAGAAGAGCAGGAGCCCCCAGCCCAAGCCGTAGGCACCGTACAGGACCGCTTGGCCGACCGGTGAGCCGACGCTCCACAACACAGTGCCGATCGGCTGCCAAAGCGCCAACAGCGCGATAAGCGCAATGCTCGAGAACAGCAGATAGGTGCTGCGCTCGGCAGGTATCGGCACGATCCTGGTCCACCAGCGTTTGAAGGCCGGCCGAGCCATCACGCTGTGCTGCAGGCCGAAAATTCCCAGCAGCGCCAGATCGATCGGCAGCGCGGTCATCAGCGGCACGGCGCGCGCAGAGTCGATCGACTGCGACACCCACAGGTTGCCGAGAAAGCCGAAAGCGTACAGGAATGTCGCCAGGGACCCGGCGTAGCAGACTACGCCGTAGACAAACATGGAAAGACGTTTCATGCGCGTTGGTCTCCGGGTTGCGAAGGAGCTTCAGAAAATCGCGCTGACATTGAAAATGGTATCGAGCACGACGAGGAGTGCTGGGATTGTCAGCGCAACAAGCGGGGCGGCGATCGGTCGATGGAAGATGAACATGCTTGCTCCTTTGGGCAGTGCAGATGGTTTGCGGTTTCGCAGTTGCTGCGAGAGTCAGGATGGCGAGCTCGGCGCCGCGGTTCTATGGGAGGAATGTCCCGCCACAGGGCTGGAAACGCGTGACGGCAGGGCACTTTGTCCCTACGCGCGCTGCGCCAGCGCCGCGCCGCAGGCGCAAGCAGGCTAAACTCAGGCACTGGAAGGAGCCTGCGGGAATGACGCAGTCGATTCGCTACCTCAAGACACGCGATAACGTAAGAATTGCCTGGGCTGCCTCGGGCCAGGGTCCCGCGCTGGTGAAGGCGGCCAACTGGCTCTCGCATCTTTCCTACGATCTCGAGAGTCCGATCTGGCGACACTGGATCGACTTCCTGAACGATCACTATCGGGTGATCCGCTATGACGAACGCGGCTCCGGGATGAGTGACTGGGAGGCGGCAGATCTGTCTGCGGCTCGGTGGGGAGAAGATCTGGAGGCTGTCGTCGAGGCGAGTGAGCCGGGGGAGCAGTTCGCACTGCTTGGCATCTCGCAGGGCGCGGCGGCGGCGCTCATGTATGCCGCGCGGCATCCCGAGCGTGTGTCGCGTCTGATCCTATACGGCGGATATGCCAGAGGCGTGATGCACAGTCCGCAATCGGAAGCGTATCGCCGCTACCACGCTATCGTCGACCTCGCGCGCCTCGGCTGGGGCGAGGACAACCCGGTCTTCCGTCAGCTCTTTACGAGTCTGTTCGTCCCCGGGGCAAGCACGCAGCAGATCGGATGGTTCAATGAGCTGTGCCAGCGCACGACCACCCCGGAAATTGCGGCCCGGTTGTTGACGGCGAGGGGCGAGGTCAACGTGCGCGATCTGCTGCCTCACGTACGCGCACCGACCTTGGTCTTGCATGCCAGGCACGACGGGGTCGTCCCGTTTGACTCAGGCAAGTATCTGGCGGCTGAAATCCCGAACGCCGAATTCGTGCAGCTGGACTCGCGCAACCACATCTTGTTGGCGGACGAGCCCGCCTGGGCACGCTTCAGGGACGCTGTGCTCGAGTTCACCGGCCGTCCGCATAGGGTTGCTGCCGAGGATCCCTTATTTGCGACACTGTCAGCGCGGGAACGCGAGATCCTCGCGGCGGTCGTAGCGGGTCAAAACAACTCCGAAATCGGTGCCGCCTTATTCGTCAGCGAGAAGACGGTTCGCAATTCGCTGACGCGAGTCTTCGGGAAACTCGGCGTGCGAACCCGCACGCAGGCGGCCGTGCTCGCGCGCGATCGGGGGTTCTTGCAACCCCGGGCGGTTCAGCATGACGTCGCATCCGACTGACAACCTTGTCGCTGTGGCGAAGTTGGACCGCCGCCTCAGCGTGGCCCCCATGATGGACTGGACGGACGAATTTCATTTCGCTCGTTGAGTCAGATACTTAAGCGCACCCGAAAAGCCTTGTCTCCTTTACGTCTCCTCGCGTTTCGCGGCTACAAGCAATTCGGGCGCCGCGGCTCAGCCAGGTAGGATCTGCACTGGTCATCTTCCAA
>Ga0210406_10005207_pt1 | contig 13689 bp, 15 predicted proteins | sample IncBWC30MmetaG_FD_155454 | JGI IMG/M metagenome (GOLD analysis project Ga0210406, IMG submission 155454) | Forest soil microbial communities from Barre Woods Harvard Forest LTER site, Petersham, Massachusetts, United States - Inc-BW-C-30-M | ecosystem: Environmental > Terrestrial > Soil >... | reverse complement strand
CTTAAATACAGGAATCGAGGGTCCGGGTTAACATTGAAAGGATTTTCGCGCAGGCCAAAGAAATTCTTATACATTGCTGCCTAGCCCTTCCAGACGTACTTGCCGCACGGGCAAGGCACCGTCTCTGTGGGATGTTTCTTTGCCAGCGGTTGCCGACAGACGGGACAATTTCTACGCCACATGTTGGATCAGCCTTTTCCTCAACTAACCCCTGCAACACAGCCGGGCGCGTCATGCTGACCGGTTATTGCGGGGAATTCTTCCCGCTGCTGCAGTGCTGTGAGAACCGCGAGCACTTTTCCGTAGGCTACTATCGCTCCGGTTAGATTGTGAAACTTCGCAGAATCCCTAACCGTCCCCCGTCTTCGTATGTGCGCATCGACCGAGAGTTCAAGGATTCGATCTATAGCTGTGGCCGCAACACCTGAGTTAGGTTTCATCATTGGAGGGCCTCCTTCTGTAAGTAAAGGGTGCAAGCCTCCGGGATTCTGGATAAGGTAAAGCCCTGAATCTGCTGGCGGATTATCATGGAGGAGGAATACAGGTGGATTACCGAGCCCACGTTCCGCTCGCGCACTCATGGGTGGCCCATCCCTTCCGCGGAGAGGGTGGGGCTGCCTTGGACACTTTGTGCCATGCAGATGGTGGCTGGAAAATGCAGAGTCACTCTAACGAAAAAGACATTCAGTGGATGCAAAGGACTCTGGCCTTCCTGCGGCTCCAGATGTCGCTCTTCTCGATTGCAGAAGGCCCAAACCGTTTCCCTGGCCTCATACAACACCACCATTAGGGAGCAGATTTATACCAGATGGTCTTGCATCGACCCATTGAGACCACCGCGCTAACCGGACAAGGGCCGATCATAGCCGAGGCCCTCCGCCAGCATCCCGAGTTGCACTGAACCCGAATTGTGAAGGCCGGTGCTGCGGAATCTGCCCTCTGTGGTTACATGGCTTGGATTGCGCTTGCCGGACTCGTAGTGAACGCCATCTGGAACAAACCGTGGGCTGACCCTGTTGCCGCGCTCGCTCTGACTCCCCTGATCTTGCGGGAAGCATTGGAAGCCGTTCATTCGCCAAAATTAGGCTGCGGCTCTTGCTGAGCGCTCACAAGCGAGGGAGCCCACGCACCGGTTCTAAAATAACGGTTGACCCCGTACCGTAGTCCGAGGTCTAGCGGGAGAGCTCATTCGGCAAAGTAGCGCTGCATGCCAGTCGCCGAGAACCCAACCTCCTGCGGACCCGGAGATAGGTTCGTCCTGCGTGCGGCCCAGCAATAGTAGGCCAGCCAAACGTAAACTGGACCGTATTCGAGCAACAACATCAGAAGAGAATTCTGGAGCGGCTCCCCTGCGCCATAGCTGATTGCGGGAGTGTAGCCGAAGACGCTCGTGACGCTCATGAGCAACCATGCGCGGCTTGGGTAAAAACACAAGAACGGGATCGACCAAGAGAAATACCAGGGATAGGCAGTCGGCGATAGCAGAAGCACTCCTCCCGTGAGAACGAGACTCGCCCACAGCGGCGGCGCCTGCTTTTTCGCCAGGTACCCAATCGCGGCTAACAGCAAAAGCGCCGCGATCAGCTCGCCACCAACCCTCGACCCGGCGACATAGCGCAGCAGATGGAATAGGCTGCCGTTGTTCACCCAATCTCGCGCATAGTTCCTCGCGCCGTCCAATAGATGCAAGCCGGCGTTCAGGTACGGAATATAAAATGCGAAAATCAGCGCCACGAAGAGACCTACATGTGCGAGTCGCACGCGCTTCAGAAACGTAACCAGGAGAAGGGCCGGGAAGAACTTGGAAAGAAACGACAGCGCGAGCGCGCCCATCGAAAACGCCGGGCGATTCGTTACAAGAAAAAAGAGCGCCACCAGGAATGTGAAGATGGCGAGCGAATCAAAATGACCTGACATGGCAAACGAAATGAGCACGGTGGGGTTCCACGCGTAGGCAAGCACACGATGCAAAGGCTGTTTCATCGCGCCCAGCAGGAACATCAGCACAACAACGCATGCCAAATCGAGGATCGTCGAGGCCCGCTTGTATCCGGGCACCGTTTCAATCAGTCTGAAGACCAATTCGGTCAGCGGCGGGTAGATGGTCGGAGACTCCTCAGCGGGCGGTTCAGGGTGATCAGGATTCTGCAGCCCTTCCAGCCCTGGTGAATTAGGGAATACGACGTATGGATTCAGATGGGCTCGCTGCACCCGCCCATCCCACTGGTAGCGATACACATCGTCGGAAGGTGTCGCATGGGCTGGCAGCAGCGTGACGCGAAACAAAATTGTGCCAGCCAGGATGATGAGAAGAGCGGTCGTTCCGAGCCGAAACCTCTCGACCCAAAACACACCGATCACATAGAGGATGCCCGCAAGCAGCAGGAGCCCGATGAATTCCGGCATGCATGCGTCCAAGTCGTGCTGCCGCTCGACCCACCTGAAGATGGCTGTCAATCCCGCCGTCAGGGCAGCGAGCCCCAGGGTGACAATGTCACGGGGCCAGCGAGCCTTAAGGAGTTGGATATAGCCCGGCGAGATCGCAACTATCTCCCTCATTGAGACCCTTCATTGAGATCCTTCATTCGCGCCCCTCACTTGCCCTCTGGAAAAGCCATTTAGCCGTTCTTGGCGCTTTCCCCGGTATGCGTTGCAGATCATCCGCGAGTTGGCTGAGATCCGCCGCCACGTCAATGTCGTAGAACCGATCGGTCAGATGTGCCGAAAGCCCCAGGGCACGTGCGCGCCCCAATAGCGTTTCAAGCGCACTCCCTGTTCCCATTCCATCGCTGGTGAACAGCCCGGGATAAGACTTCCTCGCACCGACCAAATAATAGCCTCCGTCATAGGTTGGCCCCACAACGAGGTCGTTAGACTCGAGTGCGTCGAATGCGGCGACCAGTACCGAAGCCGGCAGGTGCGGACTATCGCTGTTGAAGGCAATCACTCGCTGGTGGCCAGGAGTTGTAAAGTGCGCGAAAACGGAGGTAAGGCCCGCGGCCAGGCCTTGACCTGTCTGAGCCACGATGGGCACAGTATTGCCCACTGCGCGCGATAGCTCTTCAACGTCGGGCGCGGGGCACATGAGGACAACTTCCACCTTATCGAGACTCTTCGCGAGCACAATGGTGTCGCTTAAAAGGCATCGGTACAATTCGGTGACCGATTGCAGAGAAAGGCTCTGGGCCAATCTGGTTTTCACCGAGCCCGGTCTGGGTGCTTTGGCCATGATGACCAGTAGGCGGTTCGTTGGTGTCATCGAAACTTGTTACCCTTCGCTCGAGCTTCCATACGTATTGCCGAGTAAACTCTCACATCGGCCGCGGAATGCTGTTTTTTCGCTGGCGGAAATAGTAGCGTGCGATTCGGCTCAGTATGAACCAAGCCGCTCCGACGGAACCTTTGAATGTGCCGGTGATCTTCGATTTCCCAATTCGTGGATGATAGCTGACCGGCACTTCGACGACCCGGAAACCCTGCTTGGCTCCCTTCAGGATTAACTCCACAGCCCATCCGTACGTCGTCTCTTCCAGTTCAACCGCGTGCAACGCATCGGCCCGGGCAGCGCGGAACGGACCGAGGTCGCTGATCTTTACTCCATAGAGGCTCGTGATCAAGCTGGCTGCAAGCCAATTGCCGAACACGGAGTGCCAGGGAAGCGCTCCGGGCGTGCGCGGACCCGCGAGACGCGAACCGATACTGATGTCAGCGCGCCCCTCGGCAATCGGAGCGAGGAGAAGCGGAAGCTCGGCCGGTCGGTCGCTGTAGTCGCCATCGAGAAATACGACGACATCGGGCGCACTCGCGCCGGCGATCCCGGTCAGGCAGGCCTGGCCGTACCCGCGCCGCGGTTCCGTCATGACTCGGGCACCCATCCGCGCGGCAATCTCAGGCGTCCCGTCTGTCGAGTTGTTGTCGACGACAATCACCTCAGTGATGAGATCGGCAGGAAGATCACCGATGACGCGGCCGATCGCCTGCGCCTCATTGCGTGTAGGAATAATGACTGAGACTCGCACTCAACCTCCGTTTGGTTACCACCAGAGAGCAGTCGGCCGCCTGCGCGCCAAAAAGAAATCAATACCCCACGTCCGGCCCGCGGCCCCTACGACCAACGCAAGCGAGGCTAGAACGGGAACCAGCAACTCCCATATCCACGCCGTCCCCCACTCTGAAACCCACAGGCTGGCGAGGAACCCACAAGCGACGAGTGCGACGGGGCGCGTAAAGAGGCCGAGCACCAGCAGCACTCCAACCGAAATTTCCGTTAATCCCTGAAGTGGTGCGGCCATAGATGCGTGACTCGCCGCCAGGTCCATCACGCGCTTCCACACGGCAGGAGCGCTACCGTTCTCAATGTAATCGCGAATGAGGGCCGCGTAATGTGACGGCGTGTATAAGTCCTTCCCCAGATTTTCGAAGAAAACCCAAACAAACATTGCGCCAATGGTCAGCCGTAGGATGGCCAAACCGATGCGCGCATGCGGCTGTTCAGCTACTTGGGACGTATTGGTTAGTGCGGTGGGGCTAGTCGTCATGATTTCCTCTCAATCTTCGTAGTCGGAATTTCTTCTCTTTTGTGTTTCGCTGCTAACTGCCTTTCCGCGCTAGTGAAGCGCACTGCTAATCGCGGGCGATCACGATGGTGGTACACGCGCTTTCGCCCTTGGGCAATTCACGCACGGGAGCCATGCGTACCTCCAGCTTCTCGGTGCTTCCCCGGACGATCGGGCAATAAAAGTCCGGCTCGTGAAGGGCATTCTGCAGGCGTCGGCGGCCCGCGCAACCCCCATGGCAAGCCGCAAAGTACGCGCACGAATGGCATGCCTCTGGCGCAGTGCGCGCCTCCAGAAAGGGCGAAGTCTCCAGAATTTCCGAACCAAGCGAGGCCAGCAGCGAAAGCGGCTCGCCGGCGCCAGGCCAATAAACGCATGGCTGAGTTGTGGCGCGTGGCGTGACACGTACGGTGCTTGCTCCGCAGCCGCCCGATCTTGCCGGCAGACCTGCCATGGCGCGAACCAACGGTTCTCCGATGGCAATCACATCGGTTTCCGCAAACAACGCGCGAAAGCCTTGCCAGTATTCCTCATATGTCAAAGCGTAAAGATCGGAACGCACCGCCTGATAGACGTTTACGCGCAGCGGTGCGCCGTAGCGCTTCGCGATGCGTGCCACGTTGGCCAACCCTAAATAGTTGGCCTTCATCATCACCGCGATGAAAGTGACCGGAACTCCGAGTCGCACGCAACGCTTCGCCTGCTCGTGGATCAGCGCCCAATTCCCCGCGCCGCGCTGGGCATCCTGTTTTGCTTCGCTGGAATAATCCAGGGAAAACTCGATGTCGTGGAAGGCACGCAACTCGTCGTCGGTGAGCACCGCGACGCTGTGCCCGTTAGAAGTGATGGTGAGCTTCACGGGTAGGGTTCGGAGGTATGCAAGGATCTCGCGGAACTCCGGGTGCATTCCGTTTTCACCCGTGCCGAGATTCACGGACCGGACTGGGAGGCTGGCCATCGCGGAGCGCACCTGCTCGAGGCTCAAGCGGTCAACCCGGGCTGGATCGCGGTAGCAGAACGAGCAGGAGAGATTACATTCGTTGGTCAAGCCCAGTCCGATGGCGAAACTCGGCAACGGTGGGAGGCGGACCAACCCATCATCCAAACTCGGTTCTCCGAAGTGCTGACTCATTCGTGGACTCCTTTCTTGCGGCGTGCGCGGATCCCTCCGGCAATTGCATGCATATCCTGGCCCATAGGCGGAAATTGCGTTTGCGCTCCGGGAGCGAATCGATGCGAGGCATCGTTATCGACTTGTTCGAATCGCGCTGGGTATAGTGTGCACATCTCAAGTGGCCACGGAACGACGGAATACGCTATCGCCGATCCAATCCGAAATCGTCACCAGGCCGTAAATTACCAACAGCAAAGTACCTAACCTGGCGTAAAAACCGAGTTGTACGTTGTTGTAGACGGCTTGTCCCAGCCCGCCGCCGCCTACGAGCCCGAGAATGGCTGAGACACGGAGATTCGTTTCCCAGCGCACGATGGTGTAGCTGGCCAGCATTCGCTTGGCTTGAGGCCAGAGTCCCCACCATAAAAGCTGAAACGGCCCGGCCCCGAGTGCACGAAGCGCCTCGATTGGTTTACGCGGTACTTCCTCCAGCGTTTCCGCGTAGAGCTTCCCTAAAACTCCCGCGGTATGCAGACCGATCGCTACAGTCCCCGCAAAAGGACCGATTCCGACGACGACGATACAGATCAATACCCAAACCAAATCGGGGATGGAGCGCAACACATTCAGCGCCAGGCGTGTTGCCCAGAATATGCTCCAGCGCAGACCGCGGTCGGACACAGATTGCGCACCAGGTGAGTCGGGTTGAGGCAGGACCAAACTCGAAGTTGCGGGAATTGCCAGAAGGCCACCGATTGCGATTCCGATCAACGTACCGAAAATTGAAATCGCCAGCGTTTGCAGCACCAACGATCCCAGGCCAAGCACAAAATCTTTCCCAAAGTCTGGCGGAAACATCCCGCGACAAAACCGCAACATATTGCCAACGATATGCGTGCTCTCAAAAGGCTCACGAGTGAATCCCGCAAAATAAAAACTACCTATTAATACGGCGGCCACAACGACGTAGCGAGCCGGTCTTAAGACTGAATCAAAACTTCCTTGACTTGAGACCGAATTTCCTTGCGGGAACCAAGGATTTTCCGCTTGCCCTGCATTGGGCTGCAAGCCTTGCCGTAAACGCCGGCTCACCACATCGGTCGACGCCAACAACAGCACGAACGCCAGGATTAACGTCATGACTTGCCCGTACTCAAATAACCGCATGGAAAGGCTGATCTCGTACCCGATACCTCCGGCACCGACGAAGCCCAAAACCGAAGCGGCGCGGACGCAGCACTCAAAAGAATAGAGGGTGTACGCCGTCACAGTGGGACGAGCCTGCGGCCAGATACCGCGCAGGAAGATCTGCCCACGCGTCGCTCCGATGGCCTGCAACGCCTCGAGCGGACGCGGATCCACATCGGCGAAAGCGTCGGCATAGACCCGGCCCAACACGCCGGTGTAGGAGACCACCAGAGCCAACGTGCCGGCGAGAGACCCCAGACCCACTGCGGTTACGAACAACAGACCCCATACCAGGTCCGGAATTGCCCGCAGGAAACCAAGAAACACGAGCGCCGCACGGCTCGCGGCCGCTCGCAAAGTCGAACCCAGATTTCCTTCGTCGGCCGAGACCAGGTTTCCGCGCCGCCATAAGATGGGGGTCGATAATGTCGCGAGCGGAATTGCAATCAGCACCGAAAGGAGTGTTCCAGCGATCGCAGTTGCCAGAGTGGAGAGCAACGCCCGGCACACAATGCGCAAGAATCCAAACGAGAGGTCCGGAGGGAAAAGTCCGCGCAGCAACGTCCACAAAGCGCTAGATGTGGAGCGTTGGAAAATCGTACCGAGCCGCACTTCGTCTATCTCCCAACAAATGACCAGCACAAAAACAGCGGCAACAAGGGAGGCGCCGCGGCGCGGCGTCCAGACACGGCTGCTCAAGAAGGGTTGGTTATCGAGAGCAGCCGAATTGGCGTTGGAAAGGGTCTTCATCCTGAACCCGCAATGCCTCCCGTTTTTGTTCTCTATAAAGGTCCCGCAGAACATCCTCATGCACGGTGTTGGACGGCAAATCGAAACGCATCCTCCCCTCACCCAGACCGATGACCCGTGGAAAATACTCCAAAGCCAATTCAACTTTGTGAAGCGCCACGATCAGTGTCCGCTTGCCTTCCGAGCCAATCCGTACAAGTAAAGAAATAATCTCGCCGGCTAGCGCACGGTCGAGCGACGCTATCGGCTCGTCCGCCAGTATTACTTCCGGCTTCTGCATTAGCACCCGCGCGATGGCCAAGCGTTGTTGCTGCCCGCCGGAAAGTTCGTCAGCTCGCGAGAATCGCTTGTCCGCCAAGCCGACGAGTTCGAGCGCGTGCATTGCCTCCTGCACATCGGTTGCCCCAGGACAGAAAATGCCGAGCACAGTTTGTGCCATCGACCAACGTCCCAGGCAGCCGCAAAGCGTGTTTTGCAAGGACGTGAGGGACGGAACAAGATTGTGTTGCTGGTAGATCGTGCCGATGCGCCGTCGAGCACCACGCAATTCGGCGGAGGACATCGCGCCGAAATCGCACCCATCCACCCGGACCGATCCTCTGGTGGGGCGCAGTGTAGCGTTAAGCAGGCGGAACAATGTACTCTTGCCGGCGCCTGAGCTGCCTAAGACGGACAGATGCTCGCCCGCCGGCACGGCCAAAGAAACGCCATCGAGTGCGGGCGTGCTGCTGCGGCCCACAAAGAAATCCTTACTGACGTTCTCGATCGAATAATTCACTTCAACAGTCCCGCGTCTTTCGCCGCTTTCCGTAGCGGCTCATAGCTGGAGTCCTCGGCTTTCACATACTTAGAAGCACCCAACAAGTCCAGTATTGTCTTCTGCTCAGCGTTTCCTACATCAAGAGCAAGCATGGCATCTGCAAACGCTTTAGAGGTGGCAGGATTGAGCTTTTTGCGCGCGGCCCAAACATAATCGAAGAACGGCGGGGTGGTATAGAATACCCTTACTTGGGATTCGTTCAGTTTACCTTCCTTAATCATCCGTCCATAAACCAGTTCGTCCATGGCTCCAGCATCGACCTTCCCGTTGGCGACAGCCAGTGCAGTAGCGTCGTGCCCGCCGGTGTAAATGGCTTTGTCGATCACCGAGTGGTCCACGCCCTGTTGTTGCATGAAGTACGCCGGCATCAAGTGGCCAGAGGTCGAATTCACATCTCCAAAGGCAAAGCTGTGCCCGTTCAAGTCATTCAGTGATTGAACCGGGCTCTTCGGCTGGGTGATAAATAGGCTGTGAAAATTCTGGTCGCGCTCGCGTTGAACCAGTGGCAATGCGCCGGCCCGTGCGGAAGCTTGTACATAGGTGAAACCTCCGAAATACGCGATATCCACGCGGTCGCTCGATACAGCCTCCACAACGGCGGCATAATTTGTCGGGACGGTCAGCTCGACTCTTGCGCCGGTTTGTTTTTCTAGATAGCCGACAAAAGGTTGGCTCTCACGGAGTATCTTCCCGGGATCGCTGGTCGGGATCATGCTGATGCGCAGTGTCTTGCGAGATGCATTCTCCGTTGGCGAGCACCCTGTCAACAGCATAAGCAGGACAGCAAGAATGGGATAAACGATCCCGCTTTTAGGCCAAATCGCCAGACCACTCGTAAGCCTCACGGTCTGCCCTCCCCAAAATTAAGATGCCGAAGGCATGGAAACCAGCCCCTCAAAATCGCCGCCACAAGATAGGGGATTCCGGATTAGAACCTTCGTTCGAGAAACCTGGCATTCATCTGATTGACGGGCCGGGTCGCCCGAGCTTCTCTCGCAAGGGATATAGAGTCGCATCAGTCTAAAAGGTTTCAAATACCGACTATATTTTGATCATGGTGAGGGTCGTTTCGCGTGTGGCGATCGGCGAAGAAGACGCATGAATTTCAGCTAACCAGTTAAATCCTGCCCGGCCGGAAATTCGTTCGTTTCGTGAAACCTATGGTTGATTTTTGAATCTGACTGGAGAAGGCATTTGGGCACGAACGAGTTCGCGGACGATTTGGTTTACCGGGCGTTTCGGTGGATCGAATTCGACGAATCTAACCGACGCCCATGGAATAGGCCCATGAAAACACTCGCACCGGTACGTCTCACGGCTTCCGTGAAGTCAGCAGGTTGAGCGTCCAAGTTAAGTCCGGCGGCGCTGGACTCCATACTTGGAAAATTGCCAAGGCAGCACGACCCAAATGTTCTAGTCGGCTTTGATACGGCCGACGACGCTGGCGTATATAAACTCTCGCCCGATCTCGCCCTGGTTCAGACGGTGGATTTTTTCACTCCCATCGTCGACGATCCCTTCACTTTCGGACAGATCGCTGCCGTCAACGCCCTTAGTGACGTCTACGCCATGGGAGGACGCCCCATTAGTTCGCTGGCCATGGTATGTTTCCCTGAAAAGGAAGATCTGCAGACTCTCGGGCAAATCCTGGCCGGCGGCCTCTCAAAAATGATCGAAGCCGGGTGCACGGTCATTGGCGGCCACAGTATTCGCGATGAAGAAATCAAGTTCGGTTATGCGGTCACCGGTTCTGTTCATCCAAACAGAATTCTGGCGAATGGCGGAGCGAAAGCCGGTGATGTGCTCGTCCTCACCAAAGCTCTAGGCACAGGGGTCATCTCCACTGCTATCAAGCAAGGCAAAGCCCAACCAGCGTGGATCGAGGCTGCGACAAAATCCATGACCACTCTCAACAAGCTTGCAGCCGAGGCGGCGGAAGAAGTGGGTGGCGATGTCCACGCCGCGACCGACATAACTGGATTCGGCTTCCTCGGTCACGCGCGCGAAATCGCTGTGGCCAGCAAAGTCAGCCTGCGAATCAATTCCGCAAAGATACCCATGCTCGCAGGCGCCGTGGAAAGTGTGCGGGCAGCATGCGTGCCTGCTGGCTTGAAAGCCAATCGCGAATTCGCCGGATGTGTGGTGGAGTTCGGGCCAAACCTGGACGAAATAACCAAGACCTTGCTATTCGATCCGCAAACTGCGGGCGGTTTGTTCCTCGCGATCTCGGCGAGCGCGTCCGACCGTTTCCTTCGCGCCTTTCAGGATCGGGGCGGAGATGCGAAGCTTGTAGGCGAGGTTTTGCCCCAGACCGACCCGCTGATCATGATAGTGTGATCGCGCAGCTGTTATTCTTTTTGCTTTCAGAACCCCTATGGCCTCATGCACCTCCGGCAGCGCTCAAGAACACTACGAGAACTTATTGGCAGACCACTATGAGTGGATGTTCGGGTTACCGTTTGAAGCCAAAGTCGCGGAACAAAAAACCACCCTGGACGAATTTGCCGGACCGGACGTTTCCGGCGGCCTCGCCGTGGATCTTGGATGCGGTTCGGGGTTCCAGTGCATTGCCCTGTCCGATCGCGGATATAAAGTAATCGCGCTCGATACCAGTGAGAAGCTGCTCCGCAATCTTTCCACCCGAATTGGCTCGCGCAATATCGTCGCGAAGCACGCCGACCTTCGCGATCTAGATTCCTTTGTGGGTCCAGCCTCGGTGGAGATTGTGGTCTGCATGGGTGATACGCTGACTCACCTGTCCAGCCGGTCAGAGGTCTCCAAATTATTCCAGTCTGTGGCTCGGGCGCTCAAGCCTGGAGGAAGGTTTGTGGCCACCTATCGGGACCTCGCAAGCGCCGAATTATTCGGCCTCGAACGCTTTATTCCGATACGTAGCGACAACCACCGGGTGATGATTTGCTTTCTGGAATACGAAACGGCCGAGACCGTCGTCGTACACGATCTCATAAACCTTCGCGACGACAATGGGAATTGGACACTCCACAAAAGCAGCTACAAGAAACTTCGGCTTCCTGCCCAGTGGGTCACGGCTGAACTCCTGGCCGCCGGGTTATCGATTTCAGGGCTCAGCGAAGGCCGCATGGTAACAATCGCCGCGACTAGAAAAGCCTGATTACGATCAGCGCACACCTGCCTTGCCCCACTGCCTCCTTCGCCCCTTCCACCGACCCTCTGCAGAATGCTCCCACGCTGTAAATCAGAGTGCCGGTATATCCGATATTTTGGCCGCGGACTGTTCAGTTCGAAACTTCTCTTCCAGCTCACGCTCCGCACATAGCCAATCGTCGAGATCCTCTCCATGCGAGCCGCCGCGGTCCATGTGTATCTCGTACGCTCGCTGTTGGATCTCCTCGGGACTCGATGCATTTTGCTTTCAAATCTCCCCCCATTTAGGCCATTTTACGCGCCCTACTGGTACAATTCTGCGGCACCTTAAGAATCGTTTGGCGAACACCAGAAGTGTGACATTTCGTAGCGGTTCGGCCGGAAAAGACGGCGCGTGTTACTACAAATATTGCGAATTAAAATTTAGCGAGGACAATTTCGCAGGCATGCAAATCTATTTTGGTTTTACTGTAGCCGGGGACCGCTCGGCAGTGACTGCAGCCAGGAAAATTGTAGGCATCCTTGAAGAGATGCGCCATGAAGTGCTGACACGGCATTTGGTTGAGGACAACGCGTGGGAAGCGGACCGGAGTCTCACGCCCAAAGAAGTATACCTGCGGGACATGAAGTGGCTTGAGCAGTGCGATATGTTTATTGCCGAGGTTTCCGGCTCGTCCTTTGGCCTGGGTTTCGAGACAGGTTACCTGCTAGGGGCAACCACAAAGAAACTAGTTTTGTTCTTTCGGCGAGACGTCGAAAGCAGAATATCCCTCCTGATCACGGGAATCACCCACCCGAATTGCAACCTGGTGCCTTATTCGGACCTTAACGAGGTGGAGATTTGGATCAGAAACTACTTGGCTCGATAAGAAGGGCTCTCAATCACCTGTCAAATTCGCTTGAATCTCTTTCTTCTCAAATCGAAAGATATCAGGACGCGCATAATGACCTGAGACATCGAGGGTCATCATTTCCCGGTCAATTTGGGTCAAATCCAAATCCGCAACGAGGAGTTCCTCGCGGTCGAACACTGGATCAAGGACATAGTGAGTGTCGGGACCAATAATCGCGCTGCCTCCGCGCTCAACCCACTGGGTGTCACCGGGCGGCAATGTGGCTCCATCACGAAGCTCGCGAGGCAAATCTGCACCAGGCATCAGCAGACCCACCGCCAGAACGAAACATCGGCCTTCGAAGGCGTAGTGCCTGCTGGCTAATTGATGTAATTCGTGGACCGTTGGCCATACCGCAACGTGGATGTGTTCGCCGGAATTGTGCATGGCCATGCGCGCGAGCGGCATCCAATGCTCCCAGCAGATCAATCCACCCACTCGCCCGGCGGAAGTAGGCACTGCTTCCAGCCCGCGGCCATCACCGTTTCCCCACACGAGGCGTTCCGTGTAGGTCGGGACGAGTTTTCTATGATGGTTCGTAAGCTGTCCATCTTCGGAAATAGTAAGCAGCGAGTTGTAGAGTGTTCCCTTTCCGGGACCAGCATCCACCCGCTCATTAACTCCGATCATGATCACAATTTTGAAATCTCGCGCCGCTTCGCGTAGCGCATGCACTTCTTCACCGGGAACGACAATGCTGTTGGCCCGGAGCCTGGCGAAGACATCTTTCGTAGAAGGGTTTTCCCAGAGCGCTGCGCCCGGACAGACATCCAGCCACGCAGGGTAGCCAGGCAGCCAAGTTTCGCCGAACGCAACGAGTTGCGCACCTCGCTTTGCGGCTTGCTGGATAAGACCAAGAGCCTTTGCGAGGCTGGCTTGTTTGTCTAGATAAACAGGAGCGGATTGCGCGATGGCCACGCGCACTTGTTTCGAATTGGCTGCTGCTTGTCCGTCCTTTACTATCATACTGAGATACTACCCCGAGTTGCGGTCCACTCTGCCATGCCGATCACGGAGACCCACGGCCTGGCCTACATATACTGCCAGGGACTTCAAAAAGGAGGGATCCTGCGCCGTTGCAGATTCTCTCGTCGTGATGGCACGACGAACCGCACCCAGTGTGGCATTATCGTCGAAGCGGATGCCGGCTCCATCGAATTGAACGCCAAGCTGCTTCCACAGGCTATCCAGGTCCACGGTCACTGGCATGTCTTTCATTTTTGCATAGAGCGGTTCGAGAAC
>Ga0210406_10005206_pt1 | contig 13691 bp, 16 predicted proteins | sample IncBWC30MmetaG_FD_155454 | JGI IMG/M metagenome (GOLD analysis project Ga0210406, IMG submission 155454) | Forest soil microbial communities from Barre Woods Harvard Forest LTER site, Petersham, Massachusetts, United States - Inc-BW-C-30-M | ecosystem: Environmental > Terrestrial > Soil >... | reverse complement strand
CTGCAACTGATCTGGCCACCTCATCCTAGCACGCCAATCCACAGGTCTTGACGATTCCTCAAGTCGGCATCTCGTCAGGAAATCAAGCACTGACGAGATCGGCATTTACCCACTACCGATCCGGTGAAACGGCGAACTTTCCACCACCGGACTTCTCGGGAGTGAGCGGGCGCATGCCCGGTAGCGCGTCAATCAGGCACGGAGTCCGTGGCCACCGCAAAATACTCTGGCGGTTGAAGAACCTGAAGAACTGAGGGCTATAGACTTTATCGACTTTAATTTGTAATTTGAAAGGAGCTCCGATTGCTGGTGGAACGGGGAGTCCTCATGAAAATGTACAATATCACAGGCTATTTGATTATTTTGTTCTACATGCTGGCCTGTATGTATTCCGCCCCAACTCATTTGGGACCTTGGACTGGAATGTTGATGGGCGGAGTTTATTTTATCTTTTGCTGGTTTTTTGGCGGGGTGTATTTGGCCGATGTTCTTCATTTGGGAATCGCACATCGCTCACTCGACTATAAGGAATGGTTCATAAAAGTCGTCACCGTCGTGAATAACACCTTCGGGCTCTATGTAGATCCGATCGCCTGGGTGAATCGCCATCGATTGCATCATAAACATGCCGACCATCCTGGGGATCCCAATAAACTTTCAGGCGATGGTTTTTGGCGAACCCTATATCTCTGTGTGATGCCGTATCAATGCAATGACAATTTGGCCGGCGGCGACAAGATTTTAAAGTCTCGGACTTTTCGGGTCGTTGCGAACCCGGTTTTTGCAATATTTTCACAAGCCTTTAGTTTTTATCTCTTATGGAAGGTAGTTGGAGATCTGAAGTTTGCGCTGGTGATGTGGCTGGGAATCCGAATTTTTGCACTGTGGGTAAATATGGTTCAAAACTATTGGACCCACACTCGAGGATTTGGATACCGACGGTATAACGATGAGGACGACAACGCCATGAACATCGGCGAGTGGTTACCGGTAACGGCGACCTTTAGCGCTTGTTTGCAAAATAATCATCACCACTATCCGGGTCTTTTGCGACTGAGCCACGACAAATCTGAATACGACTTTGGGTTTGTAACTGTCAAACTCATGAAATATTTTGGCTTGGTGAAAGCAACGACAAAGGGTGCAGAGTTGCCCAAGGACGTTCCGTTGGACGCATTAAATTTTTAGGGCGTTCTTTTTCCTTTTGATAAATGGTTCAATAGTTTGCCTAAAAAAGTTAGGCGAGATTTCTTCGCCGTCGAGGCCGTAAAGTGTCGGCCATTCATCGGGATAGTAATAGGTTCCAAAGATCTTATCAATCCAAGGAAAATGAATAGCAAAGTTCTTATCGATGCCCTCTTTTTGAGAAGTATGGTGCCAATGATGATATCTGGGCATAACCAAATACTTTTCAAGCCATTTAGCATTGGGACCGAAATTGCAATGTGTCCACGTAGCGTGAAGGGTAACAAAGATCAAATACGCCAGGATGATCGTTTGCGAAAATCCAAGCAGGAGTGGAGCAAGGATAAAACCGCGCACAAGTGTGTCGTCTACAAAGTGGGAGCGTGAGCCTGCGATCCAATCAAGCGCCTTCGAAGAATGGTGAACGGCATGAAAACGCCATAGAAAAGGTACTTTATGCAAAGCCAAATGAATAAAATATTCGGTTGTGTCCGCAACCACCACGGCAAGAAAGAATTGCAAAACCCAAGGCATTCGAGCGATAAATTCTTGAAGAGCCGGAACACCCAAATATTTAGTAGCCTGGGTAGCGGGCAATAAAACCAGAAAAGATAAAATTTGCAGCGGGAGATGAGTGGACATGAAATAAACCACATCCACAGTCCACCCATTCCTGAATGTTCCTTGTTTTGGATACCGCGGCCAGAGTCTTTCGAGTGGCACGTAGATGAGTGCCATCAAAAACAAATCAAGCAAAAACCAGTCTAGGCCGATTGCGGGCCCATCGTGCAAAGTCTCGTTAATCTGTACGCTTGATCCGCCCAAAGCCGTGGCCGCGATGGCAAGCAACATTCCAGTCAATGCCAAAACCTTTTTCTTGCGCTTAATCGAAGAAATGATTCCGAATAAAATCGCCCCCACGATGAGACATTGGATTAAAACGCGCATGGTGTGCATTGGATAATTTGGACGCAGTTCAGGAGAGCTTAGCAGTTGAGGAAAATGCAGGCACAGAACTCCTCCGAATGAAAGAAATCCAAAAAAGGCAGACAATATCCCGCTCCACCAGCCCGTTCCAAAGCCGGTAGACTCGGCATCGCCAAAGAATTCATTAATTTTCTGCTCGATCACGATGTCTCCTAGTTTACGTTCCCCGACTCATGCTAGCTATTAGAAAGATACCGACATGACGCTAAACTGTGCTCATCCGAAGGAAGCAGTGAATGCGAGCGATGTTCAAGCGCTGAAAAGAGCAAGACTTGGAATGCCACTGCAGACCTGTTGCAGTTAAGGTTTCCTATCTTCACGCACCGCCTGATCCTTCTTCCTAACGTAAGGGTGCCTCTCGTGAGGATTCTATGCCGCGGATCGCAGCTGGTGTCCGTCGAAGCACCGGCTGGGCTTCGGAATACCTGATATTCTGGCGCAAGAAATGAACGGGCCAAAGAATATCCCGCACGATCTTGCCGAACTTCTTCAGGTGTTGGCCACGGACTTCCCTGCCATCCTAAGTGGCAATCTCGTTGGCATCTACCTTTGGGGCTCGTTGACCTACGAGGCCTTCGACGAGACTCGCAGCGACGTCGATTGCATTGGCGTCACGCGGCGAGACCTCGATGACCGTGAGTTTTCCGAGCTGGATGAGTGGTTCAAGAACAAGGGCGAGGACAACCGCTGGGTGAGACGAATCGACATGCGCTTCGTCGTTGACCATGAGTTGCTTGACAAGAGTTCGCGGTGCTGCGGTTTCTACCACCACACGGGTAAACTCGTCCGCCATGGATCGGATGGAAACCCCATCATTTGGATGAACATTGGGAAGTCAGGCGTCACGCTGTGGGGCCTGGATGCGAGGATGATCGCGCCGCAGGTGTCCCAGCAATGCCTCGTTGAGGCGCTGCAATTGGAACTGAACTACCTGAAGGAAGACCTGGCCGCCAACGCTGGGGACCGGTCCGACAAAGCGTTCCTCCACAATGCCTATGCGGTCCTTACCGCGTGTCGCATCCTTTACTCAGCGTCCCAGAAGGCACTTGCTTCTAAAGACCAAGCCTGCGGCTGGGCCATGGAAACTGTTCCACTCATGTGGAGGGCGGTTATTCGTGGCGCTAAAGAGAATCGATTGAAAAATCGCGGCTCCACAACGTTCCAGTTAGAACAGGATGCGATGCGCTTTGTAGAGTTTGTGACTGACGAAGTGAAGCGCGAGCCAAGCATCTAACACCGACAGAGTAGTCTGCGCGAGTAAACCATCCCAAGTGCCTGGTAATTTTCGAGCGATTACCGGGTCTGGGGATAAATTGCAAGGCACAGTTCGAGTCCTTGCTGAGCTCGATAAATAAGGCTGTCGTTGCCGCGGGCAAACCGACCTGCCCAAGCATAGGTGACAATCCGTCAACCGCTGGAAATCCTCCTGGCAGTCTCATCGTAAGCGCCATCCAGGGGCCGTGTTGACGCGGCGGTTTCTGTTCGATCTAGTTGGCCCTTGCGCGCTGGTACACTGAAGGCATGATAGGAAAGTGGTTTGAGAAGGAGGCCAGACTTCTGAAACCGAAGACTAGGCTATTGAAATCGATGACTCCCGCCCAATTTGATAACGGATATTGGTACGCGACCGAGCTTAGGGAATTTGCGACAGCGGTCGGCCTTCCCTCCGGGCACAGGCTGCGCAAGGACGAACTGGAAAAGGCGATCAAGGGCTTTCTGGAGTCCGGCAAGATTGAGAGTCCGAGTAGAAGGAGCCTATCGGCATCGGGCGGCAGGGATGCCGAACGAGGATTGAGCCTCGACCTTGCCGTGGCGGTCTACAGGAACGACAAGGTGACCTGGGACTTCATCGAAAGAGAAGCTGAGAAGCTTGTTGCCGGTCTGAAGAGGAAGTCTGGCGCACGCTATCGGCTCAATCGCTGGCGAGAAGCGCAAATCGTCAAGGGCTTGAGACTCACCTACGGAGACCTCGTCAGGGAATACATTCGCCTGAACCAGACCATCGAGCCCTTTGCGCAGATCCCCCATGGGAGATACATCAACTTCCTAAGCGATTTCTTCGCTTCCGAAAAAGGCGCTACGCGGGAAAAGGCGCTGCGCGCCTGGGCTCAGGTGAAGGAACTCGACGCACCCAAGAACTACCGTTCGTGGGTGAACTTCACCAAGTCGAGGCGAGAGCGGCAAGACGACCAGCAATAACATCTATCCCTGTGGCATTCAGGCGGCCAGGAAGCTCACCGAAACTGCCCCTGGCGTTCTTCACTACGTGAACGCCTTTGGCCGACGCGATCTCGGCACAGCCTGTTGTCCCCATTACTCATTCCGACGCTGGCGATAGCTGCTGTTTCAGTTGAAGGAGGTCTCGGAACCGTTATTGCGATGGCACGGAGCCCAAATAGACTGCACTCAGCGGTTTGCCAGGGTGGCGATCTTCCCCAAGCCTAACAGTCGACGGTCGGCTGTCACGAGCGTCAGGCCAAGCACTTCGGCTGTAGCGGCCAAAAAGCGATCCGCTGGATCCGGATGCTCAAGCGGCAATTCTTGGGCTGCAACGACGATTTCGTGTGTCAATGGAGCCTCCCGCATGTGCATCGTCGCCTTTGCCGCCCAATCTCGGATTGTACCGTCCCAGTGTATCCGACGCTTGGCACGTAACAGCAGCGCTTCCCAAGTACTCACCGGAGACAACCACAGCTCGTTCCGGCTATCTGTTAGTTCGTGTTGCACGCGTCGCGAGAGTCGGCTGGGTTGAGCCAAACTCCAGAGCCAAATGTGGGTATCAAGTAGCAGTTTCAATGCTTTAGCGCCTCAATTTCTTGGATCTCAATGACTGGAGACACTACGTCGCCCGTAATTTGCATGCAATCGGCCATCGAACCCAGCCAGTTTCGCTCCTCCACGCTTGGGGATGCAGGAATCACTTCCGCTATCGGCCTGCCGCGTCTGGTTACTCGAAGCGAGACCTTGGTTTTATCAACTTCTTCCAGCAATGCCAGACACTTTGCCTTAAACTCCGAGATTGCTATCTCCTGCATCGGCTTGTTGCCCTTGCCTAGTTTCACGTGTGTTCTCCTATGACCAATTCACTTTACTATGGTCATCTCAAGTAGTCAACGCATTCGCACATTCGCTGTTAGCAGCCCGCTTCTATGGCGACCGGGAGGTGAGGTGGCGGTGAGCGTTGGTAGGTCTCTTGTTATCAACACGCATCTTTGATTCTCTCCAATCTCTAGAATCCTGGGGATCCAATACCCTCAAAATCAGTAAGAATTAGCAGCAAGTCGAGTCACGAATTGTCGGCCTCTTGGATGGGTACTCAATCGCAGTTCACCCTCGTTCGGTCTTCCCCTTATTAGAGCTGAATCCAAAGGCGGATCTCTGTCAGAACCTTTACGGATGTTCCGCTAATTGTGTTAGTCAACCTGATTTCCCCGGTTCCGCTTTGCATTGGACGGCAGAACAGATATTGAAGCTTGCGCCCGACGCTTCCTCAGCCAAGGCGGCGCAAGGACTGTTGGCGCCCAAGAAATGGACTTCCTTGGGAGTCAACGAAACAGCCATTTGGGGCGCATGCCAAGGCAGTGGCTCGAATGCCTATCAAACTCAAATCGATCTTGCCGAACCAGCTTTCAAATGCAGTTGCCCGAGCCGTAAGTCCAGCGGAACTTTTTCAGGTCCATTGACGTTCTATCCATAGATAGTCTATATATGACTCTATGCCGACCAAACCTGACCTGATGCCTGGAACGCTGGACATGCTGATTTTGAAGATGCTTACACGTTCTCCGCAGCATGGATATGGGATTGCGCTTTCGATCAAGCGGCTGTCGGAGGACTTTCTGACGGTCGAAGAAGGGTCGCTCTATCCAGCGTTGCAGCGCCTGTTGCTGCAAGGCTGGGTGAAGGCGGAATGGAAGAAGACCGAGACGAACCGGCGGGCGCGTTTTTATTCGTTGACCCCCGCAGGACGCAAACGGCTGGGGCTGGAACTCTCACAATTCGAACAAATGATTGCGGCGATCGGCCGCGTACTGGAAGGAGCGTAGGGTGCTGCGATGGATTCGCTAATGCAATGGCTCAGAAAGCTATGGATCTTTGCACGGAGGGAAAAGTTCGAAAGGGAGTTAAACGAAGAGATGGCCTTCCACCGCGAGCAAACTGCGAAAGAGTTTAAAGCAGATGGGATGGCAGCGGAACTGGCGGAATGTGCCGCCCGGAGGCAATTTGGAAACGCCGCACACCTTCAACAGCGGAGCCATGACGTCGTGGCCTTTGGGTTCGAGACGGCACTACAAGACTTCCGATTCGCCATCCGCCAGTTGCACAAGAATCCCGGATTTGCGACCACTGCTATCTCGATCTTTACGCTCGGGATTTGCGCTAGCGTATCGATCTTTGGGTTTGTGGACGCAGCTCTGATCAAACCACTCCCGTATCAGAATTCCTCCCAGCTCGTCGGTGTGTACGAAAGCGCCGCACGGATTCCACGTTCGAATCTTTCCTACCTTGACTATCTCGATTGGAAGAAGCGCAACCGGGTGTTTACTTCGCTGGAGGTATGGAGCGGAACCGGTTACCTCCTCAAAACATCGGATGGAGTGCAGCCGGCACCTTCCGTTCGCGTGAGTGCGGGGTTCTTTCGTACGCTCGGTGTGAATCCAGTGCTCGGACGCGACTTCGATCCTGGGGAGGATTTGCCGGGAGCTCCTCGTACGGCAATCCTGAGCTACGCAACATGGCGGAGGTGGTTCGGCGGACGAGAGGACGTGATCGGCCAGACTGTAACGCTAAGCAACATCTCGTACACGATCGTCGGGGTGCTGCCTCGAGAATTCCAGTTCGCCCCGAGAGGAAGTGCGGATTTTTGGACTGTGCTGGACGGCTCGAATTCCTGTGAAACCAGACGCAGTTGCCACAATCTCTTCGGCATCGCGCGTCTCAAGGATGACGTCTCCGTGGACATGGCGCTCGCTGAAATGAAGTCGATCGCCAAACAACTTGAAGCTGAATATCCCGGTTCCAATCGGGACCAGGGCGCGGCAGTTATGCCGCTGAGCGAATCGATTGTCGGAGACCTTCGTCCCATCCTTTTGGTGCTGCTGGCCGGGGCGGGGTTGTTGCTGCTGATCGCCTGCGTGAACGTCACGAGCCTGCTATTGGCGCGGTCTGAAAGCCGCAAGCGCGAAATCGCGGTGCGCGGCGCGCTCGGTGCATCGTTTGTGAGGTTGGTCCGGCAATTCGCAACCGAAGGACTGGTGCTGGTCGTTGCAGGTGGCGCGTTAGGCGTGATCGCCGCAGGGTCGTTGATGCGGCTCCTTACGAAGCTCATCCCGGCACAAATGCTGGCAAACATGCCCTATTTGAATGGACTCGGTTTGAATTATCGCGTTTTGGCGTTTGCGTGCAGCGTGGCGGTGCCGGCAGCGGTGCTGTTTAGCGTTGTTCCTGTTTTGCGTGCGTCTCTATTGGATATGCGCGGCGGTTTGGCGGAAGGCGGCCGCGGCTCAGCAGGGCGAATGTGGCGTCGCTTTGGTGCGAATCTCGTGGTCGTGGAGCTCGCGATCGCTGTCGTCCTGTTGGCAGGCGCGGGACTCCTTGGAAAGAGTTTTTATCGCTTGCTGCATGTCGAGCTCGGCTTCCAACCAGATCATTTGGCGACCCTGGGGCTGGCGGTGCCGCACACCACCTACAAGAGTGACGAGCTGCGCGTCGCGCTGGCACGCCGAGTAGTGAGTCGAGTCGCAAGCCTCCCGGGCGTGAAAGCTGTTGGTCTGACGACTCTCATGCCTGTAAGTTTCAACGGCAATACCGACTGGATCCGCATGGTCGGAAAGCCTTTCCACGGCGAGCACAATGAAGTGAACGAACGAGACGTCAGCTCCGACTATTTCACGGCGCTGCAGGCAAAGCTGGTGCACGGACGATTTTTTACCGATGCCGAGGATGCATCGAAACCTCGAGTGGCGGTCATCAACGAGACGCTGGCAAAGGAATATTTCCCAGGAGAGGATCCGATCGGAAAGAAGTTTGGCGACGGCGACCTGACACCGAATTCGCTCAGGGAAATCATCGGGATAGTGGAGGATATCCGGGAAGGGCCTCTCGATTCGAAGATTTGGCCCGCTGAGTATCTTCCATTTAATCAATCTCCGGATACTTTCTTCGCTTTGGTCGTGCGAACCTCACAGGCCGAGCAGTCGGTGTTGCCAACCTTGAGCCAGGCTGTTCGCGCGATTGACCCGGGTATCGGCATCGCCAGTGAAGACACGATGATCGGCAGGATCGACGAGTCCCAAACCGCCTATCTGCACCGCTCGTCAGCTTGGCTGGTGGGAGGCTTCGCCGCGCTGGCATTGTTGCTGGGCGTGGTGGGGCTATATGGAGTGATTTCCTACGCGGTCAGCCAGCGAACCCGCGAAATCGGCGTACGGATGGCACTAGGTGCGCCGCCTCGGTCCGTGTACCAGCTCATTTTGAAAGACGCTGGATGGCTCATAGCCGTCGGCATCGCCTCAGGTCTCATCTGCGCGGTAATGGCCGCAACGCTTATGCACAAGCTGCTGTTCGGCGTTGAATCGTGGGACGTGCCGACGCTGTCTGGAGTTGCGTTAGTGTTGGGGCTTTGCGCGTTGTGCGCCGCATTTGTGCCCGCCCGCCGTGCGGCTTCCCTGGATCCAGTGGAAGTACTGCGGGCGGAGTAGTCAATTGACAGGTGTCGCGTTTGTTTTCGCTGGCCCCATTCTATAGACATAAGAATCGTCGCCCAAGTCAGGTGGCCCAGGGATTGACTACCGGAACTGAGAAGTCTTCAAAGTGCGAGATGATTCGCGTCGCGAGCGTCGCATGACAAGCCAGGACGATACCGGCAATCGTCGTGTCCCTCAGTTCACCCGGGCGCCCTTTCTTATACCGCAACGTCATCAGATCACCAGCCCGCTCCGCTGCGGTCGTATCAAAAGGAGCAACGCGCCTCTCGATTTTTTCGAGCAGAACCTCGAATGATTGAATCAATGCAGAGCGTCGCTTTCCGACGGGCAGAATCTGCAACCCGAAGCGCTCGAGGATAGTAACTGAAGTCGTCCAGATGGAGGAGCGAGGCTGTTTCTCGACCGTCAATGTAAACCGAAACGCTGCGCAGATTTGTTGTTCGAAATATCGAAGAAGAGGTTAAGGTCCGGCTCCAGCGGTGCGCTTCGCAGCGTGGTCGAAGCATGGAGGAAGAGGTGCGAGACATTCTACGAAATGCCGTTAATGAACAAGACGTCGAGGTTGGAGGCTTGGGGCAGTTTGGCGCTGTTCCCGATGAGTCGCGGAACCGCTTCGAATTATGGACGACTCAACCTCGCCGTCGTGTCACGTCTCCGCCGGGGTGGCTCAATCGAGCATCGGCCAGCTTACAAGTGGAATGGCTGGCACACCACGGTTCCACTCCTCAATCCAGCCACGACCATGGTGGAGCTGAGGAAGAATGGCCCCGACTCGCATTCTGCGGAGCCGGGGCTTTTTCTTTCGCTACTGCCATCCTCTGATAGCCGAGAACCGAAGGGTTCGATGCGAACTTTCCAGAACGCCGTTTGAACGAACGAAGCCCCCCCAGCCGGAATTTGATCGTCGGTCGACACTAGCGCGTCAGTGGAAACCTATCCTTATTGAAATTGAATGGCCATTTCAAAGACATTGGCGTCGGAGGGGAGCGCGTGTAGGATGGCGTCAGAGCAGAATACCATACGCCGCTTTTGGGTACATCTCGGGGTCATGAAAAATCGAAAGCAGCTTCCGCAATGAGGGCCGTTGCATGTAACGAGCGCTGGGCGAGATGGGACAGGGCAAACGGCTACAACGCACCCTGAGGTGGACCATGACGTCAGCGGCCGCCACCACGAGAATGTTGTCGAATCGGTTCCTTCCCGATGCCTCTCGACTTCCGTCGGTAGGTGCGGAGGAATGGGCGCAACTCCGCACGCGTTTGCAGGAAATTGGCCTCACGGAGGAATATGTTGGTCAAATTACGAGGATCGGAGAGCGCCTGCTTGACATTGCCGTTCCCCCCCTACGGAATTGGCACGCGCGGCGCCTGCGCGAGCCAGCCGCCTATGCACTGCGTATGCTGATGCTTGGCGACCCGGTGACCGGCGAGGATGCGCAGTTCACCTTAGGCAAGCTCCTCCTGAAAAAGCTCATCAACGCTGGCCTGATCTGCTGGGCGGAGGCTCGCCGGCTGGTGTCTCCCTTCCGGATGGTCATTGGTAATGACCTTTATATCCTCTGTGACGACCTTACACGGGGTGAGGACGCCGTGATGGGTGCCGGTGACACTACCAACACATTGTGCCAGGCCAGTCTCCCAACGCGCTCGATTGAGCGAATGCTGGATCTGGGATGCGGCGCGGGAAGCTGCGCGCTGCTTTTTTCCAGCAGGGCTGCCCGCGCTGTGGGGACCGACATCAACTCCCGGGCCATAATCCTTTCCAAGGTCAACGCGGCTCTGAACGGCATCGCCAACATCGATTTCCACCAGGGTGACTTGTTTGCGCCTGTCGAGGGTGAGACGTTCGATCTGATCGTCTCCCAGCCACCCTACTACGCTCGGCCGGAGGGAGTCGCGGGGAAGACATTCCTTTACGGCGGCGCTCGGGGTGACGAGTTTCCCCTTGAGGTTCTTTCGCAGGTTTCGCGCTATTTGAGTCCAGTTGGGCGCGCTGTTCTCCTCGTGGAGTGGCCTGACATTGATGGCGAGCCGCTGGAAGACCGCGTACGGGCCGTGATCCCTTCGAGAGACGCCAACGTTTTGGTACTTAAATACCCGAGCCGAGGCATGGATGATTACTGTACCCGCCATGCTGCCATCGAGCATCCTGACCTCGGCGAGGACTTTGTGCGCGAGGCAGTACTCAGGCGCGAGCACTTGGAGAAAATGGGTATTCGCGGTCTCACAATGACTCTCATTGTGATCCAGCGGAATGCGGAGGGTTTATGTTGGACCAGCACCTTTGAGGTCCCTGCACAAGATGCGGACTGGGCCACCAGCGCTCGGATCGACAAGCTGATCTCGGCGCGCGACCTGCTGGCGGCGGGTCGACCCAACTTACTCGCGGCGTGCCTCCAGGTCCCGCAAGGAACCATCTTCGCCAGGGAATGCAGATCGGGTCAGCCGGACCAGCCGAACTTCACCGCCCGCTTTCCACATGAGGCATTGGTGGGAACCATTGCACTCAGTTCGGGAGCGCTGCTGCTGCTCACGCTGCTGGATGAGACTCCCGATGTGCGGAGCGCAGTGCAGCGTTTTGCGGAGCGCGAGACTTTGACTTTTGATGAAGCATCGGAGCGGCTGGGACCCGCCCTGGAGGAAGCTCTTCTAGCCGGGATGCTGGAGGTGGCGTGATGGCGCCGCGGACTCTTTTGTGGTGGGCTAAGCAAAGCTCGGAAGGGGATAGGCGCAGTTCAGTCCTTGGTAAGGCGAGCGCCATCGAGGGCTGATTTGTGCGCCTCGCGTGTTTCTGATTTCGATAACTGTTGGGTTCTAACCGAAGCAATAACAGGCAAAGGAGAGTCGCCATGGCGTTTCAAGCGCACATTAGCATTAAGGGTAAGAAGCAGGGGCAATTCAAGGGTGAGGGCATCCAGGACAGGAGAAAAGACAAGTGGATTCCAGTTTTGGCGATCAAGATGGGGGTACAGTCGCCTCGCGATGTCGCAACCGGTCAGGCGAGTGGAAAGCGCCAGCACCAGCCGGTTACGATTACCAAAGAGTGGGGCGCAGCGAGTCCGCAGCTTTGGCAGGCCCTTACTTCGAACGAGCCCCTGCATTCCGTGGAAATCCAATTCACGAGAACGAGCGGGACAGGCGCGGAACAGGTTTATGAAACCATTAAACTCACGAACGCCGTGATTTCCGCGTTCGGCCCTCACGTTGGTCCGCTTCCACCTGGCGCCCATCACGGGAAGAGATACGAAAGCTTAACCCTGGAATACCAAGAACAGCAGGTTACCGGAGGTGGCGGCGCACCTGCTCCGCTGGGACAGGTCAAGCGGTTTGGGGAGTGGGCCTAGTCGCGTAGCGTAGACCTATCCAAGTTGTAGGGTTCCGTTCGGGGCATTACGGCCTGTTCAGACTTGTCACCTACCGAAAACTTGGTCTGGCCCAACAGCTCTTGCACGACCCATGTAACAATGTTGCATGGCCTCTTGCGGATGTCGAAATAACAATTCACCAGTAACAGCCCGTCACGCTCACCCGCTTCGGTAACATCTCTTGGCGGAACTCCAGCGGACGGAGAATCGATCACATTCAAACAGGGAGCGACCGTTCTTGGCACCGCGCCACTCTCAAGCCGTAGCACATCGTTCAGGACTTCTACGCTTACGGTCGGAACGCATAGCCTCACTGCTAGCAACGCCGGGGATGCGATGTTCAATGCCAGTACTTCCACGGCCCTTTCGCAAGTCGTTAACAAATATCCAACCACGACAAGATTGACATCGAGTTTGAATCCGTCAACCTACGGACAGTCCGTTACCTTGACTGCCACAGTCAGTTTAGCGGGTCCGGGTCAACCAACAGGCTCAGTGACATTCAGGAACGGTGCTACTACACTGGCAACGGTTACCCTGACAAGCGGAGTGGCCACTCTCACGCGCACGAATCTGCCGGCTGGTACGCTTTCGATTACGGCAAGCTACAACGGCGATGCTGCCTCTGCGGCTAGTGACTCGGCAATGCTGAGCCAAATCGTGAATCTGGCCGCCACGACTACGACAGTCGTCTCCTCGCGTAATCCCTGGACCCTGGGACAATCCGTCAAGTTAACAGCCACAGTGGCCTCGCCGACGGTGACTCCGACGGGAACCGTAACATTCAGTTCTGGAGCGACTGTGCTTGCCACCGTGACATTGGCCGGCGGGAAGCCCAGTTTCACCACTACGACCCTGCCTCACGGCACAGACACGATCACGGCAACGTACAACGGGACTGTCAACATCACTGGAAGCGTTGGAGTGATAACTCAGATCGTTAGTTAGGACCAAGAAACGGAGCGCAATTTGTGGCAACCGCTAAAATGCCGGTGGGAGGCAAGCTTGAATCAAGTCGATAACAAGATCAATCATTGGGAATGCCCCCCGGGTTCCTGCCGGAGATGGGAATCATATCGCCTGGATGGTTCGGTTTTGTAGACCGCTCAATGTTGTCGCGACTACTTCTTCGGCGTATCGCCGATGAGAGCCAAACGGGAAGTCTGGCAACGTGACCAGAAGGGATGCAGCACCGTGAGCGGCAGTCAGCGCTATAGCGCTGATGGAGAAGGCGTCGCCCCGGAGGACTCCCGCTTCAAGGCACGACTGCACGCACTTGAACAGCAAGCGGAAAGCCGGATTGTTTTCCTGTATCTCCTGGCGAGTTTTCTTAACCACTGCGAGAGGCCGTACCGACAGGAAAAGAATCCTGTACTCGGTCGGGTTTTCCTCGGCGAAAGCGATGTGGTCCAACATTATTTTCCGGAGTGCGCTTAGGGGTTCTCGCC
>Ga0210406_10005204_pt1 | contig 13694 bp, 12 predicted proteins | sample IncBWC30MmetaG_FD_155454 | JGI IMG/M metagenome (GOLD analysis project Ga0210406, IMG submission 155454) | Forest soil microbial communities from Barre Woods Harvard Forest LTER site, Petersham, Massachusetts, United States - Inc-BW-C-30-M | ecosystem: Environmental > Terrestrial > Soil >... | reverse complement strand
GCGCGATGGCCTCCGTACTCCAGCGTCAATCCATCGAGGCCCGGACGAAGACGATTGAGGAGCTCCTCTTCGGAGGCCACGTCGATTCGCTCATCCACCGACAGCAACGACACCTCGAGCGATGTCTTCGTCAGCTCGCTCGCATCGAGCGGACCAAAGCGCGGGTCGCGGAACGCCGCCGCGATGGCGTTGGTGCGCACGTCATCGCGCAGCGTCCGTAGCCGGTGCAGTGAGCCGACGCAGCCGCGCAGCTGGCCCGCTTGCTTCAAAGTCACGAAAGTCGCGGATGGCTGCTGCAGCATCGCGTGATTCATTGCCTCGAGCTTGGCTAAGCCGAGTTGCTCGGCGATCGCCGAACGGGCGAGAGTGAGCACCGCGCAGCCGAGATCGAGGTCTATCAAGGTGCAACCTCGCTGAAGAGGAAGGATCCGTAACCGACCACACGGGACTTGTCGCCGGCCGTGTCGCCGGAGTTGCGCAGGTCGAGCAATTCGGGCCGCAGGCCACGATGCCGGGCCACGGTGAGAAGGCCGTTGATCGGCAGGGCTCCGCAGGCCTGTTCATAGCCGAGCGTGGGCGAAAGAGTCAGCACGGTTTGCGCGCTCGCGCGGTCGAGGACGCGCGCCTCATCGTAGGAGTGATAATGGGAAAGATCGGAACTCACGACGATGAGCGTTTCAGGTCCACCCCAGAGCAGTTCGATGACTTCCGCCACCTGAGCGGCGGTCGCGTCGCCCACAGCGAACGGAACGAGACGAAAGCTCCCAAGCAGTACCTGAAGGAAGGGGAGTTGCACCTCGAGCGAGTGCTCGGGTTCATGTGCACGGTCGCTCTCCGTGACTTGCGGCAGAGTCAGGGCGCGAGCCACGAGCGCCCGGTCCACCTCGACTTCTCCCAGCGGCGTGGCGAACCCGTCGACGGATGGGACCGCCAGTCCGCGCAGCCGTACGCGGTGAGCCGGCCCCAGGAGCACCACGCGGTCGATGTTCTCGCAGCCGGCTGCGAGCCGGCGGTAGGCAGCGGCGGCGGTGGCACCCGAATAGATGTAGCCGGCGTGTGGAACGATCAGCGCTTTCGGTCGTACCGCGCCCTCCGCGAGTGGCGCCGTCCGCTCGAGATAGGCGCGAACCTCTGCGCCCAGCACTTCGGAGGACGCGGCGTAGAACATTCCGGCGACGGCTGCAGGGCGTACGGCGGACATGCGATTCTCCAGCGAGGCCCATATGACGCCACAGGCGCGGCGTGTCAACTGTGGGTGACCGCAAGCGCTGTCGTATCGATACGGACCTCACCTTCAGTGAAAAAGCGCCTCGAGCTTCGTGGACCCGGCGCCGAGCTCCACGATGTCGCCATGAGCCGGCACGAGCCACCGCGGCGGGTCCCGCTTCGCCTCGCGGGCCAGCCATTGCCGCAGTGATGGCCGGTCACGGACCATGAAAAGTGGCGCAATGCGATTGAGCCGCAGCCCGGGCGCCGTGCCGCTTAATTTGAAGAGCAGGGCAAACAGGGGGTGCGAGGGCAGGCGCGGCAGATTGAGGATGATGTCCGTGACATACCAGATGAGGCCGTCTGCGGTGCTCACCTTGATGAGTGTCTCGCCGGTCTTGAAGTAGGGCAGGTCGATGAGCGCGACGCGCTGCCCGGCGAGCGCGGCCGCTTCACCGAGAGGTCTGATTCCCGCGATGCCCGAAACCTTGGTGACCCGTGGCAGCGACTGCTGCGGGGCAAACACGGCCGCTTCCGGGAAGCGTGCTTTCCAGGGCGCAAGCCCGCGGGTGTGAAACGCGTTCGTGGCGATGACGGCCTGAACCGGGCCGCGCGATGCGAGCGCTGCGAAAACCTCATCGGCAGCATTGCAGGGCGGGCTGGCGACCAGCACGCCTCCACCCACATCCACGGCGAGCGCGGCCGCGGAGCCCGGTCCGAAGGAGTACTCGTAGATGGCCGTCCAGGGATCCGTGCTGAGCTGCACCCAGGATTGTCGCGCTGCCATATTGTGTCCCCGCGTGCCGAGCCTGACGTTGCGCGGCTATTGTGCGCCAGATCGGCGTTGCGCATCAGGCGGCGAGATGCGCCTGAACGACCACCGCTAGGACGGGCGCCTGCCCGGATACCAGTTCCACCGCCCCGCGAGCGCCATCACCGCCGGCACGATCAGTGCCCGGATCAGGGTCGCATCGACCAGCACCGCGACGCACAGCCCAAGGCCGATCATTTTCAGCACCGGGAGCGCGGCACTCACGAAGGCACCGAAGACCACCACCATGATGAGGCCGGCTCCGGTGATCACCGGAGCCACCGCGGCGAGACCCTCGACCGTGGCGCGGTTGTTGTCCTCATCGCGGTAGTACTCCTGCTGGATACGGAAGAGCAGAAACAGCTCATAGTCCATCGACAGCCCGAAGCTCAGACAGAACACCATGAGTGGAATCTCCAACGGGATGGTCGAAACCGGGTGCTCGAGTCCTATCAACGCGTTCAGCCAGCCAAATTGAAACATCGCGACCACCGCACCCATGCCGGCTGCCACGGCGAGCAGGTTCATGAGCACCGCCTTGACCGGCAGCAGGAAGGAACGGAAGGCCGCGAACAACATCAGCAGCGTCGCGCCGACGACGAAGGTGAAGACGCGCGGCAGACTGCGTGACATGGAATTCCTGAAGTCGTTGTAGGTCGCCGGGCCGCCGGTCACCATCACGCTGAAGGGCCCGGCGGGCGCATGGCTCTGCAGCTCACGGGACAGCTGCACGATGTCCGCGGCACTCGTGCGCTCGGCCGGCGTCACTTCGAAGAGCGCGGCCCGACCATCACGGCTCAAGAAGTGATCGGCGATATCGGGGTAGTCCTTGAGGGTTTGATCGACGTCGGCGTAGAGCTCGCGGTACTCATCGCGGCCGAGCCCTTGCTGCAGATTGACCGGCGAGCTCACATCGCCGATGCGAGGATCGCGCTCTAGCGCAGCGCCGTAGTCGAGCAGCGGCTCGAGGTGCGGTGCGGTGAGGATCGGCAGTCCATCGGTGCTCCGAACCAGCACATAGCTCACCGAGGAGGCGTTATTTCCGCGCACCGCGGCGAGCAGGTCCGCCCCCACGCGCGACTCCATGCCCGGCGGCAGGAACCAGCGCTCGTTGGCAAAGCCGGTATTGATACGCAGCACCGGGGCGGCCAGCGCGAGCGCACAACTCCCCGCGAGCAGCAGAGTGATGTAGGGATGGTGCACGACCCAGCTACCGAGTCGGCGCCAGAATGCGAGCAGCCGAGGCCGGCCGGTGCGGCGGGGTATCACCGGCAACCAGTCGATGCGCCGACCCAGCAGCGTCAGGGCCGCGGGCAGCAGCGTGAGTGCCGCGAGCACCGATACGCACACCACCAGTGCGCCACCGATGCCGACGCTACGGGTCTCGAGAATCGGACTCAGGAGCAGTGCCAGCAGCCCGATGATCACGGTGACTCCCGACCAGGCGATGGTGCGCCCGCCGCGCGCCATGGCGGCCGCGACACCGAGGCCGACGGAGGCCGCCGCCGCCTCGCGGTAATAGGTCACCATCAGCAGCGAGTAGTCGATACCGATCGCAAGGCCGAGCATGGTGACCACGTTGCCGAGCAGGTTGGACACCGGCATGACCTGGGCCAGCAGAAACGCGGCCCCGAGCGACACGGTCGTCGTCGCGAGCCCGGTGAGGAATGGCAGGCTCGCGGCGACCACTGTGCCGAATGCGATCAGCAGTATCGCCAGCGTCAGGGGTAGCGCGCGCTTTTCGGCGCGATTGCCGCCCGCGGCACTCCAGGTGTTCACGTCGAGGTCTGCTGCGGCGTTACCCGTGACTGCGAGGCGCGCGGCTGGATCGAGGCGCGCGAGTGCCGCGGCGCGCGGCGCCAGTGCGCGGCGTACCGCGACTACCGCTTGCTGGCGCTCGCTGTGCGTAGCGGCCGTCAGGCCGACGAGCAGCGTCGTCACCCCACCGTCCGTGGAGCGCAGCCGCGCATCGCGCCCGTCGGCGTAGCTCGCGACACGCCGCACACCGGGAACCTGGGCGAGCACGCGGCCGGTCTCCTCGAGCCAGGCGAAGTACGGCGGCGCTGCAACCTGCAGATGCGGGGCGCTCACCGCCACCACGAGCGGATCGAAGAATGGAGTGTTGAATTCGCTACGCAGCGCTTCGGCGGCTCGTCGCGACGGGCTTCCGGGCACGCCGCCCTCGACGCCGAGCGTCACCTGGGGAAGCCGATACTCGCCCCAGGCGCCCAGCAGGATCGCGATCAACCACGCGGCGAGGACCAGCGATGGATGGCGCACCACGGCGCTACCGGACGGTGGCGGAGGCCCCTCGAGACCCGCATCAGCGGCGACTGGGGCGGACACACCCATCGCGCGCGCCTCGGCTGGGGATGCAGTGCTCGGTTCCTCCACTAGAAGCTCGCGAGACTGATGGCGCCAGCCTTTCCGGTGAGTTCCGACGAACGCGGACCCGATCTTACCCGGCGCACCCAGGCTTGGGTATCTCGGCTGTGAGGATGTGGAAGGCGACGCACGCTATAGTCGATGAGTCAAGATGACCCGTGCGAGAGAGGTCGTGGCTCATGGTGCGGAATCATTCACGGGATGTCGCCCGCTCGTGCGCCATCCTGCTCTGCAGCCTCGCGCTGACCTCACAGATCGCCAGTGGCGCCTCGGCCGGATGCATCGCGGAGTCAGACCGCGTGCGTGCCCGGCAACTCGGAATAGCACCCGGGGTCCTCGCACCCGGACCGCTGAATGCGATCACGGATGTGGATGGTGTGCTCGTCGGGCAAACCACACTGATCGCGGGCGACAGCATTCGCACCGGCGCGACCGCCATTCTGCCCCACGGTGGCAACCTGTATCAGAGCAAGGTACCGGCGGGGGTGTTCGTGTTCAATGGGTTTGGAAAGTCAGCCGGCCTCAGCCAGGTGGCCGAGCTCGGCGAGATCGAGACTCCCATCGTACTCACGAACACACTGTCAAGTCGCCACGGGCATGGAAGCGATTCTCGACTGGACGCTGGCGCAGCCCGGGAATGAGAAGGTGATGAGCGTCAATGCCGTAGTCGGTGAGACCAATGACGGCTACCTCAATGACATTCGCCGCCGCGCCCTGACATCGGCGCAGATCCGCGAGGCCATCAAGTCCGCGCGCGGGGGCCCGGTCGAGGAGGGCGCGGTGGGAGCCGGAACCGGTACCGTCGCCTTCGGTTGGAAAGGCGGGATCGGCACCAGCTCGCGGCGTTTGCCGGCGGTCGCTGGCGGCTGGACGGTGGGCGTGCTGGTACAGACGAACTTCGGCGGCGTGTTGACCGTCGACGGCCGCAGGATCGGCGAGGAGCTCGGCAAGTTCTACCTGAAGGATGAGCTTGCCGGAAAGAGCGCCGACGGCTCGATCATGGTGGTCGTCGCGACCGACGCCCCGCTCTCCGATCGCAACCTCACACGCCTCGCACGCCGCGCCGTCGGCGGAATCGCCCGCACGGGCTCGAGCTTCAGCAACGGCTCGGGCGACTACGTCATCGCTTTTTCCACGGCGCGCGATGGTCGGCGCACGGCGACGAAGCGGGCGGACGTCGCGCAATTTGCCGAGCTGTCGAATGACAGCGTATCGCCCCTCTTCCAGGCGGTGGCCGAAGCGACCGAAGAGGCGATTTACAACTCGTTATTCATGGCGACAACCACCCGCAGCCGCAACGCCCTCACCGGCAAGGAAATCGTGGTCGAGCGGCTGCCGCTCGCCCCTTTCCTCAAGAGCGCGAAGCTGGCCTGCCGATAGCCAGCGGGCGGGCCGAGTTCACGACGCAGCGATCGAGTTCGTAGCCGCCGACGGGTCTCGGCGAGCCGGCGCTGCCTCCGGTCATTCCGGCGCTGACCAACGCGATATTTTCGGCGACCGGCAAGCGCATCCGCTCGTTACCGGTGCGTTTGACTGCCTGAGGCCTGTCGCGCCCGAGCCGCCGGCAACCCTCGCGCGCTCGCGAGCATCTGGGGCTGGATTTGGACCTTCAGCTCCCCGAGGGCCGTCAGCGTGCCCAGCGATAGACCGCGCCGGGGAATGGCGGCTTCCATTGCTCGAAAGCACCGGTGATGAATAGCGTGCCGCTATCGCCCGGTCCAAAGGCGACATTCGTGACGTACGGGGTCGGCACGGCAATCGTGTGCACGAGCTTTTTGTCCTCATTCACTACGAGGACCCGGCCTGAGCCGTTTTGCGCAATGTAGTAATTGCCGTCCGGGCCGAGCTTGAGACCGTCCGGGCCGTTGTAGGGATCCTCATCCGGCGTGGGCGGGGCCAGATCCTTGAGGCGCGCCCAGACCGTGCGCGCGCCAAGCTTGCCGTCTGCTCCGATTGGAAAGCTGAGAATGCGAGCGGCAAGCATTTCCGCGACCAGCAGGTGCTGGTGATCGTTGGTCAGGGTCAGTCCATTGGAATAGTGAATGGTGTTGGCAACTTCGGTGACGGTGTTGCCGTCAGCAGTCATGTGCAGCACCGCGCCGGTGATCGCGGCCTTGATGTCATAGACGCCGGAGGCGGAGAAGTAGATGCCTCCATGACCATCGGCTGTGAAATCGTTGGGGCCAACAAAGGGTTTGCCGCTGCTGTCCGCGTGAATGGTCCGGGCCTCCTTGCCGCTAGCATCGAGTTCCACCACGGAGTTGGCATCGTAGCAGGCAACCAGCAGGTGGCCCTTGAACGGGATCAAGGCGCTCGGCCCGCAGCCATCGGCGTGCCAGTAAACCGCGGTGCGTTTGCCATCCGAGTACTTGATGTTGCTCAGTGCATATTCCACGTAGAAGAGTCTGCCGTCACGCCACAGCGGTCCTTCGGGATAGCGAGCCTGCGGGTCTATGGTGGTGAGCTCTTCCGCCGGAGCAGACGCCGCGGCAAGACCAACGATGAAGAGTGCAAGTCGGCTCGCCTTGCCACCCGCCCACCGAGTGCGTTCGCTTCCTGAGCGGATGATGCGCCCCGAGCCAAACATCTTTTTCCCCCACACGGCGCTTTCGTGGCCCTCAGCCTGTTGCCCGTCAACGACGCACGCCACCGCTATGCATTTTTATCATGGGCCAATCGTCTTTGCGTTAAGAATTCCGCGCGCACGGCCTGTGGAGCGTGCCAACAGGCGCAGCGCTCCAGCAGGGCAGCCGGCGAGGAATGGGCGCGCAGCGGCCCTCGAGCCACTGCGGGTCTCGAGATCTGGCGGATCCTTAAGGCTTCGATCTCAGCGCCGCCTTCGCGAGCGAGTCGAGCATCTCGACTGCGGCACGGGTGACGCCGAAAATCTGACGACGACGACGACCCAACGCGACCCAGGCTTCGAGAGTCCCGACGCCTTCCGCGCGCAGCCGGTCGATCAGCGGCTGCGGGAGATCATTTGGCAGTGCATGCGACATGCCGGCCAGTGTTCGCAATCCGTGTCATTTGCCAAGCAGGACTTAACATTAATGCCGCAGGAATTGTCCATTCAGAGATGGATTTCGCAGAATGGCGGCGCGCACGGGCGGCGGCGGTCGCGCCGGCGGCTGTCAGATTCATGCGCCGGTCGCCCGGCCCAGGGCCGCGATGGCGTTGCTGACCGTGTCGATTTCCTCATCCGTATTGTAGTAGTGGACAGACGCCCGGACCAGCGCCGGGATCTTCCGGTCATCCATGTCTAGACGGGTCCAGGCTGCATCGCTCACCGAGACGTTGATCCGCTGCCTCGCGAGAGCCGCCTTGACCCTTTCCGGGGGAATTCCATGACACACGAAGCTCACGATACCACACCGGGTTCGGCCCTGGTCGCACACCTCCAGCCCGGGAATCTGCGCGAGTCGGCCGCGCAGTTGCGTGGCGAGCGATTGCACACGTTGCCAGATCGCGTCGAGCCCGAGATCGGTCGCATAACTCGCCGCCGCTCCAAGCCCGATGCGGGTGGCACAGTTGAACTCCCAGTTCTCGAAGCGACGCGCGTCGCGACGCAACTCGAAGGTATCGGCGGCCGTCCAGGTCGCCGCATGACCATCGATGAAGGGTGGTTCGACCTCCGCCAGAGCCCGATCGCTCACGTATAGGAACCCGGTACCCCGCGGTCCCCGCAGGAACTTTCTCCCCGTCGAAGAAAGGAAATCACAGCCGACGGCCGCGACATCGATCGGCATCTGTCCCACGGACTGGCAGGCATCGAGCAGGTAGTAACAGCCAGCGGATCGGGCCAATTGACCGATGGCTGCCGCCGGATTGACGAGGCCTCCATTGGTCGGGACGTGGGTGATCGAGATCAGCTTGACGTCCTCATCGAGCAGTCGCGCCGCGGCTTCCGTGTCGAGCTCGCCATATTCGTTGTCTGGAATCAAATCGATGCGCACGCCACGGCGACGGCTGACCTGCAGATAAGCGAGATAATTGCTCGCATACTCCGCGCGACACGTGAGGATGCGATCGCCGCGTGTCAACGGAATGCCGTAGAAGGCCATGTCCCAGGCCCGGGTTGCGTTTTCGATGAGCGCGATCTGGTGACGCTGCGCCCCGAGGAGGGTCGCGAGCGCATCGTAGGTCGATGCAATCTGCGCGGCCGCCGCCTCCTGAGCCTCGTAGCCGCCGATGAGCGCTTCGCGCGCGGTGTAGGCCAGCACCGCATCGCTGACCACCCGCGGTGGCAGCGCAGCGCCCGCATTATTGAAATGAATGACTTCGGCGCATCCGGGAGTCGCCGCCCGGACCGCGGACACATCGATAGCGCGCGGTACGCGGTAGTCAGCCACGATGGGGCACTCCCAGTTGTCGCGCGGCCACACGCTCGCCGGAGCCTCGCCGCTCGCGGCGAGAGGCAGCGCCGCGGCATCGCCCCCGCGGAGGCACGTCCGCGGCGCTGATTGATGTCACTGGACTTCGATCGTGGTGGGCTTCCTCGCCTCGGTCTTCGTCTTCGGCACGTGTATGGTCAGCACGCCATCCTTTGATTCGGCTTTGATCGCGGCCGGATCGGTGCCTTCGGGGAGTGAGAAGCTGCGCGAGAAGCTGCCGTAGAAGCTTTCGACCTTGTGGAACTTCTCGTCCTTCTGCTGCTGCTGCTGCCGCCGTTCACCGCTCACGGTGAGCATGCCATCCTCGACCGTCACGTTGACGTCTTCCTTCCTGACTGCGGGCAGGGCGGCGCGAATCAGGTACTCCTGGTCCGTCTCGCTGATGTCGACCGAGGGCGACCACCCCGTGCCCTTCTCGCCGCCACCCGACAGGCGCGCCCACCTTTCGAACATGCTCGGGAAGCGATTGACCATGTCCTCCATTGCACCGAACGGTTCCCAGCGAATTACGTTCATGGGGTTTCCTCCTGCAGCGATTCATCGTGGCGCCCCACAGGCGTGCCACTCCGCACAGCGGGGCAGCGATATTGTCTGCCAACGCGAGGAGGAAGTATGCGCGGCACCAAGTCGATTGGGGCGCTTGCGGTGGAGCTCACGCTCGCGAGAGCCGCGATGAGCGGGAGTGCGCGGCCGGCAGGAGAGAGCGAGCGCGAGCGATGCAGCCGGCGCCGTCAACGCTCGTGGGCCAGCATCGTACGAATGGCCCGCAGCTCCTTGCGCTTCTGCGGGCTGACTCGTGGATAGGAGAGATCGAGCTCCTCGAGCGCCTGTACCACCGCAGCCGCGACCACCAGCCGCGTGAACCACTTGTTGTCTGCCGGCACCACGAACCAGGGCGCCTGTTGCGAAGCGGTCGCCCGTATCGCCTCCTCGTAGGCTGCCATGTAGTCGGACCAGAACGCGCGCTCGCTCACATCGGACCGCGCGAACTTCCAGTTCTTCTGCGGTTTGTCGAGCCGGTCGAGGAAGCGCTTCTTCTGCTCTGCGCGAGACACGTGCAGAAAGAACTTGAGAACGACCGTTCCCTGGTGCGTCAGGAACTGCTCGAAATGCGCCATGTCGGCGAGCCTCTCGGCCCAGATGTGCTTGCTCACGCAGGCAGGCGGCAGCTTCGCCTCTGTGAGGACGTCCGGGTGCACGCGCACGACCAGGACCTCCTCGTAATAGGAGCGATTGAAGATGCCGATATGCCCCCGTGCGGGCAGACACTTGGCGTGGCGCCAGAGGAAGTCGTGATCCAGTTCCTCTACCGAGGGCTGCTTGAAAGAGAAGACCTGACAACCCTGAGGGTTGACGCCCGACATCACGTGCTTGATCGTGCTGTCCTTGCCGGCGGCATCCATCGCCTGAAAGATGAGCAGCAGCGACCAGCGGTCCTGTGCGTAAAGCAGTTCCTGCTCCTGCGCCAGCCAGTCCTTGCCTCGCTTCAGGAGGTCGGTAGCCTCGCTCTTGTCTACCTGCAAGCCGCGGGTGTCGCGCGGATCGAAGTCCTTTAGCCTGAATCCCTTGCCGGTGGTGATGCGGAAGGGTTTTACGTACTGCTCGAGGCGGTCGAGGATGTCATCTCTCGGCATAAGGCTGCCTTCATTGCGTGCGAACCCACCAGGCGCACGCTATGGGACTATCGTCCGCTTCGCAACATCTCGGCGCCGGTGAGATCCGTGGCAGGCACTGCAAGCTGTCGTTTAGAGCCGTGACCGTCAGTGCGCGTCAAAGAACACCTTGACGGCGCTCAGGCAGAAGGGCGGCACGAGCGTGGCATGGTAGGCGGCGAGCACGGCCGACTCGCCGCCCTGTGCATCGACGGCACCCTTCGCGACGCCGAATTCCGTCTTGAGGGTGGCGTAGGGATCGTTCGCCGCAGGTGCCGAATCGATGTCCAGGATGACCGGAGCCACCGCCGGCGGGTGCGACGTCCAGTAATGTTGCATGAGAGTGGTATTGAAGAAGAACACGGTGGGATCGGAATTCCCGCCACACAGCAGCGTCGGGGCTGTCGGCATCCAGTTGCGCAGATCATTCACCTTGAGCCCGATGCGCCCCGTGTTAGTCGGGTTGGCGGGCGGCATGCCATCCGTAAGGAGCGGGAAACCACCATCGGGGTCCATGAGTGCGTCGCTGAGATACGCGGCGCGAAAGTTGTTGTCGATGAGATAGTCCGTGCCGAAGCCCGCCGCAAAGATACTCGCGAGATTCGCCGGCGAGGTTGCCGGCGTGTAGACCGCATAGTTCGGCGAGGGTGGCGTACTGCTGAACAGCGCAGCCGGAAACTTACCCTGCGACCGCAGCGTGCTCAACGGTGTGGTGCTCGGCAGCAGCCCGGGGATCGAGGATGCGTAAGGGCCCGCGAAGACATCGCCGGGGTTCGAATAGATGTTGCTGTACGCGTTCTGGTAAGCCGGGATCAGCAGAGCCACGTTGAGGGTCGCGCTGGCGTTCACCTCGCCCTCGAAAACGGCATCCCCGAAGGCGCTGAGCGTATAGGGGCCGGACATCGGCGCCGAGGCGGTCACGGTTATCCCACCGCTTTGCATGGCGCTGTGGGTCGCCATGGCGACGTAACCGCCCTCGGAATAACCGGTAATGAAGAGCTTGCCGCCATCGGTCGAACCGGGCACGTCGGAGGTGGGCAATGCCGCGCGCGCCGCGGTCAGCGCGTCGATCATTTCCTTCGACTGCTGCGCGGCGATGAGATACGGGTGGTAGCCAAGTGTCGAGTTGTCATAGCCCAGGTAATTCGGGGCTATGACGATATAGCCTTCGGCCGCAAACACCGCGGCGAGCAGCACACCCTCCGCGCTGTCGGCTGCATCCAGTTGTGCCAGATTGAAGTTCCGGTCCGTGGTGGTACCGTGCGCATAAAGCACGATGGGCCGGCCGCCGGTGCAACCGCTGTCGCTGCTGCTGCTCGGCACCATCAGGGCGCCCGACGCGGGCGTGATATTCCCCTGCGGGTCGGCGGTCTGGTAGGTCAGGTGATAGACGGTGGTGGTGCACTTAGGGGTGTACGCCAGTTGCAACAGCAAGTTGCCCAGGTCGCTGCCGGTCAGGAGTTGCAGCAGATCATTGGGCGCGTACGTCGCCACCTTTTTCGGCGGATTGTCGATGAGATCACCCCGCTGCGGGGTAACGGGAGGAGGCGGGGAAGGAGGCGGAGTATGGCTATTGCTGCCGCAACCGCCGAGTGCGGCGGCCAGGGCGATCAATCCCAGGGTGCGTGACCAAAGACTCACCCAGCCATATCAGCAGGGATCCGCGCCCCGGGGTAGTCGGACAAAGCCGGATTCCAGCCGTTGCTTGCGATCGCGGCCGTCTTGACCACGACCGGCGCTTTGCGCCTTGTGAAGACCAAGCCGCCCGGGAACAGCTTCTATCCGGCCGCGCGGATGCAGCGCACGAGGGTGAGCGCGTGACACGCGGGAGGCCGCATCGCCCGTCGCTGCGGCGTACGTCGCTGTCACTCTTCATCTATCTGTTGCTCCTGCTGCCGCAAGAGGCGTACGGCCAGTGCCGAATATGTTCAATCAGAGGAGGAATGCATACGGGAGAGGCTTGCGCCTCGTCTTTAGTCTATTCTGTTCACGTCGAACAAGAACAACTGTTAACTCTGGCCGATGCAGGGACGTTTTTTTGGGGAAGCGAGTCATGGACTACAGTGTTGAAGAGATTCAACCGAACGTATGGCGCGTGAGCATTGAAGGCATCACTCGGATCATTCGCTATCGCAACGGCAACATGACCTTTGCGCCGTGGGATGTAACGAGCGCTGAAGGCCGCACGCTTTGGAGCGCCTCATCGCTCGAGTCGGCGTTCCGCTGGATCCAGGCGCGCACGGGTCAACCGGTCGAAGCGCTGTTCGCCCAGGCGCTGCTCGAGCACAGCACGCGCGCAGGAGCAGCCGAAGCGAAGCTGCCGCAGGAGCCGGGCGAGGTTCGCAAGGAAGCGCCCAGCGGGTAGCGCCGCGGTGGGGCTTTAGCAGGGCGATTGATCAGCCGGGCTTGAGCGGCGCCAGCTCACCGAGCAGCGTGGGGATGAGCTCGCTCACAGTCGGGTGGATGCGCACGCCGTTCTGCACGACCGTGTACGGCAGGTGGCCGTACATCGCATCGACGAGCGAGTGCACGACCTCGTCGCCCCCGACTCCGAGAATTGCCCCGCCCAGGATCTGCTTGCTGCGCGCATCGACGACCACCTTCATGAATCCCCGCGTCTCACCCTTCTCGCGGGCGCGTGGCACGTCGCTCATCGGCATGCGTCCGATCAGGATCTCGTAGCCATCCCGGCGAGCCTCTGCCTCGGTCCTTCCGAGGCGCCCGAGCGGGGGGTCGGTGAAAAGGGCGTAGATCGGTATGCGGTCGCTGACTTTTCGATCGGCGCCGTTCAAGAGGTTGTCGGCAACGATCTCGTAGTCGTTGTAGGCGGTATGGGTAAAAGCACCGCGTCCGTTGCAGTCGCCGAGGGCATAGACGTTCTGCGCGCTAGTCGCGAGCGTCTCATCGACCTTGATGTAACCGTGGGCGTCGGTTTCGATGCCGGCCTCGCGCAGCCCGAGCTCATCGGTATTCGGTGTGCGCCCAACGGCGAGCAACACATGCGTGCCCGGGACGCTCGGTGCCCCCGCGGAGCAGTGCAATTTGACCCGCACGCCTTCGGGAGCCGCTTCGAGGGCCAGGCACCTGGCGTTGAGTCTGATCTCGATGTCTTCCGCGGCGAGAATATCGCGGATCGCCTCCGACACGTCCGGGTCCTCGCGTTGAATCAAGCGAGGAGCCATCTCGATGATGGTGACGCAGCTGCCGAAGCGGCGGTACATCTGCCCGAACTCCAGGCCAACGTAGCTG
>Ga0210406_10005202_pt1 | contig 13698 bp, 7 predicted proteins | sample IncBWC30MmetaG_FD_155454 | JGI IMG/M metagenome (GOLD analysis project Ga0210406, IMG submission 155454) | Forest soil microbial communities from Barre Woods Harvard Forest LTER site, Petersham, Massachusetts, United States - Inc-BW-C-30-M | ecosystem: Environmental > Terrestrial > Soil >... | reverse complement strand
CGTGGGAGATTCCAATTCCTCGCGAGATTTCGGAAACGGCGGCGGAGTGGCCTGGTTTCCGCTGGCGCCGGGCGAAGTGTACGTGCCGGCGCACCAGACAAGCCCAACCTACATCACGAACGTGAACGTCACAAACACCGTGGTGCAGCAGACGACCATCACAAATGTGGTGAACAACAACGTTCAGACAACGACTTATGTAAATCAAAGAGTGGAGGGTGCGGTTACGGCCGTGCCCCGGGCAACTTTTGTGAACGCGCAGCCGGTGGCACAGGCGGCGGTGAAAGTTGCTCCGAGCGCGATCATCGCGGCTCCAGCAGTTCACACCGCGCCAGTGGCTCCCGAGAAAGCAAGCGTGATGGGAGCAAATAGGGAGAATACGGCGAGAGCCGCAGCTGTGAACGCTCCGCCGAAGCCCCCGGACGCAGTGGTGACCCGACCGGTAGTGGCCAAGGTTGCGCCGCCGCCTCCGCCGGTAGCATTCGCGCAAAAGCAGCAGGCCTTGCAAGCAAATCCCGGCAAGCCACTTGACGCGAAGGCCGAGCAGACTCTCCGCGCGGCAACGCCTCCACCCGTTGAGCGAGTTGTAAAGACGGCTCCTCCGGTGCCATCGGTCAAACCAGTCGAAACGGCGGCGAAAAAGCCCCAGCCAGCGACCTCGCTAAACACTGCGCAACAGGTCCATCCTCCGGCGCCGGGAGCTCCTCCTGCAGCCCCTGGGTCGCAGCAGAACCCTCAACAGCAACCAGCGGTAGAAAAAGCCAAGCAGGAAGCTGCTCAGCAACAAACGGCTCAGCAGGCCGCCGCCGAAAAAGCCAAACAGCAAGCCGCCCAACAGCAAGCCGCGCAACAACAGGCCTCCGCGGACAAGGCCAAGCAGGAAGCTGCTCAGCAACAAGCGGCTCAGCAGGCCGCCGCCGAGAAAGCCAAACAGCAAGCCGCCCAACAGCAAGCTGCGCAACAACAGGCCTCCGCAGACAAGGCCAAGCAGGAGGCTGCCCGGCAACAAGCGGCTCAGCAAGCGGCAGCGGAAAAGGCCAAACAACAAACGGCGCAACTACAGGCAGTCGCCGAAAAAAACAGGCAGGAAGCCGTGCAGCAGCAAGCCGCTCAGCAGGCAGCAGCAGAAAAGATCAGACAGCAAGCCGCGCAACAGCAAGCGGTGCAGCAACAGGCAGCCGCAAACAAGGCCAAGCAGGAAGCTGCCCGGCAACAGGCGGCTCAAGCAGCGCAAGCCAATCGCCCTGCTCCGCCTCCGATAGTCCATCCGAACGAGATTCCCGCTCCGCCGCGGCTCGTTGTTCAACCCTCTCCGAATGCCGAGTTGGACAGGAAGCACCAGCAAGAGCAGGATCAGCTCCATGCAAAACAGGAGCAGGACCGCCAGAGAGTCCAGCAGCAGCAGGATCAGGAACACGCAAAACTCGCGCAGCAACAGGCAGATGCGGCTAAGAAACAGCTAGTCGAGCAGCAGCATCAAGAGCAGACACAGCAACTGCAGCAAAAACACGCGGAAGAGCAGAAACTGTTGGTGGAGAAACAGAAACAGGAACGGCAAAGCCAGTCCAAGCCTCAAAAGCCCTAACCGCATTGGGATTTTCCGGGCAGGCGTGTCTTGTCGGGCATCTATGCACCTGCGGCGCCGCTCCGTTCGCCCGAAGAAGCGAAGGGGTGTCGCGCCCGGTCGGGTGCCATCCAGCTGAGTTTTGTTGACGAGCCTCGACTGGCCATGAAGCGCTTGGCTTATGCGTTTCGCGGCCGAAACCAGGTCATCATTTGGAACGGGTTGGTCATTACTACTTGCGGATTATTGCAGGCAGGAATTTTTTGTTGATTTTGGCGACGATGACGTAGTTGGGGTCGACCATTTCGTCCAGATGGATTTCGGCAGTTTTCGAGAGCAACTCGTAGGCATCCATTTCGGATAAGCCGTAGCGTTCGTGGATCCACCGGACGAGCTCGGTAAACGCGATGCGGAGTGCATCATCGAGCGGGCGATAGATGCCAACGGCCATGATGTAGTCGTCGTTCTCGAAGCGCGGCCAGGCGATCTTTTGTTTCTTGACGACATCCACCTGCAGACGAACTCGCATGGAGACTTCAATAGCTGTGCCGGCGACCTCGCCGTCACCCATCGCCGCATGCCCGTCGCCAAAAAAGAGAAGGGCGCCGGGTACATTGACCGGCAGATACAAGGTGTTTCCCTCCCTCGCCTCGGGTGCGTCCATGTTCCCGCCAAATTCCGCCGGGACAATGGAACTACGTGCTTCTCCGCCGGCCGGCGCGACGCCGACACATCCCAAGAACGGATGCAGGGGAATCTTGACGGAAAAGTCCGAATCATTGGCGTGGAATATCGCGATGTTTTCTGATTTATCGATGGGATAGACCCAGGATTTCGGCGGAATCGATCCGCCAAGCATCGGCGTGTAGTGGCTGCTGTTTAAAGCGCCGAATCCGGGACCCGCGCCACCAAAACCTTGTTTGCTATTCGGATCGATGGTCAAGAAACGCACGATCAAAGTGTCGCCGGGTTCCGCTTCCTCCACATAGAAGGGCCCGGTGAGCGGATTCGGGCCGATGACTTTGAGGTCCGCCTCCTCCAGGGCTTTGCCATCGGCGTCCACCGTGGTCGTGTCGATGATGTCTCCCGCGTGAACGTGCAAGACTGGCGGGAAGGGGCCGAAAACGTACTTGAGGTCTTGGAATTTCAGTTCGTAGTGAACGGTGCGGGCCTTCTCCGACGAATGAGTGGAAGAATCTTTTGTTTGCGCGCGCACCGAACTCGCTGTCGCTACCAGCAGCAAGGACGATGCGACGCTTGCCAAGCCGCGCATTTTGGCGCCGCTCTTCGCCGGGCCGTGAGGCCTGCTCATGAATTGGCTCACAATCAAAACAAGATCTTCAACGCGAATTGCACGTTGAAGGGTTCGCCGGGACCGATGCCGGGGGAGCCGTAAAAGTCTCCGGCGGTGTCGCTACTTTGCCCGAACCCGCCGCCGATCGTGCCGCTGGGCGGCGCCAGGTTGACGCGGTTGAACAGATTGAAAAACTCGACGCGGAATTGTGCGCGGAATCTTTCCTTGATCGGTATGTTTTTGAGAACGGAAAAATCGACGTCGCCGAATCCGGGCGCATACACGGAGTTGCGAGCCACGGTTCCGAAGGAACCCTGTGCCGGATTGGCGTATGCGTTTGCATTGATCCACTGAACGGGATTGTGATTGCTGAGCGCGTGAGAAACGCCCTGGAAAGGATCTCCGATTTGGACTCCACGGGTGCCGTTTTCGCCAGTACCGTCTGTATTGGACGAGGCGTGAATGGTGAATGGAAACCCGGTGCGGAAGGTGAGGTTGGTATTCAGTTGCCATCCGTGGGACACCCAAGCGGGGCCATGCGAAGAACCGGGGACGTCGTAAAGAAAGTAGGCATTGAAGTGGTGCCGGACATCGTAGTCTGAGTTGCCGTAGTCGCCCTTGAAGTTGGTGGAGTCTTGTGGGAGCGCGCCCACGTACTGCGTGACTTCGTCGAGGCTGTGGCCCCAGGCATAAGAAAGCTGCGAAGTGATTCCATGCCAACTGGTGGTTTTGAGCAAGGCTTGGAGGGAATTGAAGTTGGAAGTGCCAATGCTTTGGATTTCGTCGATCACACCGAAGTTCGGATAGGGACGAGAGCCAATTCCGCCAAGGGGCAACTGGTTTATGTCGATCAAGGAAAGCAAGCGCCGGCCCTGCGTCCCCACATAGCCGACTTGCAGCATGACCTTGCCACCAAGTGTTTTCTCCACATTCAGGTTGTAGCTCAAGTCGTAGGCGGGACGGAAATGCTGGCTAACCGAGAAGAGATTGTTGTTTCCCGTGGTGAAGATCGGTTGGTCCTTGACGATCGTGTACCCATCGGTCTCCAGGAGGGAGACCGGCTTTGTGCCAGCGGGATTACCTTCCACTCCGATCGGGCCGTTATTCGCAACAGATGCGGCCGCCAGGCTGGAGGAATTGTCGAGAAACGGCACGATCGCGGGCGTATCGAAGAACAGCCCGAATCCGCCGCGCACTACGAGACTGCCACTTCCCCGGGGCTGGTAGGCAAATCCGACCCGGGGGCTCACGGCTTTCCAGTAGCGTGGATACAGGTCGCTAATCTGCTGTCCCACGACGACGAGACCTCCCCTGGTGGGATCGAACGTTGACAGGTCTTTCTGGCCGTCATGTATAGGGCCCTCATATTCATAGCGCAAACCGAAGTTCAGGTTCAGATTCCGCGAAATCTGCCAGGCGTCCTGTGCAAAGAGGTCGAAGCTGTTCATCAATACTTTCCGCTCCTGGTTGCCTCGCATGATAGTGGACTGGTGGACGAAACCGGCCATGAAGTCAGCCAGAGCAACGGTATTGGAATCCACGGTGGGGTCATTGAGCAGGCCGCTCCAAGGCCCTTGCGTGCCGGTGAAATAGAACGCGCCTCGGCCACCTGTGGTGTAGAAGGAATCGATGCGCGCCTGGCGTATCTCTCCCCCAAAACGCAATTGGTGCTTCCCGGTGGTGTAGGAAAGCGCGTCGGAGAAATGGCCGGTTATATCGTTGCGGCCGGAATTCGGCGTGAGCCCGGTGCTCTCAAATCCGGAAATGGCAATGAGCGGAGCGCCTCTAAGATTGCGTGAAGTCACTCCCGTGTTGAGACCGAGCGCGACGGGGTTGAAATTGGTGTTCAAGTCCGAGAAAACCTGGTTGAAGTAGCTCACTCCGACCAAAGCCTGGTTGGTGAGGCGGGAAGAGAAGATTTTGTTGTAAGTGAGGGAGTAGTTCTGCACGTGCATCGGGCCAACTTGGTAGTAGTACGGAATACGTGAACCAACGGGTGCAATTTGCGTGCCTTGCCCGACAAAATATCGAAACGACAGCCTGTTGTTGTTGTTGAAGCTGTGGTCGAACTTGACGAGGCCGTTGTGGCTGAAGCCCGTCTCCGGTACGGGATCGAAGTAGTTGCTCGGCGCCGCGGCCCCTGTAAGGGAAGACGCCGGCCAAATGGAGTTCAACAAGTTGTCTGACACCGCATTCTCCGGGACACCATATTGCTTCAGCAAACTGCGAGCGGCCGCCTGATAGCTGAGCGACGGCTCCGTCGATAGCGATTGATTCCCGATCACGAATTTCTGTTCTTCGTAGCTCAGAAACAGGAAGGTGCGGTCCTTGATAACGGGAAAGCCTGCTGAGAAGCCGTAGTGCTGATTGCGAAGCTTGTTTTTGGGGGTACCTGCGGGTGCGAAGGGCGACTGCGCAGAGAAAAACTCGTTGCGGTTGTAGTAATAGGCACTGCCGTGGAGTTTGTTGGTTCCGGATTTGATGACGAGATTGATCGTGCCTCCGGGATTGCGTCCGGTTTCGGGACCGGCCTGCGTTTGGAGAGAGAATTCCTCGACTGAATCCAGCGGCATTAGAACGCCTGGAATGCTTTGAATGCCTCCCTGATTCACGGCCATGATATTCCACCACTGGTCGTTGTTGTCCGTGCCGTCGATTTGCCAATTGACTTGATTCGCGCGGGCTCCGTTTACCGAGCCGATGGCTCCCGCGGCGTATCCGGAAAATCCGGGAGAGACAGCGATCATCTGAACGAAGTCGCGGCCGTTCAGTGGACGGTTTTCCACTGTAGCGGAGGGCACCACGGTGGTCAGCGTGGTGGCGGTAGTGTCCAGTGACAATGCGGCGGCGGATACTTCGATGGTGGAGGCCACCTCCGCGACGCTCAACTTGACGGGAAGAGTGTAGATCGCGCCCGCCGATGCCCGTACGGGACCAATTTTAACGGTCTGAAATCCAGTGGAAGAAACTACGATCGTGTAGCCGCCGAGCGGCAAATCCTGAAAAGAGAATTCGCCTGCATTGGAAGACGCCGTCACATAGGACAGACCGGTCGCTTCGTTCGTTGCTCTGATCTCCGCCCCGAGGACAACGGCTCCGGTGGGGTCGGTTACCAAACCATTAATTCCGCCGCGAAACGTCTGCGTCAGTGTGGAAGACGCCAAAAGTAGCAAGAGAAATAAACCGGAGATAGTGCGGGCCATAACCCACCCCCTCTGAAAACAGAAACGCGCGCCGTTTCAGGAAGTCTCTGGGCCGGAAGCGACTCTTGCTTGGCATGCTGTTCCTCAGGGGACTGCAGTGTCCAACTCAATATTTCGATTGGGCGAATTCAGGCGGCGCGGCCGAGAAGGTCGGCCGCGGTCCCTGCCAGAAACTCAGTCTGCGGGCCTTGACCGCCCTGGCTGAGTCCCTTGGGGGAATTGCATGACGCTTAGAAACGACCGTCACGAGACTCCTGTACAGTTAAGGGGTGGATTGACTTCGCCTGGCTGCTACACTATCGTTGCAGAAAATCCGCAAGTCTTTAGCCAAGTGGGAGTTGCGCGCGTGGCCGAGGCCCCATCACAATCCGTCAGCGAGCTTCTGCTCAAATGGCGAGCGGGTGATCCAGAGGCCCTCCAGGTACTCATTCCTCTGGTTTATAGCGAACTTCGCCGCATCGCTCAGCACCATCTCCGGCAAGAGCGCCCCGATCACACTTTGCAAAGCACGGCTTTAGTGCATGAGGCATACCTGCGCTTGATGAAGCAGGCGCCGGCGGAAATCGAGAATCGTGCTCACTTTCTTGCAGTGGCCTCACGGCTGATGCGGCAAATCCTCGTCGACCATGCTCGCGGTCATCGCGCCGCCAAGCGCGGCGGCGGTTACAAACTCGAGCTCACCGAAGCTAGCTCGTCGCAGCCGGGGCTGAACCTAGACTTGGTTGATCTGGACGACGCACTAAACGAACTGGCTCTCCTGGATGCCCAGCAGGCCCGCATCGTCGAGTTGAAGTTCTTTGGCGGTCTATCTATCGAGGACACCGCGCAAGTCATCGGCGTTTCCCGAACCTCAGTCAAGCGCGAGTGGGCCACCGCGCGAGCCTGGCTGCGACGCGAAATGGGAAAGTTAGAAAAGCAATGACTCCTCAAGAGTGGAGCAGAATCAAGGAGGTCCTGCAGGTTGTCCTCGAATTGGAGCCCGCGGCCCGCGAGCGCTATCTGGACGATGTATGTGCCAGCCGGGAGGTGAATCGAGTTGAGATCGAAGCGCTCGTGCGTTCCTACGAAGAAGTCGGCACTTTTCTCGAGGAACCAGTTGACGTCGCATCAATGGAATTGCTCCAGGAGCCCGGCCTTCTGCCATGGGCTGGACGTCGTCTGGGTCCATATCAAATCATTCAGAAGATCGGCGAAGGAGGCATGGGAACCGTTTTTCGCGCGAAACGCGCGGACGGCTTGTACGACAAAGAAGTCGCCATTAAGGTGATCCGGCACGGTTTCGACACGAAGTTTTTCATAGCGCGCTTCAAGAATGAGAGCCGCATCCTTGCCGGCCTTGAGCATCCCAATGTCGCTCGTTTGCTCGATGGAGGTGTAACAGAAGAGAGCCTTCCTTACGTCGTTCTGGAGCATGTTGTCGGTCTGCCGATTGACGAATATTGCGATCAGCACAACTTGCCTACGGACGACCGGCTGAAGCTGTTTCGCACGGTTTGTTCCGCGGTGCAGTACGCTCATCAAAACCTCATTGTGCACCGGGATCTGAAACCCGGAAACATTTTGGTGACGCAAGATGGCGTCCCGAAATTACTGGACTTCGGCATCGCCAAGATACTGGATCCGCAGCACGAGGAGTCCGGCGCAGACCAAACGCTCACGATTCTTCGAATGATGACTCCGGACTTTGCCAGTCCGGAGCAGGTGCGCGGCGACCCCATCACCACGGCCAGCGATATCTATTCACTTGGTGTGATCCTTTACCTCCTACTCACCGGCAAGCGGCCCTATCACCTCAAGAGCAGCTCTCCGCAAGAAATGATCAAGGCTGTTTGCGAGACGGATCCCGAAAAACCCAGCACCGCTGCCCTGCGCGTCGCAGATGACACTCCCCACAACGAGAGACCCGCTTCACAGTCAGGAGTATCTGGTGCCCCTGGTGTTCTAAAAAAAGAAAGGTTACGCCGATCCTTGAGCAAAGACTTGGATCACATCGTGCTCAGGGCGCTGCGCAAAGAACCCACCCGCCGTTACGCCACCGTCGAGCAATTCAGTGAAGACATCAAGCGTTACCTTGAGCATCTCCCCGTGAGCGCCCGTAAGGATACGCTGGGGTACCGGACCTCGAAGTTTGTGACCCGGCATAAAGCCGGAGTCGTGGCCGCGATGACTGTCGCGGCCATTCTCGTTGTGGGCATGCTAGTTACATTGCGCGAGGCGCGCATCGCGGAGCGCCGGTTCAACGACGTGCGAAGTCTCGCGAATTCGCTGGTCTTCGACATTCATGATTCCATCAAGGATTTGCCTGGTTCCACTCCTGCAAGAAAGTTGATCGCCGATCGCGCCCTTCAGTATCTCAACAGCCTGGCTCTGGAGTCCCGGGGTGACCCATCGTTACAACGTGAACTTGCAACGGCTTATGAGCGAGTCGGACTTGTTCAAGGGCAATACCTCCAAAACAGCTTGGGCGACACCAAGGGCAGCTTGGCCAGTTATCAGAAGGCCCTCGACATTCGACAACAAATTGCCGCGAAGTCCCGCGATTGGAAAGACCGCTTGGCCCTCGCGCAAGCGTACCGTCTAGTGGCTACCCAGCAATGGGCAACGGGCGACTACCCTCACGCAGTGGAAAATATCAGCAGCGCCGTTCTGAACTCCGAGGCGCTAAACACTGCCCATCCCAATGACTGGGAAATCATCCACGAGCTCGGATTCGATTACGAAGTCGCAGGCGATGTCCTTTCGGCCCAGTATGGCGGTGGCTCAAGCGACCGCGCGAAAGCGACGGAATACTACCGCAAGGCTCTATCTGCAGATGAAGAAATGCTCCGACTCAAGCCGGAGGACCTTCATGCTCTGGACGGATACGCGATCGACCTGGCGCATTTCGGCGACACCGTGGAGGCTACCGACAGAACCGCTGCACTAGGGTACTTCAAGAAAGAACTGGAAATTGAGCAGAAGCTGCATCAACGTTCGACGGAAATTCGCTACGCTCGCGGTGTCGCCATTGCCTACAACAAGATTGCGACCGAGTACGAAAGAATGGAAGATTATCAGCGCGCGCTTGAAAACCAAATGCACGGTCTGGAAATTTACCAGGACCTGATTCGTGTGGACCCCAAGAATGTTCTTCTGCAGCGAGGCCTGGCGATCGCATATATCAATACCGCAACCCAGCTCGTCAAGACAGGCGACACGGTTCAAAGCCTGGAATTCACGAAAAACAGCCTGGAAATCATGCGCCGCGTGGTGGCCTCATCGCCCGAAAACAGGCAACAACGCGGCACCCTCGCAGCCATCACCGTCGCCGGAGCCACGATTTTTCTCAGGCTCGACAAGCCTAATGACGCTCTGAAAGAATTCGAAATGGCCCATGCCATCTATGAATCTTTGCATGGTGCGGGCCCGGCGGCAGGCCCCTCACTGGAGGCCGCGGCTTGCAGAGAGAAAATGGGAGAAGCCGCGGCCCGCGCCGGCAATTCGAGCCTCGCTGCGGCATATTTCCGTCAGGCGCTGGCCGCTGTAGAACCGCTTCTTTCCTCCCGCGAACCCGATATAGCGATCCTGTATACGGCGGCCGACGCCTATTCCGGCCTTGGTGACTTGGAGCGTCGGGAGGCCGGCCGTACTGATCGAGACGGCACATCACAAAGAGATCTCTGGCTCCAGGCCCGGTCTTGGTATGTCAAGAGTCTCGACACGTGGCATCGAATTCCACGTCCGAGCCACGATGGCCCCAACGGCTTCGACGCTGGTGACCCGGCCCAGGTCGCGAAGAGCTTGCATCTGTGTGACACCGCACTCGCAAAAGCGGGAGCCGGATCGGGTGCATAAGTGGGTTTGTCGTAATAGGTCCGACATCCCCTCTCCTGCATGGCCGTCCAGACCTTCTAGACCTTCCGAATGGAAAAACATGGGAGAAAGAGTGCAGGACCGCGTTTGATCGGGAGCGAGAAGCCTAGGCTAGGCGGGCGACCCACTCTTCGCTTTCTCTGTCAGCGCGTAGAACTCATCACCACACGCGTCTAGCATCCCTATTCGCACCAACTCGTCGATAGCATCTAGCAGGTGTAGTCGCTCTTTAATCCCGTCACCTGTAACCCTGAAGAGCACATGCAGGTCTAGGCGATCCTCACCTGTTGCTGCGAATAACTCCATAACACGCGAGGAAAGTGGTTTAACCTCAGACCTCGTTCGTTGAATTCTTTTCGCTTCGACCGCATCCGCCGCCAAGATCTTGCGATCCAGATGCGGTTCCGGGCGCGGGACACCCGAGCGGAACACGCAGCGTTCGCCAACCGCAACCTCGCAAATTGGACAAGAGACGGAGAGTAACAGTGCAGGCGTCAGGTTCTTCATTCTCACAAGCACAGGATACGTCGAGATACTCCAATTGCACTGCTCAATCTAGGACACTTCATTGCCGCTGTCGTCAGCATTCTGGGCGATTGCCGAGATGGTTTTGTTTCTTGGAATTGTGGCTGTCGGGCTGGCAGTGGTTGGTGTCTACGGTGTTGCCGCGTTCGCCTCCGGCCGGCGAACCGTAGAGTTTGGCATTCGCATGGCGCTCGGAGCTGTGAAGGTCGAGCACTTTCCGTACCAGTTGAACCCTCTTTCAGAAATGGATTCAAAGAGTTCGGAGCGCGATCACCGCTCCGTAGGTCGCGCTTACCGAGCGCGGTCTCCCGGTTCAGTTGCACCGCAAAGCCACAACAGGATCTACGCGCAGGGCTCGCCGTGCAGGGGCCAGGCTTCCTAGCAGCGCGGCGACAGGCAACACCACCACGATGGCAACAAATGTCAGCGGATCGCCCGGCGAAACGCCTACCAGCGCCACGCGTAGAAGCCGCGTGGCAGCGAGCGCGAGTAACAACCCAATAGCCAGCCCTGAGGCGAGTGGCCGGACTCCCTGCGCCAAAATCAGCCGCGCAACGTCGCGTGGCGATGCGCCGACCGCCATCCGCAGTCCGATTTCCTGGCTGCGCTGGCTCACCGCATGCGCAGTCACCGCGTACAAGCCGATAACCGCGAGCACCGTGGCCGCGACGGCAAAGATCGAACAGATCGCACCAAACAAGCTGACCGTGAGCCGACTTTCCGCGATGCGATTCTCCAGCGTGCGCAAGTCGTACACCGGAAGATTTTCATCCATGCGCTGCACTTCGCGCCGGAATGCATCCGCCAGGTTCGCCGGCGGCACGTCCGTTCTCGCCACCAGGAATACCTGCCGTTCGGGTCTCTGGGCATACGGCAGGTAAATCAAAGGATCCCGTTCGAGGTTCTGCCGGGAATTCTGAAGGATGTCCGGCACAATGCCCACAATGCTCACCCATGGCTGCGAAGAGTGCTGTTCGATCAGACGAAGACGTTTTCCGAGCACCTCTTCTCCCGGCCAGAATTTCGCCGCGAACGTTTCGTTTACGACAACCACAGGAACTCCCCGCAGGCCGTCCACGTCCGCGAATACGCGGCCGCGTTTCGGTTGTACCTGCATCGCGCGAAAATAATCATTGCTGACGACTAGCCCGCCAGCCTCGAGCGGTTGTGCCGGATCGTGCGCCCGGTCCTGGAGCTCGAAAGAAAATGGTATCCAGTTGCCGAGCGGCAAGTTCGAGGCGAGCGCCGTTATTTCCACGCCCGGCAGCGCCTTTAGGCGATTGCTCAGCGTTTCGTGGAACGCCACTTGGCTTTCCGGCTTCGCGTACTTCGCTTCAGGAAGATTGATACGCATGGTCAGCACGCTTGCGGTGTTCACGCCGAGCGGTGCGCTGTAAAGATTCACGGCGCTGCGAATCAGAAGGCCCGCTCCCGCCAGCAGCACTACGCAAAGCGCCATTTGGCATGCTACCAGCGTATTCGAAAGCCGCAGGCCGAGTTTGCTGCCCACCGTCCCATAACCGCCATCCTTCAGTGCCGCATTCACGTCGGTTTTGGCCAGTCGAAGTGCCGGCGCCAGTCCGAACAGAATGCCGGTGCCTATCGAGATGGCACCGAGGTAGAACAACGCGCTGCGATCCAAAGACAGGTGGAGCCAAACAGGTTTCGTGAAGGTACCCAGGCCTCTGTCGAACCAGCGCAAGCCGCCTAGCGCTACCAGCCAACCCAGAAAACCGCCCGCAACGGACAGTACCACGCTCTCCAGCAGAAGCTGGCGCACGATGGGGATTTTTCCTGCGCCAATCGCCACGCGAATCGAAATCTCCCGCGAGCGTTCGGCAGCGCGAGCTAGCAGCATGTTGGCCACATCGGCGCAGGCAATCAGGAGCACGAACGCAACAGCACCGAACAGCGCATAAAACAGCGGCCTCATGAAAAACAGCCCGGTAATCTCCATGATTGGACGCACATCGACAGTTATGTCCTTGTTGGTGTCCGGATACTGGTCCGCCAGCCGCCGCGCAGCGGTAATTAACTCCGCCCGCGCCGTCGCTAACGGAATGCCATCGCCGAGCCGCCCGAACATCGTTAAGTTGCGGTTGTCGCGCTTCTCCTCCGCGGCATCGGGCACGAGCGGCGTCCATAAATCTGTTTCTTCGGGAAAACGGCGGCCGGGCGGCATGACGCCGATCACCACTCGGGGGACTTCGTCCAAGCGAACTGTTTTCCCGATGATCGCCGCATCCTGGGCATAACGATCCCGCCAAACGTGATATCCCAGGAGCAGCACCGGAGGCGCGCCTGGCTTCTCGTCTTCGGGAGTGAAATCCCTGCCGAGCAGGGGTTTTTGTCCCACGACGGAAAAGCCATTCGCCGTCATCTGCACGCAGTAGTACCGCTCTGGCAGCGCACTGCGGTCGCTAACATTGACAGGCGTGAACTGATATGCGGCCAATCCAGCCAACGACTTTACCTGCGAACGAAAATCGCGAAAGTCCGGATAAGAAGATCCGCCGATTCGCCGATTATCAGCTAGCGGCCTGGAACTTGCGATCACCACCTGGTCGCGATTGTCGAGTCCCAGGTCCCACGACAACGATCCGCTTACGATCGTGTACATCGCTGTGTCCGCCCCGATGCCTAGCGCCAACGCAGCCACGGCCACCACGCTGAATCCGGGGTTCTTCACCAGCATGCGCAAGCCGAATCGGATGTCGCGCCACAGATGATCGAGCCACCGCATGAACAGGGTATCCCGGCACTCATCCTTGGCAAGTTCCAGCGGCCCGAACTCGCGATGCGCGCGCTGTTGCGCCTCTTTGACGTTCAGGCCCTGGCGGACGTAATCCCGCGCCAAGCTGTCGAGATGAAACCGCATTTCCGCATTCATCTCACGTTCCGAGCGCCATCGCGCAAGCCATCCCGGCAATTTCATGGTCGGCTCCTCTTATTCACCCGTCTCAAGGATCAGAGAGATCACCTCGCACAGGCGTTTCCAGTCGGCCTTCTCCAGCTCGAGTTGCTGGCGCCCCGCGCGCGTCAAGCTGTAATACTTGGCGTCCCGGCCGCCTTCGCTCGTCTTCCACTCGGATTTCAGCCAGCGGCGGTTTTCCAGTCGGTACAGCGCGGGATATAGCGAGCCCTGCCGAATCTGTAATGCTTCCTTCGAAATCTGCTGAATGCGCTGCACGATCGCGTAACCGTGGATGGGCTCGAGAGCGACCACCTTCAGGATCAGCATGTCGAGCGTGCCCTGCAGC
>Ga0210406_10005201_pt1 | contig 13700 bp, 15 predicted proteins | sample IncBWC30MmetaG_FD_155454 | JGI IMG/M metagenome (GOLD analysis project Ga0210406, IMG submission 155454) | Forest soil microbial communities from Barre Woods Harvard Forest LTER site, Petersham, Massachusetts, United States - Inc-BW-C-30-M | ecosystem: Environmental > Terrestrial > Soil >... | reverse complement strand
TCCTCGTTCGCGAGGGCCTCCTCGACCAGAAAGAAATCGAAGCCCTCGAAGCCGAGGTCGACCGCGAAGTCCGCGAAGCCGGCGACCAGGCCCTCGCCGCCGAGCCTCCCTCCGTCGACTCCATTCTCGTCATCGTCTATTCCCCCGACGTCGATCCCACTTCACCGGCATTTGCCGCTCAGCCGCAATTTCACGGCGCCCCCAAGACCATGGTCGAAATGGTTTCCGCCACGCTCTCCGACGAAATGGCTCGTGACGAACGCATCACCGTCTTCGGCGAAGACGTCGCCGACGCCAGCCGCGACGAAAATTTGAAACATGTCAAAGGCAAGGGCGGCGTCTTCAAAGCCACGTCCGGCCTGCAGCGAAAATACGGCCGCGATCGCGTCTTCAATACGCCGCTCGCCGAAGCCTGCATCGTCGGCCGCGCCATCGGCATGTCCACCCGCGGCCTCAAGCCCGTCGCCGAAATCCAGTTCTTCGATTACATCTGGCCGGCCATGATGCAGATTCGCAGCGAGCTGTGCGTCCTGCGCTGGCGCTCCAACGGCAACTTCAAGTGTCCCGCGGTGCTGCGCGTGGCCATCGGCGGTTATCTCACCGGCGGCGGCATCTATCACAGCCAGAGCGGCGAATCCATTTTCACGCACTGCCCTGGCCTTCGCGTCGTGATGCCGTCCACCGCCCTCGATGTCGCCGGACTTCTCCGCACCGCCATCCGTTGTGATGATCCCGTGATGTTCCTGGAGCATAAGCATCTCTACCGCCAGCCGTACAATCGCTCCGAATATCCCGGGCCCGATTACACTGTCCCCTTTGGCAAAGCGCGCCTCGTCAAAGAAGGCCACGAAGTCAGCATCATCACCTTCGGCGCCATCGTGCACCGCGCCGAAGTCGCCGCTGCGCAGCTCGAGCGCGAAGGTGTTTCCGTCGAGATCATCGATCTTCGCTCGCTCTCTCCGTACGACTGGGACGCCATCGCCGCCACCGTGCGCAAGAATCATCGCGTCATCGTCGCTTACGAAGACATGCTGAGCTGGGGTTTCGGCGCCGAAATCGCCGCGCGCATCGCCGACGAGCTTTTCGACGAACTCGACGCCCCCGTCAAGCGCGTCGCCGCCATCGATACTTTCTGCGCCTACCAGCCGAGGCTCGAAGATGTTATCCTGCCGCAGACCGAGCATATTGTGTCGGCGGTTCGTCAGCTCCTGGACTACTGACGCAAGCGCTTCCGCCGCGAATAGGAAATTTGAAGAGGAAACTTTTCGCCACTCTCGCTCGTATTATGGATTAGGGTCCAACGAAACACCGCTCTGTGGAGGTGAACCCATGGTCTGCACAAATTGTCAGCGGCACATCGCGGATGGTTCTAATTTCTGCTACAACTGCGGCGCCAGGCAGCCCGCGGGCGGCGCTGCCAGCGTAAATGCCGCCGAATACGGCGGCAGGAAGCGTCTCGTGCGTTCCACCACTGACAAGAAAATCGGCGGCGTGTGCGGCGGCTTGGCCGACTACTTCGATCTCGATCCCACCATCATCCGCATCGTATGGCTGCTGGCCTTCTTGTGCGCGGGCGCGGGACTGCTCGCCTACGTCATCCTCTGGATCGCATTGCCGGCCGGACCCACAGGTGTAATGAGCACCTCTGCTCCCTCAGCCCCCGTAACGTCGTAACCCTTTTGGAGTGCGGCGGACTTGCCGCCGCTTTCGAGGCTGCAGAAGCACCGAAAAGTATAGTTAGTGTCATCCTGAGGTCCCGGCGCCGTTTGCCGGAGGCGAAGGACCTCAACGTAAGATTTTCTACAAACGACCTCGGCAGGCACGATCTGCGCCCATCTACGTCTTCCCGCGCCGAGCCGCCCGCCCTCTTCCCCACTCAAACAACGGCTTGTCCAGCGAAATCAGCCCCGCCCCGACGGTCGCTAGCGTAAAACAAGCCGCCGCCAGCGTCAGCGGAAATTCATAATCGTGCACCGCCAAATACCCGTGTCCGCTGTGTACCTTCCAGATCGCTACGCACATCTCCAGTCCTAGCAACAGTGCCGCCACTCGCGTAAACAACCCCAGCAGCAGCAACCCGCCGCCGAACGTCTCCAGGACCCCCGAGATGTACAGGAAATAGCCCGGCAATCCGTGCTCCACGAAAAAATTCTGCATCTGCGCCTCGCCGCGCCAGTGCGCCAGCTTGGGGTACCCGTGCGACAGAAAAATCACCCCCAGCGCAAGCCTCAGCACCAGCAATCCCACCGGTCGCAACGAATCGAGTGATTTCACGCATGCTCTCCGCAATTTGGAGTGCGGCGGCTAGCCGCCGCTTTCACGTCGAGCGAGCGTCCCTCCGCTGCCCGCGCTGCCACGCAAAAGATCCACGCCGCGCGCGCATTGTACCAGAAACTTCCGCGCACCCTTTCTCTACCCCGCCAAAGAATCGGTTACAATTGTCTGTCGCGCTGAAAAAATAAACGCATGAACGCCCCTTCACGCTTTGTGCTCTTGACCACTCCTGAGGCGCGCCCATGAAGCGCAAGCTTCTCGTCGCCATCCCTCTGCTCTGCGTGGTCGTCGTCCTGGCTTGGTTTTTTCGCCCCAAGCACGAGTACCTCGGCGAAGCCTATGTCAGCGAACGCAACACCACGTTGTGGAGCAGCGTCGCGCAGGTGCGCGAACCCATCGACGTCCTGCACTACGGCGACCGCGTCGATGTAATGGCCCGCCGCAACGACACCGTGAAAGTCCGCACCGTCAGCGGCGCTATCGGCTGGGTCGATGCTCGCCTGCTCCTCGAGCCTGCGCTCTGGGAGCGCAGCGTTAAGCTCCTCAACGCCGCCAAAGCCATGCCCGTGCAAGCCCGCGGCCGCACCAAGGTGCAAACCAATCTTCGCGTCGCGCCCGGACGCATGGAGGCTCGCCTCTATCAGTTCGGCCGCGGAGTTCCCGTCGAGGTCGTCGCTCGCTCCGTCGCCGATTGGGTGCAAGTCAGCGACGAGCGCGAAAACAATGAAGCGCAGGCAACCAAGAAGGAGGATTGGTTCCTGGTTCGCGCCTTGGCCACCCGCCCGCCCGGCGAAGTCTCTGCCCGCAGCTCCGAATCCAATACCACCACGCCGCCCGGCGACCAGACGGTTCCCATCGCTGGCTGGGTTGTGTCGCGCTTTGTCGAGCTCGATTTGCCCGACGCCGTGCGCGAAGGCATGCTCTCCGCCAACGTCCGCGCCATTGCCTGGTTCGAGCTGAATCGCGTCGCCACTCCCTCCGGAGACAAGCCGCAGTATCTCGTCGCTGGAACGCGTAGCGCCGAAGGCCAGCTGTGTGATTTCACCACTCTCCGCGTCTACACCTGGAACCAGAAGCGCACCCGCTACGAAACCGCCTTCATCGAAAATAATCTCTGCGGCCAAATGCCCATTCGCCTCGACAAAGGACCAAAAGGCGAGCCCGAATTTCGCTTTCGTCAAATCCAAGGCGCGAAAGAAGAGCGCGTCTATCGCTTAATGCAAACAGTAGTCCGCCGCATCCGTGAGCCCGGCGATACCGGCCGCAAATCTCGGCCAGCTCCAGCCCAGGCCACAAAAAAACAGTGAACAGGGGCTTTTCCGCAAGCGAAGCCCGCCTGACTGGCTGCAACAGTAAGCGAGGTGTCATCCTGAGCGTACCCGACTTGTCCCGAGCGGCTTTTGCGAGGGATGAGGCTACGCGAAGGACCTCAACGTAATGGTCAAAGCAAACGTAAGCCGCACGCCCCGCAACGTCAGCATCTTGCTCGCATTCTCCCTTACATCGCTAATGTTGTGCGCCTGCTCCCGCCCCGCGCAAACCGCCGCCGCTCCCGCACCTCCGCCGCCCTTCGAGTACGTCGACGCCTGGGGCGCCCGCGGTGACGGCCCCGGCCAATTCACTAAACCCGTCGCCATCACCAGCGACGACGAGTCCATCATCTACATCGCCGATGCCGCCACCGGCTTCATCAACAAATTTTCGTCCACCGGCGAGCCTCGCCTCTCCTTCCAGGACGATCGCAGCAACCTGCATCCCGCCGACATCGCTGTCGATGCCGGATCGGCCATCTACGTAGCCGATGGCCGCCACGGCACCGTCGCCATTTTCTTTTCCGATGGCATGCGCCACCGCGAACTGCGCACCAACGTGCTCTCCGCTGAGCGCGAATCCCTGCACATCGCCGTCGATGCCTACGGCACCATCTACGTCACCGCCAAGCATCCCTACGGCATTCGCAAATTCAGCCCCGGGCTTCGTCCCGCCGGCTCTTGGGGTGGCGCGAGTACGAGGGGAGCCGCGGTTAACACCCAGATCGACAATCCGACAGCGCTTGCGGTTGGCCCGGATGGCTTGGTGTATGTAAGCGAACGCGCGAACCCTGAAGTCAAGGTTTACGACACCACTGGAACCCTTCTACATTCCGCTGTCGTGGCCACTGATACGGATCCCTATCTCACCGGCGTTGCCGTGAATCGCAAATTCATCTTTGCTGTCGCAGCGAGTCATCCTTCGGTATACGTATGGTCGCTTGATGGTTCATTTCAGTTCACGCAGGATCTCTCGACCTGGGTGCCCGGCGTAGGTTCCAGTATCGTCCGCAAAATCGTCGTCACTCCGGCCGGAGAGCTGCTCCTCCTGGACACCGCCGCCGCCCGCGTCTTCCGCTTCCACCTCCACCTCCAGTAGAGCTGCCCGCCGCACCGAGCAGTTGTAGGGGTGCGCTTTAGCGCATCCCACCGAGCAAGTCCGCGAGCGAGCCTTTCCTCTCTCTCTTTTTCTCTCTTTTTCTCCCTCTTCTCCGTGCCCTCTGTGCTCCGACCTTCGTGCCCTCCGTGTTAGATCTTTTCCTTTCTTCTCTGCGCACCTTTGCGCTCTCTGCGCCTCTGCGTTATCTTTTTCTTTCTCCGGAGGCACCCGAATGACGCTGCACATCAGCGAAGCCGAAGTTCGCCAACTCCTCACCATGCCCATGGCCCTGGAGGCCGTCGAAGAAATTTCCCGCAAACAAGCCACCGGCGAAGTCATCGTGCATCCCCGCCGACGCTTTGAGCTCCCCTCCGGCGGATTTTTTCATTACATGGCCGCCGCCGATTTCACCGCCGGCTTTCTGGCCATGAAGCAGTACACCTTCGTGCGCGGCAAGATCCGCTTCCTGGTCCCGCTCTACGAAATTGCCAGCGGCGATCTCGTCGCCATGATCGAAGCCGATTATATGGGCCAACTGCGCACCGGCGCCGCCTCCGGAGTGGCCACAAAATATCTGGCTCGCCGCGACGCGTCTGTGGCCGCGATCATTGGCACTGGCGGGCAAGCCAGAACGCAACTGGAAGCAATCGCTGCCGTGCGCAAGCTCTCCTCCGCGCGTGTGTACGGCCGCAACCCGGACCGCCGCAAGCAATTTGCCGAGGAAATGTCGCGACGAATCGGCATCCCCGTCGAACCCGCCGGCTCTTCCTCCGAGGCAGCGCACGATGCGCACATTATCTGCACCGCCACCACGGCATCGCAGCCTGTGCTCAGCGCCGCGGACCTTGCCTCCGGAGTGCACATCAACGCCATCGGCGCAAATCACGCCCACAAACGCGAACTCGACGACGAAGCTGTGGCAGGCGCCGATGTCATTGTGGTCGATTCCATCGAACAATCGCGCCAGGAAGCCGGCGACCTGATCATCGCGTTCAAAGGGGATGAAATCTGCTGGACCGGCGTAAAGAAACTATGCGATGTGGTAGCAGGGAAAGCCAGCGGCAGAACCAGCGACACCGAGGTAACCCTCTTCAAATCCAACGGCATCGCGTCCTGGGACCTAGCCGTAGCAATGCAAGTCTACGCAAAAGCCAAAGAAAAAAGTTTAGGCCGCCCCCTGCCGTTCTGGTCCTGAAGTAAGTTGAGTTATCGCAGCGTCGCTAAGAAGGCCATTAATTCGCGCAATACATCTGCCTCGTTCGATAGAAAGACGTAGTGATTTGCTCCAGGTACGTCAACGATCTTCACGCCGGCCGGTGCGCTCTGGAGGTTCTTCCTCCACCGGTTGATATACGCCGCGGTAGCGGCATCGAAATCCTCAATCGCCGCACGCTCCTGAGCGTTTTTCGGTTGATATTTCGGCTTATCGCTGGCGCCCGGAAAGAAGGCTAGCACCGGCACTCGAATTCTCGAATAATCGCGCTTCTGTGCGCCGGCGCCTATCGCTTCGTGGATTTGCGGGCTGGTTCTGAACTTTCCCACGGAGCCGTCCGGGTTGCACTCGAAACTGTTGTGCAAATCGGACTCGGGGAAAGGGATTTCATTCGTCCGCACCTTCCAATCGTGGTAGACGCGAAAAGATTTCTTGTCGGCGGCGGAAGGGCCGGAATGGCTTCGCATGGCCTCCGGCAGCTTTTGGTAAAGCGCCATATAGGCAGGGCTGCTCGCCGGGAAATCCGTCGGGTCAGAGGCGGCATCAAGGTACACAAGTCCAGCTAGACGATCGGAGTGTTCGTCCCCGAGCCTGGTTAATTCTCCGCCGGCCATCGAGTGACCCATCAGCACCGGCGTACTAATTTTGAGAGAGTCGAGGACTTGAAGAATGTCGTCGGCTAGCCGCTGCTCCGAGTAACCGGACTCGGGATGACTGGACATTCCGTAGCCGCGCCGCGTGATGCCGTAGACGTGACAGCAGGCCTCCGATAATTTCTCGGCAAAGCCGTCAAAAACATGAGCAGTGTTCCCCGAACCCGCCAGGAGCACTAGGGGCCTTCCCGATCCGCCCCAATCGAGAACTTCCAGCCGCACATCTTTTTCAACGGTTACGAATTCGATTTGGTGTTTGGATACGTCACGCCAATTGCAGGGTTCCTGTGACCGCACAACTGGCCCGAGGAGCAAAACTGCAGCTGAAAGAAGCGACCATCTACTTACGCGGTCCACTGATTTTTCGCCGCAACGTCTCACGCAACCGCGCCTGCGCGTCCACTGGAAAATCCACCAAATCCGAATCGTAGTACAAATGGACCGTGAGCCTCGTCTGCTGCACCAAAATAGTGCAGTGCCGGCACTCCTTCAGGTGCAGCTCGATCTCTTCCACCACCGTCGCCGCCAGCTCGCCATCGATATAGCTGGAAACGCGCCGAATTACACCGTTGCAGTTCAATGCGTTCCGTCCTGTCGAAAGTGACGATCCAGTTTCTGCCGCAGCTTGAGCCGCGCGCGCAGCAGCCGCGACTTCACCGCCGCCTCGGAAATTCCCACGGCCTCCGCCGTTTCTTCCGTGGAAAGTCCTTCCACGTCGCGCAGCACAAAAACTACGCGAAAATCCGGTGCCAGCTCATCAATCACGCCGCGCAGAATATCGCGCATTTCCGTTTGCGCGTAGCGCTGTTCCGGGCTCGGTCCCCAATCCTCAATTTGCAGCGGCAGGAAATCGTCCTCGCCCTCCACCGGTTCGTCGAGCGAAACCTGATTGGGCCGCCGCTTGCGCAGACGCATCAGCGCTTCGTTCGCGGCGATTCGCACCAGCCAGGTGTAAAAGCGCGAGTCTTCCTGGAATTTGTCCAGGTGCGAATACGCCTTCATGAACGCATCCTGCATGGCGTCCTCCGCGTCTTCGCGGTTGCGCGTGATGTTCATAGTCAGGCGGAATATTTTTCTCTCGTAGCGGTTCACCAGCTCTTCGAAAGCGGAGATATCGCCCGATTTCGCGGCGGTCACGAGCAAATGCTCATCTTCGCGGGCGACTTTGGAGGGCAGGCGGTGTGGGTTCGGCGTGCTCAAGGTAAGCGTTCTTCCCAGGTTGGCGAGTAACCCTGGTTCGATGCCTCGTATCGGTAAAGTAGCACAATACAATGCCGCACCTCGAAGCCATATACTTGGATGACCCGGCCGCCGCCCGCGATTCACAAATCACCGCGCCCGGCACGGCCAGGGTAAGTGACGATTTGCGCAGCATTCTCGAACCATGTGTGCCGCGCAGGCCGCGGAACAGGTAAGCTAACGGAATGCGGACCCTGCCCGACCATCTTCGCAAAGGCATGAAGCTGGTGATTATCGGCTGTCATCCGACGGAGTCGTCCGTGCGCGTGGGGCATTACTATGCCGGACGCGACAACGAATTTTGGCCGCTGATTTTTGAGAGCGGCGTGGTGCCGGAACCGTTTGATTATCGCGACGACAAGCGCGTGATCGAATTTGGCATCGGGCTTACGGATCTGGTCAAGCGTCCGTCGAAAACGGCGGCGGAGCTGGCGCGCGAGGATTTTGCGGAAGGCCGCATCGTATTGTCGCAGAAGCTGGAAGAATTTTCGCCGCGCGTCGTGGCCTTCAACGGGAAAATGACCTACGAATTGTTTGCGCAGAGAAAATGCAAATTCGGATTGCAGAAGGAATCGTTATACGGCGCGCGCGTGTACGTGCTGCCGGCCACGCCCGGCCCCGACGTGAAGCGCAAAAGCGAAAAGCTGCAGCATTTCCGCAAACTGGCGCAACTGGTGAAGCGCGTGGAGAAAGAACGCGAAACCGGCGCGCACGTGATGGAGCACGCATGAGTTCCTCGGCGCAACCCGGCCAGGAAACTCGCTTGGTCCTCGAAAAGCGCGAAGCCGGCGTCGCCACCTTGATTTTGAACCGCCCGGAGCGCATGAACGCGCTCAACAAAGACTTGGTTTTGGCGCTCAACGACGCGTTGGCGCGGGTGGAAGCGGACGACGAAATTCACGTTGTAGTGCTGGCGGGAGCCGGGCGCGCGTTCTGCGCCGGCGGCGATTTGCAGGCCATCGGCAAGGGCAAGCAGGAAAACGATATGACCGAGCTGCAGCCTGTTCTGCGTTCGGGGATGCAACTGGTGCTGAAGATGCGCGCCATGCGCCAGCCGGTGATCGCGGCGGTGCACGGCGCGGCGGCGGGCGCGGGCATGAACATCGCGCTGGCCGCGGATCTTCGCATCGCCTCCGAAGACGCGATGTTCGGGCAGAATTTCGCGAAGGTGGGATTGTTTCCCGATTACGGCGGGACATTTTTTCTGCCGCAGTTGGTGGGCCCGGCAAAAGCGGCCGAGCTGTTTTACACCGGCGACATGATCCCTGCGGCGGAGGCGCTGCGGCTCGGCATCGTGAATCGCGTGGTGCCGCTGGCGCAACTGGAGAGCGAAGTACGCGCCCTGGCGCAGAAAATCGCGCAGGGCCCGGCGATTGCGATTCGCGCGGTGAAGCAAACCGTGTTCGGCCGGGACAAAGAGGAACTCATGGCGCTGCTGAACCTCGAAGTAGAGCAGCAGATGAAGTGCTTTTCGTCCGGAGATTGCGGCGAAGGCATTCGCGCTTTTTTTGAGAAGCGCGCGCCGAAATTTCAAGGCAAGTAGCTGCGGTTTTTCCTTCGCAAGTTTTCCCCGGCAATTTCTCGCTTGCGGTTTCCAGCTATACTTGGCCCAGAGTTTAAAACGGTGTTGAAATGAGGCGTTTGCATGGATGATCTGGAGATTACTCCGGCGGAGGCCAAGCAGCGGCTGGAGAGCGGCGACGGCGTGTTGCTGGTGGACGTGCGCGAGCCTTGGGAATTTGAAATTTGCCGCATTGCGGGCGCGAGACTGATCCCCATGGGCACCATTCCCGCGAATTTGCAGGCCCTGGACATCGATGACGAAGTGATTTGCTATTGCCATCACGGGATGCGCAGCCTGGACGTGGCGGTGTGGCTGCGCGGCCAGGGAGTGGCGCGCGCGAAGTCGCTGGCCGGCGGAATCGATCGCTGGTCGGCGGAGATTGATTCCAGCGTTCCGCGGTATTAGCGCGCCCTACAGCACGAATGACAGCGCAGCGCGTGACACGCACGGATATGCCAAGCGAAATCCAGACCATTGCGGTGATTGGTGCCGGCGACCAGGGGCGCGAGATCGCTTTGGCTGCGCTGCTGGCCGGATACCGAACCGTGCTCGAGGATGTTTCCGAAAGCAGGCTGGAGCAAGCGGCGGCGTGGATCGGGAACATTGCGAATGTTGGCGCCGAGGAGCGCGCGCGGGTGGTTCTGGCGAGCAAAATCGAAGAGGCGGTGCGCGAGGCGGATCTTATTGTCGAAGCGGTGGCGGAAGAGATGGAGATGAAGATCGAGATGTTCACCATCTTCGACAAATTTGCGAAACCGGACGCTATTTTTGCGAGCAGCTCGCCTTCGCTTTCGATCGCGGAGCTGGCGGCGGTGACGTTCTGCCCGGAGCGTTGCATCGGCCTGCGCTTTGTTTCCAGGCCTGGAGAAGAGGGCGCGCTGGGGTTGGTGCGCACGCCGCAGACTTCCGAAGAAACGGTAGCGCGATGCCGCGAGGTTGGCCGGCGCATGGGCAAAGAGGTCATCGTCGTAGCGGAAAGGGAGTTCACGGAATCACGATGAGCCAGCCGGGCGTGAAGGAAATTGCAGCGCGCGTGGTGATCCAGCAGGGCGACCTGACGGAGATGGACACCGACGCGATTGTCAACGCCGCGAACAACGATCTCGTTCTGGGCGCGGGAGTTGCGGGAGCGATCCGCCGCAAGGGCGGGGACGCCATCCAGCGCGAATGCGACGCCATTGGCAGCATCCCGCTGGGATTTGCAGCCATCACCTCGGGCGGCAAATTGAAAGCCAGGCACGTGATCCACGCGGCGAGCATGGGGCTGGGCAGCCTGACCACGGCGGCAACGCTGCGGAGCTCCACCGCGCATGCGCTGCGCCTTGCGGCGGAGCGTGGGCTGAAGACGATTGCGTTTCCGGCCGTCGGAACGGGCATCGCGGGATTCCCGATGAAGGAGTGCGCGGAGATCATGCTGCAAGAAGCGGCGGAGCATCTGCGGAATGGGAGCTCGCTGGAAACCATTTATTTTGTGCTGTTTGACGACCAGGCCACAGGGATTTTCGAGCGCGCCTGGAAGCGGTTGCAGGAAAAGTGAGTTGTGAGTAGTGGAACGGGAATCGCGGTATCCCCCTCCCCCTGTTTCTTGTAAGTGTTCATTCTAAAGGTAGTTAAAGTGCTTTGTTTTGATACACTTTTGCAAGTGTTCATTCTAAAGGTACTTAGAGTTGTTAATTCGATCCCCTTGCCATCCTTGCAAGAGACCCGGGCCGAAACAGACCCGCCTGCGGGAAAAAGCTCAACACAGAGACCGCTGAGGTCTGAACACAGAGGGCACAGAGCGGTCCCCTCCACCCGGGTGTCCCGTTGTTGCATCTCCGGCATCGGGAGTCTTCGTCGACTCCCGCCGAGAGTCCAAAGAGCGGATCGGGATACCCCACCCCCGGTGTTTTGGGAAAAGAGGCTGCAAGCTGTTGAAAACAAAGGACAGGAGCTACAGAATAAGCGACAAGAGGCTGCAGGCGATTGAAAAGGCGAGGGTTAGGGCTGGAGCGGCGGGAAGCGTCAGCGAGGTTTCTTCGAGATAACACAAGAAATCATACCACCGGATCGGGTTGTTTGTCAATAAGAATCTTTTACTTGTAAGATACTCGTTCGAACGGATTGCTAAGTCATTCAAACGCGGAGAGTTGTAGTGAAGTTGGGGTGAAAAGGTAACCATCGGGAAGACCCGGAGCAAAACCGAGGAGCGGGGGAAGCGAGTCCGGGGAGTGACGCGAATTGTTCGAGCTGGTCAGTGCGCTTGCGTGGTTGGTGGTCACTGCGAAGGTGGCTCTAAGCCCGCACACGTAAGACCGATGTATGCGGCGCCCAAAATCTCTCCGCGACACGTCCGGCCCACCCGCCGGGCTTTACTTGAGGCTGCTACCCCGAGAAGCACTCAACTTTTGCACCCTTGGGTGCCCGGCGCACAGATGCGATGCAAACTCCCTGTCGCGCTCCCGCTCGTAGTTCTGCTTCATATCATTTATCGAGCTGCCGGTGAGCACACCCGAAGGGTTGAACTTCCATGCGCATTCGGAACAAGCCCAACCCTGGAAGCCCTCTGTTTCAACCCACACCATTTCTCGACGCACTGCGGGATTACCTCCGACGCAATCTATGAGGAGAGGGTTGGGGTCCTCAGATTTTAGCGCCGCGCTCGTTTCTGAGCAAGCTGACCTATAGCACGGACGGACAGCAGCACACCACTATGCCTGCAGGTACCGAGCATCAGTCTCGTTTCATGCCGCCCCGCGCTGTGAATACTATTCTCTTGCCCGTGCGCTGGCTCAAAACTATGTAATCGCCTGGAAAACTCTCTCGCAGGGCAACGACTCGCGCGGTGGCAGCGTCAAGGCGCTGAGCGGCTTCGAGCCAAACATATTCGCCGTTCTGGGCGATCTTGAAAATGTCGAAATGCGGAAGCATGGGACGAGGGAATCTTTATCACAACAGGTGGGCTTGCGTCGGTTGCATGTCCAACACTCCGATATTCACCAGGGGGTTTCTGTTGGTAGGGAAGTCTATCTGCGTGTCTGTGGACGGTAAGGCGCGTTAGCGGATTTTGTGGGTTAATCGGGCACTGGCCTGTTACCTGGCCGTCGTGAAATTGGCGTAGTAACCAGGCTCCGCTCCGTTATTCTTGCGGACTTGGCGATGCGCGGCTTTGCCAGTTCCTTCTTGACGCCAGCAAGTGTCGAGTTCTCGAGTTCTTTCTTACCTTTCTTACGCAACATGCCCCAAGGATGACATCGAGACGGACGCCATGCAGCCACATTTTGCACAGTTGCGGCTAGCTCCTGTTAATTCGGCTAACCGGCAGCGCTTACCGGAGAAGTGGATTTCACTTGTCCCGTAACCCGACTCACCGGGAGCTAGCCCGCCGCTGCCAGGGTATGGCAAGGGATCCCAACCTCAGAAAATGCTTCCCAAAGTACCGCAGGAAATTCCGGCGGAAATGCAATCGCGGGGATACGACGGAACAAAGGTGTGCACAATTGGACAGACCCCCGCCTCCGTCGCCGCTAGCATGGCCTCCGGCTGGGAGCTCGACAGCTAGTGTATAGACGAGTCCACAATCCTTGGGTAAGGGTAGCCGACTAGCCGAGTGCCTGGTCTGCTCTTCCGCTTGTCAATTCGAAGCTTCGGAGGTGAAGGATGAAAGTCAAGATCGCGATGGCAGTTCTTGCGTTGTTCATGTTTGCATGTGCCGCCGGAATAGCTACGGCACAGGACGCAGCAAAGACCACTCATAAGAAAGTACGGACGCTCACGGGTTGCCTTCAAAAGGGCGACGACGCCAATGAGTACCAGCTTACTACGGCGAAAGGCGGCACTTGGGAGATCACGAGCGACAGCCTCAAGCTCGGAGATCATCTCGGTCATACGGTGAGGATTACTGGCGTGGTCCCCAATGCCAAAATGCACGGCATGAAGGAAGACGCGAAGGCCGAGGCAAAAGAGCACGGCATGGGTAAGAACTCCACCGAGCATGGTCACCTGACGGTAACGGATTTGACGATGGTCAGCGAAACTTGCAAGAAGTGACGGCTCTCTAGGGGAAAGTATTGTCGGATCAACTGATTAGACGGTGTTGCATCGACCGGTTGAGCTGGCAGCGTTTATCCAGGCCTTATCCCAGATTGTTGATGGGAAGCAGTGTTCCGAAAACAAGGATGTAGGCGTGCGGCCGAATAAGACGGAAGCGCGACGGACTTGGTGTCCGTCGCGCTTCACAGGGGTGAGGAGGGGTGCATCTGATGCTGGCGAATCTCCCTGGCGTCAGCTACGAGAGCGCGTCGAAGAGATTCCGGGAGACAAGAAGCACGATCCTGGACTGTTAGGATTTTCTCACCTAGTTATTGCG
>Ga0210406_10005200_pt1 | contig 13705 bp, 12 predicted proteins | sample IncBWC30MmetaG_FD_155454 | JGI IMG/M metagenome (GOLD analysis project Ga0210406, IMG submission 155454) | Forest soil microbial communities from Barre Woods Harvard Forest LTER site, Petersham, Massachusetts, United States - Inc-BW-C-30-M | ecosystem: Environmental > Terrestrial > Soil >... | reverse complement strand
ACACCGGCCCAGTACAGGGGATTGGGATTTTTCGAAAGGACGGTGTAAAGGAGCAGCGGAATTCCGGCAACGATGATGTACAGCGATAAAAATACGCCGATGAAAAGTGTCCGCAGCATGAACGAAAGTGACGCTAACTTTCTCGAACGCCGGCCTGCGCGTCAAGACGAACTTCGCGTTCAGGCTCAGTGCGGGGCGGCGCCAGCGGCTTTTGCCGCGTCGGTCGTACCGTGCAGCAACCCTTCGCGAATGGCCCGCGCTTTCGCTGAAGCTTGCGGGTCCTCGGTAATCGCAAAGATGGATTCGGATTTTCCGCCCAGCGCAAACGCAATGTCCAGCGGCTTTTCGGGTCGCAAAACGCGCAGCTTCAACAAATCACCGGGATTTTTATTGCGCAGCCAACGGTCCGCGCGCCGTGGAACATTTTCCCCGTCGAAATTGGTAACCTCGTCGCCGGCCCGCAAACCGGAGCGTTCCGCGGTCGATCCCGGAACGACCGCGCGAACGATTGATTTTCCGCTGGCATCGCGCTCCATTGAAAACCCGAGTTCGGCGCGAACAATCTTCTGCCGCTGCAGCAGCAAGCCCGCCTTGGCCAGCACCAATGCGTACGGTAGCGGTTCGGCGTTGGCAATGTATTTCTGGAAGAAATCCTCGAACGAGCCACCAGCAATTTCTTCAGCGGTGAGTCGCACGTCGAGGCTGTCACGATATGTTTTTCCTTGTTTAGCAAATGTTTCGTTCATCTTTCGCATCACATCGTCGAGCGAACGCGCGTTGTTGGTGCGGTCGCGAATCAGAATGTCGAGGAGGTCGCCAAGAACCTGCCCTTTTGTGTAATACGACACGCTAAATTCCGGTCCGTTGTAGTAGTCGTATTTGTCGAGCCAGGTATCCAGGCTCGATTGTTCGGCGCTCTGCCATTTGTTTGCGGGGCGCGATTCCAGTTCGTTCATTTGCTGCGCCAGGTCGGCATAAAAATCCTGCTTCGACCAAAGGCCGGAGCGCAGTTCAGCGTATCGTCCGTAAGTGCTCGTGACGCCCTCAGCGAACCACAAAGCACGTGAATATTGTTCGCGCGTGTAGTCAATCGGTTCGAGCGAAGCAGGCCGAATACGCTTCACGTTCCAGAGGTGAAAAAATTCATGCGCCGAAACACCAGCAAGCTGCGATTCGGAACCGATATTGATCGCGGTGGAGTTCGCATGCTCCATGCCGCCGCCCGCTCCTTGCGCCCCTTTGCCGATGTGAAAAATGAAAAGGTAACGGCCGAACGGCGCTCCGCCCATCAATTCGATTTCGTACCTGCAAATCTTGCCCAGCTTATTTTCCGCGGCAGCTTGGTTCCATCCGTCGCCGTCAATCGCAACGGAAATCGCCGGTTCGGTTCCGGGGATACGGAAAAGTTTGAACGTGCCAATTTCGATCGGCCCGTCGGCAAATGCGTCATAGTTTTGAGCAGAGACGGTATGCGCGGTCTCGGGGCCGCTTTGAAACGTCGAGAGGTCGAGAGCCGTGGTGACGTTCCAATTGGAAGGAAGATCCTGGAGGGCGAGAAAAATCTTCTCGTCGCGGCGTTCCGGAAGATACATGAAAACCATCGCGGGATTTATGAAAGCGTGGTCTTCGCTGAGCTGCGAAGCAAAAGGTCCTGGGCTGTCCCAATAGATGGCATAACGGACAGTTACAAGGCCTTCACCGCGAATATGCCAGGTGAGCTTGTCGACTTTCTCGATTGCAAGCGGGTGCGATCCTGCGAACGCAGCGACACGCTGGATGCGGCTGCTGAAATCGCGAATTTCATACAACGCGTTCCACGCAGGCATTTGAAGAGTAAGATCGCCGTGCACGTCCGGAATATTGATGGTGACGTGAAACAGGTGTTGCGATGGATTGGTCAGCGACACTTGGTATGAAATCGTTGCCCCGGATGGCGGGACGCAAAAGGCGGCGAAGAAAAAGCAGAGACACAGCACTCTGCCCGTAGAAAGCACTCGATTCGCGGCCATTCGGTAGAAAGCCGATTCCTCGCTTCGCTTGAAATGACCAGTCGCGGATTTATTTGCGAGGCAAAAAAAGAAAGAGGTCACCGGGAGTTGGCCTCGGCGGGCGCCGGCTGCGGCGCGGCTAATTTTTTCAGAAGCTTTTCGCAAAGTCCATCGAAACTGCCGTTGGACATGATGAGCAGAAGATCGTTGGGCTTGGCGTTTGCGGCGAGAAAATCGGCCATGGCTTCGCCGCCGGAGACTATGTTGGCTTCTTTGCCGAGAGTACGAACCCTGGCTGCCACTGTTTCGGGATCAAGGCGGTTGTCGTCGCCGAGTTGCTGGGCGCGAAAAACTCCGCCCAGGGCGACTCGATCCGCTAAAGCAAGCGCTTGCGGCAGCGTTTCCTGAAAAACTTTGCGGCGCATTGAATTCGAACGCGGTTCAAGAATCGCCCACAGGCGGCGATTGGGCCAGCGCCCGCGAGCGGCTTCGATGGTGGCGCGTACCGCGGTCGGGTGATGGGCAAAATCGTCAACGACAAGAATTCCCTGGTGCTCGCCTTTGACGTCGAGGCGGCGGCGAACGGAACGGAAAGACTGGAGCGATTTCTCGAGCGAGGCGACGGAAATGCCTCTTCCCTGCGCGACGATAACTGCCGCGAGCCCGTTCAGAACATTGTGGCGTCCGGAAGCGGTAAGCGAAAATTCGCCGAAAACTTTCCCTTTGTGGGTGACGCGAAATTTCATTGCGTCACCAGAAAATTTCGGCTCGCTGGCAATCCAGTCGTTTTCAGAGGAAAAGCCGTAGGTGATGACCGGGCAGAACGCTTTAGCGGCGGCTTCGCGCAACGCGGGACCGGACTCTTCCCTGTCGCCCCAGATGATCACGCGGCCATTGCGCGGCACGAGATTGACCAGGCGTTTGAACGCAAGTTGGTAAGCATCAAAGTCGGGATAGATGTCAGCATGATCGTATTCGAGCGACGTGACGATGAGATCGTCGGGATGATAATGAAAGAATTTCGGGCCACGGTCCCAGAACGCGGTTTCGTATTCGTCGCCTTCTAGAATCATTTCGATTCCCTGCCCGAGACCGTAACTTTTACCGAAGTTTTCAGCCACACCACCGACGAGGAAAGTAGGTTGCCTGCCTGCGGAATGGAAAATCCAGGCGAGCATCGCCGTGGTGGTGGTTTTTCCATGCGTGCCGCTGACAACGATGGAATGTTTTCCGGGAAGAAACACTTCTTCGAGAATTTCCGGCATGGAGCGATACGGAAGTTTACGTTCGAGAGTTTCTTCCAGCTCCGGATTTCCGCGCGCGATGATGTTGCCAACGATCACGAGATCCGGCGCTGGAGCGAGATGCGCCGCTTCGAAGGATGGAAAATACGCAATCCCCAAGCTGTCGAGTAGTGTGGAAGCGGGAGGGTAAACTCCAGAGTCGGAACCGGTGACTTTGAAACCGGATTCGCGCAACATTCCAGCGAGTGGTGCCATGGCCGAGCCGCCGATGCCAATGACGTGAATGTGTTTTGCCTGAGCTGCTTGTACCTGAGTCATTCGATGACCGCCGGTTCGAGGATTTCGAGCGTACCGCTGCCTTCGGCGTTCAGGCGTGCACGAACGCCGAGCGGAATCGTAAGGATGGAGCGCGCGGTGTGGCCAATGGGCGCGCCGTAAACAATTGCAATTCCTATGGGCGCAAGAATTCTGGCACAAACATCGCGCACGGATGGGCTGCCTGCTACAGGCGGTTCGCAATCGGGAAAATCACCGAGCACGAGTCCGCGAATCTTGGATAGTTTTCCGGCGTGTTTCAGGTGCATAAGGACGCGGTCGATTTGATAAGGCTTCATCGCTCGGTCCTCGAGTATAAGGATCGCTCCGTCAGTATCGAGCTCCCACGGCGTGCCGATTGTGGCTTCGAGAAGGGTCATTGCGCCGCCCAGCACGATTCCTTCTGCTGAACCTGGTTGCAGGACTTCGCCCTGCAGTGGAATCGCCGACGTGCCGGACGTCTTAGTGAGCGCACTTCGGAAGGACTGCTCGTCGTAGCCGCCGGGCGCGCCAGCACCGTGATCGAGTCCAGCGGCGAGCATAGGACCGTAAAAACCGGTCCAACGATGCTTCTGCCAAAGATAAATTTGCAGCGTGGTGAGATCGCTGAAACCGACGAGAGGTTTCAAAGGCAAAGATTTTGGGAGTCCCTGTTCGAGGAGATAGACGGAGCCATAACCGCCGCGCGTAGCGATGACCGCGCTACTCGCCGGGTCGGCGAGTGCCTTAAGAAACTCGATATGACGGGCATTAGCGGAGCTCGCAAAATATCCATCCGGCAGAAGATTTTCCTGCGGCGTGGCGGAAAAACCCAGACGTTCGAGTTCTCTCAGCCCGGCCGCTACGCGATCACTTTCTCCTGGCGATGCCGGAGCGATGACTGCGAAACGAGAACCTTGCCGCAGCGCTTTGGACTTTTGCACGGCGGCAGCGGTGATCATTCCGACTGCCTTTCGACGGGCAGCATTTCGAGCGAAAGGCCGGGCCGGGTTATGGCGGCTAGTATGTTGCCCTGCTGGCGCTGCGTGACGTCGGCGTCAAACTGGATAATGTGCTTGGCTCCGGTGATGTTGACCTGAAAATTATCGAGCTTGATGTTCTGATCCTTAAAAATGCGATGAACTTCGGGAACCAGATCGATGGCGCTGTCGGTGGTGACTCGGAAGAGCATGTAACGGCACTTCAGTTTCAATGCGTTTTCGAGATAAATCAGTCCGGTCAGTGCAAAGAGCACTATGGCGGTGGCAACGCCGGAGACGCGATACAGTCCACCGCCGGCGCCCATGCCGATGGCAGCCTCGGCAAAAATTGCCGAAGCCGTGGTCATGCCGACTACGCTACCGCGTTCGCGAAGAATGACTCCTGCGCCGAGAAATCCGATGCCTTGCACGATGTTGGAGGCGATCCGCGTGGTGCTGGCGTCGCCGGTGGCCTTCGCGATTTCCGAGGAAAGAATTGTGAAGAGCGCAGCGCCTACGCAAACGCACAAGCTGGTGCGCATGCCTGCGGGGCGTTTGCGGACGCTGCGCTCGATGCCGATGATGGAGCCGAGCAGAGCGGCCCAGAGCAGGCGGTAGGTGATGGAGCTGAGAGGCAGCATGTGCAATGCAGCGTCGGCAATCATGCATTCACCGGCATTCACGAATTCTACACACTACAGTTTAAACTGCGTGAGTTTCAAGAAGTGCCGTGCCCTGGCGTGTATCTCGCTAAGTTTGAGCTTACGCAGACGTTCCGGGCCGAATTCTTCCACGGCGAAGCTGCCGAGGACGGAGCCGTAGACCATGGCGCGGCGGAGAGCGGTATCGTTCGAACTGCCACAGCCTGCCAGATAGCCCATGAAGCCACCCGCGAAGGAGTCGCCTGCTCCGGTCGGATCGTGGGGTTCTTCGAGCGGAAATGCCGGGACACAGAAGACGCCGTGTTTATCGACCATCATGGCGCCGTATTCGCCGCGTTTGACGATCAGCGTCGAGGGGCCGAGTTTGAAGATGTGGCGAGCGGCGAGAAGGAGATTGTGTTCGCTGGAAAGCTGGCGGGTTTCGGAGTCGTTGATCATCAGAATGTCCACGTGCTTGAGGGTTTCGCGGAGTTCGGCGGGGGTGCGTTCGATCCAGTAGTTCATGGTGTCCAGAGCGACGTGCTTGGGCGAGCCTTGGACCTGCTTGAGGACGTCGCGTTGCAGATCGGGAGCGATGTTGGCCAGGAAAACGTGTTTTGAGTTGCGGAACTTTTCAGGGAGTTTGGGTTTGAAGTCGGCGAAGACGTTTAATTCGGTGATCAGCGTTTCGCGCTCGTTCAAGTGCTGCGAATATTTTCCGGACCAGAAGAAACACTTGCCAACGGCGCGTTCGAGGCCGGCGGTGTCAATTTTGCGATTCTTGAAAATCGTGGCATCGGTGGCGGAGAAATCGTCGCCTACGATGCCGACGAGATTTACGTGGGTGAAAAAACTGGCGGCTACGGCGAAGTATGTGGCTGCGCCGCCGATGATGCGATCGACCTTTCCGTAGGGGCTTTCGATGGCGTCAAATGCTACGGAACCTACGACGAGTAGTGACACAGTTTTCTCCTAGAGAGCGTTCTGAATGCCATTAGAAATTGTGCCAAGTTCCTCGACTGCGAGCCGAAAAGACGTCGGCTCTCCGCTCGGAATCACAGCAACACTACCGCATCGGCTTCTTCGGCGCGAATGACACAATGAACAATTCGAAAAAGCGTCCCCGACCGGGTCAGGGACGCCACAACGGAAACAAAAGAACCGACCTGAAGGTCGACCACTAGGAAGGTGAGCTTTGGCGTCTTTGCGCATTGATTGAAGGACGATTAGGAGATGTATTTTCCGATGATGGCTTTGAGGCGCTTTTTTGTGGCGGTGGGGACCAATTTGGGGTCGGTGATCAGCGCGTGAGCCAGCGCTGAATCGCACCTACATTGGTGTGCGATGGGGAGCGCTTTGACCGCTTCGCGAACTACCTGCTGGGCGTTTTCGGCGTTTTGATTTAGGGTGGCGATGATTTGCGCCCCGGTAACGGATTCGTGATTGGGATGCCAGCAATCGTAATCGGTGATCATGGCGATGGTGCCGTAGCAGAGTTCGGCTTCGCGAGCGAGTTTGGCTTCGGTGACATTGGTCATGCCGATGACGTCGAAATTCATGGAGCGGTGCATGTGGGCTTCGGCGAGGGTGGAGAATTGCGGGCCTTCCATGCAGACGTAGGTGCCCTTGCCGTGGACCTTGACGCCGCAGTGGACGCAAGCGTCGGCAAGAACGCGGGAAACCTGCGGGCAGGTCGGCTTGTCAAAAGTGACGTGAGCGACCAGTCCGGCGCCGAAAAATGTGGAGACGCGATTCCTGGTGCGATCGACAAATTGGTCGGCGACGAGAAATTCGCCGGGAGCGAGTTCTTCTTTTAGAGAGCCTACGGCGCTGACGGAAATGACGCGGTCCACGCCGAGAAGCTTTAGTGCGTAAACGTTGGCGCGGAAATTGATTTCGCCGGGAAGGATACGGTGGCCGCGTCCGTGGCGCGCGAGAAAAGCGACGCGTTTGCCTTCGAGGGTTCCAGTGACAATGGCTTCGGAGGGATCGCCGAAGGGAGTTTTGACGCGAATTTCCTTGCTATCGGTAAGGCCTTTCATGGCATAGAGGCCGCTGCCGCCGATAATTCCGATAGTGGCCCTGGGAGTCTTGACCGCAGCCTTTGCCTTCGCTGTTCTCAAAGCAGAGTTCCCTTTCCGCGCCTTACTGATTGAGATTTACGGGTTCGAATGAAATTTTAGTTTCCCGCTCGTGCAGTGTTGCCGCGGGAATGTCCGGGTCGTGGCCGAAAACCACGATCCAGCTTTCCTGGACGATGGTCTGCAACCATTTTCGCTTGGTTTCGAGCGTCTGCAAAGGATAAAGGTCATAAGCCATGATCCATGGCAGAGAAAGATGGTGACGGGTGGGAAAAAGATCGGCGACGAAGAAAATGGTTTTGCCGCCGCCGGTGAGTTTGATGGCTTGGATATCGGCGTTGTGGCCGGGAATGGCGACGGCGGAGATTCCGGGAATAATTTCGGTGTCGCCGGCGAGCGCCTGCCACTGTCCGGATTGCTGCAGAGGGAGGAAATTTTCTTCGAAGTAGCTGGCGCGGTCACGTTCGGTGGGATTGGCGGCGTGCGCGATTTCAGCGGCCTGCACGATGTATTTGGCGTTGGGAAAAGTGGGAACAGCTTTGCCGTTAACGAGTTTTGTGTTGCCGCCGGCATGGTCGAAGTGCAAATGGGTGTTGATGACGGCGTCGATTTGACCGGGGCGGACACCGTGTGCCGCTAGGTTGTCGATGAGCGGATCGCCTTCTTGGACGCCGTAGATGTCGCGCAGTTTGGGAGTCCATTTGGTGCCGTTGCCAGTTTCGATCAGGATGTTCTTGTTTTTCGTTCGGACGAGCAAGCTGTTGGCGGCTAGTCGAATGCGGTTGCGATTGTCGGGCGGAGATTTTTTCTCCCACAAGGGTTTGGGCACGACGCCAAACATGGCGCCGCCATCGAGACAAAAATTGCCACCGTGGAGGTAATGGACTTCGATTTCGCCGAGATGCATTGCGGTGAGTTCCTAGGTTTGAAGTCCGCTCTTGGCGAGGATTTCGTTGACGGCGGCGAACGGATCTTTGCGGCGCTCGGCAACATCGGTGGCGAGTCGGTTGAGAGCGGCTTCCCCGCCAGCGGCGTTCAGGACCCGTTCGACGAGGCGGGATTCGAGAAGTTCGAGCAGATGGTTACGCCAGTGCTCGGTGTGTTTTTTGCCGCGTGCGCCGCTGGATTCGAAATGGGTGCGGAATTGGGCGACGGTAGCGGCGAGATGGTCGATGCCTTTGTTTTCGGTGGCGACGGTTCGAATGACCGGGGGGTGCCAGCCGTCTCTGGGCATTACCAGCGAAAGCATGGCTTGGATTTGCTCTTCGACGCGGTCGGCGCCCTCGCGGTCGGATTTGTTGAGAACGAAAATGTCAGCGATTTCCATCAGCCCGGCTTTCATGTTTTGAATGTCGTCACCGAGGCCGGGCACGAGAACGACTACCACACAATCGGCGAGACGAACGATGTCGATTTCGTCCTGGCCGACGCCGACGGTTTCGATAAGGATCTGGTGTTTTCCCGCGGCGTCGAGAAGGAGCGCGACTTCGGCGGTGGCACGAGCTAGGCCACCGAGAAATCCGCGGGTGGCCATGGAGCGGATGAAGATGCCGGCGTCGCCTGCGTGGCTTTGCATGCGGATACGGTCACCGAGAATTGCGCCGCCGGTGTAGGGGCTGGTCGGGTCCACTGCGATGACGCCGACGCCTTCGTCTTGCTTGCGATGCTGGGCGGCCAGGCGATCGACCAGTGTACTCTTTCCCGTGCCGGGGGCGCCGGTGATGCCGGTAAGATAGGCTGCGCCGGTTTGCGGGAAAAGAATCTTTAGAAGCGGCTCGGCTTGTGGAGTGTGATTTTCGATCGCGGTGATGGCGCGGGAGATGGCGCGGATCTCGCCGGAGCGGATTTGCTCAGCCCAGGTATCGACGGCCTGCGCGGTGGACGGAGGCATCGGCCTATTATTTCTTTCCTAAGAGCTGCCGCGCAATGACCAACTTTTGGATCTCGCTGGTGCCTTCGCCAATGGTGCAGAGCTTTACGTCGCGATAAAATTTTTCCGCCGGATAGTCCTTGATGAAGCCGTAGCCGCCGTGGATTTGCACGCACTCGTTGGCGACGCGAACGGCGACTTCGCTGGCGAAAAGTTTGGCCATGCTGGATTCGCGGGTGAACCGGGCGCTGTTCTTGTCAGCCAGCCATGCCGCTTGACAGACGAGGAGACGGGCGGCTTCGACTTCGGTGGCCATATCGGCGAGCTTGAACTGGATGGCTTGAAATTCGCTGATGGGCTGGCCGAATTGCTTGCGCTGTTTGGCGTATTTTATGGCGGCGTCGAGCGCGCCCTGCGCCATGCCTAGCGCGAGAGCAGCGATGGAGATGCGGCCGCCGTCGAGAATTTTCAGGCTGCCGGTGAAGCCTTCGCCCTCGTCGCCTAGAAGATTTTCCTGGGGGACGCGGCAATCGGAAAAAATGACTTCCGAAGTGTCGCTGGCGCGCAGGCCAAGCTTGTTTTCCTTTTTGCCGGGCTTGAAGCCGGGAGTGCCCTTTTCGATGATGAATGCGCTGATGCCGTGTGCGGCTTTGGATTTATCGGTGACGGCCATGGCGACGCAGACGTCGGCATAGTGGCCGTTGGTGGTGAAAGTTTTTGCGCCGTTGATGACCCAGTGATCACCCACGCGTTTGGCGGTGGTGCGTGTGCCGCCCGCGTCGGAGCCCGCTTCGGGTTCGGTGAGCGACCAGGCGCCGATTTTTTTGCCTTGCGCCAGGGGGGAAAGATATTTTTGCTTTTGCGCTTCGCTGCCGAATTTGAAGATGTGATTGGAGCAAAGCGAATTGTGCGCGGCGACGATGATGCCGACGGAGCCATCCACGCGAGAAAGTTCTTCTATGGCGATTACGTACTCCATGTAGCCGAGGCCAGCGCCGCCATATTCTTCCGGGAAGAGGATGCCGAGCAGGCCCATTTCGGCAAGCTTGGGCATGATTTCGACGGGAAAGTGGGAGACTTCGTCCCACTCCATGACGTGCGGAAGGATTTCGCCTTCGGCGAATTCGCGAATGCTGCGGCGGAGATGATTTTGTTCGTCAGTAAATTGAAAGTCCACGGAGATCCTTCGCTTCGGGCGCTAAAAGCAATCGGTATGATCGGGCAAAGATAATTTTATATCAAGAGACCGAAGTCCCGCCGGGCGGCCCTTACCAAGGTTCCCGGCCAAAGTGGACGCATCGCAACTGCGGCCGCTGGGCTGCCGCACTCCAAATAGCTACGCGGCGCTGCCACGCGACTTGCTGAGTACGTCGCCGAGGACCGACAGGGCGCGTTCGCAGGCTCGTGCGTCTACGTCGCAGTGGGTGACGAAGCGGACCGAGTATGGAGCGGTGTCGAGGGCCCAAATGCCGTGCGGCTTTACGACGTTGCACAATTGGACGGCGTCCATGCCGGATTGTTTGCAATCGAAGATGACGATATTGGTTTTTACGGCGTTGGGATCAATTTGGAGAGACGGAATTTTCGCGATGCCGTCGGCGAGAAGTTTTGCGTTTTGATGGTCGATTTTGAGGCGCTGCGGGGATTCTTCTAGCGCGAGCAGGCCTGCGGCGGCCAGTACGCCCGCCTGGCGCATGCCGCCGCCGAACATTTTGCGATAGATGCGGGATTTTTCAACGAAGGCATGCGAGCCGGCGACCATGGAGCCTACCGGCGCGCCGAGACCCTTCGACAGGCAAAACATGACGGAATCGACGTCACGAGCGATTTCGGAAACAGAAACGCCGAGCGCCACCGCCGCATTGAAGACGCGTGCTCCATCCAGGTGAACTTTCAGGCCGGAGGCATGGGCGTGGTTGCAGATGCTGCTGATCTGTGCGGCGGTGTAGAGCGTGCCGCCCGCCATATTATGGGTGTTTTCCAGACAGACCAGCGCGGTTTGCGAGTCGTAATAAATCTTGGGGCGAATGACGGCTTCGATTTGAGACCAGGTCAGAATTCCGTCTTCGCCTCGGGCGACGCGTGGCATGCAGCCTGCGATTGCGGACATGGAAGCTAATTCGTAAAGATTTACGTGGCTGCGTTCTTCGCAAATGACTTCGTCGCCGTGATGAGTCCAAACTTTTATGGCGATGAGGTTGCCCATGCAGCCGCTGGGGACGAACAGAGCGGCTTCCTTGCCGAACATTTCAGCGGCGCGAGCTTCCAAGGCGTTGACGGTGGGGTCTTCAAGGTAGACGTCGTCGCCGACTTCGGCTTCGGCCATGGCGCGACGCATGGCAGGCGTTGGGCGGGTGACGGTATCGCTGCGCAGGTCGACTATGTTGGCGGTTCCCTGTGGCGAGTGCAATTCTCTTTCTGGATCGGTTGTGGATTGAACTGGCATATTTTTCTCCGCGGCAGAGTCATTCATTCAGTCAGCGCATCAATTCAACGAAAACCTCGTTCGAAATGCTTAGGTGTTTGGGTGCCAGACGGACGATACCGCCATCGCGTTCCAATAAGCCTGAAGATTCAAGCGGCTGAAACCGATCTGAGATGACAACCCCATACAGTTTTTGTATGCGCTCAACGTCGATTCCTGTCAGCTGGCGCAGGCCGAGGAACAGTTCCTCTTCCAGCGCTTGGGAGCTGGAAATTACTTCCACCTGTTGCACGGGAATTTTGCCGGACGCGATGGACTGCACGTAGGCGGCAGCATCGTGAGTGTTTGCCCATCTTTGTTGACCGGAAAAAGAATGCGCGCCGGCACCGAAGCCTAGATAAGGCGTGCGCCGCCAGTATTTGAGATTGTGTGCAGAAGCAAAGCCGGCCTTGGCGAAGTTCGAGATTTCGTAATGTTCGTAGCCTGCAGTTTGCAGCGTCGCGCGGGCCAGATCGTAGGATTCGGCCATCGCATCGTCAGAGGGAACGGCGGAGGCAGAGTATTTTCTGCCGCCGCGCAAGATCTCGCTGCCCAAGCGGCTGCCTTGGTCGACTTCCAGCAGATAAATGGAAACGTGTTGCGGCGCCAGTTGCACCAGCTCGTCGAGCGAATTGCGCCAGCTTTGCGGGGTTTGGTGCGGCAGACCGGCGATCAAATCGAAACTAATGTTAGCAATGCCCGCCGCGTGGAGAATCGAAACCGCCCGGTAAATGTCGGCGCGGCGGTGCATGCGGCCGCAGGCTTGTAGCTCAACGTCGGAGAAGGATTGGACTCCCAAGCTAATGCGATTAATACCGGCGGCAACCCAGCCTGCGGCTTTTTGCACGTCGATGGTTTCAGGATCGGCTTCGAGTGTGACTTCGTCTAAGTCGTGGAGAAATGTATGGCGAATGACGTCGAGCATCCCGCCCAGATGCTCCGGATCGAGCAGGCTGGGCGTGCCGCCGCCAAAGTAGACGGTGTCGACGGTCTCCTGTGCGAAAGACGGTGGCAGAGTGATCCCGGCTTGCTCGAGGCGACTTTGATGTTCGCGAATTTCGGCCTGGACTGCCGCGGCGTAAGGAGCAAACCGGGCGCTAGAGACCACGCCGGTGTGAAAATTGCAGTAGGTGCAGCGGGTCTGGCAGAACGGAACTTGAATGTAGGCGCCAAGGCTCATTGCTTCAGCAGAAATTTTAGCATATTGGGCGGCGATGCCAGGACGGCCACCTGAAGGTGGCCGCTAGCAATGCAAGCCCAGAGTATCGGCATCCGGACCGGTCGGGACAAATGCCGCCGCTAGATAGGGCCAAGTACGACCGGTCAGCCTTCGACCAAGGCGCGGAGGCGGTCCAAGGCGGCGTCCCATTGCCGCGAGATTTGGTCGAGGCAGAAGCGTGCGTCGGCCAGGCGCTGCTCGTTGAGGCGCCAGCGGCGTTCGCGGCCCTGGCGCGAGCTGCGGACCAGGCCGCAACGTTCCATGACGCGCAAGTGCTTGGAGATGGCTTGGCGCGTGACTTTAGAACCGGACGTGAGCCGGGTAATGGACATTGGTCCCTGACCGCTCAGGCGAGTCACAAGACGCAATCGAGTGTCGTCTCCCAATGCCGCGAAGACGGCTGCGGGAACTTTTGCCAGGACAATCGGTACTTCCTCAGGGATTGTTCGCAAGATATTCCTCGATCAGCTTGGTCACCAGCGTCCAGCCGCCCTCGTTTGCGCTGAAAGCCTTTGCGCGACGGGCAAGCGGGATCTGGTCAAAGCCGGTTTCGGTGACGGTGAGTTGTACGCCCTGTGGCACCTTCTTAAGGGTAAAGAGCACAAGCGTGGTCGGCTCAGAGGAATAGTCGAAGCCCGGCTCGACCGCACCGGGATGCCAGCGGAATGAGAGCAATTGCTCCGGTTCGATCTGCTCAATCTTTATTTCAAAGGTAATGCCTTCGTATGGTTTTTGCATTTTGGCCACTTCCTCATTGACAGCGGTGGGGACGATTAGGCCAGTCATGGTGGCTCCCGGCGCGAACGGAGCGTTGAAGCGCATGCCAAACCAGCGGCCGAATTCCGTCGAATCGGAAAGGGCGCGCCAGACGCGTTTCAGCGGTGCACGCAGAAGAATTGTTTTCTCGATGCGATCCGTTGACAT
>Ga0210406_10005199_pt1 | contig 13705 bp, 13 predicted proteins | sample IncBWC30MmetaG_FD_155454 | JGI IMG/M metagenome (GOLD analysis project Ga0210406, IMG submission 155454) | Forest soil microbial communities from Barre Woods Harvard Forest LTER site, Petersham, Massachusetts, United States - Inc-BW-C-30-M | ecosystem: Environmental > Terrestrial > Soil >... | reverse complement strand
TCATTCCTCTTTACACCACGGGAACTATCCATTTGGGAGAATACAAAGACATCCCCCTGGTGGCTCCTCCGCCTCCCCCGCCACCGGCTGCACTGGCTGCGCCGGCGCCGGCGGTGTCGCACGCACCGCTTCCCCATGCCGTCGTTTTTCACACGCACAAGCTTGTCGCTCCTGTTTCGATTCCCAAGAAAATTTCGCAGGATCTAGCTGATGGCGCGGCGCCAAGCTTGGGCGGAGTGATCGGTGGTGTTCCGGGCGGCGTGGCGGGTGGCCAGCTGGGTGGTGCAGAAAACGGTGTTCCGGGAGCTGCGGGAAATATCCCCCCGCCCCCTCCCGTTGCAAAGCCGGTTCAGCAAAAGCGAATCGTCCGCGCCGGATCGAATCTCAAGCCGCCTCGTAAGACGTTTTCCGTGAACCCCGAATATTCATCACTCGCACGCCAGGCACACATAGCCGGTGTCGTGATTGTTGACGCAATAATCGATGAGCAAGGAAATGTTGTCCAGGCGCACGCCCTCAGTGGACCTCCGCTGCTGATCCCGCCGGCGCTCAAGGCTGTATTGCAGTGGAAGTACGAGCCGACCGTCCTGAACGGTCAGCCAGTTTCCGTTGAACTGGAAGTGCAGGTGAACTTCACTCCAAAAGGTTAGCCTCGAGAGCACTGAGACAGTTGTTGGTCACCTGATGGTTCGTAAAGCGAGTAAGGCAATTCGATTCAATCCCTGCCGCGGCATAGGGAGTCGTCAACTGACCGCCCCCTGTCGCGGCACCTCTGACTCTCATCGCCAGTAACCACAACAAAAGCACGTCACCTGTGGCGAATGTCGGGCAGAGGCACGGAGCAAACGCATGAACCGAACACGGGCACACTCGAGTTTCCCCTACCCGACATATCTGCGGCCTACGAGCCTGAAGGTGCCGTCGGTCTACGGCAGGTCCGGGGACGACGATGCTGGATAACCCGATGGTGAAGGCAGGTCGCGAGCACGCGCGACAGGCAGGCATTCTGTCCATCCTTGATATACACATTGGTACGGCGCGCATTGCTAATCGGAGGTCGCTGCCTTAATAGTATCGGTGTCCTTCCCAGCTTGACTACCATTCGCATCTCCAGTTACATTCCCGCCATGTTTGAGGATTCTGCCCTCCGTCTTCTCATTTACGACGAAATCGTTCGCACGGGTGAGACGCCAGTCGTTGTCACGTTTACGCGTCCGGTCGGTGCCTCTCTGGACGATGTTCGCGCTTCCCTCCGCCGCATGCACAACGCGCATATGCTGGTGCTGCAACCCACAGGCGAAATCCTGATGGCCAACCCGTTCTCGGCTGTACCTACGCCGTTCCTCGCCGAAGTCGGTGGCCGCAGATGGTTTGGCAATTGCATTTGGGACGCTCTAGGCATCATCGCCACGCTTCACGCCGATGGTCGTGTGCTTGCCTCCTGCGGGTCTTCCGGCGAAAGGATGGAGTTGTCGGTGAGCGACGGGGCGCTTGCTGGCCAAGGCACTGTTCACTTCGCTCTCCCCGCTCGCCGATGGTGGGAAGATATTGTTTTTAATTGAAAGACCATGCTCCTCTTCCGGTCGGAAGAGATGGTCGACCGCTGGTGCCGCAATTGGGGTCTGCCACGCGGGGCGATTCTCTCACCTGCAACCTGCTGGGCGTTGGCGCGTGAATGGTATCACGACCGCCGCGACCGACAATGGCGTCGCCGAACCGTGGACGAAGCCCACGCCTTGTTTAATCGGCTCGGCCTGACCGGGGGTTTTTGGAAACTGAACTAGCGGGAGCGGCAGCAAATCAGGGGCAGGCTCGCCGCCGTGCGGAGGGATCGTCAGGCCCGCAGTGAGCGGGTAAACCACGACCTGTGCTCGGGCAGAATTAGGCAGAAAGCGCCCATCAGGATGATCGGAATCATCTCGTTTAGGGAAGGCCACTGTTCTAGGACATAGTGGCCAAATTCCAACGTCACAAAATAGAGGCACCAGGTGTGCGTAAAAAAGCGTTTCAGGGGCGTGTACAGGAGATCCAGGCCAATGGCGAGTTCCATATACGGCGTCAAGAAGAGAAACCCATTGACGAAGAAGCCTGGCAGGTGAATACGGAGTTGCGGGTTTCGGAACAGCTCGCCGTAGTAATGAAAGACTCAGCGATCAGATTTCGGCCAGTAACGCTACGCGCTTTCGGCTTTCAACCGAATGCTTGCCTGTGATCTAAAGTCAAGGCGGTTTTCCAAACCGCCGACTTTGAGTTGCACAACTTGTTCTGAGTTGATTTAACGTCTTATAGAGTGATCTGAGGTTTTCTCAGTTGCAGCGGTTTCACACACCGTTGTGGCCGGGCCAAACTTTTGCTCACGATGGATCCACGACGGTTCCCTAGACTGTTGCACCCCTGCGTTGTTTTCCAAGAAACGTGCAACCGTGCCGAGTGGACCGGCTGCTTGTCCATTTTGAGCGCCGGTCCTCGAACCCGCGAACTCTGGTGACAGGCAGGGTCGTTACTGCGTTCCTGCCGATCGGAAAGCATGTCGGCCATGCGCACAGCGGGAGAGTGCCGGGCTCCGAACTGCTGGAGGATTTCCTAAGCCTTCCTAAGACATCGTGCCAAATCCCAAGTAGCAGATTTCCCATCGTTGATGGGAGAACCTCAATTTGCCACCCTCTCCGCCATTTCTTTGTGTCGCGCCTTCGATTCCGATGTCCAATTCGTTGGGCTGCGCATCCAAGTTATGTGGCTGTTGTTTGGAGCAGGAATTCCGGTCACAATAAGGGTTCTCCCGCCTCCGCCCTTGAGGGCACATGTTTTTCCACACCATCGAGCAAGTCCGGCACTTCTTTAAAGTCCTCGGAGGGTTTACGCTTCTGGGACTGGGAGCGGTTATGCTGGTCACGCCGGGGCCCGGCTGGCTGGTCATGTTTCTGGGCCTGACGCTGCTGGCTGCGGAGTTCGTGTGGGCGCGGCGATTGATGGACCGGATGAAACAGCAGGGCACGCGATGGAAGGATTCGGTTTTGCGTTCGCGCAAAACGAATCCGGCCGATTCGGTGTGAACTGCGGATTTCCTGAGGGCAACTTCAAATGATAAGCGAATGGAAGGGCAAGTGGGCGTTGGTTACCGGTGCGAGCGCGGGGATTGGTGTGGCTCTCGCGGAAGAGCTTGCGGCGGGAGGCACGCACCTGGTGCTGACGGCGCGGCGTCTCGACCGCTTGCAGGAGGTTGCGGACGGCCTGCGGAAGAAGCACGGCATCCAGACGCAGGTGGTGGCGGCGGACCTGGCCAAGCGCGATGCGCCGCAGGAAATTTACGCGTTCACAAAAGAAAAGGGATTGCGTATCGACCTGCTGATCAACAATGCGGGATTCGGGCAATACGGCGAAGTGCCGCAGGTGGAAACGCAGCGGTTGCTGGACATGGTGGAAGTGAATTGCACCGCGGTGGTGCATCTGACGCGGTTATTCCTGGCCGAAATGGTCGCGCGGCGCAGTGGCGACATTTTGATACTTGCTTCGACGGCGGCGTTTCAAGCTGTGCCGTACATTTCCACCTATGCGGCGACGAAGGCGTTCGATCTTTTTTTCGCGGAGGGTTTGGCGGAAGAGATGAAACCGTACGGGATTCGCGTTTGCGCGTTGTGCCCCGGCTCGACGGAATCGGAATTTCACAAGGTCGCGCGCCAGGAGGAGTTCACCGCGCGGAATCAGGAGCCGGCGGACAAGGTCGCGCGGACCGGGTTGCAGGCGCTAGCCGCCGGGAAGAGCTACGTCATCTCCGGATTGGGTAACTATTTGGGAGCGCACTCGCAACGCCTGGTGCCGCGCCGTCTGGTCACGCGCGTGGCCGCGAACATGTTCCGCCCCGGCAAGAAAGCGCGCTGAGTCCGTTCTCATCGAAAATGCTTCCGGTTCACCCACTTGGCGCCTGTCCCTTCACCCCTCTGCAACTCTAACCCTTTGACGGGGTTTGATTTAGAGTAGAACCCGCGGTGCAATCCGTCCGCGCCACGGGACAGCCGCCTGCCCGGGAACTTTCTCCGTCCCGCCGGGGAATAGTTAGATAAGGCAGGCGTCACATCAGGAGATGCGCATATCGAGTCACAGGAGCGAGACGACGTCCTGCTGAAGCGCTCGGCCAGGGGCGATGAAGATGCCTTCACGCAACTGTACCGGCGCAACCAGGCGCAGATTTACCGGTTCGCGCTGCGGATGACCGGCCAGACCTGGGCGGCGGAAGAGATTGTGCAGGACGTGTTCATGACCCTGGTACGCGAGCCGAAAAAATACGACCCTGCACGTGGCCCGCTGGGAGCATTTTTATACGGGATTGCGCGGAACCGCGTGATGAAGCATCTGGAGCGGCTGCCGCGCGAGTTTTCTCTGGAAGTGAAGAACAGCGAGGGCGACATGCAGACCCTTGACGTTGCCGACGACCGAACGCCCGCGCACTGGGCAGAAATTCGCGAGCGGCGAGAACGGGTACGCTCGGCGGTGCTGTCGTTGCCGCCGGAGTTCCGGGAAACCGTGGTCCTTTGCGAGCTGGAGGAGATGAGCTACGAAGAGGCCGCGCAGGCGCTGGAATGTCCGATCGGCACGGTGCGTTCGAGGTTGCACCGGGGCCGCGCGCTGCTGCTGGCAAAACTGGAAATGCTGCGGGAAGCCCCGAGGCGGGCGAACGCGGGGCACTGAGGATTTTTGGGAGAAGTGAAGATGAATTGCGAAGAATTTTCCATCGCGGGGCTGGATCGGGATCTAGAAGCCGACGGAGCCGATTTCACGGCGGCGTTCGAACATTTGAGGAATTGCCCGCACTGCGCTGCGCTGTACGAAAGCTCTGTGGCGCTGCGCTCTGACCTGCGCGAGTTGGCGCAACTTACATCGGATGCAACGGCTCCTTCCCGCGTGGAGATGCGGCTGCGGCAGGAATTTCGAACCCGGCACACCACGGAGAAAAGCCGCGGCAGGGCGGTGGTGGCCAGTTGGCTGCTCGCCGCCGCGACGCTGGTTCTTGTGGCCAGTTCGCTTGTGCTCTGGCAGAGACATGGCAGTGTGAACACCGCGAAAACACAGAAGCCATCTGCGACACCAGTGGCCGTTCGCTCTGTTGCTACCGGGCCAGAACTTGGGGGCACGCTGATTGCCGAAAACGATGGCGACGAATTCGCCCTGATACCCGACGCAATTCCCGGGATGCTGGACGACACCACCGTTGTGCGAGTGCAGATGGAGCGTGGCTCGCTGGGTGCGCTGGGATTGTCGGTCAATGAAGAGCACGCGAACGACGTGGTGCAAGTGGATTTGCTGCTCGGCGCCGATGGCGAGCCGCAGGCGTATCGCCTGCCGCAATCGAGCAATTGAGTTTCGCGCGGCTTGCTCGCCGCGTTCAGGAGAGAAGCAACAGGAGAGAAGCAACAGGAGAGAAGCAACAGGAGAGAAGTAGAGGAGAATCTGGAATGAACAGGAAATGGATTTTATCGGTTTTCACGGCGGCCCTGCTCAGCAGCGCCGTCGCCCTGAACGCGCAGGAACCGCCGCCGGGTCCGCCGCCGCAGGATGAGTTTATGCCCGGCGGGCCGCTTGGCGGGCGCATGAAGATCCTGGGCTTCGAGGAAATGCATCCCGGAAAGGTGGTGACCGGCGCACCGTATACCGCTGTCGGCGTCACCGAAACGACGCAGACTCTCGCGGACGGCACCACCATCGACCGCAAGGTTCAAGCCAACATCTTCCGTGATGGACAGGGACGCGTGCGCCACGAGACCACGCTTCCGGTCATCGGGCCGTTGGTCGCCAGCGGGAAGTCCAATTCTTTTGTCATGATTCACGACCCGGTTGCCGGCACCGCGTTTATTCTTCATCCCGATACCAAGATCGCGGACCAGTTGCCCGCGCCGCACCGCGGCCAAAATAATCCTGGCGGTTTGCAGGATAAGTTTGCCGCCCACATCCAGCAGGAAATCGCCAATGGCACCGTAAAGAAGGAAGATTTGGGCACGCAGACGATCAACGGCGTTGTCGCCCAGGGAACCCGTTACACGCGCACCATTCCTGCCGGGCAGATTGGCAATAACAAGCCCATCAGCGCCGTTACCGAGCGCTGGTATTCGGCGGATCTGCAAGTGGTGGTGAAGAGCACGCGGACCGACCCGCGCTTCGGCTCAACCACGTACACCCTGACGAACATTCAACGCCAGGAACCAGCGGCCACGCTCTTTGCCGTGCCGTCGGACTACACCGTCCGGCAAGGGCATCCGCATGGCAAGGGCAACCTGAGATATGGCCCCGCCGCACAGGCTCCCGCAGGCGTTGTGCCGCCTCCACCGGGCGATTAATCCGCGGGTCAAAGGTCTTCTCTCCTGAAGACGGCACGCCCTTGCTGCAGCTACCCCCATTGCTGCAGTGAGGGCGAAGTCGTTTTTGGAGGATGATTTGAGGAGTTGGTCTTATGATTGAGAAAAGCGTTAAGATTGGGACCATGGAAGAGAAGGACCTCGCCGAACAGCTGATCCTGGAAGGCTATGCACACTTGTATGTGTGGGAAGACGGCCCTGGCGTGGAGTATCGCGAGCACACGCATCGCGCGGAATCGGCTCACATCATTCTGAACGGCGAGATGAGCATGACCATGAACGGCGAGACGAAAACCTACCGCACCGGCGAGCGCTGCGATCTGCCCGCCGGGATTGTGCACTCGGCGAGGACTGGGCCCCAGGGCTGCCGTTACCTGATCGCCGAGCGTTGAAATAATCCTGATTCAAGCAGTCGAGTTCGAGCAGGCCCGATCGAGCAATTCGATCACGTGCAGAACTTCCTGTCGCGTTTTGTGAATTTCGACGCCGGCGCGCAATTGCAATAGACATCCCGGATTCGCCGTGGCGATGATTTGCGCGTTCGTGGATTTGGCGCAGGCCATTTTTTCGGCCAGCAGGTCGAGCGACGCTCTCGTCTCGGTTACGTTGTAGACGCCTGCGGAGCCACAGCAGATGTCCGCGAAGGGCAATTCCACCAATTCCACCCCTGGGATCGCGCGTAACAACTGGCGCGGCGCTTCGCGAATCTTCTGCCCGTGCAAAAGGTGGCAGGAATCCTGATAGGTGACCCGCGCGGGAACTGGTTTTAGTTGAGAGGAAAGGCCGAGCGCCGCGAGAAACTCAGTGATATCGCGCGCTTTTTTTACCAGAGCGGCGGCTGCGGAGTATTCCGGCTCGTTGGCCGTGAAAAGATGATCGTACTCCTTCAGCGTGGAGCCGCAGCCGGCGGCGTTGGTCACCAGCGCGTCGAAATCCGCAGCAGCGAAGGCCTCGATGTTCCAACGCGCCAGGTCGCGGGCAACATCGCGCACACCCGCATGAGCCGGCAACGCTCCGCAACAGAATTGACCTCCGGGAACCACCACTTCGCAGCCGTTCGCGGTGAGCACGCGGATGGTCGCTTCGTTCAGAGCCGTGAACGTGACATTGGCCACGCAGCCGGCGAAGAAGGCGACTCGGGCGCGGCGAGCTCCTTGCGCGGGGAACGTTTTGCCCAGTTGATCGAAAAAGAAATGGCTGTCGACTGGAGGCAGCAATAGGTCTCGCTCCGAAAGTCCGAGCAGTTTCAAAATTCCGGCGGTCCTGGCGGCGGCCTGCAAGCCGGAGCGCTGGTAGAACCGCAGAAGTCTCGCCACCATTGCGATTCGTTCGGGATACGGCAGCAGGCGACGATACACAAAATTCCTTGCCAAGCGCGAGAACAGCGGACGCTTGAAGTCCCGCTCGATGCGTGCCCGCGCGTGCTCCACCAGCATTCCGTAATTTACGGCCGAAGGGCACGCGGTTTCGCACGAGCGGCAATCGAGACATTTATCGATGTGGTCGACGAATCCCTCGGAGACCGGGAGTTCGCCTTGGTCCACCAGCATCATCTGGCGAATCCGGCCGCGCGGCGAATCCGCCTCCAGTTGCCACAAGCGGTAGGTCGGGCAATGGTTCAGGCACAAGCCGCAGTGTACGCAGCGCGAATAATCTTCGTAGACCGGAATCGTGCCGGGGATGGGTTGCCGCGCCGCCACGGTCAGACGCCTCCCACGAAACGCCCGGGCGCGAAAATATTGTGCGGATCGAACGCCTGCTTCACGCGCTGCACCATCGGAAAATCCCCGCGCTTCGCGCCCCACGCATTGATCCGGTCTTTCAGCCAGAGAGGAGCATGGAGCAGCGTGGCGCTACCTTTCTTCGCTTGCACACGCGAAAACAGCTCGGAGACCACTCGCTCCAACGCTGCGTTTGTTTGCGCATCCTCGTTGTCGGCAAGCAGGGCCAGGTAGGCAACATTGCAGGCACGCAGGATAAATGCTGAACGCTGCGAAGATTTCTTCGCGATTTGCTGGAGTTCCATTATGTCGCCTGGCCCAACTTGCGCCAGGACGATTCGAAGCAGGGCGACGCTGGGCGCGGTCGACCGGAGCCAGTCGAATGCTTCCCGCAGTGCGCCACTCATTTGTTCCGAGCTTTGCGCGTCGAGTGTCTCGCCGCGCGATGTACGCGCCTGATCGGAGCGCTTCCGCAGTTCGCTCTGGATTCGCTCGATCACCCCGGCGCTTCCTTCGAAAGAGGCGAACACGTGCCATTCGCCTGCCACCAGCGATTCCGCAGCACTGCCGCCGGCTTTATTCAAAAACGCCTCGAGCAGGGCCCCAAATTCGGGATCGAAAAGTTCGAGGTTCGAAAACGGCAGGCCAGGCTTGAGCAGCGAAGCGTGGAAATTCAGCGCTGTTTCCAGCGTTGGGAAACCTGCAAGGTGCGAGCAGCGCAATTCCGGCAGAGGAAACGTGCGGAAATTAAGGCGCGTGATGACCCCCAGCGTGCCGAGCGACCCGATCAAAAGTTTGTGCAGGTCGTAGCCGGTCACATTTTTCACCACCCTGCCGCCGCTCTTGCACTGCTTGCCCGTGCCATCCACAAATTCCGCGCCGATCAGAAAGTCGCGCGCCGTGCCGTACTGCTGGCGGAGAGTGGAGTCGATCCCCGAAGCGATCGCCCCGCCAACAGTGGAAGCCGCGGAGACCGGCACAGCCAGCGGCAAGAATTGATTTTTCGCCGCGAGCGCTTTTTCAAGGTTGTTAAGGGGCATGCCCGCGTCCGCGCTGACCGTCAGGTCGCCGGGATCATAGTGCGCGATCTGGCGCAGATCGGTCATGTCCAGCGCGATGTCGTATCGCTGCGGCGGCATCCCCAGTTCCAGTTTGCTGCGCGATCCGCATGCGACAACCGCCAGTTTTTCCGCCGAGGCGAAATCCACAATTTCCGCTACTTCTTCCGCCGAGCGCGGCTGCAGGACTGCCATTGGCGTGCGCCCGCCGATAGCAAAATCTCGTAGCGAGGACTCGGCAGCTCGCACGCGATCGCCGCCCACCAGCTTTTCCAAGCGGGTGCACAGATCGGCGACGCTGCTCATGGCCGCACCCAGGCAGCCTGGCCGGTCTTCCGGACGCGAATTTCCCCGCAACCCTTGCTCAGCGGAAAAATCTTTCCTGGATTCAGCGACGAATCGGGATTGAACGCATCGTGAATCCGCCGCATCAGGTCGAAATCCGCGTCGCTGAAAAGCAGGGGCATCAATTCGTTCTTTTCCATGCCCACGCCGTGCTCGCCCGTCAGCGCTCCGCCCAGCGAAACGCACATGCGGATGATTTCCAGGGCGGCGGCGATGGCGCGCTCGAATTGTTCCGTGTCCCGTGGATCGTAGAGAACGATCGGATGCAGGTTCCCATCGCCCGCGTGGAAAATATTGCCGATCTGGAAGCCATACTTCTTTCCAATCGCATGAATCTGTTCGAGCGCTTCTGGCAGCTTCGATCGAGGTATCACGCCATCGAGAACGTAATTCGACGGCGCCAGCCGGCCCAGCGCGCCGAAAGCGTTCCTCCGGCCTTTCCACAGAAGATCGCGCTCGCGATCATCGCGCGCGGTGCGCACTTCCCGTGCGCGGTTGACTTTGCAAATTTCCGCGATTGCGGCGGCTTGCGATTCCGCTGCCTCGCGCAGGCCTTCGACTTCAATTAACAGGACCGCCTCACTGTCGCGGGGAAACCCGGCGTGGATATAGTCTTCGACCGCGCGCAACGTCCAGCCATCGAGCATTTCGCATGCCGCGGGCGTGATGCCGCCAGCGGTCATCTCCACCACTGTCCGCGAAGCGTCGCCCACCGCGTCGAAAATTGCGAGCAATGTTTTCACGGCCTCCGCTTTGCGCGAAAGCTTAACGGTAATTTCCGTCACCAGCGCCAGCGTGCCTTCGCTGCCCACGAACAAGCCGCAGAGGTCGTAACCGGGTGCGTCGCCGTGGCGGCTGCCGACGCGCACGATTTCGCCGTCCGGCAACACGAGTTCCAGCGCGGCAATGTGGTTGGTGGTCAATCCATACGCCAGCGTGTGCGGCCCGCCCGAATTTTCCGCGACATTTCCGCCGATGGTGCACGACTTCTGGCTGGAGGGATCGGGCGCGAAATACAAACCGGCGTGCTCGACCGCGCGGGTGATGTCCAGATTCACCACGCCGGGTTGCACCACGGCGCGTCGGTTCTCCACGTCGACTTCCAGGATGCGATTCATCCGCGCGAAAACGATCATCACGCCGCCGCCGCGCGCCAGCGCTCCGCCGGAGAGCCCCGTGCCCGCGCCGCGGCCGACCACCGGCACCTGATATTTTGCCGCGAGTTTCACGATTCGTGAGACGGCGTCGGTGGTGTGCGGGAAAACGACTACCTCCGGGCGCGCCTTTTCCACCGAACCGTCAAATTCATACAGCAGCAAATCTTCTTTATGCGACAGCACGTTCGCGGGTCCGAGAAGCGACTTCAGTTCACGTATCAGAGCAGGGTCCATGAGGGGCCGACGACAATTGCGCGCGGCGTTCCCACTATAGTAATTCACGCAGCGCGCTGGCAATGGCGCTCTAGGGCGGCCCGTGCTGTGCTAGTGTAAGAGGACCAAAAACGTAAGAGGACGCGCATGGCCAAACCGAAAGTGTTTGCAACCCACCAATTATTTGACGAAGCCCGGCAAATCCTGGACGCAGTGTGCGACGTGGAATATTGGACGAACGATGAGCGGCCGCCGCGCGAGGAAGTGCTGCGCCGGGTGAAGGACAAGGAAGGCCTCGTCTGCCTGCTCACCGAAAAAGTGAACGACGAACTTCTCCGCGTTGCTTCGAAACTGCGTATCGCCGCGAATGTCGCCGTCGGCTACGACAACATTGACGTTGACACCTGCACGAAACACGGCGTGGTGGCCACCAACACGCCAGGCGTGCTCGACGAGACGACCGCCGATTTTGCCTGGACCTTGATGATGGCCGTGGCGCGGCGTCTCCCCGAAGGCGAGCAACTCGCCCGCTCCGGCAACTGGAAAGGCTGGAACCTCGACCAGTTGTGCGGCACCGACATCTGGGGCAAAACACTGGGCCTGGTGGGATTCGGCCGCATCGGCCGCGCCGTCGCGCGCCGCGCCCTCGGCTTCCACATGAAAGTGATTTATACCGACGCGGTGAAAGCGCCCGCAGAGGTGGAGAAATCCCTCAACGTGCAATTTCGCGACATGAACGCGCTCCTCGCCGAATCCGATTTCATCAGCCTGCACGTTCCGCTGATGCCCGAAACGCGCGGACTCTTCGATTCGCCGAAATTTTACCGGATGAAGCCGACCGCGTTTCTGATCAACACCTCGCGCGGCCCGGTGGTGGAAGAAGCCGCCCTCGTCGCGGCGCTCGACGCCAGGAAAATTGCCGGCGCGGCGCTGGACGTGTACGAAAATGAGCCGTTCATCCACCCGGGACTGAAGCGCCCCAACGTTGTGCTGGCCCCGCACCTGGCATCGGCGTCACTCGAAACGCGCACGAAAATGGCGGTGATGGCCGCGAACAACGTGGTTGCCCTGTTCACGGGGCAGATGCTGCCTAATATGCTGAATCCCGCGGTTCTCAAGAAATCCTGAGTGTGTGAATGCCGCTGCCATGACCCTCGGAAAGCAACTCGCCCGGGAAATTTTTCGCGATACGCTGGCCGCGCTGGACATCCCGCGCATGATGGAACTGAAACTCACGCTGGCAGGTTCCGTCCTGACGCTGGATGACACCGCGATCGATCTCTCTGCCTTCTCTTCGATGTTTGTCGTCGCCATTGGCAAAGCCGCGCATGCGATGGCCGCCGGCTTGCGATCTTTTCTGCCGGACTTCTATCAATTCAAGGGAGTGGTCGCGGCTCCGACAAAACCGGCAACGCCGGTTCTTGGCATCGAATATTTTGTGGCCGGCCATCCCAATCCGAACGAGGACAGTTGGCGAGCGGCGGAAGCGATTCTGTCGCTCCTGCGCGGTGCCGATGAGCGCAGTGTGGTTTTCTTCTTACTGTCCGGCGGAGGTTCCGCGCTCACCGAAATGCCCATCGTCCCAGGAATGCGACTGGAAGACTTGCAAGCGGCGAATCACGCGCTGGTCACGTGCGGCGCGCCGATCGAAGCGATGAACACCGTGCGCCGCCATCTTTCCGCCGTGAAGGGCGGACGCCTGGCGCTTGCCGCCGCACGCGCAACGAAAATAACACTGGCGGTCACCGACGTGCCGGTCGGCAAGGAACATGCCCTCGCTTCCGGACCAACCGTTCCCGATCCCACCACAATTGCGGATACAAATCGCATTATCGATCAATATGGTTTGCGAAAAAGATTCCCGGATGTGCTGGTCCGCTGGCTGGATGCGCGGAAAATGCCCGAAACTCCGAAGTCCGGCGATGCCGCTTTCCGCAATGCGCATTTTCAGCTTCTGCTCGGCATGCACGATCTCTTCCACGCCGCGCACCACGCCTCCGAAGCGCGTGGCTACGTCACATGCTGCGACAATTCCACCGACGATTGGCCGGTGGAGAAGGCCGCCGATGCGTTGCTACAAAAATTGGAAGAGTGGAAGAGCGAAAATCCCGGCCAGCGCGTGGCGTTGATTGCGGATGGAGAACTGAGTTCGCCGGTGACCGGCAACGGCCTCGGCGGCAGGAATTCCGCGTTCGTGCTTTCGTGTGTCGAAAAAATTGCCGGTCGCAAAATCACTGTCCTGAGCGCCGGCACGGATGGAATGGATGGCAACAGCCCCGCCGCGGGGGCGGTGGCCGATGGAGAGACCTTAGGTCGCGCAAAAGCGCTCGGCCTCGATCCCGCCATGGCATTCCGGCAAAGCGACGCCTACAATTTTTTCGAAAAACTCGGCGATGCGATCCTCACCGGGCCTACCGGAAACAACCTGCGCGACCTCCGCATCTTCCTCACCGGGCCGTGATCGACTATTGCTTGGGCGCGGGCGGCAGCCGCTTTTCGATTTCCTTCAGGCGATCGTTCATCTCCTGAACCAGTTGCTCCAGGTGAATCAGCCGTTCGTCCTCGCCCGCTTTTTCACCAGCGCTGCCATCCGGCTTCATCATGCCGTGCGGGCCGCCCTTGGCCAGCGGATTCTTCAGCCGCTCGATCTGTTCCTTGATTGTCGGCTCCATCCCGATGCTCAGGTTTTTACTCTGGAGCATTGCTTCCAGCGCGGGAATCGCCGACGCATCGCCGCGGCTGCCGAGCGCATAGATCGCCGTGCGCCGAATCGGGAAGTGGGAATCCTGCAGGTAGCCTGCTATTACCTGCGTGAGTTCCTTGTTGTCCTTCTGCAAGCGCGCCAGGCTGCCGATGGCCGCCTC
>Ga0210406_10005198_pt1 | contig 13707 bp, 12 predicted proteins | sample IncBWC30MmetaG_FD_155454 | JGI IMG/M metagenome (GOLD analysis project Ga0210406, IMG submission 155454) | Forest soil microbial communities from Barre Woods Harvard Forest LTER site, Petersham, Massachusetts, United States - Inc-BW-C-30-M | ecosystem: Environmental > Terrestrial > Soil >... | reverse complement strand
AATCCGCGGTACTCCGGTCGCGCTGGCTTACAACACCGCGAACGGACCCGTCTTCGACGATTACTCGATCGATTGGAGCGCGCAGATGCAAGCGGACATTTCCCACCCGTTTCCAGGAGTCCGAGGCGTAGAGATCGCCCAGCGGAACCGACGGCACGCCCATCTCGTATGAGTTCGGGCGGCTGAGGAAACCTTGCCAGAAGACCTGAAAGCCGTGCCGGGCGGCCATGCGGTCTACGTCTTCGTTCACGGCGCTAACCAATACCTGACTCCAGAAGCGGCGGATGGCGGCTTCCGGCTGGCGCTTTTCGCGGAGCCAGTCGAGCATAGTGATCCGGTCCAGATCAGTGCGGCGCTCACGCTCACTCCTTATGGCTACAAGTCCGCGAGCAATCGCGATCTTGTCTTGAAGGCTCAGCGAGCGGAGCTTCCAGAAGCTGCCTGCAAAGTGGAGCGGGGCTGGAAGATTGCCCGCGCGCAGCACCGAAGTCCGCCCGCCAGGCTCGATAAAATAGAACTCTTTGTAGAATTTGATCCGGTCCGCGACGCCCAGACGCCGGTAAAAGTCCATCAAGTTGACGCAGCAGCGCAGCAAGACGTGCTGGCAATTATCGATGATTTCTGGGGCCTTGGTAATCTCAGGGCCTTCTTCGGATCCCGACAAGGGATAAGACGTTGCTCGGCCGCCCAGAAAGCCGCGGGCTTCAAAGAGGTCCACCTGGAATCCGCCTTTGCCCAAAGCTGCGGCGGTTGCCAGCCCGGCTAAGCCGCCTCCAATAACGATGACACGGGTCATGGGCAGTTAGCCGCGAAGTTCCGAGGAAAGCAAACCGGTCAGTAGTAGACCGGTACACGCGCCCGGCGTCCGCCGCCGCCACCGCTGCTGTTGATCAGCAGAATCGCGACCATCAAAACGAATGCTACAAAGGCGATGTCAGAAAGGTCAAAGTCCATTAAGCGTCTCTCTTCAGTCAGTATGACCGGCACCCAGGGCGCTGCCAAGGCCTGTGCACTCCAGTACTCTCACGCCTAAGTACCAACTCTAACACACTAGCCTGTTTCGCCAAATAGTACCATGCGAAACGCTTATTTTACGGACGTACGGCACAGGCGGCGGAGGCCTGGCTGATCATGTTTTCTATCAACCGCAGGCCGCAGTTGCCGTCCAGAGTCAAGATGGACTCGGGGTGGAACTGCACCGCCTCGATTGGAAGCTCCCGATGGCGAAGGCCCATGATCACTCCATCTTCCGATTCCGCTGTGACTTCAAGACAGGCAGGAAAAGTCTCCCTGCGAGCAAATAAGGAGTGATAGCGGCCTACTTTGAAGCGCTCCGGCAGCCCCTCGAAGACCCCCTGGTTGTGATGGAACACCACGGAAGGTTTGCCGTGCATTGGATAATCCAGCACGCCCAATTCTCCGCCAAAAGCCTCCACGATCCCTTGCAGGCCCAGGCAGACACCGAACACGGGCACACCCGCCTGCGCCAGAAACTTCACCAGATTGGGGACCCCGAAGTCGGCCGGGCGTCCAGGACCGGGCGAGATGAGGATCAAGTTGGGCGCGATCTTCGCGATCAGTTCATGCGGAATTCCAGCGCGATAAGTCACCACTTCGGCGCCGGTCTGGCGCGCGTAATTAGAGAGCGTGTGGATAAAACAGTCGTCGTTGTCGATCAACAGGAGCTTGATTCCGTGTCCTGCTTCGGAGCGAGGACCCGGTGTCGCGGCAGCCTTCGCGCCGGCCCGCAGAGCGCGGAAGAAGCCGGTAGCTTTCATGCGCGTCTCTTCTTCTTCGAGCGCCGGAACCGAATCGTAGAGCAAAGTCGCCCCCACGCCGTAACGGGCGATCCCATCGCGCAGGTGGACGGTGCGAATCAGAATGCCGGTATTGATATCGCCGTTGAGCGACAGCATTCCCACTGCTCCGCCATACCAGCCGCGGGCGTCCTTTTCGAGATTTTCGATGGCCTGCGCGGCGGCTTTCTTGGGCGCTCCAATTACGGTAACGGCCCACATGTGCGTGAGAAATGCGTCGAGGGAATCGAACCCAGGCTGCAGCACGCCTTCCACGTGATCGACGGTGTGGAATACTCCCGCATACGATTCAATCAGCCGGCGGCCGATCACTTTCACCGAACCAGGAATGGACACGCGCGACTTGTCGTTGCGGTCGACATCGCTGCACATGGTCAGCTCGGACTCTTCCTTGGTAGAATTCAGCAGCTCACGGATGCTGTCGGCGTCGCGCAGCGGATCCCCCGTGCGCCGTGCGGTTCCGGCGATTGGGCAAGTCTCCACGCGGTTGCCTTCCACTCGCACGAACATCTCGGGCGAAGCGCCGATCAGTTGCTCGTCGCCCAGCTGCATGAAAAATTCGTAGGGACTCGGGCTGGCATGCTGAATCCGCTCGAACAGCTCCGAAGGGCTCTCTGAAAACTTAGCTTGGAACGTCTGCCGCAGCACCACTTCGTAATATTCGCCCTGGCGCATTCCTTCGCGCACTACCTCCACGCCGGCCATGTATTCTTCGGGACGATGATCGGAGGTGATTTCACCAGCGTCTCGTTTTGGCGCCGCGGGGATTGGAACTCCATCGCGCTCCAGACCGAGAGTGGAACCACCGGCGCGCTCGAAATCGTATTGGAACCGTTCGATGCGTTCCTTCTTGCGGTCCATGTAATAGATGTCGTCGCACAGCAGCAAATGAAGATCTTTATGTCCATCGCGCGGCAGCTTTAGCGTGATGGGATCGAATTGGAACAGCAGGTCGTAGCCAAACGCGCCCACCAGCGCCAGCCGGCTGTCTTCGTTGGTGCGAAATTCCTCGATCAGTGTACGAAGAATCGAAAACGCCGAAGGTTGCTTGCTGCGCTCCTCCTCCGGGAAAAGCACGGGCAACGGCTTGAGCCGTCCATGTAGGCTACCGTCACGGAGTTCGAATTGTTCCCAGTGCGGATGCGGCTCGAGCAGGGGTTGCAGAATCCGGTTCAGGGCTTCGCCCCGCCGATTGAGCGGTCGAAAGTCGACGTTGCGGCCTGCGGCGACGATCTCTATGGGTGGGCAAATGGATGCAATGTCCCAGCGTGAATATCGTTCCGGATACTCGTAGCCGGACGAGAGATAAATTCCGCGATAATGATCCAGTTTGCGCAGCAGGGGCTTGAGTCCCTTTTTGAACGGAATGGTTGACGCGGACCGAGTGACGCTGATTCCTCCGGCAGTGGTGTAGCGTAACGTTGCCATAGAATGGGCACAAAAAACAGAACGCAGGAAGTGGCCTTCCTGCGGGAACAATCTCTCGAGTTTCAGGATAGCACCACCGGCGGGTGCGGGCTGCGGGGCGGGCGCCTACAGCTCCGTGAAGTTGTCTTCCATGGGGAACGCCGAGTGGCTCGCGGCAGAGACCGCGGCCTCGACCGGCTTGCGCGCCCGTTTGCCCACTCCCGGCCTCGGGGCCCTCAGGCTTTTCGTGGCCGGCCGGTAAACGGCCCTCCGATCGGGCCGGAGGCGGCTTCCGAATTCAGTTCCGTCCCCTCCCACCATCGAACGAAGTTGCTGCGCGATGTTATTCAGCGCTTCGGCCTGAGCTGACATCTCTTGGCTCGCCGACGCGCTCTCTTCCGCATTTGCCGCCGTGCTCTGCGTCACTTGGTCCATTTGCGCGATGGCTTTCGAAATCTGATTGATGCCGCGCGCCTGTTCCTGGCTGCCCAGGTTCACTTCGTCCACCAGGGTCTTGACCTTGATCGCGCTCTCAGTGATGGCTTGAATCACTTGCGTCACTTGCTGCAGCTTGGCGCTGCCTTCGTTGGATTTTCCGATAGATTCTTCAATCAGCGCCGCGGTATCTTTGGCCGCCTGCGCCGAGCGCTGTGCCAGGTTGCGTACTTCATCGGCCACCACGGCAAAGCCCATGCCCGCTTCTCCCGCGCGCGCCGCTTCCACGGCCGCGTTCAACGCCAGAATGTTGGTTTGGAAAGCGATCTCATCGATGACCTTGATGATCTTGGATATCTTGTCACTGGAGGACGTGATCTCGCGCATCGATACGACCATCTGCTCCAGCGTCCGGTTGCCTTGCGCGATGCGATGATCTACTTCGGTCATCATAGCGGCCGCCGACTGCGAGTTGCCGGCGTTCTGGCGAGTCATGGAGCTGATCTCTTCGCTGGAGGCGGAGGTTTCTTCGAGCGAAGCCGCCTGTTCGGAGGCCCCTTGCGCCAGCGATTGGCTGGAAGAAGCCACCTGGGACGAGGCGCTAGTGATCTGCTCGGCGCCTTCGGCCAGATCTGCCGCAACACCGCGAAGCCTCTGGCTGGTTTGCTGCACGGTGAAGAAGACCACCGAAGCGAGTGCCACGCTAACCAGTAACAAGATCCAGGCCGTCCCGCGAGCCAGGTACGTTAGCTGCCTGGTAGACGCTGAACTCTCCTGCATGAGTTTCTTTTGCTGTTCGGTCAGTTCCTCCGCACTCTTCTCGAGAGCGTCCAAGGACTTCACGGAATGCTCGGTATAGATAGACAAGGCATCTTGGGGCTTGCCGGCTACCGCGGCGGCTGCCACTTGCTCGAAATAGGCCTTGAAGTGAGGAAGCTCGCCTTCCATGAATGACATATTCTGGCGGCCCGGTTCGGTGACCAACAGATCGCTCCCTTCGCGGAGGAGTTGCTCAACCGCAGCCGCGCGGCTCTCGAACTCTTCTTTGTTGACTCGGGCTTTGTCTGGCAGGTTGTGCATCGAGAACAGCATCACCCCTCTTTGACAGGACCTCATCTTGTAAAAATTAGATTTGATTTCTTCGATCAGAAACGCCTTCCTCCAATGTTTGTCGACGGCCGTGTCCAGTTCCCCTCCCAGCTTTCCGATGGAGTACAGTGATGAGACTGCCAAGGCCAGTGCCACCGCCAGCATGGCCCCGAAGCTGATGGTCAATTTCTTCCCAATGGTCATTCTTGACATGCGAACTCGTCCTTTTTCTTCCTGAGGCACATATCGGTCAATAACGTGCAGCTTTTTAAGTCCGCATGACCTAGGCCGCCGTCAACGCTATCAGCTCACAGGCAATGCGGTCTAACGGCACGATGCGATCGACCCCACCTATCTTGATGGCCTCGTTCGGCATCCCGAAAACCACACAGCTGGCTTCGTCCTGGGCGATGGTCCGCGCTCCGGCGCGCTTCATTTTGAGCAGTCCTTTGGCGCCGTCGGCTCCCATGCCCGTCAGAATGGCCCCAATCCCATCCGCTCCGACCGCCTCTGCCACTGAATCGAACAGAACGTCTACCGAAGGACGCTGGTAGCATACCCGCTCGCCATCGCGGACCGTAACGCGATATTCGCCACCACGCCTAAAGAGCGTCATGTGAAAATTGCCGGGAGCTATTAGAACCTGGCCGGGCAGCAAGCGATCTCCGTCAGCCGCTTCCTTCACCTGAACCCGGCACAGATCGTTGAGACGGTTTGCGAAGGCGTTGGAGAAAACCGCCGGGATATGCTGCACCACGACGATTCCAGGGCTCGCCTCGGGCATCCGGCTGAGCACCTCGCGAAGCGCTTCGGTCCCGCCCGTCGACGCGCCGATGGCGATGATGGCCGAGGGGGAGAAGGCATGAGCGGGAGCCAGCGCCAAGGCGTGAGAGACAGCGGAAATCTGGGACGCTCGATTGACCATTCGCGCTTGGGCTGCGGCGCGGATCTTGAGCGGCAGATCGTGCTTCAGCTCGCCCACTGAGTAAGGACCGCCGGGCTTGCCCAACACCTCCACCGCTCCGCACTGAAGCGCTTCAATAGCGGTCTTACTCGAAGCCTGGGTCAATGAGCTGATAATAACCACCGGCATGGGATGAAAACGCATTAGCTTTTTCAAGAACGTCAGGCCGTCCATGCGCGGCATCTCGATGTCCAGTGTCAGCACGTCCGGGCGCAAGCTCAGAATCTTGTCGCGCGCAACAAATGGGTCCGGCGCCGTGCCCACGACCTCCAGATCCGGCTCCGCGGCCAAGGCCTCGGCTAACAATTTGCGCACGATGGCCGAGTCATCTACGATCAGCACTTTGATTTTGCGTTGCGCCGCCAAGATCCCACCCCGCTACTCTGGTTCGGCTCCATACATTTGGATCGAGACCGATAACATTCCGTCCGTCAGGAGGAAGCATTCATGCAGGGTGGCCGGCTGGATCGATCCCGCGGCTTGAATGGGTTCCGGCGCCCCCAGCCTCAGATCCGAGTCGGGCCAGAGCCGGCTCAACACCGAACCGCATAGAATGTTGGCCAGCTCGAGCAGCACTTGGCTGGCTTGTGTTCCTGTGACTTCATCCGCCTCTATTCCTAAGAATGCCGGTGCAATCGAGCGCGCAACCTGAGGCGAAACACTCAGCAGGAACTCACCGCGGTGCGACCCTTCGAAGCTCAGCCGGACCGAAGCCGCCGATGAGATCCAGCTGTGCTCGCAACGCGCTGCCACCGGCTCATCGAAAAACATCGTTTCCAGCACTTCCGCGCTCACGCGGCTGAGAGTGCTCGAAAAATCCGGATCCGAGGCCACGGCGCACGATTGATTGAGCCGCTCAGACATGCTTGGCTCCTAAGACTCGCTCCATCTCTTCCCGCAATGCTTCCGGAGAGAATGGCTTGGTCATGTAACCTTCCGCTCCCAACGACAACATGCGCAAAATCCGTGCCTTGGTGGCGTCGGTCGAGATCACGAGTGTGGGGATCGAGCGTGCCAGCCCTTCGCTTCCCAGGCGGCGCAAGAACTCTTCCCCGTTCATCTTGGGCATGTTGATGTCGGTGAGGATGACATCCACGGTTTGCTGGCGAAGGCGTTCCAGAGCCTCCTCGCCATTCGAAGCTTCCAGGCAGGTGTCCACCTCCAGGCCGGACAGGGTCATCACCCGGCGGATGAAGCCCCGCATGGCCGGCGAGTCATCCACGATTAAGACAGAGAACCCCATTTGGCTTGCTCCTTTTCCACAACTCTCCTGGGCGCGCGATGGCCGGTCAGCTCGCGTTCGATGCCGGCCCCTTCGCGCAGCCACATCCGGCCCGTTCCCACTTCCAGGCGCACGGTTCGCGAGATTTCTCCTCCCACCACTTCGGCGGCGATCAATATGCCAGCCTTCCACAGAATCTTCCGCGCCGCCAGATAATTGCGCTTGCCGATCTGGAACACGCCTGCACCATCCAGCACCTGCGCTCCGCCCGTCAACCGGACCATTATCCGCCGCGGCTGAGCGCCGCCCGCCATCACCCGCTCGAGCAGCAGTGGAATGCCCGTGTCGGCGAACATCCAGGGATTCTGCTGCGCTTTGGCGCTGTCTAAGGCGGACTCAGGCAGCATGTAATGCAGCATCCCGGCTATCTTCGCGACCGGATCATACATGGTTACCGCGATGCACGATCCCAGTGCGTAGGTCATTAAGACGCTTTCGGCGTCCTGGCTCACCCTGCAGTCGGAAATGCCCACCACCAGCGCGCTCATGACCAACTCCGCAATACGCCACCCGGCTTCTCGGCGCGGTAAGTCGCCGGACGAACGTATTTCAGTTCATGCTCGACGCCCGTCAGTGACTCCGAATGGCCCACAAACAAATATCCGCCCGGTTCCAGGCAAGCGCCCATCCGCCCGACAACGTCCTGCTGCGTGGATTTAGCGAAATACATCATCACGTTCCGGCAGAAGATCACATGAAAGCGGCGCCGGTGTGTGAACGGCTCGATGAGATTGAGCCGTTGGTACTCCACGTGGCTCGCCAAATCAGGCTTGATCTTGTAGGAACCCTTGCACTCCCGCTCGCCCCGGAGCAGGTACTCCCGGCGCCAGGTCTCCGGCAATTCCTTAAACCGCTCCGCCGGATAAACTCCGCGTTGGGCGTGCGCCAGTACCCGGGTCGAGATGTCAGTGGCCAGGATTCGAAAACTCCGCCCTCGGTTTTCGGCGCCGCGCGAAAGAGCTTCCGACAAACACATGGCGATCGAATAGGGCTCTTCTCCAGTAGAGGAGGCCGCGCTCCAGATCTCGAGCGTTGGAATTTCGCGGAACTCTTCCTGGACGGCGCGCGCCAAAAATTCGAAGTGCGCCCGCTCGCGCATAAAGCTGGTGTGATTGGTGGTGAGCGAATCGATCAGCTCTATCAGCGCTTCGCCCGAGGGATCGTCGAGGACGTAGCGGTAGTATTCGGCGAAGGACTGGATGCCTTTCTGGCGTAGCCGCGTGCCCAGCCTGGCCGCGACTAGCGCCTCCTTGCCCTTCTTAAGGTCCAGCCCGAAGCGTTGGTAGGCCAACTCGCTGATCTGCCGGAATTCGCTGGCCTTCAGCGTGAGCCCGGCGCCGTCGGAGTAGATGATGTCAGGCACGGTCGTTGGCATCGATTAACCCCTCCAGATCCAGGATCAAACCCACCCGGCCATCGCCCAGGATGGCGCCGCCCGCCACACCCGGGATGTTTTGCATGGTATCGCCCAGGCTCTTGATCACCACTTCTTGTTTGCCGATCAGCTCGTCCACCATCAGGCAGAACTGCCGCCCGCTGCTTTCTGAGACAATCAGCAAGCACTCCCAAGGTTTTTCGAAACGGGCCTTCACGTTGAAACGCTGGTAGAGCCGGATTACCGGAGCCAGCGCGCCGCGCACCAGCGCCATCTCATGCGACCCTTGGACGGTCGAAATCGCGTCTTTGGATGGCTTAAGCATCTCGCGTACCGCGAAGATGGGAACGATGTAGCGCTGCTGGCCGACGCCTACTACCAGACCATCGATAATGGCCAGCGTCAGCGGCAGCTTCATCAGAAACGACGCGCCCTGCCCGCGCACCGACGAGGCGTCCATACGCCCGCGCAGCTTCTGTACCTGTTTGCGGACTACATCCATTCCAACGCCCCGGCCGGAAACGTCGGTAACCTTTTCGGCGGTCGAGAAACCGGGCTGAAAGATCAGATTGAAGATCTCGGTCTCGGTCAGCTCGGCGCCGGGAGGAACAAGGTTTCTCTCGAGCGCCTTGCGCAGGATTTGTTCCTGGTTCAGACCGCGGCCATCGTCCGACACCTGAATCACGATGTGCCCAGCCTGGTGTCCGGCCTTGAGCCGCACTCGCGCCGTCGCGGACTTGCCCGCGCGCACGCGCTCCTCCGGCATTTCGATGCCATGATCGATGGCATTGCGCACCATGTGCATGAGTGGATCGGCCAACTCTTCGACGATGTTCCGGTCGAGCTCGGTCTCCTCGCCCTCCAGATCCAGATCTACCTGCTTGCCATACTTTCGCGATAGATCGCGCACCAGACGACCGGTCTTCTGGAACAACTGGCCCACCGGGATCATGCGCATCGACATGGCCGTGCGCTGTACATCGTCGGTGATGCGCGCCAGTTGCGACAGATTGCGGGCTAGGCGCGGCCTCAGGCCGGCGGCCAGGTCCGGATCGTGCTTGACCAGCGATTGAGCGATCACCATCTCGCCCACCATGTCCACCAGATAATCGAGCTTCCCGGTATCCACTTTGATGGAGCGTGCGCCGTCAGTCTTCGCTTCCATCACCTTGGCCGCTTCCGGATTCCCAGGAGCCGGCACGCCAGCCACATCCGCGCTTGGCTCGCCCGCCGCCGCCGTCACCTCACGCGCCAACTGCAGTACGCCCCCACCAGTGCTCAGGCTACGGATGCCCTCGATCAGGCCCGCCTGGTCCGTCGCCGCAGGCGGCTGACCGGTCTGCAACATTAGCTCCAGCTCCGTCAGACAGCGGTTCAGATAATCCTTGCTTTCCAGCATGCGGTCAATCACCGCGCCAGTGATCTCGAGCGCCCCGTTCCGGGCCAGGTCGAGAATGGTCTCCACCTCATGCGAAACCTCCCGGACGGAATCCAGATCGAGGAACCCCGCCATGCCCTTAATGGTGTGAACGCCCCGGAAGATCGCATGGATCGCCTCCGTATTTCCTGGGTCCTGGTCGAGCGTCAACAACTGCAGCTCAATGGAGGTCAGGTGCTCTCTTGATTCCAGAATGAAGTCGTTCAGCAGCTCTGGATCGCCGGCCAACGGATTGGCGGACACCGCCGGCTGCTCCTCGACCGACATCGTTTTGTGATCGGACCGCCGCGCCATGGATTATTCCTCAGGCGCCTAGCGGCCCAAGGCTCATCACTTCTTGCGCCGTCAAAACCATGTCGATGTCCAGCAGGATTTTCACCTTGGCTTTGACCTTGGCCATCCCGAGCAAATAAGGCAGCTCGACACCAGAGCCAAAATCGGGCGTATCCTCGATGTCGGCAGCCTGCAGCGTCAACACTTCCGAGACGCAGTCGACGATGATGCCAATCAGCAGTTTGCTGCTCCGATTCGCAATCTGAGCCACGATGATGCAGGTGCGCTGCGTGTATTCGATCTCCGGCAGTCCAAACTTCAACCGTAGGTCCACTACCGGGATCACCTTGCCCCGCAGATTGATCACTCCTTTGACGTAATTGGGCGTGTGTGGGACGGCGGTGATCTCCTGGATGCCCATGATCTCCCGCACGCGCAGGACCTGAACCGCAAACTCCTCGTTACCCAGTTGAAAGGCGAGGTATTTGCCGGCTCTGCGGTCCACCTTCAAAGCAGCGGTAGGCGCCGCCGCTACCATTGTTTCTATGTTCGTCTCCATGACTCTACACATTCAGCAAGTGAGGCACCGGGAAGCCGGAGCGAATGGTCTTCTCACCCGCATCCTTATTCGGCACAATGCAGACTTGCACACACAGGCGCTCCCCCTCGCAGTCAAACGGCACCACGGTCCACTCGCGATTCCTGGCGCTGCGGGTCTGGAAATTCTGTCCATAAATCACGGTCGGCGTACTCAGACCCATGCCCCCCAACCGGTTTTCCAGCATCGTTTTCACGTTGCCGATGATCATGTTGGTCACCTCCGCTACCGAGTCCAGCACGTCCTCGCTCACCGCCAGGTATTCGGCCATCAAAAGGTGAGAAGCGATCTTACACGCCAAGGCGGTTGAGCAGGACAGGCTTCCCGTGCCGACCCAGGCGCCCGCCAATCCGATCAGGGACACCACGCCAGAGGTGGGAGTCGCTTCTTCTTTTTCGACAAACACGCTCCCCGCCACAAGTTTCAGGCTCAGCATGGTCGAAAATACCTCATGGGTCGCGCCTTCGATGGCGGTTACCAACTCGGCCTGTGTGATTTCATCCGGCACGTTGATTTGTGGGCTTAGAATAAACCCGCCAGTTTTTCTTTGATCTGCTCGGCGGTGAACGGTTTTCGCACGTACCCAGAGGCGCCTCGCTGTACGGCCTCCAGCACCTGGGCCTGCGTACCTTCGGTGCTCACCATGACGATCGGCAGACTCTGCCAAGCCTGCTTGGCCCGCACCCTGGTCAAAAACTCCAGCCCGTCCATATTCGGCATATTGATATCGGAGAAAATCAAGCCCACCGTCTGCTGCTTCAATATCTCGAGCGCTTCTACGCCGTCGGAGGCTTCATAGACGGTGCCGATCGGAATTTCCGCCTGACGCAGCACGCGTTGCAAGATCTTTCGAATCGCCGCCGAATCGTCCACAATCAGAACGTCCAACACGTTGACATTGTTTCCCTTGTTTCCTTATCGGCCTGATAAGGGGTTCTTTAGTTCTTTCGCCCCACTTCCAATGATGAGCTTTGCGAAGCTAGGTGTTTAGCGATGAGCAAGACACGGCTGCACGGTCCGGATTAGCCGGCAATGGATTTCGCACTGCCCTGGCAGAGCAGCACTACTCGGCAAAGCGCTGAAAAAGCGTGATAAGCGTTACCACCGCAGCCCCGGCGGTCAGCGCTTGAACAGCGGCCCCAGCGCCCGGTCGAGATCCCCATCGGTCCAGGCCGAAATCTCGACGTTCTCTTGCAGACTCCAGTGTTCGCTGTGTTCCAGTCTTCCGCCCGGCCGCACGTCGCTCAATTCTCCCAGTGTTTCCATCTCTAGAAACTGTTCGTTGGTGAAAGTTTCATAAGAACAGCCAAAATCCGGATGCCGGCGCGCATCTTGAGCTGCGGCTCTCTTAATAAACAAATCGGATCCCAGAAGATACGCGCCCACGGTATCGCGATTGAAAATACCCGTCTTCTACGCGTTGGCATTCTTGGGATCCAGCCGCAGCAGCAGAGATATTTGCTGGTGAACTGCCAGCGCCGGTCGCTGAAATCGGTCTAAGCCCACGTCACCAGGGGATTCGCTGGCGCTAGATCCTTCTCGTGCGTGCCGCGCGGCGGAAAGGCCGCGATTCCGATCCCACCCTGCGCCATCATGGTCAGCGCCCACACTGCGAATTCCCGCGGCTGGCTCGCTTTGTTGGTGATCTTGTGAACCGCCTCCACGCTCGAGCCCGTGCTTGCCCATCTGATCGTCGAATTCCTTGAACATATTCTGGCCGCCCACAAAACTGTACCGGATGATGCGCGGGCCAACGTCCGTAGTGACGACGAATTCTACGTACAGTTGGGCCAGCCCCGATATTGAGTTTTCTCAATCTTGACAGCGGCGGATAGAGACATGGTGATGGATAAAGAAAAGATAATGATTAGAGCAATCGAAGCATGCTTCCACATTCGGTGTCACTATATAGCGTGCATGCAGAGAGTTTAATGTCGGGATCGCCAACATCCGATAAAGCATTGGGTTTATCAAGTTTGAGAAGGAGTGCGAACATGCTACAGCCGATCCGAATTATTTTGCTGGGTGCGACCGCCGTTTTTATCGCCACGGCCCAAACCGACCCGCCCGGCCGTGTGGGACGTCTGAATTACAGCAACGGTCAAGTTTCGTTCCGGCCCGGTGACGTGGAAGATTGGGTGCCCGCAGAAGTGAACCGGCCTCTCACATCGGGCGATCATCTGTGGACCGACGAAGGCGCCCGCGCCGAGCTGCATATCGGAACTGCGGCGCTCCGGCTCAATTCGAGAACCGCGTTTCAGTTTCTCAACCTGGATGACAACACCGTTCAAATCCGCCTGACCGAAGGATCGCTGAATGTTCATCTGCGCACTCTGGGTGAGCGCGAGACCTTCGAAGTGGACACACCCAACACATCGGTGGCGCTATTGCGCACCGGAGATTATCGGATCGATGTCAATCCAGACACCTTCGTAACCGCCGTGACCGTGCGGGGTGGCGAAGGAGAAGTGACCGGGACCGGCCAGGCCTTCCCGGTGCGCGCTGGCGAGCAGGCTCGGATCTCAGGCACCGATTCGCTAAGTTACGATACGGCCGGCGCGCCACCCGCCGATGAATGGGACAGTTTTTGTTTGGCCAGGGATCGGCGAGAGGAGCAGTCCCAATCCGCACGCTACGTTTCCCGCGATATGGTCGGCTATCAGGATCTCGACAATTACGGCGCCTGGCGAAATGTTCCCGAATACGGGCCCGTTTGGGCGCCGCGCACGGTGGAAGTCGGGTGGTCGCCCTACCACAACGGCCACTGGGCCTGGATCGAGCCCTGGGGCTGGACCTGGGTGGATGATGCGCCCTGGGGATTTGCACCGTTCCACTACGGGCGCTGGGTCTACGTCGGTTATTGGGCCTGGGTTCCGGGACCGGTGGCGGTGCGGCCCGTTTATGCTCCCGCGCTGGTCGCGTGGGTCGGCGGACCGCGCTTCAGCCTGGCGGTCGGATTCGGAGGCGGCGGGGCGGGCGTCGCGTGGTTCCCGTTGGGACCGCGTGAAGTGTACGTGCCCGCCTATGGC
>Ga0210406_10005197_pt1 | contig 13707 bp, 12 predicted proteins | sample IncBWC30MmetaG_FD_155454 | JGI IMG/M metagenome (GOLD analysis project Ga0210406, IMG submission 155454) | Forest soil microbial communities from Barre Woods Harvard Forest LTER site, Petersham, Massachusetts, United States - Inc-BW-C-30-M | ecosystem: Environmental > Terrestrial > Soil >... | reverse complement strand
GCTGGCCGGACAGCGGTGAAATCGACATTATGGAAAACATTGGGCGCGAGCCGGAAATGGTTCACGGCACCGTCCACGGACCGGGCTACTCCGGCGACAAGGGGATAGGCCAAAGCTACAGTCTGCGCGCCGGCCAGCAGTTCGCCGATGATTTTCATGTTTTCGCTGTCGAGTGGGCTGAAAATAGCATCCAGTTTTCCGTCGATGACCATCTCTATCACACCGTGACCCCGGCATCGATTCCCAAAGGCACGGCCTTCGTCTTCAACCACCCGTTTTTCCTGCTGCTCAACGTGGCGGTGGGCGGATCGTGGCCGGGGAATCCGGACGCGACCACCGTCTTCCCGCAAAAGATGCTGGTAGACTACGTGCACATCTACCAGCACAGGAGAAGGTTCAAAACCAGGTAGGACGACAAAACGGGGACTGGCTTCACCGTCCCAAGCCGCCTGATCCTGCGCATCACCCGGCCCTCTAGTTCGGCGCGTGGACGGTGCTGCCTGTCCCCGTTTTTCTACCTTGTAAATTTCGATTCCGCCTTGAACGCTTCGAGTGCGTTGTAGACGATGGGGCAATAGCAGGCGCGGTCAATGAACTGCCACATGCGGCTCGCGATGGAGCCGTTGCCGCGAACCATGTGGGGAAAGCGTGAACAGGTTTCAGGCCGCGCCTCGTAAACACCGCAAGCGTTGCCTTCCAGAAAGACGCAGCCGCCTTCATTGCGGCGCAGGATCCGACCCTCCTCATGGCTCTCGATGGTGTATTCCGACAGAAACTCCGCGGGCGAAATGCTGAGATGGCGCGCGAGCCGGTCGATGTCACGATCGCTGATGCGCACGGTGGCCACGCGGCAACAGTTGGCACAAACCGTGCAGTCGATCTTTTCTTCGATTTCTTCGGCGATACGCCGCATGCGGCGTTCGGAGTGATCGTGCGTTTTCAAGTACCGGCGGAAGCGCTCATTCTCCGGCCTCTTCTTCTCACCCAGCAGCCGGATCTGCACCAGATCGTCGATCATCTTTACCAGGATAACGGGAAACCGCTCATTCGCCCCCTCGCCGCGTCTCCGCGTCCGCGATGCGAAGCATCGCCCGGCGCGCAGCGCCGGTCACTCGTACCGGAGCGCTGTCATCGGATCTACCCGCACCGCCCTTAACGCAGGCCCAAGCGTCGCTGCAAGCGCCACCGCCAGCAGCACCGCCACCACGCCCAGAAACGCTGTCGGATCATTAGGACTCAACTCGGGAACCAGGAACATGGCCAAGGGCCTGGTTGCGAACACCGCGATTCCCACGCCTGCCGCAAGCCCAATGGTCACAACTGACAAGCTCTGACGCACCACCATGCCGACAATTGCACGGCTGTCCGCGCCTAGCGCGATTCGCAACCCGATCTCCCGGATACGCCGGCTCACAGCATACGCCAGCACACCGTACAACCCGATCGACGCCAGCGCCAAACCCAGCAGTCCCATGCTCCCCAGCAACGCCGCGCCGATCCGGCTGGGCAAGAACGCAAATCCCATCGCATCGCGCATCGGTTTCACTTCGATGGCCGCCGACGAATCCAGCCGCCCCAGCGTCTGAGCGATCTCTTTCACCACCTGTTGCGGCCGCGAGGCGTGCACCAGGAAATGCAAATTCACAATCGATACGTCCCTCTGAAAATAGGGTGTGTAAACGGCAAGTGCATCCTCCTCGCCCAGTGTGAAGTACTTGCTATTCTGAGCCACCCCGACGATGGTCACTGGAACGCTCAACCTGGGGACGCTATAGCGAAACGTGTGGCCTACCGGGCTTCGATTGCCGAACAACCGGCGCGACATGTTCTCGTTGATGATCGCTACTTCCAGCGCGCCTTTCCGATCGGATGGCGCAAACTCACGCCCGCTGAGGAGTGGAATTCCCATCGTGCGGAAATATTCCGGTGCCACGTCGTTGTTGTGGAATCGCACGCGAACCGGCTCATCGCTTACATCCGTGCGAATCTCGAGCCCGCTGACCGAATTATCGTTGAGCGGCACCACGCGCGTGATACTGGCGCTTTCAACGCCCGCGAGCGAACCCAGCTCACTGAGGGCGTTCGTGACGACGCGCCGGGTCTGTTCCACCGTCGTGTACTTTTCCGGAACCAGTCGCATATAAGCCCAAACCGTGTGATCCGCGTCGAACCCCGGACTCATGGTCATCGACATGGTCATATTCCTGACAAAAAGAAAACCCGTGGCCAGCAATACCACAGACACCGCAAGCTGCCCGGCCACCAATACATTGCGCAGCGTCCAGCGTCCTCCTACCTGGCGCTCGTTCAGTTTCAGCGCGGCGCTGACGCCTTCGCGAGTCGCCTTCAGAGCGGGCATCAGGCCCGTGACCAACGCGCTCCCAACCGCAATCGCGATTGAATAGAGCAGCAGACGCCAGTCCGGTCGTATCAGGAGTTGCATGGGTATCGGCAACGGCAATTGGAACTGATTCATCACGCTCGACAACCACACGTTTAGGACAAGCCCAGCACCGGTGCCTAACAGGGCCAACAGCAGACTCTCCGCCAGCAATTGACGCACAATCCTTCCGCGCCCTGCGCCAATCGCCAGCCGGATTGCCAGTTCCTGCCGCCGCGCTGACGCTCGCGCCAGCAGCAGGCTCGATACATTCGCGCACGCAATCATCAGCACCAGCCCCACCACAAGCATCAACATCCCGAAGAACGCCGTAAACGGAATCATGTTCAGCGATTTCAGACGCTCGATCCCGGCGACTGGAATCACTTCGAGGTTGTTTGACCACGAAGAGCCCGGACCCCAGTCCGGCGGGTAGACCTTGTCCAGTTGCTTGCACGTTGACGTCAGCCGTGCGTATGCGGCATGGAGAGACATCCCCTCAGGAAGTCTGGCAATCAACGCTACGAGATCGGTCTCTCTCGTAGCCGGGATATACAAGTCCGGCGAGAAGCCGAACCCCAGCACCGTGCGATGATTGCGCGGAAGAACTCCCGACACCGTGTACGGGCGACCGTCGATGATGAGCACCCTTCCCACTACGTTGGGGTCCGCCGCCAGTCGTGACGTCCAGAAGCGGTTACTCAGCACCACGACGTCCTGCTCTCCAGGGGCCATCGGCCTGCCCATAGCCACCCGTATACCCACAACTTTGAAGAAATTGTCCGTTACCCGCATCACGTGCAGATCGTAGGTGTCTTGGCCAAACCGCCAGTTCGATTCCGATTCCTCATTGCTTCCGGCGAGCCCGTCGAAAATGTGGGCGTCGCGCAGAAACCGGTAGTGGGGCATATAGGCATGGCTGTTTCCGCCAATCTGCATCGAGGCCAGCGTCTCCGGATTGCGGCACGAAGGCTGGCTGAACAGGAACTCCATCGTCAGGCTGAACATCGTGGTGTTGGCGCCAATGCCCAACGCCAGTGAGAATATCGCTGCCGCAGCGAACCCGGGATTCCGACGTAAAGCGCGAAAGGCGTACCGCAGATCGGACATCAGGTCTTCCAGCCAATGAATCTGCCAGGCGGAGCGCGTCTCTTCCCGCATGAGCACGCTCGAACCGAATTCGCGGCGTGCCTGGAACAGCGCCTGCGTGCGCGCCATGCCGGTCTGTTCCAGCTCATCGGCTCGCGCCTCGATATGGAACTGCACCTCGTCCTCGAGTTCGCGATTGAAATTGGTCTGTCGCCCGAGGTAGAACAACCGCCGCGCGAGTTCTTTCAGCCAGTTCATATCGTCCTCTCTATGCCGACCGCATTACGAGTTGGATAGCGCGGATAAGCCGGTCGAACTGGCTGGATTCGCGCTCCAGCTGCTTTCGTCCTTCCGCGGTTAGCTTGTAAAAGCGAGCCTTGCGGTTATTTTCCGAGATCCCCCACTCAGCCGTCAGCCAGCCCTTGACTAGCATGCGGTTCAGCGCGGGATAGAGCGAGCCTTCCTCAATCTCCAAGGCTTCTTCCGAGAACGTCTTGATGCGCCGCGAGATGGCGTAACCATGAAGCGGGCCGCGGGCGAGCGTTCGGAGGATGAGCATATAGAGCGTGCCGGGCAGGAACTCTGGAATGCCGGGTTCAGATATAGCCTTTCCCATGTCTAGACTATGTATAGTCTCGACAAGGAAGTCAACCCTTTTCTGGGGCTCGCCAGCAGTCTCGTGGCGCACCTACTAGTTCCTAAAGAAACAGGGCACTTAGGCCGATCCATTCAGAGTGCATGTGTCTCGCCGGCGCTGCCATCGTGGCGGCTTCACGATTACTGTCGCCATGCGGCTTCGAACTATTACTCTGTTAATCGCCGCCGCCGGTGCGCTGGCCAGTGCCCAGGCCTCCCGCCCGGAGCTGCCAGTACTCTCCCACGTGGAACGGGTCCGCTCGCTGGTGCCCGACGAAGCCCGGCGCGGTTACCCTGTTCATCTGCGGGTCGTGGTCACCTATTTTGATCCGGTCGGACCCAACCTGTTTGTCCAGGATTCTACGGGCGCCATGTGGGTAGATTGGCCCCGCAATGGCCAGGCGCTGGAGCCTGGGCAACTCATTGACTTGCAGGGGATCACGGCACAAACGGACTTCGCGCCGGATCTGGTGCGGCCCGTTTGGCGGGTATTGGGGCGAGCGCCCTTCCCCAAGGCACGGCGCACATCCATTGAGGAAATGGCGTCGACCCGCATTGACAGCAAGTGGCTGGAGGTGGAAGGGATCGTTCGGTCGGCCGAGCAAGTCCCTGGCGACCGCCGCCTCCATATGGCGCTCGATGTGCCGGGCGGCCGGGTCGTGGTGCACGTGGCCAAAAACCGAGGCGTGACAGCGGGGCTCGTGGATTCCCGAGTACGGTTGCGCGGCGCGTGTGGCGCCATCTTCAACAAAGAAAATCAACTGGTTGGCGTTGCGCTGTTCGTGCCCTCGCTAGACCAGGTAAAGGTCATCGAACCGGGACCGGCGGACGCGTTTGCGTTGCCTGTCCGGCCGATCGCGGGACTGCAAAAGTTTACGACAAAGGGTCTGCGGCCACGTCGCGTGAAGGTCGAGGGCGTGGTCCTGGCCCAGTTCCTTGGAACAAACCTCTACATCTCTGATCGCAGCGGCAACTTGTACGTCGAAACAAGCCAGACCGGATCTCTGCAACCTGGCGATCGCGTCGAAGTGGTCGGTTTCGCAGGATACTCCAATTACCGTGCCACGCTTCAGGACGCCATCTACCGGTCCAAAGGAGCGGGTCCGCCGCCCGCTCCCGTGGCCATTCAGGCGAATCAGGCCCTCGAAGGCAGGTTCGATTCGGCGCTGATCACTTTAGAGGGGCGCCTGACGGTTCTCTCTGTGCTTCCCCATGAAAGGCTGCTGATTTTGAATCAGGGCAAAACGGTATTCAGCGTCTTTCTCGAGGCCCAAAACGAGGACAGGAATTTCACATTTCGCGAAGGCAGCCTGCTACGTGTGACGGGAATCTGTGTCGTCGAAAGACAGCTGGTTGGAAGTTATGAAAACCTGACGGAACCATCTTTCAAGATGCGCTTGCGGTCGGCGGGAGATATCGTCCTGCTCCAGACCCCCTCCTGGTGGACGCGCGAGCGCGCCTTATCTGTGATGGGATTTCTGACATTGGCCACCATCGGAATTCTGGCTTGGGTGGCCATTCTGCGGCACCGCGTGCTCTCCCAGACCGAAGTCATTCGCACCACCCTTGAATCCACTGCCGACGGCATCCTGGTTCTGAATGAGCGGGACCGGATTGTGACATGCAGTCGCAAGTTCATTGCCATGTGGCGAGTGCCCGATGAGATAGTGGCCTCGCGAGACGGCGAGTTGCTGCTTGCGCATATGGCGGGGCAACTGAAGAATCCCGCGCCGTTCGTGGACCTGGTGCGGCATTCCCGGATCGAACCATCCGCCAGCAATGACGATGCGCTTGAGCTCATCGACGGGAGAGTCTTTGAGCGCCATTCCGAGCGCCAGCATCTCGGGGGGAAGATCGCCGGCAGAGTCAGCGGGTACCGGGATATTACCGAGCGCCGGCGCGCTCAGGAAGCCATGCTAGCGCGCACGGGCCAGCAGGCGGTAGTCGCAAAACTGGGGCAACTGGCCTTGGCCGAAACCAGGCGCGACGTCGTCATGGACGGAGCGCTCATGCTGGTGACACAAACCCTGGGCGTAGAGTATTCGAGCGTAGTGGAGTTTCTTCCAGGCCATGAAAACCTCGCGGTAATCGCCGGCACGGGATGGCGGAACGGCACCGTGGGTGTTGCCGCAGTACGAAGAGCGGATTCAGAAGCGGGCTACGCGCTGGAGCAAGCCGAGCCCGTGATCATCCAGGAATTGAATACCGAGAAGCGCTTCCGGCCCTCCCGGCTGCTGGTGGATCACGGCGTGGTAAGTGGCGCGATGATTGCGCTTCGGGGACACGGAGTGCCCTGGGGTGTGCTGGGGGTGTATGCCGCAAGGCGGAGGGCTTTCGGCTCTGATGAGCTCCACTTCCTGCGGGCCATTGCCAATGTCCTCGAGACGGCAGTCGAGCGCACCCGGATAGAGGCTGAACTCCAACAGGCCAAACTGGCCGCCGAAGCTGCCAGTCAAACCAAAGGCGAATTTTTGGCCAACATGAGTCACGAGATCCGAACTCCCATGAACGGCATTCTCGGCCTTACAGAACTGGTCCTCGATAGCAACCTCACCGGCGAACAGCACGACTGTCTCAGCATGGTGAAGAACTCCGCCGAGTCGCTGCTCACCATCCTCAACGACATTCTCGACTTCTCCAAAATAGAGGCAGGCAAGCTGGAGCTGGATGCCGTCGATTTCTGTTTGCGAGACACGCTCGAAGCCATTCTCAAGAGCTTTGCGCTGCAGGCCGGGCGGAAAGGACTGGAGCTGGCTTGCGAGATTCCCAATACCGTTCCGGAAATGGTTCATGGAGATCCCACACGGCTGCGGCAGATTGTCACCAATTTGCTGGCGAACGCGATCAAGTTCACTGAACAGGGGGAAGTAGCCCTGAACGCTGAGGTGGTGGAACATGGCATCGAGACGGTCCTGCTGCAGTTTACCGTCCGCGACTCGGGAATCGGCATTCCCGTAGAGAAGCAAGAGAGTATCTTCGAAGCGTTTTCACAAGCCGACAGCTCGACCACCCGCCGGTACGGCGGTACCGGACTCGGACTGACGGTTTCGGCTCGTCTGTCGGCGCTGATGGGAGGACGGATCTGGGTGGAAAGCAAAGAGGGCCAGGGGAGCCGCTTCTCGTTCACCGCGCGTTTGGCCCTCGCGGAGGATCAGGTTCGCACCGCTGGCCCGGATGATGCGCAGCTCGAGAACATCCCGGTCCTGGTGGTGGACGACAACTCTACCAATCGCCGCATACTCGATCACCTTCTTGCCGGGTGGGGGATGCAAGTAAGTTTGGCGGAGAATGGCCAGCAGGCCCTGGCCGTGCTGCAGGGAGCGCTCCGGAAAGATCAGCCGTTTCGCCTCCTGATAACCGACGCTCACATGCCCGAGATGGATGGATTCACTTTGATCGAAAAAGTCCGCGAAGATCAAGAACTGGTGCGTACCACCGTGATCGTGATGCTCAGTTCGGGCGATCAACAGCGCGATGCCGCCCGGTGCCGCAAGCTGGGCGTTGCGGTTTACCTCATGAAACCGATCCGTCGCATGGATCTGCTCACGGCAGTGCTCGCCGCTTTAAACCATGTGTCCCCGGAAGCTGCCGAACGTCCGGCCGGAGCGGGTCGGGAGGGGCCAGACTACGAGGCGCCTGCTGCCGGGCGGCGCATTCTGGTGGTGGAGGACAATCCAGTCAATCAGGTGCTGGCTCGCCGCCTGCTCGCCAAGCGCGGCCACATAGTTACGACCACGGGGAATGGACGGGAAGCGCTGGTGGCTATGGAAGGGCAAGCGTTTGATCTGATCCTGATGGACGTGCAGATGCCGGAAATGGACGGTTTCGAAGCCACAGCCGTCATCCGGGATCGGGAACGGACAAGCGGCATTCACGTGCCGATCGTTGCCATGACGGCCCACGCCATGAAGGGCGACGAGGAACAGTGTCTGCGGGCCGGAATGGACGGTTACATTACCAAACCGATCCGCACAGAGGATCTCTTCAAGACCATAGATCGTTTCCTATTATCCCGGCCTGAACCTGCGCCAAGCTCCTGAGGGTACGTGAGTGAGGCCGACCCTGCCGATCTGTACCACTTGGTTACGGAGGAACCGCAACCGCTCGAGAACACGCTGCTGGCCAGCGAAAACGTCGTCACCGAAAGTACTGAGCCTGGTGCATCCCGCGGCCTTCAGCCGTGCCAGCCGCATTCATCCGTGTGTCCGAAAGCTTTCGCCTCCAAAACGGGCATCGTAAAGCCCATTCGCGTCCCGTCGGCGAAGATCCAGACCACCAACTTGTTGACCGGCTGATCGCCGTCACTTCACCTGTAAAGCAACCGATTCCTTTGCGGTGTTTCCCTTTCCGTCTTCCGCGATCAAGGTGTAACGAGTGTCGTGGGCCGGCGTGACGTCGAAGCAGCGGCTGAGGGCCGGATACATATGTTCCACCGCGGGTTCTAACCGAACTGACCGGGCGTTCGCCGTGCCATAGCACACCAGGGCCTTTTGGCCGTGGCTAATCACAACGGGCGTGACGTAAAACTGTAGAATCTTAAGCCGTCCATCCCCATAGATCTGCGTAATCTCCCGCTGAGCCTTGAGCCTTTCGGCCTCAGCCGCCGCGGTCTCGATGCGTCGGTTTTCCAACCAGCGGGACCCGAACACATAAATCGTGTAAAGCGCCGCCACCGCTACTCCCGCCGTGAGGTACGGCAGCAGCCTTCGGATGATTCGCAGCGATTCGCCCTCAGACGGCATCTTCATCTTATTATCAAATGAAACAATCTAGTGTTATGGAACAGCCGAACTTCGATCCAGGCCTGACCCAGAAATTCAGCGGGACCCTGCGGCGGGCAATCAACAAAGATGGTAGTTTTAACGTGCATCGCACAGGTACCACGTGGCGCGACGTGCATCCCTACCTCTTCCTGATCAATACCAACTGGTGGAATTTCTTTTTCCTTATGTTTGCGGGATATATCGTGATGAACTCGCTGTTTGCGCTGGTATATTACTCGCTCGGGCCCGATCAATTGCAGGGCGCGGACTCGCCCACGGAATGGGCTCATTTTCTCAACTCATTCTTCTTCAGCGCGCACACACTCACTACGGTGGGATACGGCAGTATCTCTCCCAAGGGCACAGCCGCAAATGTGGTCGCGGCCATCGAGGCCATGGTGGGCCTCATGGGTTTCGCCCTAGCCACCGGGCTCCTTTACGGCCGTGTGTCCAGGCCCTCCGCCAAAATCGGGTACAGTTCGAATTTATTGATCACGCCTTATCAGGACATTACGAGCCTTCAATTCCGCGTGGTCAACCAGCGCGAAAATATACTGATGGAATTGGATGCCATCGTCACTCTGATGACCGTAGTCGGCCCACCGGGGAACCTCCGCAGGGAATTCAGCACGCTCAGACTCGAGCGCCGCACGGTTTACTTCCTCCCCCTGACATGGACCATCGTGCACCCCATCGACACGCACAGTCCTCTTTACGGCAAGACTCACGACGATCTGGCGCAACTCCAGGCCGAGGTGCTCGTCCTCATCAAAGGATTCGACGATACCTTCAGCCAGACCGTCCATTCGCGCTATTCGTACCGCTACGACGAGATTGTCTGGGGGGCACGCTTCACTCCGGCGTTCAACATCGATCCGGAGGGCGACATCGTGCTCGAAGTGGACAAGGTCGGAGCGCTGGCGGCAGCGGACGCATCAAAAGCGTAAACCGCTGCGGAGCGTGTCACAGCCATAGAGGCTAACGCCGCGGCAGCAGCTATGCTCACGAATCTCTGCGGACTCTAGCTAAACCGATAGGCGCTATCTCAGTGCCATCACCTCAGCTACCAACACGAGCGGGTTCACGGTTCTCGCGTTTCGCAGAGTTCGGAGAATTTCGGCCTTGCGGAAACCCGCGCCCCGGAACTCATTCAGGAGGGCATCTCCCTCCTTGGCGCCGGCAATTCAGGCAAACCAGTTGGCCGCATCCTGCTGCTCCGGGGGCAACGCAGCCAAGAGAATCAGTTCCGCAGAATACACCGTCCCGCCATGGCGCACGGATCGCGCAAGCTCGCGAAAGATGCATTCCCTAGCCGGATTCAGGTTGAAAATTCCGTTGATGATGGCAACGTCGATGGAAGCATCGCGAAGAGGCAGCCGCTCAGCATCGGCGCGGCAGAAAATGACGTTTTCCGCGCCAGCCGAGCGAGCCCCCCGGCGCGCCTGTTCGAGCATTGCCTGGCTGAAATCCACGCCCACAACTCTACCCTCTGGGCTAATTCTCCGGCTCGCAATCAGCGAATCCAGGCCCGCGCCGCACCCCAGGTCGAGTACCGTGACGCCCGCAGGCAACTCGGCTAGAAGCGAAATGTTCGAGACACCTGCGAACCTATCTACGCAATCACCGGGCAAGCTGCCTAGTAACGCGGCGGAATACCCGACGCTTTCAGCGAAATCGCGCCCCACGGGAAAAGGATGGGAATCCGACGGCCTCTCCGCAGCAACTGAGTAAGCGTCGTGAACTCCAGCCCGGATGCTCGAAGCCATGCGATTCAAATCATACGCCCAGATAGGATGCCCGCGCCCGCTGCCACGCGAACCGGTTCTCGCCGTTCGAAGTCCTGAGTGTCCCATTCAACCCTCAATCCGGGCGGAATACTGCGGAAATATTGCATATACGACACTTATGGTCGTACTTTAACTGGTTGAACCATATAGGGATTTGCTGGTATACTGATCTTGGACTGATTCAGTCGTATATCTAATGTTAAAGCTGACGAAAAAAGCCGATTACGGCCTGATCGCCGTAAAGCATCTGGCTGCGATGCCAGGTAACGGCCGGGCCGCTAGCGCCAAGGAGATTGCCGACGCTTACGGTATCCCTTTGCCTTTGTTGGCGAAGATTTTGCAGAAGCTGACCAAGACCGGGCTGCTGTTTTCGGTGCCGGGATCGAGCGGCGGCTACAAGCTGGCGAGGCGGCCGGAAAAAATCAGCGCGCTCGAAGTGATCCACGCGATCGATGGGCCGATTATTCTTACCACGTGCTTCACGGCACACGGCCGCTGCGATCAATCAGAAAAATGCACGGTGCGGGAGCCGCTGCGCAAGGTGCATGAAGCCATTATCCATTTGCTCGACCGGATCACCATTTCCGAAATGGCGGGCGACGGCAGCCTGTGCCTCCCCGACACCGGGACGAAAACGTCATTTGATGCGACCCCGCTCGAGCCATTACATGTTCTGTGAGGGAAGTTAATGAAGACGCCAATTTATTTTGATAATCACGCGACGACGCCCACCGACCCGCGGGTGGTCGACACCATGTTGCCCTATTTCACGCTGAAATTCGGCAACGCGGCCAGCCGCAACCACAGTTTCGGCTGGGAGGCGGAAAAGGCCGTTGACAATGCCCGCAAGCAGATCGCAGACCTGATCGGCTCGACGTCCAAAGAAATCATTTTCACCAGTGGCGCGACCGAATCCGACAATCTGGCCATCAAAGGCGTGGCCGAGATGTATGCCGAAAAGGGCAACCACATTATCACGGCCGCTACGGAACATAAGGCGGTGCTGGATACGTGCAAGAAGCTGGAAAAACACGGCTACCGCGTGACCTACCTGCCCGTAAAGGCCGATGGTCTGGTAGATCTCGACATGCTGCGCGAGTCGATCACCGACAAAACCATTCTGATCACGCTGATGTACGCCAACAACGAAATCGGCGTCATCCAGCCGGTGAAGGAGATCGGCAAGATCGCGCACGAGAAGGGTGTTTTGTTCCATACCGATGGCGTGCAGGCAGTGGGCAAGGTTCCTGTGGACGTAATCAAGGACAACATCGACCTGATGTCCATGAGCGCGCACAAGATCTATGGGCCGAAGGGTGTGGGAGCGCTATATGTGCGGCGCAAGAGCCCGCGCGTGCAGATCACTGCGCAGATGGATGGCGGCGGCCACGAGCGCGGCATGCGATCCGGGACGCTCAACGTTCCGGGAATCGTGGGGATGGGCGAAGCCTGCGCCATCTGCCATCGCGAGATGCCGGAAGAATCCAAGCGGCTCAGCCATCTACGCGACAAGCTGCGGAACAAGTTTGAAACCGAGTTGGATGAGGTGTTCATCAATGGCTCAATGGAGCACCGGTTGCCCCACAACCTGAACATGAGCTTCGCTTACGTAGAAGGTGAATCGCTGCTGATGGGCATCAATGACGTGGCGGTTTCAAGCGGCTCGGCGTGCACGTCCGCGACGCTCGAGCCGAGTTATGTGCTTAAGGCACTGGGTGTGGGCGACGATCTGGCGCATACCTCGATCCGTTTTGGCCTCGGACGCTTCAATACGGAAGCGGAAGTGGATTACGTCGCTGGACGGGTCATTGAAGTTGTGCGAAAACTTCGTGAGCTTTCGCCCCTTTACGAAATGGCCAAAGAAGGCGTGGATTTTAGCAAGGTTCAGTGGGCCGCCGAGTAACGCGCCCCGCACGATAAAATAGAGAAGGAGAAGCAATGGCTTATTCAGATAAAGTTCTCGATCATTATAATCATCCGCGGAACGTGGGGTCGATGGACAAGAGCGATCCCAGCGTGGGCACAGGCATGGTCGGCGCACCGGAATGCGGCGACGTCATGAAGCTGCAGGTGAAGGTGGACGAGGCAACCGGTGTCATCGCAGATGCCAAGTTCAAGACTTTCGGCTGCGGCAGCGCCATCGCCAGTTCTTCGCTGGCCACAGAGTGGCTGAAGGGCAAGACGGTTGACGAAGCTCTGGCGATTAAGAACACCGACATCGTCAACGAACTGAGCCTGCCCCCGGTCAAGATTCACTGCTCGGTACTGGCCGAAGACGCGATCAAGGCGGCCATCACCGATTACAAGCGGAAGCAGGAAGAGCGAAAGCCTGTCGAAGCCCGAGCCTGATGACGGAAACAGACCAAGTCGTGCAGTTGACGCCCGGCCCGGAACTCCCGAAGCAGGAGCCCGAGATCCAGGTGACGCCGAAGGCCATCGCCAAAATCCGGCAGGCGTTTGAGAAGCAGGGCGTCGATGGCGTTCTGCGTCTGGGCGTTCTGGGAGGCGGCTGCTCGGGTTTGAGCTACCAGTTCAAGTTCGATACGAAGCAGCGTCCGACAGACAAGGTCTTCGAATTCGACGGCGTGAAGGTTGTGGTGGATCCCAAGAGCCTGCTCTACCTGCACGGCATGACGCTCGATTACAAAGAGTCTCTGATGCAGTCGGGCTTCGTGTTTGAAAATCCCAACGCGCAGAAGAGCTGCGGCTGCGGCACGTCGTTCTCCTCCTAGAAACGGTTCACCGCAGAGGCGTCGAGAAAATCTCCGATGAATCCGGTTTCGTCTAACTATTACGATTTCTTCGGCCTGGAACACAAGCTGGATCTGGATCTGGCGGATCTGGAGAAGCGCTTCTATGCGCTGAGCCGTCAGTATCATCCGGATCGGTACACGCTCAAGAGCCGTGAGGAGCAGCAGTACGCGCTGGACGCGACCGCCATATTGAACGACGCATACCGCACGCTGCGCGATCCGCTGGCACGGGCCGAGTACCTGCTCAAAGAAAATGGGTTTGATATCGGCGAGCAAGGGTCGAAGAATGTTCCTCCGGA
>Ga0210406_10005195_pt1 | contig 13708 bp, 12 predicted proteins | sample IncBWC30MmetaG_FD_155454 | JGI IMG/M metagenome (GOLD analysis project Ga0210406, IMG submission 155454) | Forest soil microbial communities from Barre Woods Harvard Forest LTER site, Petersham, Massachusetts, United States - Inc-BW-C-30-M | ecosystem: Environmental > Terrestrial > Soil >... | reverse complement strand
CGAATGCTCGCGCCAGCCATAGCCCGGACGAGTCTTTTGAAGGGCGTATCGAGTTCGTCGTCTGGTCGATCCCGGCGCTGATCGTGATCCTGTTGGGCGGGGTCATCTGGATCGGTTCGCATCAGCTCGATCCAAGAGCGCCGATCCCCGCCAAGGCCGACCCGCTGCGAGTCGACGTCGTGGCGCTCGATTGGAAATGGCTGTTCATTTACCCCGATCAGGGCATCGCCGCGGTCAATCAGTTGGTCATCCCGGCCGGAACTCCGGTCGACTTTCGGCTCACCTCGGCGACGGTCATGAACTCCTTCTTCATCCCGCAGCTCGGCAGCCAGATCTACACGATGGGCGGCATGACGACCCACCTCAACCTGCTCGCCGACGAGCCGGGCGAATATCCCGGCTTTTCGGCAAATTTCAGCGGCGACGGCTTTGCCGAGATGCGGTTTATCGCGAAGGCGGTGCCCGCCGGCGATTTCAATGCCTGGGTCACGCAGGTGCGCGGCGCCGGGTCGGCGCTCGACGATGCCGGCTACGCCGCATTGGCAAAGCCGAGCAAGGCCGTGCCGCCGGCGACCTATCGCTCTGTCGAGCCCAACATGTTCGAGCGCATCATCGACCAGACGACGGCGGTGCCCGAAAAGGCGCGTGCGGGCGCGGCCTGGTGTCCGCCGGTGCAAGCAGGAGGTTGAAATGCTGGGCAGGCTGAGCTGGGCGGCAATTCCTCTCGACCAGCCGCTCCCGCTTTATGCCATGGGAGTGGTCGTCCTCGGAATCCTGGCCGTGCTCGCGCTCGTCACCGTCAAGGGCTGGTGGCCCTATCTGTGGCGCGAGTGGATCACCAGCGTCGACCACAAGCGCATCGGCGTCATGTATGTCATTCTCGGGCTCGTCATGCTGCTGCGCGGCTACTCCGATGCGATCATGATGCGCACGCAGCAGGCGATCGCGGTCGGCAACGCGCAGGGATACTTGCCACCTGATCACTACGACCAGATCTTCTCGGCGCATGGCTCGATCATGATCTTTTTCGTGGCGATGCCGCTTGTCATTGGGCTGATGAACTTTGCTGTGCCATTGCAGCTGGGTGTGCGCGACGTCGCCTTCCCCACGCTCAACTCAGTCAGCTTCTGGCTGACTGCAACCGGCGCGCTGCTGATCAATGTGTCGCTCGTCATCGGCAGTTTCGCGCGCACCGGCTGGATGGGCTACCCGCCGCTGTCGGAGCTCGCGTTTTCCCCCGACGAAGGCGTCGATTATTACCTCTGGTCTTTGCAAATCTCGGGCATCGGCACCTTGCTGACCGGCGTCAATTTCGTGACCACTATCCTCAAACTGCGCGCCCCGGGCATGACCTATATGCGCATGCCGGTGTTCTGCTGGACGGCACTCGCCTCAAATCTGTTGATCGTCGCCGCCTTCCCGATCCTGACCGCGACCTTCGTGATGCTGCTGCTCGACCGTTACTTGGGCTTTCATTTCTTTACCAATGACGCCGGCGGCAACCAGATGATGTATGTCAACTTGTTCTGGGCGTGGGGCCATCCCGAAGTCTACATCCTGATCCTGCCGGCATTCGGCGTCTTCTCCGAAGTGGCCGCGACCTTTTCCGGCAAGGGGCTGTTCAGCTACCGCTCGATGGTTTTGGCGACCTTGGGGATCTGCATCCTCTCTTTCATGGTCTGGCTGCATCACTTCTTCACAATGGGGGCGGGCGCCGACGTCAACGCTTTCTTTGGCATCATGTCGGCGATCATCGCGGTCCCGACCGGCGCCAAAGTCTTCAACTGGCTGTTCACGCTGTATCGCGGCCGAATCGTGTTCAAAACGCCGGTCCTGTTTTTGGTCGGCTTTATGGTCACGTTTGTTATCGGCGGCTTAACCGGCGTTCTCTTGGCGGTTCCGCCGGTCGATTTTGTGCTCCATAACAGCGCGTTCCTGGTCGCTCATTTCCACAACGTCATTATCGGCGGCGTAGTATACGGCGCGCTGGCCGGCTACAATTATTGGTTCCCGAAGGCGTTCGGGTTCACCCTCGATGAATGGTGGGGCAAGGCCAGCTTCTGGTGCTGGCTCATTGGCTTCTACCTCGCCTTCACGCCGCTCTATGTGCTGGGCCTGATGGGCATGACGCGGCGCCTGCAGCATATCCCCGACCCGAGTTGGCAGCCGCTGCTGCTCGTCGCTGAGGCCGGGGCCATCGTCATTTTCTGCGGCATTCTCTGCCAGATCGCGCAGCTTTATGTCAGCATCCGCACGCGCGAGCAGCGCCTCGACCTGACTGGCGACCCGTGGAACGGCCGAACCCTGGAGTGGTCGACCTCCTCGCCGCCGCCGGCTTATAACTACGCAGTGCTGCCCAGAGTCGAGACGATCGACGCATTCTGGCACAAGAAGCGCACCGGGCGGGCCCCAGTTGAACCCGCCTATGAGAACATCGAGATGCCGCGCAACAGCCCAGCCGGTTTCATCACCGCGTTCTTTGCCGTGGTCATGGGCTTTGCGCTGATCTGGCATATCTGGTGGATGGCGATCGTCGGCCTCCTCGCCGCTGCAGTCACGGTTCTGGTGGCCGGCTGGAGCGACGAGCGCGAGCACGAAATCTCGGCGACCGAAATTGCGCAAATGGAACGGGCCCGGCTGGGGGCATGAGGCAGCCCGCATGACGATAGCAACGATCGACACACTCCCGACCACAGTTGCAACCGAGCTCGCGCGCGGGCGCGGCGGCGGCGGGCCGGCCCCGAAGCGGATCGTCGTCGCTTATGGGTTCTGGATCTTCATCCTCAGCGACATCGTCATGTTCTCGGGGCTGTTCGCGGCCTATGCGGTGTTGTCGGGCAATACCGCCGGCGGACCGACCGGGTCCGAGCTGTTCAATCTCCGCAATGTCTTCATCGAGACGATGTGTCTGTTGTTCTCGAGCTATACATGCGGGCTCGGGGCGTTGTCCGCCGAACGGCGGCAGGCGGGCCGCTTCCTAATCTTCGCTGCTCTCACTTTCGTGCTCGGTGCGGCCTTTCTGTTCATCGAGGCCTCGGAATTTGCCGGCATGGTCGAAAAGCGCGCGGGGCCCTCGCGCAGCGGCTTTCTGTCCGGCTTTTTCACTTTGGTCGGGACGCACGGGGTGCACGTCACCAGCGGGTTGATCTGGCTCATCTATCTGGTGGCGCAGGTCGTCGTGAAGGGCTTGCGAGCCGCCGTGCTGCGGCGCCTGTTGTGCTGGAGCCTGTTCTGGCACGCGCTGGACATCGTCTGGGTCGGGGTATTCACGTTGGTCTATCTGATGGGAGACTTCCGGTGATGGACGGTAGCGAACGCGTATTCGACGACCGGACGCCGGGTGTCGAAGAGCATGAGCCTACGGCCAGCGTTCTGTCGTACACCGCGGGGCTCGGGCTCGCGATCCTGGCGACGATCGGCTCTTTCGTCGTGTCGCAAACCAATTTGCTGTGGGCCCCAGGCATCCCGGTCGGGTTGGTTGTGCTCGCTTTCGCGCAGATCGGGGTCCACCTCGTATTCTTTCTGCATCTCGGCAGCGCGCCCGACAACACGAACAATATCCTGGCCCTCGCCTTTGGCGTGCTGATCGTCTTTCTCGTCATCACCGGCTCGATCTGGATCATCGCCAACCTTCACGCCAACATGATGCCGTGAACCCGCCGCCCCGACCCGAGGCTCTCGGAAAGGTCGGTGCGCGAGAGGCCTGACCGCGGTCAGGCCGCGGAAATTGCCACCAGCCCCTCCTGCTCCAACGTGTTGGCCCGGTCCGATACCGTCGTGCGGTGCAGGACGCGGCGCTGGGTATCGTCATAGGGGCGACCGCGATGCATTGTGCAGCGATTGTCCCATATCACGAGGTCGCCGACGGTCCAGCGATGCTGGTAGACGAATTGCGGCTGGGTCGCAAAGACGATCAGCTCCTCGATCAGCGCCCTCCCCTCCTCGACCGGCCAGCCGATGATGTGGGAGGCGTGCGAGGCGAGGTAGAGGCTCGTGCGGTCCGAGGCTGGATGATGCCGCACCAGTGCCTGCGGCACCGGCGGCAGTTGCTTGAAGACCTCGTCGTTGAAATCGGCAAAGCCGATCTGGCTGCGCGAGTGGAAGATGCTGTGCTCGACAACGAGCCCGTCGAGCTCTCGCTTTCTCGTCTCGGGCAGCGCGTCCCAGGCCGCGCGCAAATCGCCGAACTCGGTCTCGCCGCCCGACGAAGGAAGCTCGCGGGCCGACAGCAGCGAGCATTTAGCCGGGATGCGCTTGAACGAGCTGTCGGTATGCCAGAGCTGATTGCCAAGGTTGAACAGGTTGCGGCGATCGTCACGCGCCAGTACCCGCCCTTCGGCGTCGAGGTTCGAGATGTCGGCGATATCGGGGCGCAGCCGCATCTTGGCGCCGGCATAGTTTGGGTTGACCTCTAGCGGGCCAAACAGGCGGCTGAAAGCGAGCTGCTGCTCGTCGCTCACGGGCTGCTCCGGAAAGACGAGGATGCCGTCGCGGTTGAAGGCGGCTTCGATCTCGGCAAAAACTTCGGGTGTCACTACCAGGGTGAGGTCGACCCCGCGCACCTCGGCGCCGAGGGTCGGGTGAAGCTGGGATACTTGTATTGCCATCTTGCTGCCCCGAGAACGCGCGTTACCGTAATATGAGCGGGGATTTGAAAACGATCAATTCGGGCCTCGATGTCCACCCGCGAGATCAAAGAGATTGTAGATTGGCTGATTGACGGCGCCCGGTCGGCGCCGCAGCCAGTTCAGGTACTGGCGCAATTATCGGAGCGGCTCGTCGCTTGCGGCATTCCGCTGTGGCGGGTCGCGGTGTTCGTGCGCACTTTACACCCGCAGGTTATGGGCCGCCGATTTATTTGGCGGCCGGGGACCGAGGTCGAGATTTCAGAAGCGCCGTTCGAGCTTCTCGAAAGTGCGGATTTCCTCGAGAATCCGATTGCGCAAGTTTATGCGACCGGGCGCGCGCTCCGCCGCAAGCTTGCCGACCCGGATTGTGCCTTGGATTTTCCGGTCCTTTCGGAGCTTCGGGCAGAAGGGATAACCGATTATCTCGCGTTGCCGCTCGTCTTCACCGACGGCGCCATTCACGCGGTAACCTGCACGACGCGACAGGCCGGTGGTTTCACCGACGCGCAGATAGCCGGTATCGAAGCGATCATTACTCCGCTGGCAAGAGTCACCGAGATCCGGGCACTGCGGCGTATGGGGAGCACCCTGCTCGATACCTATGTCGGGCACGACGCCGGCGAGCGCATCCTTGCCGGGCGGATTCGCCGCGGCGATATCGAGGAGATCCACGCGGCGATATGGCTGTCGGACATGCGCGGGTTCACCGCACTGGCCGACAGTCTGCCGCCGCCGGTTCTGATCGACCTCCTCAACCACTATTTCGATTGCCAGGTACCGGTGATCCTCGACCATGGCGCCGAGGTACTGAAATTCATGGGCGACGGGCTGCTGGCGATTTTTACGATCGCCGGCAACGAAACCGAGGTGTGCGAACGTGCACTTGCTGCCGCGCGCCAGGCGCAGGCAAACGTCGCGGCGCTCTCAGCTTCGGCGACGCCGGGGCTACGGTTCGGCTTGGCGTTGCATATCGGCGATGTCCTCTACGGCAATATCGGCAGCGGCAATCGACTCGATTTCACTTGCATTGGTCCAGCCGTCAATTGTGCCGCCCGCATCGAAAAGCTGACCGCGCAGTTGGGCCGCGCAATCCTCGCCTCCGGTGATTTCGCGCGCCACTGCGCAGGAGAATTCACCCCTCTCTGTGAATTCAGGCTGGCCGGCTTTAGCGCACCGCAATTGGTATTCGGGCTCGAAGACTCAGTTGAGCGTCAATAGGCGCCCAAACCCCGAAATCGGCTGCCGGACGCCGGCAAGACGCAGCGCATGCCACATCATCGCGGAGGCGCTCGAAATGGCCGGCTTCCCCAGATCCTGTTCCAGCAGCTCCAGTACCCGCAAGGTCGGCATCCCAGTGCCGCTGAGGAAGACCGCCTCGGCGTTCTCTCTGTCGACCAGCCGCGCCAACCCGTAGGCCCGTTCGGCGGTCTCGTCGTAGATATTGGTCACCCCCTGCAGATTGGTAAAGTTGACGACCTCCAGGCCGTGCGCTTCCAAATGCGCCTTGCCCTGCAATGTCGTCTCCGCCGAATAGGGCGTGCCGAGCGCGAGCCGGCGTACATTGAGCTGCTCCAGCGCCCGCAGCACCGACCCAAAGGCCGTGATCACGCGCTTGCCGGTCGATTTCTGGAGCCGCGCCACCAGATCGGCTTCACCCTCGCGGCCGAGATAATAGCTGGTCGCGGTATGAGCCACGACGATGACATCGGGCTCGACCACAGCGAGCAGCTCGATGCTGCCGTCGATATTGTCGATCATCGTGCGAGTTCGCTCGTCCTGGCCCTCGAGAGAGCCGGGGGCCCCGTATGCGGCCATGCGATGAAAGTGCACCGACACCCCCTCGGGCGCCAACGCTATCATTTCCGGTTCCACCGTCGGGTTCCCAGGCGGCAGCAGAAACCCAAGTCGCGCCCTCCAACCGATCATCGCTTCTCACTCCGGTCATATGACGCCGTCGTCGCGCAGCCGCTTGAATTCGTCGGGATCAACCCCGCAAAGCTCATTCAGCAATGCGTCGGTATGCTCGCCGAGAAGCGGCGGGCGGCTCACCTCGGCCGGCGAGTCCGACAGCTTGATCGGGCAGCCGACGGTCTTGTAGGTGCCGCGCGTCGGGTAATCGATATCGAGGATCATGTTGCGCGCCTTCAGATGCGGATCGGCGAGCACCTCGCCGGTGTCCTGGCAGGCGCCGCACGGAACTCCCGCCTCCCCCAACAACCGCATGACATCGTGCTTGCTGCGTCCGCCCGTCCATTCCTCAATAATCGCATTCAGCGCGTCACGGTTTTCCCAGCGCATATCCGTCGTATTGAAGCGTGGATCGTCGGCCAGCTCGGGCCGGCCCATCGCTCCAACCATCGCCGGCCACATCTGCTGCTGCGCGGTGATGAAGACGTAATCGTTGGGACCACCCGGCGCGCAAGGGTAGGTCGTGCCCGGCACTCCTTGCCCCATCTGATTGCCGCGCCGTGGCATCGCGTGGCCAAAACGCTGGTGGTCGCGCAGACTGACCCGGATCAAGTTCACCACCGCATCCTGCATCGATACCTCGACACACTGGCCACAGCCGGAATTGTGGCGCTGCTGCAATGCCGCGAGGATGCCGATCGCCATGTGCATGCCGGTGCCGGAATCGCCGATCGCCGGCACGACAAAGGTCGGGGGGTTCTCCGGGTAGCCGGTAACGCTCATCGCCCCGCCCATCGCCTGCGCAACCGGCTCGAAGCTCTTGTAATTGGCATAGGGGCCATAGCTGCCGAAGCCCTTGATCGTCGCATAGATCAGCCGCGGGTTGATCTTCGACATGACCTCCCAGCCGAGACCGAGCCGATCGAGCGCACCCGGGCTGAAATTCTCGACCAGCACGTCCGATTTGGCGATCAGCTGTTTGAACAGCTCCTTGCCGCGGCCGGTCTTCAAATTGAGGGTCAGGCTGCGCTTGTTGGCGTTGAACAGCAGAAAAAAGAGGCTGTCGCTGTCCTCCCGGTCGCGCATGTTGCGCCGCGCGATGTCACCGCCCTTCGGCTCTTCGAGCTTGATCACATCGGCGCCCAGAAAGCCCAGGATCTGCGCGCATGCAGGCCCCGCCTGATTGTGGGTCATGTCAATGATTCTGATTCCGGATAGCGCGGCACCCATTGCTCACTCCTCCTCAGCTATCCTAACCGTTCTCGAAGCCATACAGCATCAGGCTCGCGACCGGCTGCACTCAGTCCCTGAATGATCCAGCGGAGTGCATCCGATTCGAGGCCGGCATCTTGCACCTGTGGCCAGACCTGGACTATGCCCCGCTTGAGCGCCGCACGAAGCAACCGCCGGACAGGCGCATCATGCCGCGCGTAGTCGAGCCAAGCAAAGGAGGGCCGGTGACCGGGCATGAGATAGGCAACCATTTCCGGCATGATCGACAAGCCAGACGCGCCATCGTTGAAAATGACAAGTGCAGTCCGGGTCCGTAAGGAGCCAATCGTAAAGGCTGTAAAGGGGCCGTTGTCGCCCCAATGGAAGAAGGTTCCTTGATCCGGTTCCAAACCCCAACCGAGACCCCAGGCGACGCCAGTCGCCACGCCCTCGTTGCTTGGCACCAGACACTGTATGCCGGGATGTCGAACATCGATATGAGGCTCTAGCCACCTCTCGGCACTTCCCGGTGTCAACCGCTCGCCATTCAATACCGCGAGCAAAAAGCGGGCGAAATCGACCGCCGTCGTTTGCAGTGACCACGCGGCGTTCGCCTCGCCTGGTTTCCCGCCGAGGGCCGGTCGACCGAAGGCGTCGTGCGGATAGGCTCGGTTGAGGTCGAACCGGATATCCCAGATCAAACTGGACCGGGTCATTCCGAGAGGCCGAAAGACCAACTCGTCGACGAGCGCATGAGCCTTTTCCCCGGTGATCTTCTCGATCGCCTTTTGCAGATAAAGATAGCCTTCGCCGGAATAACTGAACTGCTCTCCAGGCTCGAAGTAGGTTTTCAGCGGGAAATCGCTATTGCGCCAGTTCGGCAATCCGGCGCTGTGGGCAAGCACATGCTTAGCGGTGATCGTGTGTGCGCGGTCATCACGAGGGAAATAACCCGGAACGTAATGAACAAGGGGAGTGTCCAGCGATAACCATCCCTGGTCGGCAAGCTGGAGGACTGCATGTGCGAACACCGGCTTAGTAAGGGATGCCGCGTCAAAAACCGTGTTCTCATCGACAAGCTCGGGCGCGTTTGCACTACGAAGCCCGCAGCACAAGATTTGTTCGAGCCGATCGCCTCTAACGACTGCCGCCGCCACGCCCGGGATCGCAGCTTCCTCAATAAGTCGTTGAAAGTCCGCCTCTACCGGCACTCATTCCTCCGAAGACCGTAAAGGACGCTGATCACCGTTCAAACGACTCAATGATTTCGATGATGCGAACCTCCGACAGCGCCTTGTCCATACTGATCCTCCCGGATTGAAGGCCCACCTTATTGGGCTGCTAGAGAAAATCGCGGACACGTTCGAGCTCATCCAGCGCGCCGGCGGGGGAGACGAGCAGAATTTCGTCGAAGCCGATGCGCTCCAGACGCTTCAGCCGCTGGCGCGCGTCGTCGGGCAGACAGACCAGCGAGACCTTGGCGCGCTCGGCCAGACTGCCGGCTTCGGCCTGGGCGCTGAGGTCGACGACGACGTTGGCAAGGATCGCGTTGGTGCCGCCGGCGTCGCGATAAAGGCGCATGCCGTTTTCGAGATCCTCCCAGCTGCTGTAGAGGCCCGAGGCGATCCAGCCTTGGCACTGCTTTGCGGCATAATTGATCCAGCGCGGGTTGCGCCAAGCGCCGAGCAATACCGGCGGACCGCCCTCGCATCCCGGCCACGGCGACAACGTGCCGCCGTTGACCGGCTCGCCGCGCCAGGCCCGCCGCATGATTTCCAGCGAGCTCATCAAGGTACGAAAGCGTTGATCGTAATTAGCGCCGAGGAGATCGAAATCAGCCTGCGTCGATCCGCTGCCGACGCCGAGCCGCAAGCGGCCGCCCGACACCGCTTGAACCGACTGCACGCGATGGGCGAGCTCGATCGGGTTGCGCAGCGAGACTTGCAGCACCGCGGTGCCGAGCTCGACCCGCTCGGTCGCGGCGGACAGCACCCCGAGAGCGACCAGCGGGTCGAGGGTCGGCCGGCCGCGCCCGAGCGAGTCGGTGACCCAGATCCCGGGAAACCCCCGCCTTTCGATGCGGCGGCCGTAGTCGACAATGCGGCCGAGCGGACGATCGCGCGGCTCCGTGCCCGGACGCAAAAACGTGACGACGCTTAGTCGCATAGCTCCTCTCTCGACATGTATGGCCAGACAACAATGCATCGATCCTCAGCGCCCGCCAACTGCCGAATGGTTCGAGCCGTTGGTTGCCGGCACCTCTGGTTTGCGCGCCGGCACGTCTCGGGGCATGCTCTGGCCGAAAAGCCGCTCGACGGATTTCGGAAGGGGCGAAATGGGTAGGAAGCGATCTGCGAGCGATGTGCCGGAATTAGCCGCCGGAAACGGGCTTTTGGATCGGCGGGCACTGCTCGCCGCCGGGGCTTCCTTGGGCGGCGCGGGGGCGATCGCTGCTCTGCCTGCGTTCGGCGCCACAGAGCTTTCGGTCGAAACATGGATGACGGAACCGGGCTCGCCCTTTACGGGTTACGGGCAACCTTCGAGGTTTGAAGCAAAGGTCGTCAGGACATTTGCAAGTGCGCCGGGCACGACGGGTACCGGCGCATCGCGAACACCGCTTCAGCGGCTCAACGGCACGATCACTCCGAACGGCCTCCACTTTGAGCGCCACCACTCCGGCATCCCCGATATCGATCCGGCGGCTCACCGCCTGCTGATCCATGGCCTCGTCAAGCGGCCGCTTGTTTTCACTCTTGAGGCGCTCGCCCGATATCCGATGGAGACCCGCATCGCCTTCATCGAATGCGGCGGCAATACAGGCGCGCTCTATCAGCAGGAGCCGGCCCAGCTCGACGTGCAAGCCAGCCACGGGCTATTGTCCTGTGCCGAGTGGGCCGGTGTCAGGCTCGCGCTCCTGCTCGAGGAAGCGGGTGTCGAGCCGCAAGCACAATGGCTGCTCGCGGAGGGCGCCGACGCGGCCGGCATGAGCCGCAGCGTCCCGATGAAGGCGGTGGACGAAGCATTGGTTGCGCTCTACCAGAACGGCGAGCGCGTACGGCCGTCGAACGGCTATCCGCTGCGGCTGCTGTTGCCCGGCTATGAAGGCAACATGAACGTCAAATGGCTGCGGCGAATCGAGGTCACCGCAGGCCCCACCATGACAAAGGACGAGACCTCCAAGTACACGATCCTGTTGCCCAGCGGCAAGTCCTTGCAATTTGTCTTCCCGATCGAAACCAAATCGGTGATCACTCGTCCCTCGCCGGGCTTGACCCTGGAAGCTGCCGGCCTTTACGAGATTTCGGGCCTCGCCTGGTCGGGTTACGGCAACATAAGTCGGGTCGAGGTCTCGGCTGACGGCGGAAAAAGCTGAGCTCTGACGGCGTTGCAGGAGCCGGTGTTGCCAAAGGCGCTGACCCGGTTCCGCATACCGTGGCGCTGGGACGGCGGCCCGGCGGTGCTGCAGAGCCGGGCGACGGACGCCTCCGGCTATGTCCAGCCGACGCGTGACGCATTGATCGCCGAACGCGGCACGAAGACGTTCTATCACTTCAACGGCATCACCAGCTGGGCGATCGGCGAGCACGGGGAGGTCCGGCATGTCTATGCGTAGGCATTTGAGCGCCGCTTCGGCATTGCTCGTTATATCGACGGTCGCGCTCGCGGAGACGCCCGATCTTGGGCATCCCGCGACACCCGAAGAAATCGCCGTATGGGACATCAGCATCGGCCCCGACGGCGCCGGCCTGCCGCGCGGCAGCGGGAGCCCGCAACAAGGCGAGGCCGTCTATCTCACAAAATGCCTGCCCTGCCACGGCGAGAAGGGGTCCGGCAAACCCAATGATCAGCTGGTCGGAGGGCTCGGCACCCTGACCGGCGACCAGACTGCCGTGAAGACCGTGGGGAACTTTTGGCCTTATGCGACGACGTTGTTCGATTATGTGCGCCGCGCGATGCCGTTCAACGCCCCGAGATCGCTTAGCGATGACGAGGTCTACGCGGTCTGCGCCTACATCCTTCGGCTGAACGGCATCATCGCCGAGAACGCGGTCATGAACGCGCGGACTTTGGCAGAGGTGCAGAGCCTAACCGCGACGGATTCGTTTTTTTTTCTCGCCGGAAATAGGCGCGATCACGACGACCATGGACTTTGCCTTCGCTCCGCTCTCGATTTCGACACGACGCAAACTGACTTCGATCCTGTTGGCCGTCGTGATCTTTGCGGTACTGGCGGGGTTGGTAACCAGCGCCAACGGGCGCCCTATCGTCTTTGGCGTCGTCAATGCCATTTTTGTCGGCATCGGGGTCGGGCTTTTTGAGGAGTTTTATGTCCAAAGCCTGCGGGGCCGGTGGATCCGCAATATCCATCCGCTGCGCGCGATTGTGGTTTACACGATCGTGGTGGTTATCCTGTTCCTAATCGCCATCCACGTCACTCACGTGATCCTTTGGCCATTTTACAAACTGCCGGTGCCGTATGGCAGGCTGCCGGTGGTGATCCCGGTGGTAATCTCGTTTTCCGTTATTGGCATCGTCGTGATGCGAACTGCTCATTTCATCGGTATCGAAACCTTGTTCCACCTCACGGTCGGCACCTATCACCGGCCTGTGCTGCAGGAAAAGGTCCTCGTCTTCCTCGACATCAACAATTCTACCGCACTCGCCGAGGAGCTGGGCGCGGTTCGCACGAAATCTCTGGTCGGCAAATTTCTCTTCGACACTTCCAAGCCGATCACCGATCACGGCGGCGACATCTACCTGTACAAGGGCGACGGCTTGATTGCGCTGTGGGATTGGCGCGAGGCAATCAGAGATAACAGGATCTTGCGGACGATCGATGCCGTCTTCGCGACGATCCGGCGAGAGCGGCGCGAGTATATGGAGCAGTTTGGCGTCGTCCCGTCCTTCCGGATCGGAGTCCATGGCGGCGAAGTCGTGGTCAGCGAGCAGGGCGACACCAAGCGTGCCATCGGGGTCTACGGCACGACGATCAATATCGCGGCCCGCATGGAGGAAGCGGCAAACACAATGTCGCGTGTGCAATTTCCGGGGATGTCGCCGAAAACCTGCGCGGCGAAGAAGCGCGGCTGATCCCGATCGGCCATGAGAAGATCAGGGGAAGCGCGGTAGAAATCCCGATTTACGAATATCGAGTCGCCGGCGAGGGCTGCGCCAATGCGGTTCGGCGGGTCCCGCTTCAAGCCTCGCCTTCGGCAGAGCCGGGCTAAAAAAACCCGCCCCTTTCGGTAAGCCGCCGATTTGTCGTATGACCTGACCAACATTGCGCCGCGAAACAACACAAGAACGGAGGCTTACGTCATGGATAGACGCCGTGCGTTGCAGTTCGCGATGGGGGTATTGCTGCTCGCCCTCACCAGCGGTGGCGCCGGGGCGGCGGACCAAAAGATGGTGCTCAAAGCATCCGACGTGCACCCCGAAGGCTATCCGACCGTCCAGGCGGTCGAGAATATGGGGAAAAAGCTCGAAGCGGCGACCGGCGGGCGGCTCAGCATCCAGATGTATGCCTCGATGCAATTGGGCGGCGAGAAGGAGGCGATCGAGCAGGCGCAGGTCGGCGCCTTGCAGCTCGCCCGAGTCAGCGTCGGCGCATTGGGGCCGGTCGTCGACGACCTCAACGTCTTCAACCTGCCCTTTCTGTTTCGCAGCACCGAGCATATGGAAAAGGTCATCGACGGCCCGATCGGCCAGGAGCTGCTCGACAAGGTCAGCAACAACCCCAATACGCGGTTGATTGGCCTCGCGTGGATGGATGCCGGTGCGCGCAGCGTCTACGACACAAAGAAGCCGATCAAAAGTATCGACGACCTGAAGGGTCTGAAGGTGCGCGTCATGGGCAACCCGACGTTCGTCGACATGATGAACGCGCTCGGCGGCAACGGCGTCGCGATGGGGTATGACCAAGTGTTCAGCGCGTTGCAGACTGGCGTCGTCGACGGCGC
>Ga0210406_10005194_pt1 | contig 13709 bp, 15 predicted proteins | sample IncBWC30MmetaG_FD_155454 | JGI IMG/M metagenome (GOLD analysis project Ga0210406, IMG submission 155454) | Forest soil microbial communities from Barre Woods Harvard Forest LTER site, Petersham, Massachusetts, United States - Inc-BW-C-30-M | ecosystem: Environmental > Terrestrial > Soil >... | reverse complement strand
CCCGTCTTCATGAACAAATCGTATCGCTTCGCGGATGGTCTGCGACGGCCACGCGTGCTTCTTCCTGAGCGGTTGCTGTTTGAAAAACGCCCGAATGTGCTGCATCCTTTTGTCGGCAACGCGCCCATCACGCAGCACTCGTTCGAATAGAAGCCACTGCTTCAGAACACTTTGGTGGACTGTTTAATAGCCAGCGCCGAGCTGCCCTGCGCGTTTGCGATTACAGCAGTAAGAGGCTGGTTTAATTCGTGCGCGATAGATGCGGACAACTCAGCTACGGTCGCGATGCGCGCGCCAGTTTTACACAGGTTTCCCGTAAGTGATCCTCCGCCCGCTTTCGCTCGTCCGCATCGACGCTGATCCCGAACCACCGTGCGATCTGCACGTCTTCGTCTCTCAGGAGTTCTGCACGACTCAAATACCAACGATAAATCCCGTCCGCTCGCCGGAGCCGATGTTCAACGCCATAGGAGCTCCCACTCGCGAGTGCCTTCGTAAATTCACGGACGACATATCCCCGTTCCTCAGGGTGAATGGCTTCAACCCATCCCCAGCCCAGGATCTGATCCAGGGTCATTCCAACGTAGTCACGTGCCCTCTTATTGAAGAAGGTAGCCTTTCCATCAGGTGCGGTCGAATACAAGATCTTAGGAACCGTGTCCATCATCCTCTGCATCTGATGCTCAGATTGTTGGAGGGCAAGTTCTGCCGCCTTCTGAGCGGTCGTTTCGAGCATGATTCCGTGAAACGCAATCGTCTTTCCGGTGTCATCGTGGCAAGCGGCAACGCTGGTGTGAAACCATCGGTATTGCCCGTCGGCGCACATCAATCAATTGACAGTGTCATATCCAACGCTTTCCGTGAGCAATCGATTCCAATGACTTGAAGTTTCCTCAACATCATCCGGGTGGATCAGATCGATCCAACCCTTCTGCTGCAGATCCACAAGTGTTCTTCCGGTGTACTCGATCCCTTTTTGATTGACGTAGACGATCGACCCGTCTGGTGCGGCCTTGAACAGAACCGCAGGGAGATTCCCGGCAAGAAGATTTAGTTGCAGATCACCCTCCCTGAGGGCGGTTTTCTTCGGTTCGAGATCCAATGGGTTCAACGTACCCTCCAAAATGCGAGGACACCCTCAATTTTTTGTTGAGTGTAAGATACGAGGATGACCTCGACTTTGTCAAATCCTGTCCGGGTGAAGCCGCAGCAGGAGCGCGCAACACGGCGGCTTGCGAATTTTCTGGATGCTGCAGCGGAACTCTTCGCAGAGATTGGCTATGAAGCCGCAACGATGACTGCTATCGCCGAGCGTAGCGGTTCCGGGATTGGCACGCTCTATCACTATTTCCCAGACAAGCAATCCATGGCCTTCGCTCTTCTGAACCAATATGCACAGAAGATCGAGGCGCATTGGAAGCCCCTGATGGAACAGACAGAGACCCTATCCCACGCCGCGTTTGCGGAGACGTTCCTCGAACGCATTACTGAATTCCTACGGCAACGCCCCGCCTATCTGAAGTTGCTCGCCGCGCCGATCCGGTTTTCCCGTGACCCTGCTGAACGCAGGGCTTTACGCGTCGCTATTGCGAATGCTTTTCGAGCAAAGGACCCATCGCTCACCAATGAGAAAGCTATGTTGGCCGCAAACATCACTCTCCAGATGGTCAAGGGCATGACGACGCTCTACGCGGAAGCAGGTCCGAGGGAGAAGCCTCTGATCATCGCTGAATATAAGAAGGCCCTGACGCTGTACCTGGGAAGCGTTTTGTCCGAGGACAAGCGGTCTTCAAAAGAGAGGCAACGGTAAGGCAGGCCGTTTCTCGACGCCGCACTGTGAGCGTTGAGGTGCTCGCGGCTGGGGAACTCGGACGTTGGCACATGGACGTAAAGTCGCCTTTGCGGACAAGTGACCCTCCCCTAGGAAGCCGGCTGCTATTCATTTTTCCGACGAATTTACTTCACTGGTAGCGATACGCGCTCGCACCCCATGAGTCTAGGTGCTGCGCTTTCAGAAATGTCCGTCACTGCGGAGCTGACAGACGACGCTCTCTTCTCCATCTCGTTTGAAGCCGCCAATGAATAATGAATAAGAGGAGCGATCTTGGAATAGGCTGGCGTCGACCGTTCTTCTATATGCACATCTATCACATTCCCATACCCTTGAAAGGGCGCCTTTATCGGCAAGGGCAGCGCACGACCAATACACGACCATTCCCGAAAAGCGTCATGTTATTCATAAAAGGTTATTTAGCCAAAACGCGCGAAAGCCTCCCGTTAGGGGGAGGCTCATCTTTGTACTTCGTAAGTCATTGATCCTAAATGGTGGCCAGAGACGGCATCGAACCGCCGCCGCCGGCCTTTTCAGGGCTGGATTCTCTAGTTGCGGTGACTGCACATAGTCTTCTTGCTGTCACGGCAGAGATCGCTGGTTCGAAACTGGGGAAGGAACCCTATCCTCGGCACCGAATGCATTGTGTGGGTCGGCCTGCGTCAAACCAGCATGAAGGCGACGGAAAACCCATGGGCTCTAGCCTCGTCTTCTCCAGTCACTGCATGGCACAAGCTGCCCTAAAGCAAAAAATGCGGATACCATGAACACCGCCTTTTGTGGAAATTGGTTCCCTAGGGAAGAATCTATAGATAACAAGGAAAAGATAACAAGGAAAGTCGGAGACTTCAGGGAAATCGCTTAGTTTCAGCGAGTTGCGACAGATGTGCCGTGAATTCAGAAACATGGCGGACCAAGGAGGCTAGTCTTCGAATCCCTCCGCCCCGACCATTCCTGAAATCTCTGGACCGGCAATTGACCCTAATGGGAGCGATCAAGGGTAAAGCTTCGTCATCACCCTTATTCGGGTTTGCCAAGAGTCTTTTCTTTATAGGCTTTTTGGAGGATAAAGAAGGCTTGCTTCTTTATGCCCTGATCGGAGATGAGGCCTTTGCGGTTGAAGTTGTCCTGGAGGCCGGGGTTGACGCGGCGGGCTGAACGGAAGTCCATCAGGAGCCAGGGGCTGGTGCCGCGCAGTTGTGGGATCTTGTTGAGCATCGCTATCTGGTGGTGGTAGATCTCGGCCTGGTATTCCTCGGTCCATAGAGCTGGATGAGTGTCGCCGGCTGGGGCGTGATTGCCGGCTTTTGCATCGCCGCCCCACTCCGACATGATGAGCGGCTTGTCGTAGCGGATGTCCCAGGTGGTGGTGTCGGCTCCTTCTGCGTGTTGCTCGTACCAACCGATGTATTCGTTGGTGCCGATGACGTCGAGGGCTTTGCCCAATGGGTCATCGACAATTTTGGTGGTGCCGCCTGCGGGATTTTTTTCCGTGCGAACGAGGAGCGCGGCGGTGACGAGACGGGTGGAGTCGAGTTGATGCGCGAGGTCGACCATGGTGGTGAGATATTTGGTGCGTGCCTCGGTGTTGGGGGTTTCGTTGGCGACGGACCAGAGGATGATGGAGGCCTTGTTGCGGTCGCGGCGAATCATCTCGGAGAGCTGCTGTTTGGATTTGGCGAGGACGGCGGGATTGTCGAACTGGAGGGCCCAGTAATCGGGAATCTCGGACCAGACCATGAGGCCGAGGCGGTCGGCTGTGCGAGTCATGCGCTCGTCGTGCGGGTAGTGGGCCAGGCGGACGTAGTTGCAGCCTAGATCTTTTGCCCAGCCGAGGAGAGTGTCGACGTCTTTTTGTGAGTAGGCACGTCCGGTGCGGTACGGGGCTTCGGCGTGGATAGAGATGCCGCGAAGGAAGACCGGCTGTCCGTTAAGGAGAATTTGGGTGCCACGGGTTTCGATGGTGCGAAAGCCGATCTCGTCCTGGATGCCATCGGGAGCGGGCGAGGTACTAGCGATGATTTCGACTTTATAGAGCTTAGGATTTTCGGGTGACCAAAGGCTTAGGGACTTTACGGGCAACGTAACGGTGGCGCGGGAGTTCGCATCGACCGTGGCCTGGGTTTTGGCGTTCAGCTCGGGGATGTTCACACTCACGATCGTGCCGCTCGATGCACCTTCGACGTGGACATAGCCCTCGACGAGGTCTGGGTGGGAGCGGCTCAGGTGGAGGTCATAGTCATCGATAAATTCAGTGGGAACCTCGACCAGGGAAACGTCGCGGTGGAGACCGCCGTAGTTCCACCAGTCGGTCTGGAGGGTAGGTACGCCGTCGGCGATACGCGTGTTGTCGACGGAGAGAACAACGAAGTTCTTGCCGTCTTTGATGACACTACTAATCTCGCAATCGAAGGGAGTGAATCCGCCCTCATGCTCGCAGACTTTTTTCGTGTTGACCCAGACGAAGGTGCGATAGTTGGCGGCGCCGAAGTGAAGGAAGGTGTGGGTATTGGGCCGGGCGGTGTGCTCGAAGTCGCGCTGATACCAGATGGGGCCTTCGTAGTAGAGGAGTTCGGGGCGCTGGGTGTTCCAGTCGCCGGGGACCTTGAGTGTGGAGGCGTTGGCGAAGTTGTAATCCTGCGGATGGCCGTTGGGGTCGAAGGGGGCGTTCATGAAGAAGCCGTCTTTGCGGAGATTCTGGTGGAAGTCATAGAGACCGGTGGCGTACTGATCGATGATGACGTGCCAGTCGCCGTTGAGGGAGATAGAGGGGCGATGGTCTACGTTGACGATAAGGGTGGTGTTGGTTTGGGCAGGAGAGAACGCCGTTGTTGCGGCGATGAGAAGTGCGGCGAGCAGTAGGCGGGTTGAGGCTTGCAACATAAAGAATCTCCCTGATGGATGGGCGTGCTTTCAGTGAGGATTAAATGGCAGAAAGCGCTCCGGAGACAATGATACTTCGGTCTTTGAACAATTCTCTCGTGGACAGAGAATCTGTAACTTAGCATTGGCGATGATGGTGAGGGATGGGTGGAATGCACTTGTATAGCCGAAAAATCTATACCTGCCTGCCGGATCGCGGGACTCAGTTCCTTATGGGACAGCACACCCGCACCTGATCTTCGCTGAGAAATACTACTTTGTTCGTCTGCATATTGTTTTCTTCCTTATCGGGCTCGCCAGCCGGCACCTTATCTGTGGCAACCTTATATCTATGCATCTCTCTCCCCATCAGCTTCGCGTTCTCGGCTCACTCATCGAAAAAGAAATCACCACGCCAGAGAACTATCCCCTGTCTCTCAACGCTCTGCTTAATGCGTGCAACCAGCGCTCCAGTCGCGACCCCGTGCTCGATCTCACGGAAGAAGAGGTCCGCCAGGCCATCCATTCCCTTGAAGACCTCGGCCTGGTCACTGCGGTCCGCGACTCCCGGGTTCCCAAGTACGAGCATCGGATCCGCACCGTCCTCAACCTTCGCCGCGACGAGACCGCCGTGCTCTGCCTTCTCATGCTCCGCGGACCTCAAACTCCAGGCGAACTCCGCAGCCGCGCCGACCGTCTCTACACCTTCGACGACCTGGCCTCCGTCCAGTCCACCATTGAGCGCCTGGCAGCCCGCACCAGCACGGACGAAGCCGGCAACCAGACCACCGGCCCCCTGACGACCATCCTCCCTCGCCAGCCTGGCTCTCGCGAGGCCCGCTACGCTCATCTTCTCGGCGCCCCGCCTGACCTCTCCCTCTCGCAACGCGACCAACCCGAAGCCAACACCTCCAATTCCTCCACCCAGCGAATCCTTCAGCTCGAGGCTGAGGTCGCCACGCTTATCGCCGCACTTCAAACCCTGAAAGATCGCGTTGATCGTCTCGAATCCGGTGTCTGACGTCAGTTGGTCCTTTTTAATTACCCAGTAAGATGTAGGATTACCTCCTCGGTGGCATATTCATGTTCGAACGGATGACCGATTCCACTTCCGTCTCTGTCAATCGGCGCGCTCGCTTCAGGCGTGAAGCCGACGCGGAGAACGATTACCTTGCGCGGCTGCTGGCGCAGATTCCCGAAGCCATCTTCTGCTTCGACCGCAACTGGATTATTACCTACGCCAACGCGGAAGCTATCAGAATCAGTCGCGTGCAACCGGCCGACCTCCATAGAAAAACGTACTGGGAACTGTTCCCCGATGTTGTCGGTACCGATCTCCAACGCGTCTGCCTCGACGCAATGCACAGCCGAGTCTCTCAGCAGGTCGAATACTTTTCCGAGTCTCTCGACATGTGGGTTGACATCTGCGTCCTTCCGACCGAAGACGGTATTTCGCTCTATTACCGCGACATCACCGCTCGCAGACGCGCCGAAGAACGACGGGACCAGGCCGTCAGCCAGCTGGAACAAATCTTTGACAGCGACGCGGACTCCATCGTCTGCATCGATCGTAACTGGAATTGCACCTTTGCCAACCGCGCCGCTCTCTCCATCCTCAAGAGCGACAATCTCATCGGCGAAAACCTCTGGGAGCGGTTTCCTTCCAACCGGCAGGAGCCGTTCCGGTCCAATTATCTTGCCGCGATGGAGCAGCGCATCCCAACTGAGTTTGAGGCGTATTACCCTGAACCTCTCGATATCTGGTTCAAAGTATCGGCTCGGCCGTATGAAGATGGCATCATCATCTTCTCCAGCGACATCACCGACCGGAAGGGTGCTGAATTTCTTCGGGACACCTCCATCCGTCAGCTTCGCCAGGTGCTCGAGACTACTACCGACGCGGTCGCCAGCATTGATCGTGGATGGAATTTTTCCTTCCTCAATCGGCGTGCGAAAGAGCTGCTTCGCCCCAAGGGTGAGCTTCTCGGCAAAAACTTCTGGGAGGAATTTCCCGCAGCCAATCAGTCCCGGGAATTTCTCGATCCGCTTCGGCGTGCCATGGACGAAGGGGTTGCGGGCGAGTTCGAAATCTACTATCCCGACCCTCTCAACCTGTGGCTCTCGATTCAGTCCCGCCCCTTTGACGACGGCATTGTTCTGTTCTTTCGCGACGTTACCGACCACCGTCAGGCTAACGCCGTTCTTCAGGAACAACAGGATCTTCTCGCCTCCATCCAGAAGACTGCTCTGGTGGCCACGTGGGACATTGAATACGGCACCGGCAAAATCGCCTATGGAGCGGGCTCGTATCCGGTCTTCGGGCACCCCCTCGCCGAGGTCCCCGACTATCGGGCCTTCAAAAAGATCGTTCTTCCGGAATATATCCCCATCATTGCAGCCTCCATTCAAAGCGGCGTTGAAACTGGACAGATGGTGGTGCAGGATTTCCAGGTACGTGCTGCCGACGGCCGGATTCTGTGGCTTGAAAGCCGGGGTCATGCCGTCATGGTGGATGGCGCGCCGACTCATCTCCGCGGCCTCACCATCGACATTACCGCACGCAAAAAGAACGAGGAGGCTCTTGTCGCCAGCGAAGCCCGCTACCGCGTCCTCGCCGATCTGAATCCTCAGGCCATCTGGATGGGCGCTCCGGACGGGAGCCTCACCTACGCCAACCAGAACTTCCTCGATTATCTCGGCCTTACGATCGAAACTCTCAGAGACGCGGGCTGGCTGGGCGCGATTCATCCCAAAGACCGGCAACGTGTGCTCGAGACATGGAACCATTGCGTTGCCACCGGCGAAGACTACGATCTGGAAGCCCGCTTGATTCGCGCCCGCGATGGCCATGCCCGCTGGTGGTGGATTCGTGGCCAGCCAGTTCGAGACGAGTCCGGCAAGATTCTTCACTGGCTCGGCGTCGCCATCGACATCGATGATCGCAAAACCTTCGCCGAGACGCTGCAGCAGCGGCAAGAGGAGACCGAGCGTCAGCGGGCAGAACTGGAAACCATCTACGAGAATGCACCGATAGGCCTCTCTCTGCTGGACCCTGTCGAGCTTCGGTACCTGCGCATCAACGACCGTCAGGCGGAGACCATCGGGCTCCCTAAAGAGCAGATCATCGGGCAGGTGATCACCGATATCGCCCCGCTTCGTGGATTGAAGGAGGTGTTGGAAATGGCAGCCGCCGGCCAATCGGTTCGCAATCATCTTCTGGAAGGTGAGCTTCCGACCCGCCCCGGTGAACATCGCTACTGGAACGTCAGCTACTCCCCCGTCTACAACGCGAACAATAAGGTTGAGGCGATCACTGCCGTCATCCTTGAGATGACCAACCAGAAAAAGGCCGAGGCAGCCTTAATCCAGAGTGAAAAGCTGGCCGCTGTCGGCCGGCTAGCCAGTTCCATCTCTCACGAGATTAACAATCCGCTGGAGGCTATCACCAACCTTCTCTACCTTATCGACCTGTCCAGCGATCTTCCGGAAAACGTCCGCCGCTACGTCCACACCGCGCAGAACGAGCTCTCCCGCGTCTGCCAGATCGCTACGCAGACCCTTCGCTTCCACCGCCAGGCCGTCCGTGCCACTCGCGTCAGCGCTGCAGAGCTGGTCAACGCGGTCCTGAATCTATACCAGGGCCGCCTTGCCAACTCCAACATCAAGGTCGAGGCCATCTACGCCTCCCCCAGTACCGTTTTATGTTTTGAAAATGATATCCGGCAAGTTCTCAACAATCTCATCGCTAACGCCATCGATGCGATGCGCCAGGGAGGCCGCCTCCTGGTCCGTGCCCACGATGCCATTGACTATTCCTCCGAACATCCTGAGGGACGTCCGGGCATACGGATCACCATCGCCGATACTGGCCACGGCATGTCCCCTTCTGTGCAGGCCCGCCTCTTTGAGCCCTTCTATACCACCAAGGATCTCAACGGCACTGGGCTTGGCCTCTGGATCTCCGCCGGTATTGTGTCTCGCCACCACGGCCGGCTCACCTTTCGCAGCAATCAGCATCCCATCCATCACGGCTCCGTCTTTTCTCTTTTTCTCCCCTCCACGGACCAAGTCTCGATCGAACCGCAATAACTGAGGGTTCAGGGCGTCACAGCCAATCATCGTCGGGAAAGATTTCTGGCTCGATGAGCCCAGCGATAGGGCTAAGTGTATGCAGGATAGCTTGTTATGGGATCCTGGCGGAACGCCTTTACCCGGATTGCCGATGTGACACTAAAGTTACATTCCCGCGGTCCTGATTTCGGTATCAAATAGGTAAACTTGAATGAGCGAATGACAATCGGTAAATCGCATTTGGGATTTACTGTTCGCGAAGATCCTAAGGGCCAGGAGTTTGGATGCGGATATTAAGCGGAAGGGGCTTCGCGGTAGTAGCGGCGGCGATGGTGGTTGTGTTTGGGGTGAGTGGGTCGTCGTGGGCCCGGACAGTGAAGACTCGAGTGCATGCGGGGCTAAAAAGTTCAATGCATCTGAAGACGCCGATGCGTGGGGAAGAGGTGGTGCCGGGGGTGATGCCGGCGGAGATTGCGGCCAGCGGCGCTACGACGGAGGTTCCGGAGGATGGGAAGCCGTATCAGCTGAAGATGACGAACCTGCATACGGGCGAGAGCCTGGATATTGTCTACCGGATCGGGAATACCTACCTTCCAGAGGCGCTGGAGAAGCTGAACTACTTCTTGCGCGACCACAATACGCAGGATGTAAGCAACTACGATCCCAAAGAGTTCGATGTGCTGCATGCGATGATGGCGCGGCTGGGCAAGTTGAATGGCGTGATCGAGATTGTGTGTGGCTACAGGACTCCGGAGACGAACGCGACGCTGCGACAGAATTCTCCGCAGACGGGGGTGGCCGAGCATAGTCAACATATGGAAGGACATGCGATTGATCTTCGGGTGCCGGGGGTGGCGACGGCAAGGCTGAGGGATGCGGCGCTTTCGCTGCAGGCCGGTGGGGTTGGGTATTATCCGGTGAGCCAGTTTGTGCATGTGGATGTGGGGCCGGTGCGGGAGTGGGTGTTTGGATCGAAGCAGCGGCGGACGATTCTGGCTCAGACTCGTCGGGTTCATTCGAGTCACAGCTCGTCGGACGTCGCAGGGCAGTAATTTTCTGGTTGGGGGTGGTATACCCCCCCTCCCGTCGAAAAGTGCGCAAAGTCTAGTAAAGAAAAGATTTGAGCCGGTACTTCCCTGTTCGCGAAATGCTGCATTGGAAGCGGCGATGGGGACTTTCCCGGCTCTTCGGGGGTCTTCTGGGCCCAAGAATGTCAAGGACCGTCCGGTTGGCTTAGGGAATCGCTGCGGAAGGAGTGAACTATACTTCGCCGCATGGAGTCTCTGGGGCGCCAACTGCGACAGGCGAGGTGGGGGCTGCCGCTGGCGCGGGTGATCGCTGGAGAGGTTGGCGAGAGTAAGGCTGCGGTTCGGGCGCTGGTGCGCGAGCTTTTTGGCGAAGATGTCGAGGTCCGGAAGCGGGCGGCGGATGTGGCGCGGCGGATCACGGAGTTGGATGGCAGGGCGCTGCAGCCTTATGCGGATGAGCTTGGTGGGTTGCTGGAGACCCTGCCGGTGGAGGAGTCTCGGACGCGGTGGCATCTGGGATTGGTGGTGCCACGGGTTGCTCATACCCGGATGCAGCGGTTGCGAGCGGCACGGACTATGTCGCTGCTGGCTGAGGATCAGAGCAACGGGGTGCGGTGTTCGGCGATGGAGGGGCTTGGCCTTCTTGCGTTGCAGGAGCCTTCGTTGCGGGATGAGGCAGAAGAGATGGTTGAGAGGTTTTTGCGGGAGGGGACAGCGGCGATGAAGTGCCGCGCACGAGCGGTGATGCGGCTGTGGGCGAGGAGTGAACGGAGAAGGAGATGAAGATTCTCAAATGACTCGAATGGCTCGGGATATTGGGCAGCGATGGAAGCCCGGATGAAGAGGCGGATTGCGGCGTTTCTTGGAGAGTTGGGGGCATTTTGATGGTTGAGTGCGGGGTTTTAGCGGAGCCGCAAACGGATGGGGCCTTTTGCAGTGGCGGGGTCGACGGGACGGTTGTGCTGGGTGATAACGATTCGGCCCTGAGCGACGAGGCGGCGGGCGGCGGAGCGGGCAGGCTCCATCAGGGATTCCCAGTCGCGACGGGTGGCGTGGGATTTGTCGCGAGGTTCGCCGGCGACGAGCTTGGCGGCTTCGGAGGGGCAGATGGTTTTGGTTCTGTCGCCGTCTGTTTCGCGCTCGGCCAGGAGTTGGAGGATGGCGGCTTCGAGGGCGGCGGCTTGTTCGCCGGGGCGGTAGCCGCTGCAGGCTTCGGAGCAATATTTGAGGATGTCCCAGTCGCGGGCGTTTTGTTCGGTCCAGTGGAAGGGGCGCTTGCAGGTTTTGCAGAGTTTTTCTTTGTGTGGGGTGGGGCGGTCGGGTTTGGGTTTTCGGTCGGGCATCAACGGTCACTCTATTGGATCGATTGATCGGCTCGATACAATTCGGTTTCAATTGGACAGGCGACGAGAGTTAGAGCGATGAATAACAAGATGTAGGGAATGGCGCCCGCTAATGAGGCCACCGCATCGAATGAGAGAATGCCGATTCTGGGAGTGGGTCGAGCGAGAAATGTGGATTCGGTCCCCAGCGTCAAACGATATAGAAGCCCCGATGCAATAACGGTCAGGACCGCGAAGGCTCGTGCGGGACGCATTAGGTCTACATTGACCGTTTCGGTTCCTGGCTTCCTCAACAGCCTAATCGCCGTGGGTGTTATGAAGTATGCGACAACGACGGTGAAGACGACGCCAAAAAGGATGGCGAAATCTCCTCCCCAAATGAGGCGTGAACGCCGGAACATCATTGATACCACGCCTACGATGGCTGTCCAGGGAACTCCAATTAGAAAAATAATCGCGAAGACTTTCAGAGAGAAGTAGAGTGTGTCCTTGAAGGAACGATCAGGGTTTTGCTTATAGAGGCCGGCCATTGTCGGAGGATTCATGAGAACGAGTGTTGCCGTCATCGTCATTGCCGACGCATACAAAACGATACCGACCAAATGTGCTCCCCAGACGATGGGAGCGCTGAGAAGTGCGAGTTTCCAGGTTGATAGCTGACTGGCTTGTAAAGGGTCGGGGACAGAGCTTAAGACGGAGTGGCTTTGTAGCACACTCTGAATCAGGGCATGGGTAGCGAGAGGCCGCACTTCTTTCAATAGGGTGTCCACTATGTCTGCGGCGAAGACTGGAACCCATAGAATCGGGTATTGCCAAAAGAGATGAGAGGCTCGGCGGAAGAGATTGGTCATGTCGGGATCAATTCAATTGTGAAGAGGAAGATTGTTTGCGAGCGTCACCCAATCACCTGTGCGAGGGTATCGCAGAATCCAAGTAAATGAAATCCAATTTTCGACGGTCAAGGGGTGTTGGATTTTGCCAGGAGAATAACCCCACGTTAGCGACGATGAAGCCGTCGCGAACATGGGGCACCCGGATTACTGGTGATCATTTTGGAATTTTGGGGTTGATTGAGAGAAGGCGGTCTCGATACCCCACTCTTTTCGATGAGGCTGAAGAGGATGGGCAACCCCGGCAGGGTCGTTGGGAATTTGATGTCTTATGAGAAAGGGATGTTAGTGGGTCCAGAATTCTGATTTCCAAAAGGGATACGTCGAGAGTCGTGAAGCTGCAAATAAGAAGACGAGACCAAGGAAGATGACTCCAGGCACGATGGGCCGGCGGGCTTCTGCGCAGTCGATGCAGGCGTCGAGCAGTTGAACGAGAGCGACGAGGAACATGAGGTTGCTGAGCGCGCGCTTTGCGGAGAGGCTGAGGAGCGCGATGAGCATGATTGCCATGGCCATATTGCGCGAGGCGAGATAGCCTGCGTAGATGTGCACGGCGCCGTTGATTTCATCATGGGGCGACACAAGCATGGCTGGGTGAATGAGGGCCAAAAGTGCACCTGTCGCCATAAGCAGCGCACCAAGGATGACTACTGCGCGTAACCACCAGCCGATAGGTGCAGGCGCATCGAGGGAGGCGACGGCGTTGGTCCCTGGTTGCAATCGATCGTTTCGTTGGGGCATGGCTATGCTCCTGCGGTGTCGGTCAGGAGGTTGATACGTGACGGATCGAGCTTGAGTTCCTTAAAACTCAGTGCTCGTTTGGCTCGAGGCCTTTCCTGAGGAAGAAGCGACTGTGGCCGGGCGGGTAGTCTTCGAATGTCCCAAATACGGTGTATCCCAGCCGCTCGTAGAAACCGCGTGCCTGGAAGCTGAAGGTGTCGAGCCATACTCCACGGCAGCCGCGTTGGATGGCTTCCTGTTCTGCCTGTGTCATCAGTTGACGGCCCAGTCCGGCGCCGCGAAGTTCCTCGGGCAGATAGAGCAGTTCGATGTGCAGATGCGAGTAGCTGGTGCCGCCCCAGAGTCCGCCGAGCAGTTCGTCCGTGTCTGGGTGAGTCAGAGAGATTGTTAACGAGCGGTAGTCGAGCGGACGACCGGCATGGACTTTGTTGAAGTCCATCAACTTTTGTCCAAGCGCTTGGATCGTGCCTTCATCCGGAGTGTCGGTCAATGTGATTTTCGGCGTGATCTTCGGTGTGATGGCTGCTTCTCCTGGAGTGAGGGTCTGGCGGGTGAGGGTCTGGCGTTTACTTTTCTCTTGTGGCGTGCAGGATTCTGTCTACGCAGGCTACGACGCGATCGACGTCCTCTGCCGAGGTCTGCCAGTTGCAGACGCTGACTCGCATGGCGCGACGGCCGTGCCAGGTGGTTCCGGTGAAGAAGGCTTCTCCGGAGGCGAGGATCTCGGCGATGATGCGGTCGGTGAAGGCGTCGTTGCTGGCGGCGTCATCTTGGGTATGGGCTTCGCGCGGGGCTTTGATGGGGTTTATGAAGCGAACGAGGCCTTGATTGATTTGCGGCTCCCAGACGACTTCGGCTCCTTCGAGGGCGCCGATTCTGGTAACGAGGGCGTGGGCCTGATCGCAGGTGCGTTCGATAAGATCGGCTATGCCTTGTCTGCCTA
>Ga0210406_10005193_pt1 | contig 13711 bp, 16 predicted proteins | sample IncBWC30MmetaG_FD_155454 | JGI IMG/M metagenome (GOLD analysis project Ga0210406, IMG submission 155454) | Forest soil microbial communities from Barre Woods Harvard Forest LTER site, Petersham, Massachusetts, United States - Inc-BW-C-30-M | ecosystem: Environmental > Terrestrial > Soil >... | reverse complement strand
TCGACCACCCCACGGCGCGGCAGAACGACGAAGCCCTTCGTGTCGTCGCTCCGCTTGACGATCTCCAGGCGCAGCGAGATCGTCGGGGCCCGGTCACACGGCACCGCGCGGGCCGATATATACGACGAGCTGGGTGCCTTCGGGGTAGTACCGGCTGGGGAATGTCGGGCGTTTCGAGCGTCAGCCCGTGGCGCTGAGCCAGGGCGGCCCAGCGCCCGCAACCGAGAGCTCGACGGCGGAGCCTCGCTCCGCCGCAACCTCGCTCTGGCCGTCGGCTGAGCGGCCGATAACGCCCTACCCATATCCCCACCTGGCGCTCAACTGGGTGGGAGTGAAGAAGCTTTTTGATTTCGGCGAGACTGGCGGAGGACGGTTGGATCACACTGCCCGACCTCCCGTGACCGGACGGGGCTGCCGCGTTACTAATAACTGCCCCGCAGCCGGGCACAAAAGGGGAATGAGCAATGCCGAGCCGGCCGCTGTCGAAACCGACTAACCGCCCGGTCCATGCGATCAACGCGGTGAAATTCCGCATCGGTCGGGTCGACAAGGATTGGCGCGAACTCGCGGCGATCGTGCGCCTCGCGGCGGACAAGCCCGGCTATGCCGGCCCCGGCGTCGAGCTCGCCGATCAGATCGCCGGCGACATCACCCGGTTCAAGGAGGCGGTCAGCCACTGGATGTTGGCCGAGATGCTGCGGCAAACCTCGGCGAAAAAGCTGCGGGGGAGCTGGCGGGCGGAGATCCTCGAGGCGATCAGCCGGACGGCGGCCCTGCGCTAATTTTTTGCAAGATTTTGCAGGACTCGCGCACGTGGGCGTGCGCACGCGCGCGAGCCGCCGGCGCGGCGCGAGCATATCGCGATGACTGAAGCCTTCTGCAGCATGCCATCGGAATATTTCGGCGGCGGCCAGTGATGACGAGGAGCCGTTCCTGAAACCGACATGAGCAAAAGTTACCCAGGCTTTGAATGGCCAGAAGGCTATGCCCGGTCACTCCCTCGCGCAGCCTGGTCGGCGGCACAAGCTATCCACGCGCCGTTGTTGGGTTGATCAATTGCAGCGCCCAGCCTCGGACGGTGGCGGCGGAGAGGCAGCATGTTGGCTGCATCCGACCAGCCGAAGGGGGATAATGCTGAGGTGGTGCCTGCCTGCTCCATCTGCGCGGTCGGGGGCGGATTTGCCCCATTATCTCGTTCGGGCTCGTCTGGCGCCCACGGCGGCAATCCGACGACCCGGGCCGCGCATGGCGCCGCCGCTGGGCAATCGAGATCGGATGACTCGACCGGCAGGAAAGCCTCAGTCAAAGGTGCGCCGCCGATCAGAGCGATAAGGCTAGACGCAAATATAGCGAGTTTGTTCTTCATGGCTGGTAAATCGTGTTCAGCGCAGAGTATGTCAATACTTGGTGTCGGCCGGGCAGAATTGTTCCCCGACATCGATGCAGGTCTCGGCCGCGCCCGTAGGCAGCGGCTGCGCCTCCTCCGATCGGCCGGCGCACGGCATCTCGCCGCCATGTTCATTGAATCAGACCACGGCGCCCATCGACCGCGGCCCAGCTCGTCGAGCTGCGCGGGGCAAACCTTCTACAAGTAGAAGATTTCAAAATGCTCGGCCTTGGGACGGTTCAAAACCCGCTCGGAATTTGAAATCGGGCGCTCGGTTGATAACACTTATCCCGCCCGGAGGCGGCGCATCTGCCCGAGGCGTTGGCGCTGTGAGCGCCGACCGCTGCCATAGCGGATGCGCGTGCCGCTCCGATAATAGGCCGGCATCTCCGGCGCCGGGACGCTCGTCCCCAATGCCGCCAGCAATCGGTCGCGGGCCTGACGAGGCGGCAGAAATCCGCTTCCGTGCCGCCGAGATCAGGGTGCGCCTTTTTCACCGCGCGGCGGAACGCGGCAATAACGTCGTCCTCGGTGTAATCGGCCGGCACACCGAGCAGGGCGATCGCCTCGGCCAGCGGCATCTGCATGGCCGGCGGCGCACCACCCGCCGCGTGGCCGTAGAGTTCTTGCCATAATTGATCGAGCTCGGCGGCGATGCGCCCGGTGCGGCTCGACACGAACCTGACACCGCGCCAGAAGGCCCAATAGTGCCACAACTCCGGCGGTCCAAACGGGCGGTACGCCGGCATAGCGGACCATGACATTGCGCGGGTGATCTTGGTAATCTCGCCATCGGCCCAGATCACGCCGGCGCGCTGGAGCGACACCGCCCAGACGCGGATAGGCGCGTCGGGTGGGTGGAAATAGAGCCGCCCGCGCTCGATCACGGTGCACCAATAATCGTGCTCGGCACGCAGCCAACCCCGTTTCCCCTCGATCGAGACCATGCGGGTCCACAGGCCGATGTGCTGACAAAACACTCTGAGCTTCTCGTGAGCCCGCCAGGCCGGATCGGCTTCTAGCCGTGATTGATATTCAGCATCACCACCAGCCTCGCGGCCGAGGGCTGCCTTGGTGCTCTCATGGGCCTGGCGGATGAGGTTGTCGCTTTTGGTGTCGACGTCGCGGACGCGGCGCAATAGCCGATGTGCCGCCCGGGTAGCGGAAAGGCGTTGCTTCCGGCTCGCGGGCGCGCCGTCGAGGGCGAAGGCGTGATCGGTGATATCGTCGATCGAGAGGGCGCGATCGCGGATTGCGGCGAATAAATCGCCGATGCGCTGCTCGATCTGACCGGGGCCGCGGGACATCGATAAGTGTTATCACAGCGTCACTAATAACGCCCCGCCTGGCAGGCATCCTGGCGCCGCGAGCTGCCCCGCTGCGCCACCGATCAACCCCTCCGGCCCGGCGCCGTGATTCGCGCCGTCGAATATTCCTGATTATCCCGATTATTTGCCGCGGGCCGATTTAATTCAGCCGAATATCGTGCGCTTGACTTGCCGACCTCCCTCGCGCGAGGCTTCTCGCCGGCCCGAAACGACGATGGCGCCACCCCGCCAAGGAAAGCGCCATCGCACAATTGAGGCTACCGCCCAGCAGCTCTCAATGATCTACATACCGCCGAGACCCCCCAAAATCAATCCGACCCTGCCGGCACCCGAGCGGGCGCGGCGGCAGGTATGGAATGCGCGCTACACGCTGCGCGTCGTCCGTGGACTGCCTCACACCGAGTTCGACCAGCGCGAGGCCCGCAGGCTGCGGATCTGGGCGACGGACCTGCTCCGACGACGCGAGACGACGTTGGCCGCGGTCGCCAGGCCCTCGGCGCCGGTCGAGGTCCTACCGCCGGTCACTCCCGAGATCTCCGAGCGCGAGCTGATGGAGATCGCGCTCCTGCGGCGCCCCGCGCCAGCGGCAAACCGCATCCCAGTCGATTATATCAAGTTGCCGAACCCGAACCTCGTTCCTGTCCCGTGGGCCACGCGGCTCGTCAGGGCGGGGAGACATCCCCGGCGCCGCCCCCAGCTGTAGGAGGTGAGCGTAGTCGAGATCGCAGCAGAGCCGGCAAATTTCGCGGCAACACCCCTCGACGCGGCCCCGCTGCCGGCCGCCGAGGCCGCTACAGTCATTCCGCCGCCCGCACGCTCGGCGCAACCGTTAGAAGACTGGGCCGGCCCGATCCGTCGCGATCTGTATCCGAGCGGATATGCAATATAACCGGCTCGGCTGAAGCCTGGCGCCGTCTCGAGGAAGGCCTTGCTTGAGAGCGAGCGATGGCGGCGTGGTCGTTCACGCTTCCGTTCTTGGCCGCCCAGGAAGCCGCGGCCGAGGCAAGGCGCAAGGCCGCGTGTTTGAGCGTGGGGTTTCGATCGCTGCTTGTGGCGCACAGACTGGACGCGCGCGTTCGCAGTCGTCAACTACGAGCAGGCCGTCGAGCCCTTCCTTAAGACTGACCGTCTGAGCGACACTGAACGGGCAATGCTGCTGGGCGCCGCCCGCGGCCCAAGGCTTATGGCTGGTCGCCAAAGAAAACTCAGTGCTCCTTGGTGGCTCTCTCGGGGTGACGAGGTAGGATCTGCGAATTACCGCTATTGGCCGCAGCCCCCGACGTCGGTCTTATGGATGGTCGGAAACGGCGCGTAGCCGTCATCGAAAAAAAACACAGACTCTGATAGGCGCTCCACCCAACTTGACCCCCTCGACTTCGTCTTGGTGAAGGTCGGCTGAGGGGTCAAGGGCGGCTGCCCTGCACTCGCGCGACAGTCGAGAGCCGTGCGGAAACAGCCCTCGACTTCCGTCCATTCTGGCGATCGGCATAAACCGCGTGGACACTGTCGGTGCACGGCCTGGCGGGCAACCACGCAACCAACCATTGCAAAACCGTGAAGGTTCGCGCCGATCGTCTTGATCGGTGATCAGTGCGATTGCTGCCGCAGCGCCCGCCGCAGCGCCCGCTCCCTGGCGTCGACGAACCGCTGCCAATTCTCCTCCGTGGGATCGGCTTGCCATGCGGCGCCGGCCGCCCCCTGCTCCTCGGCGTACTTGTTCCGGGGCGGCATTGGGGCTGGCTCAGACCGCGGATTGAAGAACCGGTTGACGATGACGATCTCGCGCGGCGTCGGCTTGCGCCGCGGCCGCTTGCTCACCGCCTGCCTCGCCCGACCGCCTCGACCGTCGGCTCCTCGCCGCCGACGACTATTGCGGCAATCACCTGGTCGACCTCAGCACGGAAATCGGTTTGCGGCAGCCTGCAGGCGCTGCTCCTCGGCGGGGTCCGGCGAATCGGTGTACTTCATGGTTGCTCTCCTGCTGGGTGGACACTGTGCGGCCCGGTCGTACCGGGCAGCGTTGCGCGTGCCCGGCTGGCCGGCGGATCAGGCTGATGGACGGATAGGGCGCTCGCCCAGCGCCGGCGCCAGGAGCGCCGTGATTACAGTGGCTTATCGGATGACAGGTCGACCGGCAGCGATAATTGGTCGGTCAATGTCCGCTCTGCTGCTCGCGCTGCAATCGCGGCAAGTCTTCCTCGACGCGCATCCGGTTGATGATCCGGCTCTGAAGCACGGGCCGAATGACCGATCTGTCACGCCTCCCGCTTGCAGCTCGCTACTTTATCTAGACCCGGCGTTCCCCAATCGTCCGCTCCTGCTTCACGCCGCGCGGCCACGCGACTATGGCGTCGGGACACCGGTTCTGTTCGTGCATCACGGTGTCGGCCGCAATGGTAGGGACTACCGGGACTTGGTTGAATCTGGTCGACAAGGCCGTCATCCTGGCGATCTCCATCGAGTTCCCCGAGGTGTCGTTCCCCGAACATCTCTGGTACCATTTCGGCAATCTGCACGACAAGGATGGCACGCCGAACCGGCGCGAAGAATGGACGTTTGGAATCGACGAACGCCTGTTCGACCTGTTGCGCGCGCCCATAGCGGGTTGCCCCCTGGCGCATGGAACGCGGGCCCTTTGGGAAGAAGCGCCCAGAGTTTGAGACGTCCGCGGTGCCCGCCATCACCGTGATGCGGAAGCCGAGCAACGCACGCAAGCATCCGTATCGACATCCGTGTCCGCCGAGGCCGAATGGCCAAGGCGTCGCCAAATCCGGCATCGCATAGGTGCCAGCATTGGCACTGACGGCGACAGCGACGCGATTGCGGAATCCAAATGAGACCATTCGGTGCACAAACTGCCTGCCCGCGGAGTGGCCGAACAATCTACAGTGTTGCCGGGTCATGACGCCCTGCGCGCGCATAACTATGTCCAATCCGGGCACGCAGCCGCGGCGGCGCTGCAGACCAGCTGCGCCTGGGCGGTAATCGATGTGCCCGGCGTGGGCCATGAGGGTAGGCTCATGTCCGCCGCCGCAGCGCCAATCGTGTCTGCGGCAATGCATGCATCGTCATCGTGAAGGGAATCGACCGACACCTTGTCGGGCCTTCGCCTGAGATGGCGATAGCTACAGCATTAGCAGTCCGCAGCGTTGGCTCGACAGCTCGGGCGCCGGGTCTAAGGCCGCGTGCTGATCTTGCAAACCGGCGGCGCACCTGCCGCCGTCCGACGCACCGCCGAATGCTCATGCCCCTGGCGGACTCCGAGCGGATTCGCCGCCATCTCCGCCACCGCCCTCGATCCGTCCCACACGACGGCGTCTTCGTCGGTCCCGGCGCTTTAGCGGGTCCCGGACCTCATTGTGTTCACCATTGGCAGCTCGGTTAGGCCGCCGCAGCAGTCTGATCAAGCGACGCAGCCAGTACAATGGCCCGGAAATTCTCCAGAAACTCAGGGTGCCGACCAGCCAAAAAACGTTCGATATCCGGCTTAGAGAGCAGCCGCTCAAGAAAGCCCGCAGCGACTACCAGGACCAGCATGTCATCGCCATAGGACATCTCCAGCTCCTTGTAGTCCTGGCTGACCGCCGCCATTTCCCGTTCGAGACGCGCCATCTGCTCGGTGGAAAGTCCCGTGGCTTTCCTCAGCTCATCGGGTCGATGAAGATCTGCGGCCTTGGAGGTGGCCAGCAACGCGTTGACATAGCTGAATGTGTAGTTGTTCGCGGACACCATCAGCTCAGCCACCTCAAGCTGCCGGATGGGCTTCATCTTCCGTAGCTTCTGGAAAGTGTAGTGGCCTATGGGCCTGTCCTTCAGCAACTCGGCAACCTCGCTACTGATGCCCGAGAGCAAATGCCGGCGCTGCTGGATAACCTTGACATCGACGTTCAGTGCGCGTGCGAGCTTCTCTTCCGAAACGCCGCGCTCAAGAGCGCGGACGATCATGTAGTGCTCCTGGATCGCAGCAAGGCGATTAATGCGCTTATTGTAGGTGAATGCCTCGTCGTCCTCGGCGACGACGCATTGAGCCTGGCTTGCCCCGTGCGCGCGCAGTGCGTCTAATCGCACATGACCGTCGAGAAGAAGATAGCGGCCACCCTTTTGGCGGGCGACGGAAAGCGGCTCGATCAACCCCAATTGAGCCACGGACGCGACAATGCGCTTGTATTTGGCGGTCCCCTTAAGTCCTGGCGGTAGCATCTTTGACGGCAGAATGTCGTTCAGCGCCACCAGAAGCACTTGCTGCTCGAACGCAATCCTCACCCCTTTCGACATCATCTCTAGCCTTCAAGGCTCATGCGCTCGGCCAAGGCCCGAGGCAGTGTGTGAAGTCCTTCCGCCCGCAGGAGCGCCATAAAATGATCATCGGTGAGAAGGCGTTTCAGGGCGTTGGACACAAACAACAGCCGGCTGCGGGCCAGAGACGCCCGTTTGATCAAGAGCCTCTGACGTTGGGTCTCCTTCTGATAGGCGCGGATCAGGCTTTCGGACGTCACCGGCTTGGAGGTGCGGCGAACGCTGATACCTCCCGTGTGCGTTCCTTTGCCGCTGGTGTTTCGTTGCTGGATAATCTGCCGGATCGCCAGGACCTGATTGCCGGGGATGGCTTTCTCCTCATAGGCCTGTGCCAGTGCCCGCTGCACTTCGCCTTCCTTCGCGCGGGCAATCTCCATCGCGATCGAATAAGGCATGACACCCCGCTCTATGGCATTGATCAGCTTCTCCTCGCCGTTTTCGAGCAGATAGCAGATCGCTCCCACATAATCGGAGCTGAGGTCGACTTTGGCGGCGATCTCGGGATGGGAGTATCCGCGCTCCCTCAGAGCGCCTATCGCGCGCACCAACTCGAGCGGCGTGTGCTGCCGGCGAGCGAGGTTCTCGACCAGGCTCATCACAAAGCAGTCTTCCTCGGCCACGTCGATCACGATGGCCGGGATCTCCGATTGTCCCAGTGCGACGAAGGCTTCCAGCCTTCCCTGTCCACAGACGAGGTCGTAACGAGGCTTGCCTGGGCGCTGACTGACCGTGATTGGTTTCTTCAAGCCTAGATGGGCGATGCTGTTCACCAGTTCCTGAAAGATGCGTTTGTTGCGGATACGTGGGTTCAGCACCGTGATGGCATCCACGGGGACCATGCGGATTTCAGGAACGTCAGGGGTCATGCAGCGTTTCGCAGGGGGGTCCGACGAGCAAGATCGATGAAGGCATCAAGGGTGTCGAATCTATAGGCGTCGAGAAGAACGCCGTTCGCCGCCGCGAGCCGAAGATTGGGCACGACGCCGACAACGAGCCACGGAAGCAGGTAGTAGTCATAGACAGCGGAGTTATCCGGTGCCATGCGAACAGCGATCGTAATATCCGGCCGAAGACCGATATCCAGGCGCACCTTCCATCGCAAACTGCCCGCAGGCGTGGTTTGACAGCGCACGATCACCACCGAAGCCGAGAACTCCCCGTTGATCCTGAGGAGATCGGTGAGCGGATCACGGCAGACGATGCCTCCTGCCGACTTGATATCCACAACGACCTGACCGACCACATCGGGGTGAAGCGCCCGCAGCACCCTATTGGTCTCGATGTAGCGATAGTCGCGGGACGGAGAATAGCCGACCAGGTGATAGGCTCGAACGAGGCTGCCGAATCGGTGACGAAAAGTAGAGCTGGACGGCATGTCGTCGACCTCATCGATCACCAAGCCGGACAACAATCCTTTCTCCGCTAGCAGCATCGACAAGCGATCTAGCAACTCCTGATCGCTGAACCGACGGCTGCGATCCTGGATGATACGCTGCGCTGCTTCGAAGAAGTCCGCCTCGACGATCGGCTCAAAGGCGCCGTCGCCGCGTACCCACATATCCCGGCTGTTGGTGATGCGCTTGGCCTTCAGCTTGAAAGAGACACGGTTGTAAATGTTGTTGCCGATGTACTTTTCGTTCGTGAGCACCTGATGGACCACCCCGCGGGTCCAAGGCCGACCCACGTCAGTGAGGATTCCCTCGGCGTTCAGCACGGCGGCGATATCGCGTTCTGACCGGCGCTGAACGACGAACATGCGATAGAGTCGTCGAATTACCGCGATCTCTTCCGGCGGGCCTGGTGTGAGGACGACGCGGTCCGCCTGTAAGCTCTTCCGCTTTCCGCGGCTTAGCTGCGCTTTCGGAGTTCGGTGCTCATCCACCAACTGGCGCCGCAGACCATAGCCCGCCGGGCCGCCCTGGCGAAATCCGAGCTGGATGAGCCGGCACTGGCCGGTGAACACCTTCGCAGATAGCTCGCGGCTATACTCGCCAGCCATAGCCCGCTTCATGCTCTTGATGATGGTCGCGCTCAGGCTGCCGTCATTCTCGAACTGCTCGGCGCAGTACTGGACGGTGATGCCGGCTTCTCGGCAGATGAACTCATAATAGGCGCTCTCGTCAGCGTCCTGAAACCGCCCCCATCGACTGACATCGTAGACGAGGATCGCCGTGAAATCGGCGGCGCCGCTCTGGACATCAAAGATCAGCTGTTGCAATGACTGCCGACCATCTAAGCGTAGGCCGCTCTTGCCAGAGTCCTCATACGTGCGGACGACTTCAAAGCCACGTCTCTCAGCGTACTGCGCAATGATATCCGCTTGGTTCTCGGTCGAGTACTTCTGGTGCTCCGTGGACATGCGCACGTATTGAGCCGCCCGAACGACTTGGCGGGCGGTTCCACAATCTGAATTGGAGACCAAAGGGCTAATCACGAGACACAGGGTCTGCTCCCGCCGACCATCCGGAGGACAGCTTCTTCCGACGAGACTATGGGGAGCCAGACCGAATGTCTTTCACCAAAAACGACCGAAATCTTCAGCCAAGATCTGGAAAATCTTTTCCAATCGGCGACCGGCAGGTTGGTCCATCATTCATCCAAGCGATCACCTCGGCGCTGAAGACGGAGTTCGGAGGTGGCCCGTCCGGTCTGAAAACGGTGGCGCGATTCACGGGCGCCAACGAGCGGGCTGTCCGAAACTGGTTTGAAGGGAAAAACGGGCCGAGCGGCGAAAACCTCATCATCCTCATCCAACATTCCGATACGGTACTGAAAACTGTTCTCAGCCTCGCCGACCGGCGCGGCCTTGCGGTAGCGGCGAGCCTCGCTGGTCTACGACGTCAGCTTGCCGGTGCCGTGGCTGCTATCGACGATTTGCAGCAATCTGACACGTAAGCCCTATTCGAAGAGGCCCGCCGCCAATCAGGCAGCTCTTGGCTCCACACCGCCTCGGCGATAGGTGAGACTCGAACCACCCCAAAACGGGTCAGAATTCAACCGACGTGGACACTCCACAGCATCGCCAGGATTTCTGCGACGGCGAACGCCTTCATGATCTCTGCGGTCCGGTGGATGACAAAGGTCAGGTGGTTGCAAAGCGACCGTGGCCAGAGATAACAAGTGTTCCGCTGCGGGTGGCTCGCATCCACCAGAAGTGTGAATTGCCTGATCAGCAGCACCGATTAGGCGGCGGGCAGAACCCGGCGACATAGAAGTCGCACTATGGTCGGTGCGTCTCAGTGCAAACGAGAGCGCCGATCTCGAGGTAGGATGGACGAGAGCGAAGGGAATGGCGATGGAAAGAATTATTCTCGATGCCGAGGCTGGACAGGTCTCTGCTGAGCTGGTCCGCCGCGGCATTGCCGCCAACACCAAGGTGCACGTGCTGGTCGAGGTTAAGGAAGCCGGCGACCTGTCGCTAGCGGCCATCGCCCAGGCCGGTGCCGCCTTTGATTGGCTTGCCGACGAACCCGACCTCTACACGGATGCCGATCTAGTGGAGCGAGCAGGCTAGGTGTTAGCTTTTGGAAGCATCGTCCTCACCTGCTTTCCGTTCACCGACCTTCTGGCCCCAAGCGACGACCGGCCCTCGTGGTCCCGCGCGACAATAAGCGCCGGAGCGATTTTGATTGTATGCTTTATCGCCTCCATGGCGCGCACTGGGCCAGATATGGCGCCGCTTGCGCCACTCCTGTGACTAGCCTCGAGGTTCCATCCCCGTGGTGGCGCTTCGACAAGCTCGCCACACTCGATCGGGCTATTCTTGCCGGCAAAATAGGGGATGCCGCGGCTGACTGGTTGGACTCTCACCGCACGACCTTCTTCGCTGTGTTGGGTTCCGTCACGCGCCCGGCAGGCGTAGGCTTGCCCCTGCAATAGGGGAGGGTGGGCGATGGCAGCAAAACAGTTCGGCCGCTGGAAATATTCAACCTCGCTGTTCGGTGCGAGGGATGATGCTTTTCTGACCTCGCTCACAGATGGGGCAAGGTTCCGGACGAGTGACGCCGCAGCGGTGCGCCGCCGCGGTGATCAGAAGCCCGAGCCCGGGCAATTGCTCTGCCGGCTCGCCCAGCACGGCGAGACCGGCGACTGGCGCGCCGTCGACGGCAACGGCCGCCCGCTGACGGTGACGACTGGCGCCGACGGCGTGCTCGAAATCCGCCACGGTCCCGGCAATGACGACCAGGAGGACCCGGATCAAATTCAGCTGCAGTCGCCGTTCGGCGACGCGAGCGCGGGCGGACCAGGCGAGCTGGAAGCCGGCAAAGGCGTTCGAGCAGCGCATGGCCGCGGCAATCGCCCCGTCAGATCGGACGAGTGATCGCGGACCCGCCGGGTTGCGCGGACTCGGCGAATTGATGCGCTCGCACTACCGCCGGCGCTGAGATGGACCGCCTACAGCCCAGCCAACAGTGGGCGCCGGCCGCAGCACGGCTTGGTGGGAGCGACCTTCGATCGGGCCCCGCGGAATTCTGTACGCGCGGTGTCGCCAAAATCCCCTCCGGAGGCCGCTGGGGCGCCATCTCGTCGGGACCAGCCACAACCACGTCCCCGGGCGGGAACGCGATCAGCGGGCCGCAGGCGCGGACGCCGAGCGGCTTTTTCGAGGATAGGATCACCAAATGGTCGAGATCGCCCCGCAGCCTCCCGGCTTCATCGCAACACCGCTTGACGCCGACAACCTGCCGCCGTTAGAGCAAACCGCGGTTGTGGTGCCGCCGCCAGGCCAAGCCGCCGGCCTCGACGAGCACGCCGGCGAGCGTGGATATCTTCGGCCGTGCTCAGCCCCGGCAGTTGCGCCGGGCGTTGGAGCTCGCCGACTTGCACCTCGACCGGATGATGATCCAGCGGGCAGCCCGTCCTTTCGTACCCGGGGGGGGGCGGGTCAACAGATCGGCGGCGTTGGCCGCCTCATCGCGAAGGCGCGAAAGCGTCACCTGGGCGCTCCGCAGCCGAGCGGTAATCGCAGCGGGCCGCGGCTTCGAGACTGTCGGCTTTTGGTGCCGTCGACAGTGCCGCGCGCTCGATCCCCGAGGTCAGTGCCTCAGTAAGCCGGGCGACGGCAACCGTCTCTCCGTTGGCGATCGCCGTCTTGGCCTCGGCCTGGCGCCGGGTGAGATCCTCGACCAGCTCGCTCGCCCCTATCAGCCAACGGTCGCAGCCGCTCGAGCTCGGCCCGGGCCTCTCCCTTGAGCTGGCGGGCCTAGCGCAACCCGGCGCGCGGGCCGGGTCCGGCGCGGCGTGCAATCTCGGCCGCGTCTTCCCGCTCGCGCTGCTCGGCGGCGCGGACCGAGGTATGCTGCACGACATTTCCGCCCAGCCGGCGGACCAACGATCGCCGGCGGCGAGATTTGCCAGCGCTGCCGGGCTGGCGGTTAAGTATCCTTGCGGATAGAGCCGCGGGTCGTCGGCTCCGCCCACGCTTCGAGCGGGATCCGGCGCTGGCTAAGAGCCTGACCCAAAAGCCTACGTCGCCTAATCATCGACTGCCATTGACTGCTTTCGAAACGCACAACGGCCGCTCAACCTTCGCTGCGGGAACCGCTCTTCATGCCCCCGAGCAGTCATTCGTGGCCCGGGTTAATGGGCCAATTCCGGGTTCGATCACGTGAACCGCCGATGGTTGGGATGATCCGGCCGCTGCGTTAGAATAGAACTATATGATTGTCCCTTTCTTGGGATTCTGAAGATCCTCTTTCTTGGAGGCTTAGGGCCTAACCATGGTTCGGAAGCTGAAACTGGTGCCTTATCCGTCGCTGGTGTTGGCGGTATTTCTGGTCGGGCTCTGCCGGGCGAGCTGGGGACAGGGTGACGCGGATTTGGAAGCGCCCGGCATGGCGCCCTTTCCTACTACCTTGGCCCGCGGCGCGACGCTGTTTCAGAACGTCCGGATCTTCGACGGGAAGAGCGAGGTCCTCTCGGCTCCCTCCAACGTGTTGGTGAAGGGCAATACCATTGAACGCATTTCTGTGAGCCCGATCACTGTCGAGGCGAATACCAATGTCCGCGGCATTGCGGCGGACGGGCGGGTGCTGATGCCAGGCCTCATTGATGCGCACTGGCACGCGTTCATGGCAGCGACGCCACAGATCCTCGCGATGACCGCCGACCCCTCATACCTTCATCTGTTGGCTGCGCGACAGGCTGAAGCGACCTTGATGAGAGGTTTCACCACTGTGCGCGACCTTGGTGGCCCGGTATTGGGGCTCAAGCGCGCCATCGACGAAGGGGTCATGGTTGGTCCGCGCATCTATCCCTCGGGCGCTTTCATCTCGCAAACCTCGGGGCATGGCGATTTTCGATTCCCCTTTGAGGTTCCGCGCATGCCGGGCGGCTCGTTGAGCCACTCCGAGGTCGTGGGCGTCGCCGCGATTGCTGACAACCCCGATGAGGTGCGCCTGCGGACGAGAGAGCAGTTGAGACAGGGCGCAAGCCAGATCAAGCTGATGGCGGGCGGTGGCGTCGCCTCGCCATACAATCCGATCGAATCGACCCAGTACACCGAGGCGGAGATTCGCGCAGCGGTTGAAGCGGCCGAAAATTGGGGCACCTATGTGACCGTGCACGCATACATTCCGCGGGCGATCCGACAGGCGGTCGCGGCCGGCGTCAAGTGCATCGAACACGGTCATCTGATCGACGAGCCCACTGCCGAGCTGCTGGCGGATAAGGGCATCTGGTGGAGCTTGCAGCCCTTTAC
>Ga0210406_10005192_pt1 | contig 13712 bp, 15 predicted proteins | sample IncBWC30MmetaG_FD_155454 | JGI IMG/M metagenome (GOLD analysis project Ga0210406, IMG submission 155454) | Forest soil microbial communities from Barre Woods Harvard Forest LTER site, Petersham, Massachusetts, United States - Inc-BW-C-30-M | ecosystem: Environmental > Terrestrial > Soil >... | reverse complement strand
CCGGTCGAGGGAGAAAAATGTCCTTGACATCCCCTCTTATAGAACAGGCGTTAGCGCTCAAAACCCTGTAACCCTTGCCCAGTGCCAGGCTTGCACCGCCCTCACGGTCTGTGCCGTAGTTCCAATCCTGCGGCACGGGAGGCTGTCGCCATGGGCAAACACAAAATTAAGCCGAATTACCATCGCCGAGTACTTCGTCTGCCCGACCTCGATCATTGCAAATTGGCAGTCCTCAATAGCCTTGGCTCGCCCGCCTCGCGCCGCGTTTACGAGTACGCCATTGATCAATTCATTGCATGGTATTGCTCGGAGCCTCGCCTTGCGTTCAACCGCATCGTCGTAGTTCGCTATCGCATGCACTTGGAATCACGCGGTCTGGCCGCCAATACCATTAACCAACAACTGGCGGCGGTTCGAAGGCTCGCCCATGAAGCTGCTGACTCCGGTTTGCTCAGCCCAGAGCTGGCCGCAGGGATCAGCCGAGTGAAGGGCGTCAAGCAGCTCGGCTTTCGATCCGGTAACTGGCTTAGCGCAGAACAAAGCTCCGATGTACTCAATCGCTGTTGTGGCGACAGCATGCGTGCCAAAAGAGACTACGCGATGTTAGCCATGCTGTTTGGTTGTGGCTTTCGCAGGTCGGAGTTGGTCGGCTTGGAGTTGGATGAGATCCAGAAGCGTCAAGGTCACTGGGCAGCGGTGGATCTGATCGGCAAGGGCGGCCACATCCGCACGGTGCCATTCCAGAATGGGTCAAAACGGCGCTCGATCAGTGGATAAGAGCAGCCGGGGTCACGGAGGGAAGGATCTTTAGAGCCGTCGCCAGAGCAAGAAAAGTATGGGGAGAGGGCATCTCGCAGAATGTTGTGTGGTACGTGGTCAAGACCTGCTGCGAGAGAGCGGGCTTGGAGCATATTGCACCGCATGACTTGCGGCGGACCTGTGCGAAGCTGTGCCACACGAGCGGTGGCGAGCTGGAGCAGATTCAGTTTCTGCTAGGGCATGCATCCGTGCAGACGACGGAACGTTATCTCGGCTGCAAACAGAATCTGGGACACCCAGTAAACGATCTGTTTGATCTCGGAAGGAACGTGCAGCTAGATCAAACAGATTTTCAATCTGCCGTGAAGCCAGCGACGGCGGTAGAAATGGCATCTCGCCAAGGGATAGAATGCGGCCACGGAGGATCGGACCATGATCAACCCGTCTGCGACGCCCGACCGCTATCCCTACCAGAACGAACCAATTTGGTCGAAATCAGAAAAGGTTCTCGCTCGCACAGCCTTCGAGGCTGCCCTGGGGCGAGAGCTTCACGAGGTGATTCAGGAAGCCAAGAAGATGGCCAGCCAGATCAAGCGGTCGTCGGATCTGTGGGATTTGGAACATTACCTGACACAACGCCGTAAAGAGATCGATCGCAAGTACGACTATCGGTATTCGCAACTATCGGACGTGTTCGGGAGACTTTTGTACGAAAAGCGACTCCGGGAGGAAGAACTGTACGGCTTGCGGGAGGACAAGCTGAAGTTGATCCGTTCTTTCGCCGAATTCTTGGCGGAGGACAGAGCCGCTTGAAACAGCCCGAAACCCCAATGGAAGTGTATGTCGTCAAAGTGACCCTCCTAGACACGAGGCCGCCTGTCTGGAGGCGCATTTTAGTTCCTCGTGATATTACGCTCCAAAATCTGCACCGGACCTTGCAGACCGTGATGGGGTGGACGAATTCCCATCTTCATCAATTTGTTCTCCAGAGAAAGGGGTTCTCTGATACCAGATCCATAGCTAAGACCAAGGTCGCAAATGAGAACAGGACCAGGCTCGGGGAGTTGATCTGGGCCATGGGGGCGAGCTTATTGTACGAGTATGATTTCGGGGACGGCTGGCAGCACGAGCTTCTTCTTGAAGAAGTCTTGACTGGAGACGAATCGTTTCAACAGATTTGCGTCGCGGGTATGCGATGTTGTCCACCCGAAGACTGTGGAGGAGCGGAAGCATTTGCAGAGCTTCTCGAAACCCTTCAGGACGCCAATCACCCCGGTCAGGAGGACGTCGTTGAATGGCTCAGTGATTTTGATCCTGAAGCCTTCTCCGTAGACGAAATCAACCGACGACTGCGCCGCAGGAAACATTGAGTCAGACAAGCCAGGCAAAATGGCTGTCCTGCGGGTTTCCTGAGACCTGTTGGCACCATCACCAAAATCCCTCTGTATGGCTTACTACGGTCAATGAGCGCTATCGCCTGATTTCAACAGCTATGAGTTTTCACTCCACAATTAACCCGCACGCGCCGTGACTGAACGCCGCACACGTCCTGCGGAAACAACTGGCAATTCTGACAGTCGACGAATGTCTTACGTCTTGTTCCACTTTTAGTGGAAAAAGCTGAAGGCAGACCTGTGATGGCTGGCAAGAGTTTGTGCACGCCCCCGTCGGGCAAGGGCGGGTGGGATCACTTGTACACGAAATCACTCACATGTCGGGGGTAACATGACAACCAAAGGCATTCCGCGACCGCTCATTTGGAGCGAACTTTATCATGTCGCCATGCTGGAGTCTGATCAGACTAGGTTGCCACCACTGCTCGACGACGCAATCAACGCAGTACTCGACCAGATCGAGGAGACAATCATCTACGTCGAACTCGAGGAGCTGAACAACGCCCTCAATCGCCTGAGATCACGTCGAAAAGCGGTCACCCGCGGGAAGAGCGGACGAACTGGCAATTCTGACGAACCCAAGGCAGCCTGAATGAATTTCTGTGCCGACGCAGGCATTGCTCTGGCGGTCGTAAATGTTGCCATAGCAGTCATTGACACTTGAAGGGGCTTTGAGTGCTAACACGATGTCAGCGCAGGGTCGATCTACGTTGCTCTCACTTTGCGGGCGTCTACTCGGACTTCTCCTGGGAATGTCCTGCGCCCTCGATTGCGCGGGTTATTCCGTCCTTACGCATGAGGCTATTATCGATGCCGCATGGGAGGACGGCATTGAGCCCCTACTGAGGAGCCGATTCCCCTATGCGACTCCAGAAGAACTGCTCCAGGCTCACGCCTATGCCTACGGTGGTGCAATTATTCAGGATATGGGCTACTACCCGTTCGGAAATCGATTCTTCAGTGACCTCACGCACTATGTCCGAAGCGGCGATTTTGTAATTGCCTTGATCGAAGAATCAAAGGATCTAGATGAATACGCATTCGCGCTGGGGGCGCTGTCGCATTACGTTGCCGACATCTCGGGTCACCGGCTTGCCACCAACCGAGCGGTTGCAATCCTGTATCCCGGGCTGGCAAAGAAATATGGCCCCGTCGTTACCTACGACGAAAAACCGTCCGCTCACATGAAGGTGGAGTACGGTTTCGATGTCGACCAGGTCGCCGAAGGAAACTACGCGCCGGAGTCCTACCACGATTTTGTTGGCTTTAAGGTTTCAAAGCCAGTCCTCGAAAGAGCGTTCGTACGAACTTATTCGCTCGATATGTCGAGCGTCTTTTCCCGGGTGGATCTGGCCATCAGCAGCTATCGCCACGCTATTTCAACCGTTATTCCAGGCATGACCAAAGTGGCATGGCATCTCAAGAGAGATGAGATTCAGAACAGCCATCCCAGCGAGACTAAAACGGAATTCGTCTACAACGTCTCAAATTCGGGATACCGTAAGGAGTGGGGCCAGGTTTATGAAAAGCCGGGCTTCTTCGCTCGCGTCAAGGCGTTTTTCTTCCGGGCCGTGCCAAAAATCGGCCCGTTCAGCGGCTTCGCGTTTCACCCACCCACACCGCCTGTTGAACAGTTGTATATGAACAGCTTCAACGAAACCTTGGAACACTATCGAGCGCTGCTCCTTGCGCAGCAGGAAGGGCGACTCCAATTGCCCAACGACAACCTTGACACGGGAGCAGTCAGCGGAGCAGCCACTTATAGACTCACTGACGAAACTTACGCCACGTTGCTCAACAAAACGAGCAGCAAACCTGTCTCGGCTGCTCTGCGCCAAGACCTTCTAGCCTATTACGCCGATCTCGAAAAGCCTTTTGCAACGAAGCGGAACACGAAGGCTTGGCATGAACTCATCAAGGAATTGGACACCCTAAAATCGACGCCCATGGTCGGAGTCTCGCTCCCCACTGAGTGACCCCACTTGTTCCGCTTTGTTCATTCTAGGAATTGGGTCAATGATTGTATTCGCCCATTTCACTACGCCTCGTCCGCCTTATCTTTTCCTCTTGGGAGGTAATGCGAGTGCAATACGAAGGTCCCACTCATCCAGAAGACTTAATGAATCCGGATCTGCTGAGTGAGTCTATCCTCGCAAGTAGCGTCCCTCTGATTGTCGTCCGCCGCTGTTCGTCTGTGGCAAGAACGACCAGAATCTGCGGTCTCAGTTGGCGTAATATCGCCCTCACACTGATTGACGCCAGGCCCGGTTTGTCCTCCGGGTTTGGACTGAGTAGGCTGTCTCATATGAAGCGAGTCTATTCCCGAACCATTGCTTCGCTTCTTCCACTTATTTGTCTTTTATCTGCAGACGCTCTTCAGAAGTGTCCATTTCCAACGATAACGCGGTTTGAATATTCTTCGGATACACCGGATTCTTCGCCGGAAGCGGGCTGCACTTCCGTGCAGGGATTGATGCCAGAGAGTATTTCCTCGGAGCCCGATCAACCATCCCCTGTTCCGACGTCGTTTGACACCCAGGATGCCAGCGTCGGCCGAGCCCCGCAGAAAGACGATTCCTCCGAAGCTCAACAGCAAGAAAAGAAAACTAAAGAAAAAGAGAAGCGGGGTTCGATTGTCGCTGCTCCCATCCCGATCGCTAGTCCCGCGATCGGTTCTGGAGTCGTGCTGGCCGGCGGGTATATTTTTCCCCTCCGGAAATCAGACAAAGTGTCGCAACCTTCCACCATCGGTGGCGCCTTTCTTATCACCGATAACGGAAGCCGGGGCGGGGGATTGGGAGGAGATTTCTACTTTAAACAGAATACCTATCACGTCACTACGATTTACTTCCGCGGAAACATAAACTACGACTTCTACGGCATCGGAACGAGCGACGGCGATGCTGGCCGCAAGTTGCCTCTTCGGCAGACCGGAGAGATCTTCTTGGGAGACTTCCTTCATCGGCTGGGATGGCATATCTCAGCCGGGCCTCGATTCCTGACGGGGAACTCAACCATCACTCTGAGATCATCGAACGACAACGGCGTGCCCCCGCCGTCGGATACCGGACTTGAAACCAGGCTTACGGCACTAGGATTCCACGTCAACCGCGATACGCGCCCCAACCGGTTCTACCCAACCAGCGGCACACTCTTTGATTTTTCGGGCATGTTCTTTTCCGATGCGCTAGGCAGTAAGTATTCCTTCGAGTCCTATCGTTTCATGTTCAACTACTACCACAGTCTCGGTAAGAAGCAGGTTCTTGCCTACAACCTCTACACATGCGCGACTGCCGGCGATCCACCCTTCTATGGCCAGTGCATCTACGGAACCAACAGCGAGTTGCGAGGCTACGTCGCTGGGCAATATATCGACCGCGATATGATCGCGACTCAAGTGGAGTACCGCCGCTCTTTGCCTTGGAGATTTGGCGTCGTAGTGTTTGGAGGTCTGGGCGAAGTCGCACCCAGCGTAGAGGATTTTAGAGGTGACAATATTCTTCCAGCCATTGGGGGCGGCCTGAGATTCAAAGTCAGTACAAAATACAATCTCAATTTTCGTGCAGACCTCGCGCAAGGCAAGGATGGTCACACATTCAGCATGGGAATCGGCGAAGCCTTCTAGCTAGTGGCGCTCGGCGGTAACGGGGAAAATACGGTTGGTGAACTACGCGATCCGGGGAGGCAATCGTTGAAACCGCACGTCCATAGCCGAACTGCACCAAAGTGACCAGCGCTACGCACCTTTTGTCAATGCTATGAGACGCATCGAATGTGGCTATTGCTTGTCGTACACGGCCGTGCTTGTCAACTTTTTTCCTTGGGCATCCGTTCCGCTCGCTGTCACCGTCCGAGTCTTGCCGTCGGATATAACAATCCTACCGGTAGTCGTGGCCTTCGTGCTGTCCCTACCGAAAAGTCGATCGCGCTGAAAAAGTGTGAGCAGCGCTGGAGAGGGAACGAATTCCTCGGTCTCCGAAAGCACTGGTCGAAACGCAGAGTTGTGAGCGACCGGCTGTATCGGTTCCGGAGCAGAGGATCACCGCCGCGGGGTCGCTTGCGCGAGGCGGAGGCCGAGTTTCAGGAGTTCACCATGAAGGCGAGGTGCGCCCCAACGTGGATGAGCGGAACTCATTTATTGGATCAGGTTTTGGACTTCGGTCGGCACCGACGGTCGACCATGACGAACTCTGCTTTTCCATTTCCAATACAGCCGAAAGCCTTGGCGGTGCCAAGCGATGACGGTCTCGGGTTTCACGATGCACAGGGCGGAGCGCCAATTGGGGCAACCTTTAGAGGGCTAATTGAGACAAATTCGTCACCAATGACGATGCATTTGTCGGGCGGACAGTTAACAAGGATAGCGATGAAATTACAGGTGTTTTGACATCCCTGTAGCCGAAACCGTACAGACTCATGGTTGCAAGACGCCTTCGTCGAAAGACTCGATCGTTACGCCGATCACTGCTGCGGATCGCGATGTTTTCCAATCAGCTCGAGCACGGCAAGCGTCATTGGAGAAACCGATCGTCCTCAAGGGGGGACTTCATCGAAGCGAAGCTGATGTTGGCGGAGGTGTTTTACCGGTACGCGAGTGGCGGAGAAAGTACAGGAACAATTGACAAGAAAATGACGAATCCTTGAAGATCCCATGACAATCGTGTTTGCGACACTTCATAGACTTCCTCGCAAGGCTCGGTGGTGGAGCGAATGCACTACAGACGCTAGCTAAGGCCTTGCTAACGGCTATCCACCAAATCCTGTTCTGAGGCACCGGAGAAGAAGTCGATGACTTCAACTCAGATTCCGCGTTTCCAAATTCCGTTTGAGCGCAAACAAAGAGCAGAATGATCGTCTTTCAAACAGGAGGAAGTATGAAGAAATCCCCATGTTTTCCGGACAGCGGTCTCCGCAGTCGCTCTCCTATAGGTTGGAGATGCATCACGTCCATGGTGTTAGCGGGACTAAGTCTTCTTGCGCTTGGGGTTTCCGCGGTTGCCCAAGACGAAGCGGCGACCACAATCAAAACCATCTTGACCTTCGGTACCATGATCGGTGATCCGGGAAACGGTACTCCTGCCGCCAAGGCGAAAAATGTGATCCGCGGGTATCTTGGACCGGATTCACCGTGGCTGATCAGTTCTGTTCAGGGCTCACTGAAAAGCAATGGCGCACTGACAGTCACTGTCAGGGGGCTGGTGCTTCCCGACGGGACCAATCCGGTCCCATTCTTCCGTGCCGCGCTCAGTTGCCAGGATCCCGCCGACTCGACGAAGGGAAAACTCTTCTTTACCAAGACATTTCCTGCCGATGCTAAAGGCAATTCGAACATCGCGGGCACAGTCAGCCTCCCGGGCCACTGTATTGCCCCGATCATTCTGGTTACTTCGCCGGCGGTGCCCGGCAACTCTGCAGGATTCTGGTTTGCGGTCACGGGCCGGTAATCCTCGACAATCAAAAGCAGCAAAGGGCACGCTGACACCTTCTATATTCACGTGCCAATCCGCAACGGATTTTAGGGCTGCTTCGTCGAACCGGGCGATGTGGCTTCGAATTACTCGCGGTCGAAATTGACAGCCGGACTGCACTTGAAAGTATGAAACTGCTGCAGCTTTCGCAAATAGGAGACCGTAGTGGACAGGCAAAGCGGGCTGCGCGATTACTTTGCCCTTTCGAGCCAGCCTCATCTGCTAAATAACTTTGAGACTACGCAGGTGCCCCGGGTCCCGCGTAGCCGGCGCGTCGCCTTGTCGGCCACTCCCCACAACTGGTGCTGTACCACGTACTTGTTCCGCATCCTAGCGGTTGGGCTTCTATTTGGAGTTCCTTGCCCGCTTGAGAGCAGCAATAAAGACAAACTGCAATACGGCACCGGTCTGATCGCTAGCCTCGATATGCCCGAAAGTGAAGTTGCTTCCATTGTCGAACAGATCGCGCAGAATGGCATCATCCGAGGCACGAAAGAGTACAACAAGGATCAGTACATCAGTGGTGCAACCGCCGAAACCACTACGCACGCTTTTCCCGCCTGGACCGGTAGCGGTAGGGTCTTTTATAAGGTGCGGAAGCAAGCGATTGTCCCACGAAACTTCAAGGACAGTAGCGATGTCGGGACGCTCGCCGTCCGCTATCTGATTCAGCCCACCGGCGACAAGACCACGGTCCTGCGAATCGACGCACTCTTCGTCGAAGATTACCGCCACACAGTTCATCCATCAAATGGATCTGTGGAAGACAGCGAGTACCAGGACATCATGGAACACCTCGAAGGTCCGCAATTGATGAAGAAGGAGACAACCGCCGCCGAGAAGCGGCAGGCAGACCAAGTGGCGGGTAGCAGGCCCGCCGCCAGTGTCAGCATCGACGCCCCGCCTGAGGTCACCGCGTCTACCGTAGGGTTCATCAAACCCCATAGCCATCCCTCTTCTCCGGCTGTGCCCGAGCGGTCCCCGTCCCAGACTCTCGAGGAGTACGTTCAGGATCTCCGACGGCAGGCTGAACGGTTGGTGAAGTCGCCGGGGGCTCCCCTCAAATCGGCGCCATTCCACATGGCAAGCACTCTGCGGTCTTTGCCAGCTGGTACCGAAGTACTCATTGTGATTTCCAGTTCCTATTGGTACGGAGTCGAAACTCACGACGGGCAGCACGGATGGATGTCCCGCGATCAGCTGGAGTCAATGCCGTGACGCGCTCGGATCTGCGGTTCTATCGAGCTTTCTTACGGGTGTCTTTGTCGTGCGTGGTCGTGCTTGTATGCACACAACGGGGCGCTGCAAAGGCCGACCGCCATCAGCGCAGGTTTCCTCAGTCCAAGGCCGTAGTACAAGAAACACTGAAAGAAATGCAGGCTTCCCTCTCTGGTCGTCTCCCGGTTCTCGATGGTTTCGCAACTTCTGTCCACGAGGCGCTGGACCACTACCAGCGTGGGTATTTCCAAACAAAAGTAAACGTCAGTTCCGCGGGAACGGGCGAGACCTTGGTCGATGTCAGCACCACGGTCACTGCTTGGCACGCAAATTCGGTTCCATCGCGGGCCGGGTACCAGCTATTACTTTCGAATGGCCGCATTGAAGAAGACCTTCTGGATCAGCTCGCGGATCGGCTCACCAAGATCGCAATCACCGGAGCTTCAGATCTCCCTGCGACTGAGGATACGGCGCGCCCAAGAGAACCAAAAATAGCAAATCCCAAAATTGCAGCGCCGACCACGGACGCGGCAAAGCTCCGCTCAACCTTTTCGTCATCTTTGAGCCTAGGTTTATCCGCCGAGGAACGTGCTAATTTGCAACCTGCGGAACAGAAACCCGTAGAAGGAGACCCTGGCGGGCTGCAAGCGGAAGTGGAGGCCCTTTCGGAGATTCTGAGGAACCAAGCACATCCGCGGAATCTAGTGGCAATAAGGAAATCTGGCACACCAGTCGTCGCGACTCCGGACCTGAATGCCAAACCCTTGTTCGTCGCCAGTCTCCACGACGAGTTCGAGATGTTGGACTTCACTGAAGACTGGGTCCATGTGCGGATCTCCGGCTTATCCCGCGGTTGGATCTGGCGAAATGATCTTGAGATGCCTGACGAGATCCCGAACAATCCACAGCCCGGGATAGCAATCTCCCCCTGGGCTGGCCAGTCATTCCGCGTGACTCGGGAAGAAACAGCGCCATTTCCCGGCGACTGGGAGCCGCTTCGCGACAAGAGGGTGGCGATCCTGTCCGTGCAAAAAACCGATGAGGCTGCGCAGAACGGTGGATCCGCTGCGAAGCTGGAATTCGCGAAATTCCTGTTGGACAAAAACTACTCCGATATTGCAAAACGCTCACCGAGCCTTGCAGGGGTGGTGCTCATCTTCGATTCCGCAGATGGAGGCATGATCGCCTCCACCCTGTCCACGCTCCAGAAATGGAAGGCCGGTGCCCTGTCCGACGCCGCACTGTGGCACGAGTGCTTCTTTGATCCGCCGGAGACGTTTGATTTCTCTCGTTCCACGGGAACTCGATAGCCAAACTGATTCTTTCGCGTACGAAGCCAAGCAGCACCCCGGCCGTTCGACGCCTCGCAAAGCAGACGACTGGAACATCAGTGTTCGAGGATTGGATAATTTCTGCCTGCCGCTCCAACCACCCACACCTCTTTATCTGGCCTGTCTGCTACCCGCTTGAGGTCGGCGCGACTCGCGACATCATTTTGAAGAGCTGTCATCGTCATCCACACTTCCTGCAGATCGCTAGAAACAGAGTAGTAGAGGACTCCCGGACGCTGTGACAACTTTTTCACCCGAGGGCCATTCGCGTTCGTGGTAATTACAATTTCGTAGGGCAATCGCATTCCTCGCTGAGAATAGGGACTTCCTGACGAAGGCCATTCAACGCCAAAATGCTTCGCTGCTGGCACGTTCGCCATCGCCTCCCTAAGTTCATTGTCGTTTTCGGGGAACTTGATTCGCTTCGTACCAAACTCGACAAAATGATTCCACGTTCTCCAGGTAGTAAATATCGGCGATCATGCTACTTGCGACATGTGGTTTCGCGTCCGGAATCGCTATCATGGAGGCGTACCGAATAGCAGTGGAAAGCAAAACAAAAGTCCATAAGAGCTGCCACGCCACGCTCCGTACATTGTCGAAAAAGCGCACAAGGCCCCGACGCTGATCCAGACAAGTGCAGCGAGCGCATAGGGGTAGTCGACGTAGTACACGTTTGCGAAGTGGATCCGGAACTAGCAGGCGAGTAAATATAGTCCGAAGATGAGCGAAACCAAAGAAAATAGTCCTAGGATTACAGTCAGAATCGCTCGGACGCCATTTCCGGCATAACGGCTCATTCCCATCGCCCTACTGCCCCAATTGAGAAATTCTTGCGTTGCCGAGGAGAGAGGCTACGGGAGTCGAACGCATCTCTAATGCCGATGTGTCCTAGATATTGAGGATCACGATTGGACCCGTCCCGTGAGGTCACCTGGATGTTCGACGAATTAAGCTCCGAATTCTTGCGACCAGTTCTACCGTATCGAAGGGCAGCTCTACATAATCACTGGCTCCGACGGCTAGCACATGAGCCTTCTCTCTTCCATCGATTTTGGGACCCACAACAATTAAGGGCAGATCCGGTTTAGACTGCGCGAATGCCAAACACATGTTTAGTACCGAAGGGTCGTAGATTCTAAAGTTCACAATAGCGACGCTTGGTGGGTCTTCCCGAATGGATTCCAACGCAGCCGACTGATTGGCTGCCGAATGAACCGTACACCCACTGGTCGTCAAGACGCCCGCAAGCTCCATAAACCCCCGGTCGGGAGCAACCAGAAGGACCGCATCAACAAGGACACCGGATGTGGGCTGCAAGTATGCCTCGATTCCGCAATTCGAAGAGGCAATTCAAGTTGCTTTGCTTCAGATCACCGTCATGTTGAGTTAACTATCCATGATTACTTAAGGCCGATTGTCACGCGGCAGTAATATTTTTGGTAATTGTGTTGCGAGGTCGTCACAATCGAGTCGGGCCATCTTGTTCTTATGCCTAGTTCACCGCACACGAGATTTCGATTTTTCTACACTAGAGACCAGCAATTTTCAGGGATTCCTGGCATGTCTTCCTCGACCTCACAAGGCGCATTTGCGAGTGGCCGCACCACAATCAAAAGACAAACATTTTACATCGGCTTGACAAAGTCGGTAGCTGCAACAGAGCATTCTGCCTTCTGCTGAGACCTGCGCAACTGGGCGGGGACAAATTCTCTGGTGATTCCAGTTCTGTGGGAGGGCATATATTCAGCCCTCATTTTCTTGATCCAGAATCGGTCAGTATTGAGATGAGCGCGGCAGACTTTCTGCACAAAGACGCCTCGACCCAGCTGTCTGAGCTCTACGTGGCGGCTGGCGCCGTTTTTCGGTTTTCGACGAATTGTGAAGAACTCCTCAAAGCGGCGCGTGGTAGCTTTCTGCCCGTCAATTCGCCCGTCGCTTCCATCGACTTCTCCCTGCGGTTTTGGGTCAATCTTTCTGACCAGTCGCAGGGCCCTTGGCCGAAGCCCTATGTACGAGGACTCGACCACTTGGTCTTTGCTGGATTTGATGCGGGAAGCTCAATGCTTGCCGATCTTCGAACGCTCCGTGTGATTGGGCGGTTCTCGGCAGGCATGGCCGCCGATACCACGTATTGGAGAACAGTGATCTTTCCAATGCTGTTGTCTATCCTTGCCGGCTCGGTGGGAGTCGTCGAGCTGCATGCTTCGTGTGTTGCCACCGGTCAGCAAGGACTGATTCTGCTGGGACCGTCGCACTGTGGCAAGTCAACCCTCGCCATGGCGTTAACCAAGGCTGGTTTCAAATTCCTTTCGGACGACCGAACGTTCTGTTCAGCGAAGCACAAGAAATTGGCCGCTTGGGGACTACCCAGGCCGCTGAAACTGCGCCGCGACAGTGGATCCTTTTTCGATGATTTTCGCGATCGAGAACCAAACGACGTTCAGAATGGCGAACGGGTCTTCCACTTTGACCCAGGTCCGCACTGCATAGCGCAATGCGAGCCGCGGTTGCTGGTTGTCTTGCAGAGAGAGTGCAGCGCTGGCTTTGCGATGACCCCCATGACCAACAGCGACGTCCGATCTTATATTGAACAGGACTTGCTAGCGGAATCCCCCGACGCGGTCCAACGGCAGGAGGAAACTCTGAACCATCTGCTTTCTGTGCCGTGTTTCATGCTTCGATACGGAGGCAAACCGCAACAAATCGCTGAACAGCTTGCCGCGTCATTCTTAAGCAACACCCAATGCCAATGGCCCGGAACAATGTAGAGAACGTGGTAAGAGACGAGGCAGAGTCTCGACTGCCAAGGGATTCGACTCAGGTCAGCGGCAACGGCCGTAAGGTGACCGAACGGCAGGACCTTTTGCGTCGTTTCGCTTCGACTCCCGATGTGGCCGAAATTCGGTTGATGGCGCGAACAGTTCGTCTGGAAGCCAGCAGCGAGGCAGTGTTGCATCTTGCGCGGAGTTTCTTTCGAAGTCATCAGGTTGGGAGTGGAGGAACACCGGAGTTTCTTTGGCGCATTGTTTGCGAATCAGGTCCGCGAGTCGAGTTAAGGGCCGCGCCTCTCACCGCATTTTCAGATCCGGGTCTTCAATACGTAAACATTGCGCAGAGGGGGTTCCTGGCGGTTGACCTAGCGAGTCGGGAAGCGACGGCTTTTTTGTCGGATCAATTTGTAGAAGGTGGGGCTAGGTTCAGGCATCGTCCACCGCTCGACATCTTGTTTTGCATGACGGCCCCAAGCCTCGGCCTGACCACACTTTCTGGTGGTTGCGTTGGCGTGGACGATCGCTGCGCTTTGATTTTCGGACCGCCCAACTCCGGCAAGACTACAGCCAGTTACCTAGCCGCAAAAGATGGGATGGAGTTTCACGCCGATCAAGTCGTATTTCTCGACATGAAAGATAACTCTCTTCGCGTGTGGGGGGATCCCTTTCCGGCTGTTTTCCGGCCACAAACCAGAGACCTCCTGCCGGAATTGCAACAAACGGCGCTCTACTCGACCTATGAAGACCTTGAGTTTTATTACTTCGACA
>Ga0210406_10005190_pt1 | contig 13712 bp, 12 predicted proteins | sample IncBWC30MmetaG_FD_155454 | JGI IMG/M metagenome (GOLD analysis project Ga0210406, IMG submission 155454) | Forest soil microbial communities from Barre Woods Harvard Forest LTER site, Petersham, Massachusetts, United States - Inc-BW-C-30-M | ecosystem: Environmental > Terrestrial > Soil >... | reverse complement strand
CCCGGAACATCGGGTTCATCGACCGGGCGTCGGCGACCTTCTGCTTGGCCTGCTTCACCGCCTCGTCAGACGCGTGCATGTCCGGCGGATTGGCGTCGGCGGCATCCAGCTTGGCTTGAGCCTGGCCGCGTTTGGGTCTTTAAGGATCAACATCAGGCCGAGGGCGCGCTGGTTTCGTCCTCGAAGTGGTCGGCGTAGGTCCGGGTCGTTTCCCAATCCTTGCCGTTGTAGTGCTCGCGCCAGAAGGCTCCCCAACCTCGCGAACGCCCTTCTCTGCCTGCGCGGAGCGCCTGAATTGAGCGGTTGCTTCGGCTTCAACGAGATGAAGGGGGAAGTCGAGTTGATCGAGGAATTGCCAGCAGTCACCGGCGCAAGCGGGGCCAGCGCCGGGAAATTGCCACGGCCGGTCATCGACGCTGACGTCACCCAGGTCGCCGAGTGGATGCAACGGAAATGCCTTCTGAAAAGGATTGGGCTCGACCTAGTGCATCAAGCTATCGACCGACGAGGGAGGGAGTACCGGTTTCATCCGCTTCGCGACTGGCTCGACGGCTTGGTATGGGATCGTCAGCCCCGCGTCAGCCAACTGTTTCCGAATTACTTCGGAGCGGAGAATAATGGCTATACGAAAAAGATAGGCCGGATGTTCCTCGTCAGCATGGTAGCCCGCGTGTTTAGGCCCGGGTGCCAGGCTGATCATGCCCCCATCCTGGTAGGTCCGCAGGGAGAATTGAAATCGTCAGCGTGCCTCGTTCTCGCGGGCGAAGAACATTTCGGCGACCACATGCCCGATATCCACAGCAAGGACGCGTCGCAATACTTGCGCGGCAAATGGCTAATCGAGCTCCCCGAACTCGCCGCGCTCAACAAGGGCGACATCGAATCGTGGAAGGCCTTCGTCACCCGCCGGGAGGAAAAGTACCGCCCTCCCTATGCGCGCAGAGACGTCGTCGAGCCGCGGCAATGCGTGTTTGCTGGGACGACCAACCAGCAAGAGTTTCTGCGCGACGCGACCGGCAACCGCCGGTTCTGGCCCATCCAGACGGGCAGGATCGACATCAAGGCGCTGGAGAGCGACCGCGACATGATCCTGGCGGAGGCGGTCAGCCTGTTCAAGAACGACGAACAGTGGTGGCCCGACAAAGATTTCGAGCGGAACCATATCGTCCCCGAGCAGGAGGCGCGGGTCGCGGTGGACCTGTGGCTAGAGCCTATCGCGGACTGGCTCGAGCTTCGGGGAGAGCCAAAACCAACCTCCTTCGAAATAGCGAGGGACGCCCTCCACCTGCTCACCTCACAGATCAACTCCGGCCATTACCAGCGCATCGCGCCAATCATGCGCAGCCTGGGGTGGATACAGGATAGGACTGACAAGACGGACAAGAGGCGCCGTTGGAAGAAGGTCTAAGAACTCTTAATGTATATTAAATTGGCCACGAGAAGTTTGCAGAAACATCTGGTTCGGTCTGGCGTCTGGAAAGATATGTTATTTAGAAAAGCCGAAAAACCCAGACTTGTCTGGTTGGTGAAAAAAGTCTGGTGAATTTAAGCCTCTGATTCGCAAGAGAAATATCCAGAGAACCAGACGAACCAGATACTCATATAGAAGACCAATGCAGATGGAAAAAAGAGGTCTATAGGAAACCAGTGGTTTGTCAGGTTGTCTGGTTACAAGCCTTTTCGGCTCCTGGCGGCAAAGGGTCGGCAAGCGTTCTGCACAGTTTGTTCGGTGCAGCTGTCCGCACCATCTGACGCGACCCCGCCTCACGTCGCCACCGCCGCTCGTATCGGAACCACCTTGCCGGTCTGCTCAACCTCCTCGCCGGTCACCACCTGAGCCCACGCCTCGAGCGCGCGCGCCCGTTCTGCCATTCGGGACGACCGCTGGTAAACGCCGAGCACGCTCTTCCTCGAATGCCCCAGGCATTGATCGAGCAAATCGACGTCGAAACCGCGCTCGGCCAGGTGCGAGACGAACCCTCGCCGGATGTCATGCAGGACGAAATGCTCGGCCTTTTCGGTCTTGCTGTCGCCGATCCGCGTGCGTATCCGTTTGAGAAGGGCGCTGAATCCGTCGAAGGGCTTGTCTTTGCTCGATGGAAAAACCAGCTGGCCAGGCGTGATCGGCTTGCGCGCCTCGAGGAGCTCGAGCGCCGCCGTGGACAACGGCAGTTCGTGGGTCTCGCGCGTTTTCGCCCGGTTTGGCGGGATGCGGATGCGCCGCAGCTGCAAATCGACTTCCGACCACGGCAGGCCGGCGGCTTCGTCGCGTCTCAGCGGAATGAGCAGGAGGAGCCTCACCAGATCGCGTTGCGGCTCGTCTTCGATGGCGTCCCACACCGCGCGCAGCTGGCCGAGCGAAGGGACGTGATCGCGCGATTGCGCGTTTCTCGGCCGCTCGTCGCGGTCGAGCTCGTCGCAAATGTTGCGTTCGACCAGACCTTGCTTGCGGCACCAGGCGAGGAAGTAGCGGAGTCCGCGGAAAACAAGACGGCGCTCGGATTCGGAGCCGGCCATTGTTTCGAGCATGACGCGCGCCATTGCCGGTTCGAGCGCGGCGAGGGAGAGCGTTTCGGCCTGCATGAGACGGATCGCCTTGCGGGCGTAGTGGATTGATTTCCGTCGCGTTTGTTCGGATGGCTGGCGTCGGGCCATGAAAGCGGCGGCATAGGCCTCGAGGGCTTCGGCGACGATAGACGGCAGGACTGACCGCAGAGCCACAGCGGAGGCCGTGCATGCCATCCTTTCGTGATGAGGGCTCCGACCAGCCCTCACGACGGCTTTAGCCGCCAGCGCGGCTGTACGGGCTTCTGCGACGGTTGTGAGCATGGCGTCTCCGAGTTCATGGCGGACGCCCCCGCCCCAGCGCTTGCCGGTGGCAGGATTTACGCCTTTCGGCTGATAGCTCAGCGCCCAGAAACTGCGTTTGCGGGTCACGTGCAGCGCGAATCCCGGAATTTCGCTGTCTTTGGTGACGGAGGGCTTGAGCGGCCGGCGCAGGAGCGCGGTTCGCACGGTTTCGGTGATTTTGGTCGGCATTGTTCCCCAGTTTGGCAATGTGTGGTTCTGTATGTGCGGCATATGTGCATATTATGCGCACTGTCAAGCAGCTTTGAATAGCTTTGAGCATGCACCGTTATCGCTGACGCCTGGTTTTGCTCGGATTTTATGGGTGCAAGGCGAGCCAGGTCAAAGGCGACGCTCAAGGCTACCATTCACCTATATGGCGAAGCGCAAGTCGAGACCCACATCCTACTGGAGCTTGCCGACAGCTGCGCATGAAGACGACGACGAGCTGCGCCGCTGGGCCAGTTGGGACTGGGACGCGGCGCGGCGCGCGGCTACCGCTAAGGCGCAACCGAAGGGTAAGCGCCTGAAGAGTCGAGCGGAGGCCAAATAACCTTCTGTAGACGCGGTCGCTGACCGCGTCCGCCGCGCTCGAAAGGGCGTCCGCAAGGACGCCCGTCTGTCGACGGGCTATCGAGCGCGGCTACAATCCGCGCCGACCTAAGCGCAATCTCCTCCAGATTCCCGCTTGCGTGGGAATGACAAGACCAAGTTCGATTCCGTCTGGAAGGACGTGGCTCACTCTCGACGCAGAGACGAAATTGTCTTGTCGATAAGGGCGCCGGCGCTGTAGCTGACAGCAGCATAGACCGCGAGGATGAAAGCGCTTGCCGCCATGAAGGCGACATTTCCCATAAGTCCGTTCGCAACCCAAGGATATTCGGCTTTCAGCGCCCCGTAGCCAAGACCGAGGACGAAGGCCAAAGCGAGGAGAGGCGCGAATCCGATCAAGCGGCCAAATTTGAAAACGAAAAACGGCGCGACAATCCCAAACACGACGATGATCAGAGCCGGATAGAGACCGATTCTGGCCATCTGGGTTTCCCCGTATCGATTCGCCCCTTTAAGGCGAAGCCGCGGTCCGTTACTCTTTCGCTTCGACTGGCTCGGGCGTCGCCCGGGGCCGCGCCTTCACCGGGCGCAGGAGGAAATCGGGCACATGATCGCCAAGCCCGACGACCGGCGCGTCGTCGTCCCGGCCCGGCTGCGCCGCGTCGCGGAGCGGGCGCTCCCCGCGTGGCGCCCGGTCGACGGAATTCGAGGCGCGAGGAGCCTCGCCATTGGCCGGACCGGCGGCCGTGCGCTCCCGCAGCGGGCGGTCACGGCGCGGGGCGCGGTCGGCGGATCTCGCGGGTGTGGGGCTTGAAGCTTCTTCCTGATCCGCGGGGACCCGTTCTTGCGAAGGGCGCGCGGCGTGGTGGCGGCGCGAATCAGCCCGGTGCTCTGCGTGCCGAGCAGGACGTCCACCGGCTTCAACGGGTTCCGCTCGCTGCTCGGGCCGCCTATGGGCGCCGCCGCCACGGCCGCGGCCCCGCCCGTGAGCCGGCGCCTCGGCTTCCGCTTCAGGGGGCAATTGAGCGCCCTCTTGCCAGTCGATCTTGCGCGCAATGAGCGTCTCGATCTCGGCCACCGCCTTCTGATCGATGCGCGAGACGATGGTCAGCGCTTGGCCGGACTTGCCGGCGCGGCCGGTGCGCCCGATGCGATGGACGTAATCCTCGGAATGATGGGGCGCATCGTAGTTGATCACGTGACTGACGTCGGGAATGTCGAGGCCACGGGCGGCGACATCGGAGCAGACCAGGAGCTGGACTTCGCCAGCGCGAAAGGCGTCGAGCGCCGCCATGCGCATGCGCTGATCGAGATCGCCGTGCAGCGCCAGCACCGAGAAGCCGTGCTTCTGCAGCGAACGGTAGACCACCTGCACGTCGCGTTTGCGATTGCAGAAGATGAGCGCGTTCTTGAAATTGTCGGCGCCGCGGATGATGCGGCGCAAGGTCGAGCGCTTCTCTTCCGGCGTTCCGCCCGACGGCACAAGCGTCTGGGTGATGTTCTCGGCGGTCGTGGCGGCGCGGGAGACCTCGACGCGCACCGGGTTGTGGAGGAACGCATCGGCGAGGCGGGTGATTTCCGGCGGCATCGTCGCCGAGAAGAACAAAGTCTGGCGCGTGAACGGCACCAGCTTGCAGATCCGCTCGATGTCCGGGATGAAGCCCATGTCGAGCATGCGATCGGCTTCGTCGATGACCAGAATCTCGATCGCGTTCAGGAGCAGGCCGCCGCGCTCGGTGAAATCGAGCAGGCGGCCGGGGGTGGCGATGACCACGTCGGCGCCGCGCGCGATCTTGGTTTCCTGATCGCCGAACGAGACGCCGCCAATCAGAAGCGCAAGGTTCAGCTTGTGGTTGACGCCGTATTTGGCGAAGGCCTCTTCGACCTGCGCGGCGAGCTCGCGCGTCGGCTCAAGAATGAGGGTGCGCGGCATCCGGGCGCGGGCGCGGCCGCGTTCCAGCATCGACAACATCGGCAATGTGAAGGCCGCAGTCTTACCCGTGCCGGTTTGGGCGATGCCCAGAACGTCCCGGCCTTGAAGGGCGTGGGGAATCGCTTGTTCTTGAATCGGCGTCGGCGTGTCGTAGCCCGACGCTTCGACGGCTTTGAGCACTTTCTCGCTCAGGCCGAGTTCGTTAAATTTCATCTGTTCTCGCTGGCGCGAATGCCTCGCATTCGCTGGTTCGTGATATGGGGGCCTCGGTGGACCGCGTCAATGAGTTTGCGGATCCTGGCGCGCAAACTTCGCGCGGCGCTGGAGCCTTTATTCGCTCTCGGCAAGTCTCCGCATAGATCAAATCGCCAAAAAGTCAAATCAACTCGGGCGTTCGTTGGCGAAACCGCTGGTGCGCGGCGGGATGTTCCTGCTCGCAACACGCTGGCGCGGAGGCTCGTTCCGCCGGGATGAGGCCGAACCGCGGCGCCTGCGAATCGCGCCAGCGTCTCAACGCGCCGCTTGCGGCTCGGGAAAAGTCCATGCGCCGTTCAGGATCTCAGGCTTCGGGCGATAAAGGCGCACCAGATAGTTCCATCCGGGCGGAGTCGGCAGGCAATTGACGATCGCGCCCTCGCAGCCGCCGAACTGGATGGGGAACGATCCGTCGTCGGCCGGCTTTGCAATACGGTTGTTGAGCGAATAGGCGTTCTGCGGATTGGCGACGAAATGGCCCTTGTCGTTGTAGACGCTGATCGACCAGAAGCCGTCAACCGGCACGTCCTTGACGCTGAGCCTGTAGATCGTCTTGCCGTCGTTATGGGCGGGCGTGACGTTGAGATAAAGGGCGTCTTCTTCGGGATTGCCGCCCCAAGCGACCGCGGATCCGATCAGGTGACGCACAGGGTCGACGTTCCCTTTCGGACCAAACATGCCTTTGGTGTCAGGGACGGTCGAGCCGAGGCTGAGTAGAGCGTCCCGCACTTTAACCTGGCTCGATGCATCCCAATTGGGCATCGTGAAGGTCCCGGGCCCGCCGGGCTGGCTGACCGTGATCGCATCCTGCAGCGCGTGGACCGTCTCGACGTCCTTGGGATCGTCCGGATCGACCAATATGCGGATGGCGACAATGGCGTAGCGCGTGCCGATTTGCTCCTTGGTGAGGGTACGGACGGCGGCGCCATAATGGACCTCGGGGGTGTACTCGTCTTCATCGATCACTTGCATCGACAGGAAGCGCTTGCCGGGGTCAGGCAGGGTGATGGTCACCGGACCCGCGTCGAGATCGAACACCGCCGCCGAGTAGAGCGTGTCGCGGTTCATCCGGATGACGGTCTGCTTGGCGATCGGCGTCGGTTCGCGCCGATGCATGAATTTCCCAAAGCCCCCGTCCTTGACCACGCCGCTGAAATAAAGATCCGACTCGGCGCGGACGAAATTGTCAGGCGTGACGAGGATCGGGTGGTCGTCAGGCGCCGCGTGCGCGCCGTCGAGCGCGCACAGCGCCAGCGTGGCGAACACGGCCTTCGCCACAGCGCGAGTCATTGATTTCGTAATTGGCGTTCTCAGGTCAGTACTTGCTCATTGAAGTTGGCGCGCCGCATTCTAGCGCAGTGACGCAGGAGGCGCATAGCGTTTTAGACGGCATGAGCCGCGCGGGGCGCTCGCAGCGATCGCAAGTTTTCTTGACGCTCTGGCGCTGAACGTACTCGAAGAATGCTTGCTCTTCTTGTCCGTCGATATCCCAAAAGCCGAAATTGTCCTCATAGACGGCGGGGGCGGCCATTTTGAGCGTTTCCTTCTACTGCGGGCGGGGGAAGCCGCCTTCTTGACCGAGGGGACGTCCCCACGATCGAGCCGCGATAGATACAGTTTCCAGAAACCGCTTAAATGATTACCAGGGCCAATCTTCTGTTTCTTTGTGCCATTCTTAGGGCCTAACGCCATGCGTTTTGACTTGCGCAATGGACCACCCACGCAGGCGCTGGAAGCAGCCTCTCGACGCGCGCCGCCGAGGGCGGACCGCCGGTCCAACGCCTGAAGGCATGATTGAAAGAGGTGCTTCCCTCGTAGCCTAGCAACCACGCCATCTGAGAAAGCGAGATGCTCGGAGTCTTGATGTATTGCAGGGCGAGGCTCTGCCGCAACTCGTCAACAACTTCCTCGAAGGTTGTGCCCTCGCTAGCCAATCGCCGCGCCAGCGTTCGCGTGCTCATGGCCAGTTTCTTCGCAACATTGTGCCTTCGCGCTTTGCCGTGCGGCAGCAACTTTTGGGCCTCGTTTTCAACCAAAGCGCGTAGGGTCCCCGGCGCCGTTTCGCGCTGCTTGGCCGCCTCATCGCAAATCGGTCGAAGGGTGTCCAGCAAGTGGATGTCTTCGGTAATGAGAGGCAGGGCGAGACTTCGATTGGAGAAAACGAGTCGATCGGAAGATCCGCCAAATTCGACCGGACAGCCGCAGAACCGCTCAAACTCCGGGAAGCCCGAGCTGCGCATGTGGACAAAGGTTATTTTTGTTGGGTGAACATTCCGGCCTGTGATCTCTCGCAGACTCTTCACGATAACCGCGATTCCAAACTCAGCGTTCTGCCCCGCGCGAAACCTCGGAACGCCGACGAGGTGAAGCTCGACGGCGAGGTCACTGTTCCGTCGCGTCAGTTTTACGCGAACGGCCTCGTTTACGATCCGGAGATAACGCGCAAAGAGCTCTATCGCGTCGCCAAGATCCTTCGCTGCAGACGCGACATAGAACAGCAACCCCACCTCTCGGGGATTTACCTCTATGGCAAGGTGGAAGCCGAGCGCCGGGTCGTGCAGCGCCTCGGCAGCGAATTCAAGGAGCCTAGCCTGCGCAGCGGCGGAGATGCGAATTTGGTCTTCTTTCAAACCCTGTTCGGACAGGCCGAGGCGCTCCAGCAAGGGAGCCGGGTCAATATCGTGATTCCGAAGCGCGGCAAGCGCCTGTCTCCCGGCGAATCCGGTGGCCGTCGGCAGGCGGGGGTCTCCGGGGGTCACCTCCATGCTCCTTTGCAGAATGCGACCTAGTTTAACTCCCGATCAGGTTCGAAAACAGACGTCAGCACTGCTGCTTTCCTCCACATAATTGGCGTGCGCCGAATTTCTTCCTGGTTCTCATCGAGTCATGCTTGGTTCTGAGAATTGGCTGACCAAAGCCGCCAAGGCCCGCCAGCCGCCTCAATAGTGGTCCGTCGACTTCACGAAGGCGTGGATCTGCCAGACTTCGTCCAGCGACAAGCGCAGCCCAAAGGCTGGCATTTGCGTTCCCTTGCGGCCCTGGATCACCGTCTCCAGAAACCGCTGGTCGCTGAGCTTCGTCGCGAAGAGATTCGGCCCCCGCGCGCCGGATCTGTGGTGGCACACGTAGCATTTGCCGGCGTAGGTGACCCGACCGGCGGCGATGGCGTCCGGCTGGCCAAGGAACGGATCGGTCAGTTCGTCATCCGCGAGGCCGCGGCTCATCCTCAGCAGCACCATCGCCGCCGCCAACGATAGGAAAAGAGCAGAGCCGCGGACCGCAGAAACGCGCATGCAAGTGTTAGGGCTTGCTGGCGGGCAGCATCTTGTCGATCACCTGCGCGTTGTAACATGCCGCCCTCATCAACCTTGCCGTCGATCGCGAACACCCAGAGCATCCCGCCCTTTGGCGCCGAATAGTAGAAGCTCGGGTCGCCGCCTAGTCCGGACAGAACCGCGACATATTGCTTTCCGTCAAGCTCGTTAGGTGATCGGCGAAGCGTTGATCGCCGATCCGGTCTGGAACTTCCAAAGCTCCTTGCCGGTCTTCGAATCGTAGGCCAAGAGACGGCCGCGCTGGTCGCCGGTGAAGACCACGCCGCCTTTGGTGGCGAGCATTCCAGAGAAGAACGGCAACGGGCTCGCCACGTCCCAGAGGACCTTGTGGTTCGCGACGTCGATCGCTTTCAGGTGCCCGATCGTGTCGCCCATCCGGTACATCTGGTAGTCGACGCCCTGGTACACGTCGCCTGGCTTATATTGCAGCTTGCCCTTCTCCCATGAGGTGAGCCCCATCCCCCACTGATTGACGGCGACGAAGAGAACTCCGGATGACGGATCGTAAGCCGGCGGGAACCAGTTGGTGCCGCCCTCGAGACCCGGAATGATCTTTTCCACCGTCTTGCCGTTGGCGAGCGGTTTCATGGCCTCGTTGATCGCCGGCTTGCCGGTTTTCGGATCGAGCCCAGTCGTCCAGTTGATGTTCTCGACAAGCGGGATCGCATAGAGGAAGTGGCCGTCGCTGCGGTCGATGGCGTAGAAATATCCGTTTCGGTTGGAGACGACCGCCGCCTTCGTCGGCTTCCCGTCGATCGTCGTATCGACAAGGATCGGGGTCGCCATGCCGTCATAATCCCAGTCGTCATTCGGCGTGTACTGGTACCCCCACTTGATTTTGCCGGTGTTCGGGTCGAGCGCCAGCATAGAGTCCGTCCAGAGGTTGTCGCCCGGATGCTGGTCCGACTGCCATGAACCGGGATTGCCGACGCCCCAATAAAGCGTGTCGGTGTCGGCGTCGTAGCTTCCCGTCAGCCATGTCGGGCCCCCGCCCGTCTTCCAGCTATCGTCCTTGGGCCAGGTCTCGCTGCCGGGGTCGCCAGGCGCCGGAACGGTGTAGGTTTGCCAATCCAGTTGGCCGGTCTTGGCGTTGTATGATTTCAGGTAACCGCGAACGCCATATTCGCCGCCCGAGACGCCGATGATGACGTGATCCTTCACGACGAGCGGCGCCGAATTCGTTGTCACACCGTGTTTCCAGTCGTCGATCGGAACGTCCCAGACGATCTTTCCGTCGGCGCGATTGAGCGCGACCAGCCGCGCGTCGAGGCGGGCGACGATGACGAGATCGCCCGCGAGCGCAACTCCGCGATGAATAGGGCCGCAGCACAGCATGGCGTTGAAGCCATCGCCATATTCCGGGTCGTAATGCCACAGAATGTTGCCGGACTTCGCGTCGACAGCGAAGGTGCGGGCATAGTCGGCGGTGAAATAGAGGACGCCGTCGCGAAAGAGAGGCGTTGCTTCCAGGCCGCCAAGCTGCCCGCCGGTGGACATCGCCCACACCGGCGTGAGCTTCGAAGCGGTCTCCGGTGTGATCTCCGTCAGAGGGCTATAGCGCCAGTTGCGGTAATCGCGCCCGTAAGTCAGCCATTCCTTGCCGTTGTCCTGCGCCTTGAGGAGATCGTCGGAAGTCACCGGGTCGGCGCTTGCGGCCCCGGCTGCCGCCACCATCGCGCAGACGGACATCATCAGCATGCGTTTCATGGCTTCTCTCCCAAGTATTTGGTGAAATTGTCCCCGCAGAGTGCCTGCGATCGTCACCTTACACTTGGGACCAGTTCCTAGGTAGCTTTACCTATGTCCCCGCTCGCGCCTGCAGATTGCGCCTTACGTCCATAGTAATTGACTGTTTTTGTTCATCCGAGCGCATCCGCCGCATTGTGAAAATGCCCCACGAGTTCAGGAGATATTCCCAATTATCCAATGATAATCGTCTCGGCTGCTGAGCGAATTCGCCCGCCGCAAAATTTTTTGAAAAAAAATTGCTTTGGAGCGGAACAAGGTCTGGGCAGCCGTGTTTCAACTGTTCGGCGCGCTTAATTTGCCCCCCAGCCCAAGCGCGCTGTTCTGCCCCGCGTCGGCCCTCCCTGCGCGGGGCTTTTTTTGCGCCCGCATTTTCGCTATTTGTTTCTACCCAAGGCTGGCCGGCGCCGGCCGCCGCCGACGTCTGGACAGCCCCGACGCGGCCCCGCGAAGGTCAACCGCGCCGGCCGCCTCTCGAATAACGGGCGGCTTCAGCCACTGGCCTCTTACGCGGCGCGCGGCTCTCTAGTTTTGCGATAGCCCGCATAGCCCAGGCCCGCAAAGCCGAGCAACATCATCGCCCAGGTCGAAGGCTCGGGGACATTTGCGATTTGTGACAGCGGCGATTCGAACCGGAAGAAGAAAGTGGGATCCACCGCAGGGGCTAGCTCGATGATCCCGACCGTGTAGTAGCCCGCGGTCAGATCGCGGCTCAGCTCGCTCGACCAGTCATTGCCCGCGTCGGCGACGGTCTGCTGGAGGATGATGTCGTTGCAGTTCGTCCCATTGCAGAGCTGGAAGAGATAGGACGGCGGCGACGCCAGGATCGGGGCGTCAGGAACCCCGACGGAGACGGCGAAGTCGCCCCCGTTCCAGTAGAAGGAATAGAAGTCGCTGTTTGGAAAGCCCTCGCCGATGTTCCCGGAAATCATGCTGATGGGGATGGCGGGGAGGGGGATTGGATTGTCGACCGTTCCACCTGTCAGTCCCACAACGTCGGGGCTGACGGAATTGAGGACAACGAGGTTGTGGAAAGTGGTGGTTTCCGAGACGGCGAGACCAGGCTCTCCGAACGCGCCGATGTCGATCAGTACAGGTCCCGAAATCGGGGGTCCGGTCAGCGTGTAGACATTCACATAAGCGCCGCCGAAGGAAACATAGGCAGTGAAGTTGTCTCCCGACCTGGCCAGCGTAAAATCCATGCTCGGCGACAAGGACGGAATCGTGGGCGTGTTAACGTTGGCCAATCCCATCCCGTAATTTCCGTTTGTCCCCACACCATAAGAGAACCCAACCCCGAAATAGCTGGTTGGCGTCGAGGGGTTGAAGAATCCGCCGGCGCCGGGTGTCATGTCGACGGAGACAGACGCCGTGAAATCGCCGGTCAGTGGCGGGAAGACCGTGTTGTTGTGAGTGCCGACGGAGTTCGGCTGGTTGGGCTCGCCAACAATGGTGAGGCTCGTGGCTGTTGCGCTCTGCGAATACGTCGGCGCGACGCCCGGTTGAAAGGTCCCGTCCTCGGTCAGGTGAAGCGGGGTGAGCGTCGTCATATCAATTGGCCCCGCCGCAGCGCCGGAGCTCAACCCTGCTAAAGGCGCTGCTAAGGCCCAAGAAAACGCGGCGGCCGATAGAATTATTCTCATTTGGAGCCCCCTTGCCCTCGCTCGCATCCCCGGGGAGGCGAGCCTGTGTTAACGGGTTCCGCCTTTTTACGCGGCGCACGACGTCTTAGCTTTGCGATAGCCCGCATAGCCGAGGCCCGCGAAGCCCAGCAACATCATCGCCCACGTCGACGGCTCGGGCGCCGCCCCGTCAGGCGAGGGGTATTGGTAGATAAGTTGGGTAGGGCTGAGGGAAAGCGCCGTGGTGATCCCCGACGAACTAAAGTTCGCCTGACCGAAGCCAGTGTCGGAAGAGTCGAGGGTGAACGTCAACGGGACGTCGATTGTGAATGGGATATTGCCGACCGATGCGCCACTAGCGTCGGACACGTTCAACAGCATCAAGTTGGTCCCTTGTACAATGTGAGTTTGCTGATTGGCGACGCCCGGCTGGCCGAGAAAGCTTTGGACGGTGCCGGATGTCCCGATTCCGACGTCGGCGGTCATGCCATTGATCTCGAGTGTTGCCTTGAGCATGGGGCTGTCGACTCCGTAGGCGATGCCGCCCTCGATCAAGTTCTCTGTCGGTGTGGAAAGATTATTGCCCTTGGAAGTATCCATCTCGAACGTGGCGATGAAAGCATCGCCGACCAGGCTGCCTCCGACAGGGCCAAACAAGCCAAGATCATCGGAACCGCTACCCTCGAGCACGGATCCTTTGTAGATCACGTCAATAATTGTAGCGGACGCAGGCGCAAACGTTCCCATTGCGGCTGCGAATGCAGCCGCCAATACGATCATTTTCATTTTGATGCCCCTCTTGCCCCTTGGGCGCTCGCAATCGCGCGCGAGTCACCCTCCGTTAACGCCGTTAGTTCGGCAATGGGGGGAACTACCTAGATTTCAGTTGGAATCCCGGCGGAGCAAGGAACAATGCTGCACTGACGGTGTTTCGTTTGCTCGGCGCGCTTGTTTTTGCCCCCCAGCCCAAGCGCGCCGCATCGCCCCGCGTCGGCCCCTCCCGACGCGGGGTTTTTATTTGCGCTCGGACGACCGAAGCTGCCGCCTCGTTAGTGCAGGTTGGATGTCGGCGGATGCCAATGCTGCCAGACCGCAACGATTCTCAGGCCGAAGCATGTCGCCCCCTGAGGAGCGCCGCGAGATTGGCGGGCGCTTTGAGGCTTCGGGCGACGACGAGGACGATTGCCCCGACAATCGCCGCGGTCGCCAGAAAATCGACCTGCAGAACGGCCGCAACTTCGGCGAGCAGGATGCCCCGGATCGTGTATCCCCCGCGCCGCTGATCGCGCCCATCATGACGGCGGCAATGGGTGTCAGCCGGAATTCCAGGGCTTTTCAGTGCCCGACACGGAGAAGGCGAATTCAGGCACCTTTCAAGATCTTGCCATAAGCCGAAATTTGTGGTATTCATTCGGAATGGTC
>Ga0210406_10005189_pt1 | contig 13715 bp, 12 predicted proteins | sample IncBWC30MmetaG_FD_155454 | JGI IMG/M metagenome (GOLD analysis project Ga0210406, IMG submission 155454) | Forest soil microbial communities from Barre Woods Harvard Forest LTER site, Petersham, Massachusetts, United States - Inc-BW-C-30-M | ecosystem: Environmental > Terrestrial > Soil >... | reverse complement strand
GGTTGGTGTTCTTTGATCTCCCTGGCTACTGCAAAGCCATCGAGCAGCGGCAAGCGGACATCCAGAAGAATTAAGTCCGGCTTCCATTCAAGTGCTTTCTCGACCGCTTCTTTTCCGTTCGTCGCCTCCGCGTACTCTTTGACGTCATCCCGAGATTGAAGAACCCTGATGACACCTCTCCTGATGACCTCGTGATCGTCCGCAATCAGAATGCGCATCGAGTTCCTTATGATGCCTAGTCAAAATGTACTGGTACATTAGTTAAGGGGTATCGAGGGAGGGAAAAAATATAGGCCATTAGCGGCTATTGCGGAGAGGCCGGATATTCGGATGCTGCTGCCTGATCGTATGGTGAGAATGAAAGAACTACTGAATTGTGCCGTGAGATTGCGCAACCGCAGTTTCGATACTCTTCAAAAGATTCCAACCCTGTGCTTTGGAAACTACGGCACAAATTCCCGCCTTACGGGCGCGGCTTTCGAGACCCTCCAAGTCCAACACTGTAAAGAGAATTATCGGCACTGTTGGGTCCGAGCTAGACATCAAACCTGCCGCTTCAATACCATCCATGTCAGGCATCGCCAAGTCCAGCAAAACCAAGTCTGGTTTCAATTCGTGGAATTTCTTGACGCCGGACCATCCATCTTCGGCCTCGCCACAGACGTTCCAATGACGTGAGCGTACGATGGTGCCAAGAATACGCCGGGTAACCTCAGAGTCGTCGACAATCAAAATCCGTAATGGGGACATCATTTCGGCGCCAATGATGAGCTAGACGCAGCGTGGGAGGGGGACCTCGCTGTGGGACAGTTCACCTTATTAGATCAGATCACAGTCTCCCTCTACGTTACTATCGAGATCATCCGGTACTTCGCCCAGCTCCCGCATAAACATTGGGTAAAGACCCTACAGAAAATGCCGAACTTTACCGGATGCAACCACAACTTCAACATTCATAGAATCGCAAGCGCGCAACCAGTATGTAGCCTGGATACGTGTCACTCATGCCTAAGCGAATTCTTATCGCTGATGACGACAGTTCTGTAAGACGCGCGATCCGGAGGTTCATCGAGCATCGTTCGCAATTTGAAGTTTGCGAAGCCGCTAACGGTAATGAAGCACTCCAACAAGCGGCTGCCCTTAATCCCGATCTGATCGTGCTCGACCTTTCCATGCCAACTGCCAATGGTGTGGAGGTCGCTGCGCTGCTTCACAGTCGCATGCCCCGCACGCCAGTCGTGATCTATACGATGTATGGCGACCTCGTTCGGGGCTCTCTGGCCAAAATCCTCGGCATAGCCGCACTCGTTCCAAAGAGCGATGGCGTGGCAGAACTGCTCGGTCGCATCAAGTCCCTGTTGGACGCGCAGGACGCGCTGCAACAACACTGATTCCATGCCACTTCAGAAGTTCGCCTTCTCCTTCAACCAGGCCCCTATACGCGGTCCAATCCACGTGGAGGCGCTGACGCCTCAACTGAACATCATGGTTCGATCGTCCATCACACCAGCGCGTGAGAGGAGTCTAACAACTCGCTCGCTTGTGCCACAAGTGCATTGATATCCGTTTGTTTGGAAAACACGGCGCGTATTCCCGCCGATCCCGCTTCTGATTCAACGTCGCCGCTTTGGTGAGAAGTAAACATGAAGAGGGGAACCTGCGGCATTGTCTTCTGAAGAATCAAGGCAGCCTCAAATCCATTCATTTCCGGCATGCACAAATCGAGGATGATTAAGTCTGGGCAAGACAGTTCGGCCTTGGCGATGGCGTCGAGACCGTTGACGGCCTCGATGCACACGACTGAACTCAGCTCTGTTTCGAGCAGAGCACGAAGAGTGTTTCTAACAGCAGGACAGTCGTCGACGATAAGGACAGTAGGCATCTCTGCGTCTCCCGATGAGCCGAGGCGCAGCGCGGGGAGAGTGGGGCCCCGCTGTGGACAGTTCACCTTATCTGATCGAATCACATGGTCACAGCCCGTGACAATCGAGTTCATCCGGTACTCAACCCTATCCCGGAATGGGCGCGATAACTTAAATCATAGCGTTGGTAGGGGGCATGTCTCCCCCCCTTGCCGACTGAGGACTCGCTTACTTTGAGAAACTGGCGACAGCGGCTGCCTCCGTATTGCAGACCTCGAATACTGTCACCAGCTTGGTGAGTTGCAAGAGTTCCTGAAATTTTCTGCCTAAGTTGCAGAGCTTGAGCGATGCACCATGGGTTTTCGCGCTTACCTGTGAGGCAACCAGTGTTCCCAACCCCGTGCTGTCGATATATGTAATGTTGTCCATATTTAGGACGATTTGCTTCTTTCCTCCGGCGATCAAGCCCTTTAGTTTCTCACGCAGAGATTTGCTCTCTTCGCCGAGCACGATTCGCCCGTCAAGCTTCACGACGGAAGTGCCATCCACTTCACTGTCCATCATCTTCAATGCCATGTTGTTTGGCTCCTAAATGCACTCACCATGGAGCGCCCTTCCTTCACTCTTGTGAAGGTTCGGTCCGTTCTAACCCTTCCAGACGTAATTGCCACACGAACAGGGGATCGTATCCGTAGGGTGTTTCTTTTCGAGCGGTTGCCGGCAAACCGGACAATTCTTGCGCCACATGGAATACCTCATGGCTTCCGGGGGCTGGAGCAGGAAGGATTGAACAGATCATTTCGAGCAGAAGGAAGGATAAATCGGTGGAAACCAGAAAACTGTCCAAATAGAGACATTCGGTTGATGCTAGTCGCCGGACCGGTTCGACTTCCTTTTCGATGGTCCGGCGTGAACTGTTTCGGCTTCCTGAACCAATCCCTCAATCGCGACAAATCTCCGATCTACATGTGGCTGTCGCCGTAGAGCACCGGAGTATCGCTCGCAACGCATTCCGGGGGCGACACCACACGTAGGACAGGGAAAAGAGGATATTTGTTTGGCGGTGAGCTGCTTTTTCATCGGGACAGGATGCATCAACCCATGCGGCAAAAACAATCCAAAAATACTGTTTCGCTGCCTCACGGTCGAATGCACGTCACCATACGCAAGTCGTGGTCTTCGCGATGTTTGAGAACAAGCTCGGTGTGCCTCTCGCCACGCTTATCGGCATCGCCGCGGTCGTGCCAAAAAGCAATGGCTTGGCAAAGTTGCTTGAGCGCGTGGAAGCGTTACTCGAGGCACAGGACGCTCTGCAAAGACACTGATTCTGTTTCCCTGTTAGTTCTTTCTCTCGTCCCCTGTACTGACCAACACCCGCTCCCCCGTTCCTTCATTCTCGATTACGTAGTCACCCGGCCAATGCTTGCCAAGCTCTCGCACACGTTCTCTCGCGCCGTCAAAGGTCTGAATTATCTCGACAAATTGCAGAGCCCCGTCGCTTTGCACCCGGTAAATGCGAATGGGCGAATTCATCAGACTCCGATGGGGGACAGACCCATTAGGAGGGGACAGTCGAGGGATTATCGCTCCGATGGGACGTGGGGCTCCTGACCTAAACGGAAATTAATGTTCATTTAAGCTCGCACGGCGCCTGATGGATTATGCTCTGCCAAACTCACATGTCAGGTTTGCATCCCTGAGGCGACAAAAAATGGATGGCACGGTTAAGTGGTTCAATAATACGAAAGGGTACGGCTTCATTGGGCGCCACGATGGCCCGGATGTTTTCATTCACTACTCGGCTATCGCCGGAGAGGGTTACCGCACATTGCAGGAAGGAGACGCCGTCGAATTTGAGATTGTGCAGGGACCGAAAGGGCCGCAGGCTGCAAATGTGATCCGGCGTACTCTCGAATCCCCCATATAGCCGTACCCACGATAGCGTCCAGACGACGGCACGAACAGTTGTTATCCAGGTAAGCGATCAAACTGGAGGACCTATCCCGCATGCGCAGATCCGACCTATCGGCGCAGCGTTCTGCCCAAGCCACCTGGTTATGCCGACGAGATCAGAAAGTGAATTTGGCCGCGATCTGTAATCCGCGTGGACCACCGCCGCCAATGAAGGGATACCCGATACCCACATCGCCTGTCGCGGTCAGTTGCAGCGAACCGACGGAGGTTCCATTTGCGTTAAAACCATGGGGAGCAGCGTCGGCAATAAAAGCAGGCAGGTAGGGGTTCGCAAAGTTTGGATGATTGAAAAGATTATAGGATTCGAAACGAAGCTGCAGTTTCAGTCTCTCGGTAATCGGCGTGTCTTTAAAAATAGAAAAATCGAACTGCCGGAAATGAGGTCCGAGCAGAGAATTTCGCCCCTCGTTCCCGAAGTGCCGGGTACCCGGAACGCAGGTTAAGTCTGTCCCATTAAAGGCCGGTACTCCACCGCTCGTTATAGGGGTGCACGGGACCGCAAAAGAAGCGAGGCCCATAAAGTTAGTTGGGTCGTGGCGATTGAAGGCGATCGGAGCAACGACGTCCGGGCGACCAAACAGCTCGCCGCTTCCATCGAAGTCATCAGACGTCTCAAAGTTGTAGTTGAGATGGAAGGGCTGTCCGGCCTGCACGGTCACAATGCCGTTGAGACCCCACCCGTCCGTCAAGCGCCGCCAGCTTCCTCTGTGATTCGGAAACTCGTAAATGAAATTCCAAGTCAGCCGGTTCCGAACATCGAAATTGGAGTTGCCCCGGTTGAAGCGGATCGGCGCCTGGCTGTTATTCGGCTGCGAGGCATTCGCTACGAAGTCTTCGCCGTCGCTGGCGTCATCGATTGAGTGCGACCAAACGTAATTTAGTGTCGTAGTCAGGCCATGCCAGTCGGTAATTCGAAAGCTGGTCTGCAGGGCGTTGTAGTTGGAGTTTGTGGAGCCTTCCTGAAAGTTGATGTAGAACAACGGAGAAAAGAAGGGCGCGCCACTAAAATGACGGGGCACAGTCCCATCATTGATACAGTTGCATGCAAGGTCAGCCGCCGTAATCTCGGCTTGCGTGGGTTGGTTGATGTCGCGAAAGCGGAAAAGTTTATGGCCGTTAGAACCGACATAACCGATTTCGAAAACCATCTTCCGGCCCACCTCCTGCTGAAAATTCAAATTGAAGTTCTCCATGTACGGCGTCCGAATGTGCTGGTCGACACCGAAGGCATCGGACATCAATGCAGCGGGACCATACACCGGTGTGGTCGGTGATAGTGGCCCAGGGTTCGCGCTGGCTGAAGAAATCGGATTAGGTCCGAAACCGGAATACGCAGGGCCGGGATCGAAGCCGCTGTTAAACGGCAGATGGCCTATGAACATATCCTGCGAGAAGGCGTCATAGAAAATACCGTACCCTGCCCGTACGATAGTTTTCCCTTTTCCCGTCACATCCCAAGCCACACTAACCCGGGGCGCGACATTGTTGTAATCCGGCTGATAAAGCCGCCCCTGGCCTACGATGATGGGTGCCGCCGTCGCGGGATCGATATTCGTAAAGTTGTATTGCTTTTCATGCATTAAGCCAAAGTAATCATAACGAAGTCCAAGATTCAGGATTAGCTTTCGGGTCAGACGTATGCTGTCCTGGACGTACGCCGAGTGCGAGTTTTCGTACGTGTTTCGATTCGTGTTCCCTTGCCGCTGCGAACCGCCCGTCGGCGTACCTGCTAGGAAGCTTGCCATATCAGCAAAGCTCAGGTTGCCCCGGAATCCACGATTGAAGATCTGCGATATTGAAGTCCGACGAAACTCGTAACCGAACTTAAAGTCCTGCTTTCCGACCTTCCATGACACGTTGTCGATAAAGTGCCAGTTGGTGTCAACGCGTTGCCGCGGATCGGCATTGTCAGCACCGATCGGGGCTAGGCCCGTCACGGTGATCTTCGGAAGGCCCAAGTTGAAAGAGGTCGCGCCGGTGTTTAGGCCAATGGAAGCCGGATTGAAGCTGCGATCCTGCGGAAAAAACCCCTCAGCAAAACGATTCCAGCCCAACCGGGCTTCATTGACGATTAATGGAGAAATCGTCGTTACGTACGATAGAGAGACGAGCTGCACCCGCGTTGGCGTCTGTGTGTTAAAGCCAGGTACCAAGCCTCCGCCTACCAGCGCCAGGGGAAAGCTCTGATCACTGTCGCCAAAGTAGTAGCGTCCACTCAGGAGATTGTTCTGGTTGATGTTGTGGTCGACCTTGACGATCACGCTGTCGACGCGGTTTGTGAAGGGCGTAGCCAGGGAAACGTTGCTGCCCACCGCACTGCCATCAATAGCATTGCCTAAGCAGGAGCCCGGCAAGTTGGGTCTAGGCCAGGGGTTTCTCGCCAGCAGATTGGCAATCACAGGATTAATGCCCCCTGCGGGCGTGTTTGTGGCGATATCAGCAGGTGTCGGAACACAAGCCGTGCTCGCTTCGGCCCCCTTTTCACGCATACCCTCGTAGTCCACGAAAAAGAAGGTGCGGTCATGTACGATCGGGCCGCCGAGCGCTCCCCCGAACTGATTCAAATGGAATGGGTTTTGTGGTGTACCGACTTGGTTAAAATAATTCCGTGCATCCAATGCGTTGTTGCGGAAGAAGTCGAAAGCGGAGCCGTGAAAATTATTCGTTCCGCTTTTGGTGACAATGTTAATGACACCGCCCGCGCTACGCCCATATTCTGACTCGAAGTTAGATAACACGCGAAGTTCGGCAATTGCTTCGATCGGAAGGATGGTCGCCGGAGTGCCAAATACGCCCGCCTCATTGATCGCGGGATCGTTCCGATACCCATCGTTCATGTCAGTTCCGTCTAGCAGAAAGTTATTTGAGCGTCCCCGCGCACCATTCACCGAAAATGTCCCGAAGGAACCGGGAGAATCGGTGATTTGGTCCGGCGAACCAGCCACGCCAGGCACAAGATAAATCAGCTTTTGGTAATCACGACCATTCACAGGAAGGCTGGTCACGACTCTCGATTGCACAATTCCGCCCAGCGTGTTCGACGTCGACTCTACTTGTGGGAGCAAGTCGCCTGAGACCTCGACGGTTTCCGCCACTTGACCGGCCTGCAGTGTCACATCGGCGCGGTGCTCGCCGGATACCTCCACTCGAATGCCCTTGATTACGGCGGTCTTGAACCCGCTTTTCTCGACCGTAACACTGTAATTTCCGATCGGCAGCTCCGGCACGAAATAGCTCCCGTCGTCACTCGTCGTCACCGTGCGAGTCAGTCCCGTATCGGTGTTCTTGATGGTGACAGGTGCGCCGGCGACTGACGCGCCAGAAGTGTCTGTGACCGTGCCGAGAATCGTGCCGCGGAAGGTCTGCGCATTGACGGTCAGTCCAAGAGCTAACGACATCGCGAACAAGGGAACCAGCAAGACACCCAAGCTGCGCAAGGCTATTAATTTTGATTTTGGTGTGGCGTTGAAATTCCCTGGTGCACCGCTACGGGCGAGATCGACGGTCCAGCTGTCGTCGTATGCACTGCAGTTCGATTTCATGAGGGCCCCCGAGGATGAACTCTGGCGCGTACACCGATGAGGCGCCGACGGGACCACTCTTTGAAATTACCTCACACTACCCAGCCAAATGCGGAAGCGTCACTACTAAGAACACCTTAGAACAATAAATTCCGCGCCCCACGGTGTCCTGCTTCCGCCTCTAATGAACTCCACCACCTGACCCTCAACCCGTCCTCCGACCAGTTGTCCCCGCGTACCCCTCTTGTTACCTTGGGCCGTGAACATCGCGCAACACCAGAGCCGTGTCTGCGGCGTGGTCGCACCTTCCCCGCCCTCAACTCTCGCAGTCCAACCTTTCCCAGGCGCACCGCTAAGTACCTTTAGAATGAACACTTGCAAAAGTGTATCAAAACAAAAGACTTTAACTATCTTTAGAATGAACACTTATGCAAAAACCGGGGGGAGGGGGGGCCCTACAATTCTCGTCAGCAACACCCAACATCAACCTCCGTTCGCTGTACACTCCTGCGCCGTTTGCGTAGCGCCTGCTCCCCATGATTAAATCCGCTCCGGAGCGCACACACACAATGCCCAGACTATTCCGCCTCGCCGCAGTGACGTCGACTCTGCTGCTGACTTTCACACCGATCTTGACCGCCGCGCAGGAGCGCGCCCAGGAAAAGGAAAAAGAAACCAAATCCACCGAGAAAGAAAAGCCCGCCGAGCCAACTCCTCCACCCCCGAAAGAGGAATCGTCCGTCACCGAGCACTCCATCAAAATCGGCGGCCAGACCATCCCCTACAAGGCCATCGCCGGCACGATCCTGCTGAAGAACGAAAAAGACGAGCCGCAAGCGCTCATCTATTCCACCTCCTACATCCGCACTGATAGCAAAGACTCCTCCCAGCGCCCCATTTCCTTCATCTACAACGGCGGCCCTGGCTCCGCGTCCGTTTGGCTGCACATGGGCGCTTTCGGTCCGCGCCGCGTAGTCACCGCGAACGCCGAACACACTCCCCCGCCGCCCTACAAGCTGCAGGACAATCAAAGCACGCTACTCGATAAAACCGATATGGTCTTCATCGACCCCGTAGGCACCGGCTTCAGCCACGCCGTCGGCAAAGCGCAGGACAAAGATTTTTGGGGCATCGACCAGGACGTAAAATCTCTAGCGCAGTTCATCACCATGTACGTCAACCGCAACAATCGGTGGAACTCCCCCAAATTCCTCATCGGCGAAAGCTACGGCACCTTCCGCTCCGCCGCTCTCGGATACTACCTGCAAGCCCATGACGGCATGGATTTCAACGGCATCGACCTGATCTCCTCCGTCCTTGACCTCGGCACGATCTCTTTCCATCCCGGTTCTGATTTGCCCTACGTTTTCTATCTGCCCAGCTATGCCGCCACTGCCTGGTATCACAAAGTCTTGAAGGATCGCCCGGAAAACCTCGCCGCCTTTATCGAAGAGGCGCGCAAGTTCGCCGCCAATGAATACGCTCCCGCGCTGATGAAAGGCACGAAATTGGCCGCGGCGGAGAAGGCGGATATGGCCAAGAAGTTGTCCCGCTACACCGGCTTATCCGAAGACTATCTGATCAAGGCCAACCTTCGCGTCTCTCTCGGTCAATTCATGGAGGAATTGCAGCGCAATCGTGGCCTCACCACCGGCCGCCTCGATTCCCGCTACTCCGGCTTAACCTATGATCTGCTCAGCGAATACGCCGAGTCCGACCCGCAAAGCTCCGCCGTCACCGGCGCTTTTACCGCCACCTTCAACACCTACGTGCGTGACGAGCTGAAATTTGGCCAGGACAAGACCTACCACGCCATCAGCGAAGGCGTAGGCTCGAACTGGGACTGGAAGCATCAAGCCCCGCATAGCCGTGGATTCTTCCCCGGCTCGCCAAACGTTGAAGGCGACCTGGTTCAGGCGCTGCTCGACAATCCGCACTTGCAAGTTCAGGTCGAAAACGGCTACTACGACATGGCCACCCCGTTCTTCGCCACCGAATACACCATGGACCATCTCGGCCTCCCCGAGCAGCTCCAGAAAAACATTCGCCTCGACTATTACGACGCGGGCCACATGATGTATCTCCGCGATGAAGATCTGGCCAAGCTAAAGTCAAATATAGCCGCCTTCCTCGACTCCGGCTCCAAACACTGATTTTTCTGAGAGTTAGAAGGAAGTCGCTATTTGGTAGGTAATCTTCTGGAAACCAAGCTCACCGCCGTCACCGCAGACGCGCAAAAGTCCCGCATACTTAATCTGTTAGCGGTCAGCCAGTCGACCTATCCTCGGCGACCTCGTCGCTGCAGTAACACACAAGGATTTCACGCGCATGGACACCCTTACCCAGGCACCCGCAGCTCCAACAGCGCAGCGTGTCATTCACACCGCGCAACTCATCGCTGGCATGCTCAAGTCCAATGGCCACGTCAGCGACCTCATCTTCTCTCCCGGTCGCGCCCCGCAAATCGAGGTTAGCGGCCAGCTCGTCCAGCTCAAATTCAAAGGCCTCGAATGCCTCTCCGCCGCGGACACAAAATCCATCGCCTACGACATCATGGGCGAGAATGAGCATCCCCTCCGCAAGCTAGATTCAGACGGCTCCGCGGATCTTTCCTACGGCCTGCCCGGCGTCGGCCGCTTTCGCGTAAATATCTTCCGCCAGCGCGGAAGCTGCGCCATCGTCATGCGCGTCATTCCCGACAAGATTCCCAGCTTCGACGACCTCAAGCTCCCCAAAACTCTCGAAGAAATTGTTCACATCAAAAACGGCATCGTTCTAGTGACCGGCCCCACCGGTTCCGGCAAGTCCTCCACGCTGGCCGCCGTGATCGACAAGATGAACATGGAAAAGGCTTTTCACATCCTCACCATCGAGGATCCGATCGAGTTTCTGCACAAGCACAAAAAGGCCACCATTCATCAGCGCGAGCTGCACAGCGACACACCCACATTCGCGCTCGCTCTTCGCGGCGCCCTGCGCCAGGCCCCCAAAGTCATCCTCGTTGGCGAAATGCGCGACAAAGAAACCATTGAGATCGCTCTCGAGGCCGCCGAGACCGGCCACCTCGTCATGTCGACTCTACACACGATTGACGCTTCTAAAACCGTCGAGCGCATCATCGGCGTCTTTCCGATCGCCGACCAGCAATCGGTGCGCACTCGCTTCGCCAAAGCGTTCCGCTTCATCGTTTCCCAGCGCCTCCTTCCGAAGAAGGACGGCAAGGGCCGCATCGCCGCCATCGAAATCCTGAAGTCCACCCTGCGCACGCGCGACTATGTCGAAAAAGGCGAAGGCGAAGGCAAGACCCTGCTGGACGCGATGCGCGATGGTGATACCGATGGCATGCAACATTTCGATGGCGAGCTGGAAAAATTGCTCCGCGCCGGCACGATCGACTACGACACGGCGCTAGCCTACTCCACCAATCCCGGCAACTTCCGCCTGGAAGTAGCCGACTTCCTTGAAAGTGGCAGCAATGCGAAACAGCCGGACAATGCCGCAACCGAAGTCGAAGTCGAACGCTAAATTTTAAACTGCGGCTGTCGTACAATTCTTGAACCGATGCCCGTATTCCAGGACGCGACAGTTCTACAAACGTTCATCATCGTTGTAATCTCCGCCGTTCTCACAATCGTATTCGGCGCAATCGCTCTGATTTACCCGCGAACCGCCGACAAATTGTTCCGCCGCATCGAGCAATCTGTTTCCCGATTCGCGAAACGCAAGCGCCTTGCCGTCATCGTCTTGTTCTTTTCTGTAATCGTTATTCGCGTGCTCGCTCTTCGGCTTCTGCCAGTCCCCGTCCCCGGAATTCACGATGAATTCAGTTACCTCCTGATGGGCGATACATTCGCGCACGGCCGCATGGCCAGTCCGCCGCACTCTATGTGGGTCAGCTTCGAAACGTTTCACGTCAATTGGCTTCCCAAATACGCTTCCATGTATCCGCCCGCGCAAGGTTTCGCCTTGGCCATCGGCCAACTGCTCGGCCATCCCTGGATTGGCGTGCTGCTTAGCGATGCCGCCATGTGCGCTGCAATCTTATGGATGCTGCAAGGCTGGCTGCCCGCTCGATGGGCCTTTCTTGGCGGGGTGCTCGCCGCCTTGAAATTCGGCGTGGCCAGCTACTGGATGAATAGTTATTGGGGGGGCGCCGCCGCCGCGATCGGGGGCGCGCTGGTTTTAGGCGCGCTCCCGCGAATTATGAAACATGCGAGAGTGCGTGATGCCGTTCTTCTCGGACTCGGTGTCGCCGTTCTCGCCAATAGTCGTCCCTACGAAGGTTTTCTCTTCTGTGTCCCCGCGGCTCTCTGGCTTCTTTGGTGGCTCGCCGGAAAAACGAAATCACCGAGGCCGCTCGGCGTCACTGTCGGCGGAAGGCTACGCCGCGTATTCCTTCCTCTCACAGCCATGTTGCTGCTGACCGCCGCGTTCATGGGCTATTACAATTGGCGCCTCACCGGAAATCCGCTGCTGCTGCCGCACGTCTTGAACACGCGCGCCTATCACACCACCGGGCTCTTCCTGTGGGACCACAAGGGTCCGGAAATGCACTATCGCAATCAGCAATTCGAGGACTTTTACAACGGATGGGCGCGCGACCATTACGAAAATACGTGGCCGGACATTGTGCACGTCACTAGAGAAAAACTCGTTCGTTACGGGCTGACCTACTTTTGGATCGGGGCGCTGCTTACCCTCCCCGCTATCCCATTTTTATTCCGCGACCGCAAGATGCGGCTCGTGCTCGTTACTTTCCTGCTCGTGACCGCAGGCGCGCTCGTTGTGATTTGGTCCAACGCACATTACGCGGCGCCGCTCACCTGCGTGGTGCTCGCGCTGATCGTGCAGGCCATCCGCCACTTGCGTACGGTTCGAATGAAGCAGAGGCCTGTCGGCGTCGCTCTATCGCGCGCCATTGTGCTCCTGCTTGTGCTCGACACAAGCATAAACACCGCGCGCGGCATCTGCGACCCGCTCCTTTGGCCTTGCCGAGGCGACCCGAGCCGCGCTGCCGTTATGTCAAAGCTCGAACACACGCCCGGCAAACACCTGATTATGGTTCGCTACGAAAAAGACGATCACAATATCCACGATGAATGGGTCTACAACGGCGCGGAAATCGACAACGCCAAAGTCCTCTGGGCCCGCGAACTCGACGCGCAACAAAACGCGAAACTCTTCGCCTACTTCAAAGACCGCAAAATCTGGCTAGTAACCCCCGACACCGACAACACGTACCTGGAACTCTACACTCCACCCAGCGAATTTAATTCCCGTCCATAGTCACGTGACGCTGAAGCGCAGGCGGGTAAGGGGATTGGATTCACTCTTGGGGCCATCCAATATCTCAGTCGCGCCAGCGAACTAGGAAATTTCCGACGAGTTCCTCATTTGGAAAACGCTCCTCCAATGGGGCATAGAGGGCCACCGGCGGCAGAGCAAAGTCTGGTTTCGTATTCAGAACCACTACACGGGTATTCCGACTGTCGATTAACTTCAGCACCTGATCAGGTCTGCGGAGGTCCTCTTCGAATAATTGAAATGATGCGCGAGTCGGATTCTTATAGCCCGCTAGAAAGTAAATCTGGGCACAATCCGGCGCCGCATAAATTTCACCGTTGCCGGCATGCTGTTGAATCAGGGGAATCAACCGCCCATAAGTATCGGCGGATTGCAAATCCACTCTCAAATTTCCCGCGCGCGGCAGATCCAGTTTCTGTGTTTCCGGGTTGGGCTGATAATAGAAGCCCATCGCGTTCAAAAATGGCGGCGTCATGCGAAATACGGCAAACAAAAGGAAGCCGGCAAACAATGTCCCGAGAAGCGGCTTCGGAATAGATGGCAACCTGCGCAAAACTGCGACGGCGCCAAGAATTACCAGCGGCGCGACGTAGCAAAAGTAAATCGGCGCGGCAAACGGATATTGCACCAGTCCGCACAAAGATACCACCGCGATGACCAAAAACAATTGTTGCTGACGCGTGGAATTCATCAGCGGATCTTTCACTGCTGTTGACTGCCGAAGCAGAAAGACGCTAGCGAGCGCAAGAAATGGAATCAGCCAAAATGCCGCGTGCCAAGGCGCACGGTAATTCTCCATGTTCTTGCCAGACGATATCAGGAAATAGAGAACCAAGACTCCTACTGTCAGGCTCAAAAGCCAGCGCATCCTTCCGTGAAGCCACATTCCCAGAACGAGAATCGATATCACGCACAACGCCGGTACAATTGTCGCGATTCCAGGGGGATCAGCGTAGACGCCTTGAACTCGCCTGTACGGCAGCACGAATAAGCCGTTCAGCAGAGCGTGGACAGCGTTGCTCCAAAGATACGGCGTGAGAAAAATCAAGACGGG
>Ga0210406_10005188_pt1 | contig 13716 bp, 12 predicted proteins | sample IncBWC30MmetaG_FD_155454 | JGI IMG/M metagenome (GOLD analysis project Ga0210406, IMG submission 155454) | Forest soil microbial communities from Barre Woods Harvard Forest LTER site, Petersham, Massachusetts, United States - Inc-BW-C-30-M | ecosystem: Environmental > Terrestrial > Soil >... | reverse complement strand
CATGTTGTGGACGAGCGCGGCCATCTGTATCTACGGCCGTTTTTTTATGCGGCTCGCGTCCGGGAAGGATCGTTCGACCAATTCGACGAGGACACCGGAAAGGCATTCCCGGTGCGCTTCTTCGTGACTGGCGCGCAGTACCGGTTGCTTGGATTCCTGCCGTGTCGCGTGCACTTGTTCGGCACGGAGGGCACTCGGCTGTACTTACTGGGGAGCGACGGCTTTGGCCGGGATCAGTTTTCACGAATCCTGTATGGCGGGCAGGTCTCATTGCTTTCGGGTTTGCTGGGTGCGGGATTCACGCTGTTTTTCGGCGCCATTATTGGCACGGCCGCAGGTTTCTATGGCGGATGGCGAGATGTCCTGCTGATGCGCCTCGCCGAGTTATTCCTGGCGTTACCGTGGTTATATTTGCTTTTTGCGCTGCGGGCGTTTTTGCCGCTTGCGGTTTCTCCGCTAAAAGCGTTCCTTCTTGTCATTGTTGTTCTGGCGGCGGTGGGATGGGCGCGGCCGGCGCGACTGGTGCGCGGGGTGGTATTGAGCGCGAAGGAGCGCGATTTTGTTCGCGCCGCGCGGGGATTTGGTGCCAGCAACGGATACCTGCTGCGGCGCCACATTGTGCCGGAAACAAGCAGCGTGCTTTTGACCCAGGCAGCCATTCTGATACCGCAATTCGTGCTAGCGGAAATGACCTTGTCTTTTCTCGGGCTGGGCATACCGGAGCCGGCACCGAGTTGGGGGAATCTACTGACCACTCTGCAGCAATACAACGTCCTGGTGTCGTACTGGTGGATGTACCTGCCGGCGGTGGCGATCGTACCGTTCTTTGTCGGATACCAAGGCCTTGCGAATGGATTGAACCCGGATGTCGCGATGGAGAAGATAGAAGGAAAGCTTGGAGTCCCATCATGAAACCGGAGAGAGCTATTTTCCCGCGCACTTGGATCGGAAACGCACTTCTCTTGGCCTGTGTCACATCGCTGCTGCCTGGCGTTGTGATTTCGCAAGAATCGAATGCCAGTCGAGACCTGCTTAGCGTCCCGGGAGAAATCGGACGGGCTGGCGGGCGCGCCGTGGTATCGCTGCGCGCTGAGCCAAAGACTTTGAACCCTCTGACGGCGGTGGATGCGCCATCGCGTGAAGTGATCGGCACGCTCGAAGCGGACTTGATCCACATCAATCGTGCCACGCAGATGACGGAGGCGGCCCTGGCCAAATCCTGGAAAGTCTCTCCGGACGGCCTGCAATACACCGTGGTGCTTCGCAAAGGGCTGCGTTTTTCCGACGGGCAGCCGCTAGACGCCGACGATGTCGTCTTCACCATGCGCGTTTATCTCGACCAGAACGTGCATGCCACGCAGCGAGATTTGCTGATCGTCGGAGGAAAGCCGATCACCGTGCGAAAGATGGACGCGGGTACGGTCGTTTTTCAATTGGCGAAGCCGTATGGAGCGGGAGAGCGGCTCTTTGACGGGCTAGACATATTGCCAAGGCATTTGCTGGAGAAACCTTACCAGGAAGGAAAGCTGGCCCAGGCCGGGACACTTGCGACGCCCGCAAATCAGTGGGCGGGCGCAGGGCCTTACCGTTTGAAGGAGTACACGCCCGGACAGAAGCTGGTGGTGGAGCGCAATCCGTTCTACTGGAAAACCGACACCACCGGCAAGAACCTGCCGTATCTGAACGAATTGGTATTTCTTTTCGTGCCCAGTGCGGATGCGCAGGTGTTGAGGTTTCAATCGGGAGAGACGGACATGATCACCCGGCTGGGCGCTGAGAATTTTTCCGTGCTCTCGCGACAGCAGCGTGGCTTCACCATGATCGACGCCGGCCCCGGCCTTGAGTACAACTTTCTGTTTTTCAATTTGAATGACCCCGGAGAAAAGGCTGCCCCGGAGATGGCGCAAAAGTCGAAATGGTTCCGCGACCCTAAATTTCGTCAGGCGGTGTCCGCCGCTGTCGACCGCGAGGCCATCGTGCGGCTGGTCTACCAGGGAAGGGGAGCCGCGTTGTGGGGACCGGTGACGCCAGGAAACCGGCGCTGGGTAAACGTATCCATTCCGCATCCCGCGAGGTCGCTTGAGGCGGCGCGTGCACTCCTCAAAGAGGCTGGCTTTTCCTGGAAGAGCGGCTCGAACGGCGAGTCGAGTCTGCTCGATTCCGCCGGCAAGACCGTGGAATTCTCGATCCTGACGAGTTCCTCCAATGCCGACCGCACCAAGATGGCGGCCATTATCCAGGACGATCTGAAGGAATTGGGCATTCACGTTCAGGTCGTTCCGCTGGAGTTCCGTTCGCTGATCGATCGCGTGACACAAACCAGGGAATACGACGCTTGCGTTTTGGGGCTGGCAAGTTTTGACGCCGATCCAAATTCCGATCTCAACGTTTGGCTCTCGAACGGCGGAACGCATTTATGGAATCCTTCGCAGGCGCATCCGGCAACCCGGTGGGAAGCGGAAATTGACGGACTGATGGAACAACAACTCGCCGCACCCAGCTTTGAACAACGGAAGAAACTTTACGATCACGTGCAGCAGATTCTTGCCGAGTACCAGCCGATGATTTTTCTGGCCAGCCCAAACATTCTGACAGGCGCCAAGAATGCCATCGGTAATTTTCATCCGGCGGTCCTCGAACCCTACGTTCTCTGGAACGTCGAGCAACTCTATTTGCGGAACGAACCGATGAACGCCTCGCGATGAGCCCTGTAATTACCAGAGCCATCAAGCCCTCGGGCGTCTGGAGCGACACCCGCCTGGTGAAGGAATGCCTCTCTGGAAACGAAGAAGCCTGGTCGCTGTTGATCGAAAAATACAAAGCGCTGATTCACTCCATTCCCGTCAAGTACGGACTTCCCGCGGATGAAGCCGCCGATGTATTTCAAGCCACATGCATGGAGTTGCTGGCACGGTTGCCGGAACTGCGGGAGCCTCGAGCGCTGCCCAAATGGTTAATGCAAGTGGCGCATCATCAGTGTTATCGCTGGAAGCAGCAACAAAGGCGGACGGTCAGTCGCGATGCGGAGCCCGGCCTGCCTGTGCCGGAGACGCCAGCCATTGCGGAGAGCTTGGTGCAACAAACGCAGGAAGAGCAGATACTGCGCGAGGCGACGGCGGCACTTACGCCGCAGTGCCGGCGTCTGGTCGAGCTTCTGTTTTTTGAGAGTCCGTCGCGGCCATATGCCGAAGTCGCCAGAGAGCTCGGGCTTTCGGTCGGTTCGATCGGGTTCACTCGTCAGAAATGCATGCAAAGACTGCGCCGGCATCTTGACGAATTGGGTTTCCGCTAATGCCCCCGGCAAGTAAAAAAATCTCCAAGGAAGAATTATTTTTGCAGCTTGCAGGGCTAGGAAGCGATCTGGCGCTCCGGCAATTTCTTTTGCGCCACAAGACGCTCCTGCGCAGTGAAGTGGTCAAACAGCTGGCTGATCTGGTTGTCGAGAAAATCCGCGTGGACACAAAGCAGGCATTGTCGCTGGCCGACGCGGCATTGGCGATCGCTCGAAAGTTGCGCCGGAAGGAAGACGTGGCGCTGGGACTGCGAGCACGGGCCAACGCGCTCTATGCCTGTGGCCACAACCGCGAGGCGGTCGAGCACCACCAGAAGGCCATTCGACTGTACGAATCCCTGAAAATCCGGAAAGAAGCCGCGCGCACGCTGAGCAGTTCCATCCAGCCGCTGATTCTGCTGGGAGAGTACGACCGGGCCTTCCAGGCTTCGGAGCGCGCCAGGGAGATCTTTACGCAACTGGGCGAACCGCGGCGCATCGCGAGTCTCGAGAATAATGTCGGGAATATCTTCCATCGCCAGGACCGATTCGAAGAAGCCCTGGCGCACTACGAGCGGGCTCATCAGGCGCTCTCCGAGTATCAGGATTGGGAGCGTGTGGCCATCACCCTGCACAACATGGCCATGTGCCTGATCAGCTTGAATGATTTTCCGCGATCGCTCGATTGCTATCAGAAATCTCGTGAGCTGTCAGTGCGTTACGGTATGCCGCTGTTGCGCGACCAGGCGGACTACAACATCGCGTATCTGTATTACTTCCGCGGAGAGTACAGTCGGGCCATCGAAATGCTTTTTGCGACGCGGCGGGCTTGCGAGCTGACTGGCGACGCCTACCATCTCGCACTCTGCCACATGGACCTGTCGGAAATTTATCTCGAACTGAATTTGAGCGAGGAAGCGCGGGAAATGGCACACGAAGCTTTCGGGCGGTTCGAGAAGCTCGGTATGGGTTACGAAACCGCAAAGTCGCTAGCCAACGAAGCAATCGCTTACGGACAACAGGGGAAAATCGTGCAAGCGCTGGAACTATTTGCCAGGGCCCGCCAATTGTTCGCGCGCGAAAAGAATCAGGTATGGCCCTGGCTTCTCGATTTATACCAGGGTTTGTTGCTCTTCCACGAGGGACGCTATTTTGAAGCGCGCAGGCTTTCGACAGGAGCCGCGGCTTTCTTCGATCAAACCATCGTGCCGAGCAGGGCTGCCTTGGCTCATCTGCTGCTCGCACGCATTGCGCTCGCGGTTGGCGAGCTGCAATTGGCAGCCGAGGAGACCGAAGCCGCCATCGAAAAAATGAAAGGCCTGCAGACGCCGGTGCTTGCCTATCAAGCGCAGCTGATGCGCGGGCAACTCGCTCAGGGCCGCGGTGATCGTGCGGCCGCTCTCGAAGCCTACCGGGAGGCCTGCAACTCGCTTGAAACCATGCGCAGCCGCTTGCATTCCGAAGAATTGAAAATCTCCTTCGTGAAGAACCGTTTGCAGGTGTTCGAGGCGCTGGTCGAACTGCACTTGAGCGGGCAGCCGGGAGAGATCTCCGCCGCGGAAGCCTTCGTCTGGATCGAGTCCGCAAAATCCCGCAGCATGACGGAAATGATTTTTCAGAGTGGCCAGACCTTACCCCTAGGCGACACCGGCCAAAGCGAGTTGGTGCGGCGCATCCGTGATTTACGAGAAGAGCTGAACTGGTATTACCACCGCATCGAGCAAGAGCAATTACGTCCCGAGGAGAACTCGCCCAAACGATTGCAGCAATTGCAGGAAAAAGCGGTCTCGCAAGAAAAGGAACTGCTGCGCACGCTTCGAGAATTGCCTGCCCATGAGCGGGAGAATGCAACTCTTGAAGGACCTTCGGATTTTTCACTGCCGCGGTTGCAAGCCGCCGTGCCAGAAGACGCCGCACTGATCGAATATTATTCAACCGGGGAGCAACTGATTGCGGCGGTCGTTACGCGGGAACGTATTGAGATTATCCCTATTTCGGTGGTGTCGCGCGTTCTTCATTTCCTGCATCTTCTGCGATTTCAGATCTCGAAATTTCGAATGGGAGCGGCCTATGCGCAGAAGTTCGAACGGCCGATGGTGCAGGCGACACAAAGTCATTTGGAATCCCTGTACTCTGAGCTGCTGGCCCCGCTGCAGGAGCACCTCAACGTAAAACACCTGATCTTTGTGCCCCACGGAGCGCTGCATTTTCTGCCGTTCCACGTCTTGCGGAACGCGGACGGATATTTATGTGATTCCCACACCGTCTCTTACGCACCCAGCGCAACGGTGTTCGCCTTATGCCAGGAGAAAAACGACAGCGATTTGCGCAATTCCCTGGTGCTGGGAATTCCGGACGAGCAAGCGCCAGAGATTCTGGCCGAGGTAAAGTCGGTTGCCTCGCTGCTTCCATTTCCGGAACTCTTCCTCGGCGGGGATGCTACGACCGAGGTACTCCGCCAGAGAGGATCGACGAGCAACCTTCTGCATATCGCCACGCATGGTTCTTACCGGCAGGACAATCCGATGTTTTCCAGCATTCGCATGGGAGATGGATACCTGAATTTGTACGACCTTTACCAGATGCGGTTGCCGTCGAGACTGGTCACTCTGAGCGGCTGCGCAACTGGTATGAACTTTGTGTCCGCCGGCGATGAACTCCTCGGTTTGCAGCGTGGGCTGTTCTGCGCCGGGGCCAGTTCCTTGCTCTTATCGCTGTGGGACGTTCACGATCAAAGCACCGCAAAACTAATGCAAGCGTTCTATAAGAACTACATCGCCGGCCTGGGCTTGGCCGCCGCACTGCAAGCGGCCATGAAAGAGGTTCGTGAGGAAAATCCCCACCCGTACTTCTGGGCGCCCTTCGTTCTGGTCGGTAAAATAGCTGATAATAAAAGACTTAGCTAATTTTCACCCTGCCTATATCTTTTGCTCCTCCACCTTCCCTTATGACCTGGGTGAAGTTAGCTACACCTATCCGCCGGGGGGCGGAGGAGACAGCAACCGGGGGAGCGGCAATGAAGCACTTTACGACAGAGGAATGGATTGATTTTGTGAACCAGATGACACCAGACCAGAAGCAGGAAGCGATGCGCACACATCTCGGAAGCGGTTGCAAGGCATGCGAGGAGAAATTCGCGCTCTGGCAGAAAGTTCGCGGCATGGCGGCATCGGAGGCCAATTACCAGCCACCGGCGGATGCGGTCCGTATCGTGAAAGCTGCCTATGCGCCAGCCAGAACGGGCAGTCAAGAGCAAGAAGCGAAGTCTAGTGTCGAAATATTGTTCGACAGCTTTTTGCAGCCAGCAACGGTCGGAGCCAGATCAAAGGCCACAGGAGCAAGACAAATGTTGTACCGAGCGGATTCGTTTCAGATCGACCTGCAGATCGAGCCCAAGCCGGGAAGCAATCACATGGTCGTTACCGGCCAGATGATGGACGTCAGCACGCCGGAAATCGTGAGCAGCGGAGTGCAGGTCAAACTGTCAAATTTTCGCGAAAACGTGATCTACACCGTGACCAACGAATTCGGCGAGTTTCGCTGCGAAATCGACAACTCGGGAGACTTGGAACTGTCCGTTCCGGGGCGGGCCGGGAAGCCGATTAGCATTTCCCTGCGCAACGCATTGGGCGATTTGCCCGGAGGCAGAGCATGAAGCCGGGCAGCGGTTCGAGTTTATGGTTGTTTGTCGAAATGGTACCCAAGTACCAAGGGCAAATAGTTCTGCCGATTGATACAGAAAGCACACTCGTACCATTGGCGAGAATGGATGAATTCCCCAGACTATCGGAACATCCCGGCTTGAGAATGGCGGAGTGAAAGAACGACAAGAGAATTGCGAATCATAGAAGGGACCCAGCTCATGAAACGCACACTCCAAGCGCTCGTAATCCTGACACTGATGGCTACTGCCGGTGTCCGTCCGGCGGCAGCACAAAATCGCTACATCGTTCGCACGAATGGAGGCCTGAGTTCGGTCCTCAAACTGTGCTTGAGCGCGAATTGCCAAGTCCAGGGGTCGCTGGATGGTCAGGTCGGCCAGACATTTCTGGTCACTTCCACGGGAAACCTGCTCACCAATCTTCTAAACGGAACGTTGAATCTGCTGGGGAGCCTCCTGGGGATTCAGAGCGTTGAGGCGGACCGACTTTTGCCGATTCCGCTGAAGCCGCTGAACACCATACCGCCAGGGCTAAACGACAACGCACCGGTGAACTATTATGGCACGGTGGTCTGGCATGGCTACGCCGCGCAGCCGGCAGCGCAGATCACCAGGCTGGCCGATGCGCAACGCGGATTTAATGTCAGCGGAACGGGAATCGTCGCTCTCATCGACACCGGGGTCGATACATCGCACCCTGTTCTTGTTCCTGTGCTGCTCCCTGGTTACGACTTCACACGAAATCAGCCCGGCGCCTCCGAGTGGTTGGATGTGCCACTGTTGCAGAGCGGAAGCACCACACAGAGCGATCAGCAGCCGGTGATTGTCCAGCAATCGAGCGCTGCGATCCTTGATCAGTCTTCGGCTGCAATTCTGGATGGCGGGCCCTATTCCGCGTTCGGTCACGGAACCATGACCGCGGGATTGGTCCACCTGGCCGCGCCGAAAACCAAGATTTTGCCGCTGAAGGCCTTCACTTCGAATGGCACTGGAAACCTTTCCAACATCATCGCGGCCCTGTATTACGCCGTGCAGCATCAAGCCAATGTGGTGAATATGAGTTTCGACGTTTCCAGTCCGTCTCCGGCGCTTAATCAGGCGGTAGCATATGCAAACCAGAAAGGCGTGGTTCTGGTGGCAGCGGCGGGAAATGAGAACACCAGCGCGCCCGTCTATCCTGCTGCGCTCAAGAGCAATGTAATGGGTATCGCTTCAACCACCGACTGGGACCAGCGCTCTTCCTTTTCGAATTACGGTTCGACCGACGTGTGGATTGCCGCGCCCGGAGAATATGTCATCAGCACTTTCCCCGGCGGGACGTATGCGAGCGCGTCCGGGACGTCGTTCAGTTCGCCGCTGGTTGCGGGCACCGCGGCTTTGCTCCTGCAAGCCAAGCCTGCCCTCCGCCAATCGGATGCGGCCAACGCGTTTTCGCATGCCATCCGGCTCACACCGGACCTGAACTACGGACGTCTGGACGTCTATCAGGCGCTTTCGGCGTGGATAAACAGTTCTAGTTCTACCTCGACGACGCAAAGCACCTGTTTGTTGTTTTGCAACTAGCCTTCGAGACGAACTCGGAGATACTGGCATACCGTGACCACCATCGTTCAATGCACGGCGGAAACATTGCGAATCAAACAGGTTGAAGAACGCTTCTCCGCCCTGCGCAGTTCCGTGATCTGTTCGTTCAACCAACTGCTGGATCTGAAAGACCTGAATACCGGCGTGCATAGTACGCGCCTTGCAGAATGGGGCATGCGCGTTGGCCAAGAACTGGGCCTCTCGGAAGAACAACTGCAGAATTTGGAAGTGGCTGCTTTACTCCACGATATCGGCAAGGTGGGCATTCCGGATGCAATTCTGCGAAAGCCCGGAAAGCTGGACGCCGAGGAATACGCACTGATGAAGAAGCATCCAGAGTACGGATGGGCGGTGCTGCGCTCGCTACCTGGTTTTGAACGCGCGGCTCTCGACATCCTTCATCACCACGAGAATTATGGCGGAACGGGCTACCCTGCGGGATTAAAGGAAACAGAGATTCCGGTGGTGTCACGCATCGTCTCGGTAATCGACGCTTTCGACGCCATGGTTTCTTCGCGCCCCTATCGCAACGGGCTTCCCCCTGAAGAAGCAATCCGCCGTCTAATCGAGTCAAGCGGTACACAGTTTGATCCGGTGGTGGTGCAGTGTTTCCTGACGTTTGCAGAAGCGGAAATGAACACCGTGTTTGCCGCCGCTGGAACTGCCGTCTCCTCGGCTCTCTAGTCCCATCCCGTTCGCTGGTGCCCGACCGCTGACGAGTGCGGACGCGCGACACACTGGCTATCGCAAGCGTCCATGTTGCTGACGATGACAGCGGGCACACAGCGAGATCAAATTGTTGAGTTCGTCGTTTCCAAATTTGCTGCGAAATTGTTGGTGGTGGACTTGCAGGTCCTCCGAGGAACCACAGAAACTGACAGCGCCAACCATCTCGCTCCAGCACTCGTCGCCGAAGCGAATCATACTCTTCTCGGCAAAGTTTCGATCTGGGTCTGTTTTGGTTCAACTTGACGGAATTTTTTCTCCAAATCGACGCGGGATACGGAAATTCGACTAACCTTCATCGTGTTCCAGTTCCATCGCGATCACGACTTATCCTCTTGAAGATTGGCGCCGGCAGGAAAATCCGCGCAGATCATCTCCAAACAATAACCGCGAGATGCCTGTTCGAGATCATTCATAACCAGCCAGGAATTCACCGCGTGCGGATTCTGGAGTTAGCGAAAATTGTGAACGAAGATCTGCGGCAACGCGGCGAAGGCGGTAAGCTCTCTGAACGGAAGCTGGGCAGCTTTCTTACCTCGTTGAATTTGACGAACCGCACAAGAACGTGCGGCGGCTATGTACTTTGGCTCGACCGAAGCACCCGGGAAATCATTCATTCGTTAGACCGGCAGCACGGTACGAAAACCGCGATAAAGATGGACTTGGCCGTGCGGTGCGACATCTGTGGGCGCGCAAATACAGGTTCGACAAACGGCAATGAGATAAAGTCTGCCGCGAAAAATAACGGTCGGCAGCACAGGGAAGCTGCTAAAAACGGCAGCAAACGTTGCGTACGCGCGAAAGCGATTTATTCTAAACCGGCGCGTTCCGCTCGCGCGGCGAAGTCGATGCGCCGCACGTGGGCAAGTCAAAGATCGGAATCAGGAAACGAAGTACCAACAGGAATCAATGAAACGCATGCGGCAGCAGCTTGTCCCCGCCAAAAACGTCAATCTTTGATTGCAGCGCGTGAAATGTTATGGACGGACTAGATCGGCTTTGCCGTTAGGCGGTGGATAATAGGTCTGATGGCTCATGGCGTAGAGTACTAACGCTACTCTACTGGAGACTCCGGTCTTATCGAAAATCCGAAATAGATAGTTCTTGACGGTGTGCTCACTCAAACTTAGCCGGGCCGCGATTTCGCGATTGCTAAGGCCTTCGGCTACCAAGAGAGCGACTTCCGATTCTCGAAGGGTCAATACTGCCTTGCCATTGCTGTCGACCACGTGCAACGGCTGAGGGCGACTTAAAGCTTCGAGAAGGTAATTCATTTCTTGGGTATTCACCCAGACTTGCCCTTCCAGAATCGTTCGTAGGCACTTGTGGAACAGTTCGTAGGACTGCGCTCGAAAGAAAATGCCTCGCGCCCCGTTGCGAAAAGCATGGACCACCAGTTTGTGATCAGACCGATCTAGCAGAACCACGCACCGCGTACTCCAATTCTTAGCACGAATCTTTGCAATGACCTCTAGTCCGGCACTGGGTCCGTCCTCTAGATCGGCGCTCACAATGGCAATGCCCGGTTCAGACTGGTGGAGCAGACGCAAAGCCTCTTTGGAGTTCGAAGCCGTCCCAACGATCTCGAACTCGCGCTCTGCGCTCAACGCTCTTGCTAGCAGCTCACATTGCATGCTGCTACGCTCGGCAATCAAAATGCGTTGCGCGTCCCGGTCGTGCTGGGCCCTCAGTGCCATGGGGATCGATCCGAGGTGGCAAAACCTCTTTGAAAATTGCGACGGATGCTCCTTAGTGCAATTTGCTGGCCGGGAAATGTTTTTCCAACAAATGCGGATCAACACTTTTCTCTCGCCTCTTGTTTGCAAGGGATCTTGCGAATCTGAGCCGCCTAAGCTCTGCTTTCTCAGTTGGTTAGGCCCCACCGGTACGATTTGTTCTGGATTTTCTGGTCCATCTCGCAAGGCGACCGACCACCAGGTGTTCTAACAGGTGTTCTAGCTAGCGGGCGGGGCGGTATGTCACCTTCAGGTTACAAAGAGAAGTTTGTTGCTACGTCAATGGAGAAGAAATTGTTAGAGAAGAAGGACCCGGGGCCGAAAGGCCCTACGGCTTTGGCTCTTCTAACGGCCGGCATTTTCAACCGCATACGATGAGAGAAAGCACGATCTTGCGTGAGGCAGAGGGAAAGGAAGATTTCCTTGCCTGGCGGGACACCTAACGAACTGTCAGCCCAGAAGGTGCGACTCCAGGCGAGGAGAGCCTTTACGGTAACGGGGCGGACGACTTGCTTTAACCTGCCGCTCACAGGAAAGGTGGCACGCAGTGCGGGTGTTTGGAGAGCAGCCTACAAATCGGGAGTCACAGGAGCGGGGAAACGCACCTGGGATAGCCAGGCCGGATACAGGCAGGGCCGAGCGAATCGCCACCATCTCAGGACTGGATCGCTGGCGTATCCTCCGGCGGCACGATTCCTAATTCTGACAACGACACGCTGGAGCGAGAAGTACGAGCGAACCTGGTGTATCAACGATGGATGGAGTTGGCGCGAGAGCGAGGCGTGGTGCAAGGCCGGGAGATGAGGATCGATAGTGCGGTGGTGGAGACCAACATCCACTATCCGACTGACAGTGGTTTATTAGGGGATGGAGCGCGCGTGCTCACACGAACCATGAAGAAGGTAGAGAAGGCTGCGGGTGGACTAAAGAAGCGGATTCGTAACCGGATGCACAGTGTAAACAAGAAGGTGATCGCGATCGCACTGGCTGGGCGGTGGAAAGGGCCGAAGGGTGGAAGGCGAGCAAGCCAAACGAGTTCGGGAACCTGGTTAAAGTGCAGGAAGCCGAGAACCAGATCATCACGCACTATGAGGTGTTTGCCGAACGTCCCGAGGATTCCCACCTAGTGGTTTCCGCGGTCGAACAACGTCAGCGGGGGGGCGGGCGCGCACCACGAATGGTCGCTGCCAATGCAGGGTTCTACAGTCTAGAGAATGAGAAGACCCTCTAAGGAATAGGAGTTGGGCGAGTCGCGGTGCCGAGTCGCAACAGCAAAAGCGCGAGCGGGGAAAACTGCAAAAAACGCGTTGGTTCCGAGCCGGACAGCGCTGCAGGACGGGATGACGAGGGCGCATCAGCGTGCTGAAACGGCGCCACGGATCAAATCGTTGTCGATATCGAGGGTTCGAAGGTATGCAGCGCTGGATCGGCCCAGCGTCATCGCCGACAACATCATCCAGATCGGCCGCTGCCTCGCACTGCAACGAGCTTGAGGTCTTATCCGCAACAGCCCGGCGCGGAAACGGGTCGAGCCGCAGAAAGCAAAACGTACAAGCAAAATCAGACGGTCTCTAATAACAAATAGCTCATTCAGAACGACCTATTTTGCGACGGAAAGTAGCTAGCCAGATATTCATGCGGCCGGGGCAACGGTTTATTCAAATTCAATCAGGCGTCAGTCCGTATGGCGGGAATGCGGCGATCTGAGATAGGAGATGGTTCTAGTGGAACGTGGCCAAGACAGCGCTCCAGTTCGTCGACGAACTGAGGCTGAAAGTCCCAGCGAATGAACCCGCCGATACGGCAAGTTGCGCCTCATTGGCCGCGCGGGATTTCGCCATGTTTTGCTGTTGCAGCGAGTAGCCGGCTCCTGCAGTTACTGCTCCTGAATAGTTGTTGACGAAGCCGGCTGCCGCGAACAACAACTCGTTGGCACTGGAGGTAGTGGGAGTCGCGCCGGTGCTCACCGCCGTCCCACTCCCTTGCCCTTTGGCGGTTTGGTCCAGCGGATTTGTCGTGCTCAATCCGCTGTACTCATAGATCGCCAACCACGGATGGTTGTTGGTGCCCGAATACGAAGCGGTTACGGTGTTGGCGCCGCTGCGAATGTTCGTGGCGTAAAAGATATGGATTTGGTGCCCGTCGGTAGTTTGTGTCTGGGCGACCGCGTCGGCATAAGTGTTGCCGGCAGTGTCGCTGACGGTGACCGTTTGCGAAGCGCTGGACATGCGCACGAAGGCGATGATTAGGTGCCCTGGGGTGTTGGCGGAAGCAAACGAAACCGACAAAGACTTAACGCCCGAGCCCTGTGCCGCATTGGACTGGAGCAAAGCTATACCACCTCCACCGGAGGTAGCAATGGTGATGCCGAGGGCCTTCGTGGCGACTTGCGATCTAGCGTCTGTGACCTGCACGGTGAAGGTGGTTATTCCGGTGCCGGTTGGCGTTCCGGAAATTACGCCGGTGCTCGAAGCCAAGGTCAATCCAGCGGGCAAGCTGCCCACGGTGATAGACCACGTATAAGGTGTTGTTCCGCCCGAGGCAGCGAGGGTTGCGTTGTAGGCAATGTTTTGCGTGCCATTGGGCAACGAAGTGGTAGTGATTGAAGGAGGAGCGGCGGCGGCAATCGTGATGCTAAGAGCCTGCGTCGCGGTTTGCGACTTAGCATCTGTAACCTGAACGGTGAAGTTGCTGGTTCCGGTGCCGGTTGGCGTTCCGGAGATTACGCCGGTGCTCGA
>Ga0210406_10005187_pt1 | contig 13717 bp, 12 predicted proteins | sample IncBWC30MmetaG_FD_155454 | JGI IMG/M metagenome (GOLD analysis project Ga0210406, IMG submission 155454) | Forest soil microbial communities from Barre Woods Harvard Forest LTER site, Petersham, Massachusetts, United States - Inc-BW-C-30-M | ecosystem: Environmental > Terrestrial > Soil >... | reverse complement strand
GGCGTTCAGCAGCGGTCCTAACGTGATGCAGACCTGCGAAACCGCGGAAGGACGCCAGACTTTTTCGATCTCATTCGCATCTGCCTCTTTTCGAACTCCATATGCCAGATTGCTCCCTGAGCGCTCGATCGAACAAGAAACGCAGGATGTGTATCAAATGGGAATCCTACAGGAGTTAATAACCGGTCGCCGGCAGTTAACGGACCCGGTCTCGCTCTGGTCTTCCAGAGGCGCCCGGGGAGATGAAACGGCGGAGTTGATCACGAACTTGATCGGTGTTAACGCTCTCAGCGAGGGCGAAATCCGGAATGTTCTTTCGATCGTCCGCAACGCATTTGCAAAGCCGGAAACCCTCGCGCCCGGGACGAATTACCCGGCCCGATCATTGAAGCTTCTGCGGCATCTGGCGGATCTCACCGACGACGCCAGCCTGCAGCGGCAGATTGCCGAAACACTGGAATACGTCCAGACCCGATGAATTGGACGCCCGGCGCCGCGGATTCACTGAGTAGTGCGTAACGCGTGCAGGGAACCTTGACCATGGGGATGGCGTCTAAACATCCGAAATGCGCCTGCTCACAATGCTTCTCGGGGTATTGACCATCGCCACCAGCGTTACCGCGCAGTCAATCTCCCTGCACATCGAACCCGCCCTCGGCCAATCTCAATTTCGCATCGGTGAAGAGATCGGCTTGAAGCTTGCCTTCGAGATGATGCACGACACTGACGCTCCACCAGCCGGCCAACCCGATTGGATGATCATGCTCAATGGGCATGACCGCTCCGTTCTGGGTTTCGGACGTGATCGTTTCGTTGCCACACCCGAAGCAGGCACGCGCGACCCCTGGAGTTATCGCCTTCACGAAGGCATCATTTATTCGGGCCCCGGCGGCAGCCACCTTAGCGACAAACCCCTCATCCTGAATATTGATTTGAACCAGTGGGTCCGCTTCGAACGCCCTGGGCACTACACCTTTCATGCCCGGTTTCATCCAATGGGCCCTCAGCGTCAGGATATAGAAGTTGAATCAAACCAGATCGGCATCGATATTGTCGCCGCCGATCCTCAATGGCAGGAACAGGAACTGATCAATGACCTTGCGATCCTGAACTCCACTCAGTCGAAAATCGACAGCGCTTCGTTTGAATCGCGCATGAGCGCCGCTCGCCGCCTGACTTATCTCGACACACCCGCCGCGGTCCGCCAAATGGCGCACTGGCTTGGCACAGCTGATATCCAGACCGCTCAGATCATGCAGGACGGGCTTCGTTCGAGTCAGCATGGCCCCGAAGCCATCACCGCAATGAAAGAGCTCCTGCGATCTCCCTCTGAGCCCGTGCCTCCAATCTTTCTGCGAACGCTCGCCACGCTCGACAAGGCGATCAAAGAGCCGCAAAATGCTCTGGCCGAGGTGGTCGAACAAAAACAGGGCGCCGCCAAAGCGATTTCGATCAAGACGCTGCTCGATAGCATGCCTGCCGAGAGCGTGCCGGCAAAGCTGCGTTCCGAAATCGCCGCGCTCTTTCCGCAGCTGCCCCTTTCGCAACAATCCGAACTGCTCGGGTACCAATGGAAGAAGATCGACGCGCCAGAAATGATACCGGTGCTCCGGCAAATTTACGAATCGGCCCCGCAGCCGCGCCACCCCGAAAATCCGCTTCTCGCCTCGGCTGTCGAACGTCTGTACGAAGTGGACACAAACCGGACACGACTGCTGCTTCTGGAAGAAATGAAGCGGCCCGATCCACGCCTTCCCTACCACACGCTCGCCATGCTACCCGATGCCACTCTGCCGGAACTCGATACTACGCTGCTCGATCACCTCCAGCACAATGGTGGCCGCCCTGCCGAGGAGCTCATCGCTCGCTACTCCACCAAATCCATTCTCGACTCCGTGAAGGACTATTACGCAAAGCGCGACGCCGAGATGAGGTCGCGCGTCACCACTAATCCCAACATCGCTGCGCCGGCGTGCGAGCCCCCGCTCGTTGCATATTTTCTCCGCGTCGATCCCGCCTGGGGCGAAAGGGTGCTCCGCCGATCGCTCGCCGAACGCGGTTACACGATGGGCCGATGCTGGCTCGGAATCATCGGTCAGACGGCGGTTTATGACTCCGGCCCCGCGTGGGAAAGGGTTGCCGTTGACGCCCTGCAAGACCCCGCAGTCCCAGTCAAAATCGACGCGGTCAAGTCCCTCGCCAAGTACGGCTCGCCCTCTGCCAAGCCTGCGATCTTCGACGCCTTCCGCTACTGGCACGAATGGTGGGAAAACCGAGGGGACCAGAATGACGAAAGCCGTCGTCTCGAACAGGCCTTTGTCGAGGCCACGACGCGCCCTAAGAACTGGACCCCGGGCGATGCCGACCTGGCCGCTATCCGCGACCTGTGCCTGACCGCAGCTTGCAAGTCCCAGGTCCCGCTGCACCAGAATTAATCAGCCGGCAGACGGCGAAACGGGCGGTCTTATGGAGATCCCGCGCAGCTTCTTCTCCCAACAATGCAGCGGCTTCGGAGGTCTCTCTGGCTCTTCCACTCGCATCCGCAAGTCCTTCTCCGCGTCGCCACTCACGCCGCCGCGGAGGATCGCCACCTTCCCACGGATTGAGCTGCGCAGACACTTCCGTGGCCCTCTCGATCTTCATTAGCCGCGGGGCTCCGGGTTGTCAACGTTGCCTGATTCCTTCGCATCTCTGTTCGCCGGGGCGATACACCCGGCCCGCGACCTGAGGGAGAATCGGACGAATGCCTTCCATTCGTTTCGGCGATGATTTGACCCCGAAGCAGAGCCTAATCGAAGGGGTAAAGCGGGATACGGAACTGCGATAGCTGAATTACAGATCAGATTTCAAAGGGCGGGAACAGATTAAAGCACGCCAACGCATCGACCACAATCGGGGGTATCCGCAACACAGGGACTAGTCCGCGAATTTCGGCGTCCGGGGGCTGTTGTATTGGGATCCCGGAATGCGCATGAAAGCCAATCGGCGCAATTCGTCTTGGATCGATATCAAAGTAGTTCAGGAATAAGAATGGTTTCAGGGCCTGCCGAGGTCAGAGGGGTTGACCAGCCGTGTAATTGGACCGGGCGAAGAGCCGCGCGTACGAACAACTATTTCGCGCCCTTTCTCTTTCAATTTCCTTTTGATGAGATTCTCTTGCATTTCTAAACTCCTTCGCCTGTTCAGGATTTGTCTTCGGCGTTGATGAGTGCTCATTTAGCAGTGACGACGAGTACAAGTTCGGAGTCCGTGAGTGCTTTGATCGCAACTATCTCCTCGTTCTCGATTACCAATCCTTCGCGGACATGCATCTGCACTCCGTTCACCTCAACTTCGCCGGTGGCAGGTACCAGATAGGCCGCGTCGCCTTCGCGGAAGGAATAGCTTGTCTTGGTGCCAGCCTGAAGCAAGGCCCCGTACACTTCGGCGTCGGTGCGAATCGGCAACGCACCTTCCGCGTTGCGGCCGCTGGCAAGGGGCACGAAGACGGCGGCGCGGTCCGATTTCGGAAACGGCTTGTTCCCCCATCGAGGAATTCCACCTGCAACGGAAGGTTTAAGCCAGATCTGAAACAGTCGAATCGGAACATCTTCGTCATTCTGCTCTGAGTGACAGATGCCGTTTCCGGCGCTCATAACCTGGACGTCTCCAGCATGTGTTTTTCCGAGGTTCCCCTGATCGTCGCGGTGCGTCACCGTACCTTCGCGAACGTAGCTGACGATCTCGACATTTTCGTGCCGATGGAGGCCAAATCCCGCGCGAGGAGCGATCTCATCGTCATTGAAAACGATGAGATTCCCGACCGCCCGGTGCGCCGGATTGCCGTAAGGGCCAATCGCGAAGTGATGCTTTGCTTTGAGCCACCCTGCATCCACGCCGCTGATGTCGTTGAATGATTTTAGCCGTAACATGCCGCACCTCCTCAAGCCTGCGGCAGCAAGCGCGGCTGAAACAACCCGGCAAAGGCCGGTCGCACATCGACAAAGATCACCGCCCACAGTGCAGCCACGAAGAGGGCCAGCGGAAGTCCGCTCGGAGCCATCAACGCGTGGAAAACAAGAATGTTGACGATCACGGGCGCCAGCATGGCCACCGCCAACGGTACGTAGCGGTTGACCAGCAGAAGTATCGCTGCGATGACCTGAAACGCGAAGATCACCCACAGGTAATGCGAGGCATAGAGGGCACCCATGAACTGTCCCGCGAGGCCTCCAGGCGGGGGCAGGGGAATGAAGTTCAGGAAGCCGTTCAGGCCGAAAACAAGGAAGATCACGCCCGCCAAATATCGGGCAATTGTGGAAGCGGTTCTCATTATCGGGTTCTCCTTTTGGATTGGCAGCCATTCCAGGGCGTCAATCATATTGATCTCAATACAATTGATGATGTATACTTCTTGGAGATTCAGGTTTTTTATGAACCGAGGCATTCAAGGAGCGGACCACGTTTGGCTAGTAATGATGAAGGCGATGCGCGCCCTAATGAAGTATGCAACCGCTGGTATTGAAGAGACCGGGCTCGGCCTCTCTGATTTCGGCGTGTTGGAAGTCCTGCTGCACAAAGGGCCTTTGCCCGTCAATACGATAGGCCCGGTCGTCGATCTGACCGCAGGTTCGATCAGTATCGCCGTGGACCGTCTCGTGGCGAAGGGCCTGGTCAGCCGGGTCGAGAGCGCCGAAGACCGGCGCGTGCGGATTGTCGCCCTCACCCAGCGCGGCAAGGACCTCATTGTCCCGGCCTTCCGAAAGCATGCCGGACAGATGAAAAGAGTGTTCTCTGAACTGAGCTCGGAGGAGCTCCGCGCCCTAGAAATGGCGCTGAAGAAAGTCGGCAAGCGCGCTGACGCGCTCATGGAGCAGAGCTGAATGGCTCTTAAGCGAGTTTCTTTGAGACTCAAACAACCGCTCCTTGGATAGGCTCCGGGGAATAGCCTAAGTAAGCCCACGCGACCTCTGTATCATCGCGACCTCTGTATCATCGCCCCATTTTCGAGATACACGACGCCATTGGGGGCCGAGCTACTGATGAATTCAGCGGCAAAAGCGCGCCCGACATCATCCTGCCCCAAACGGTCCGGAATGAGACGCCCCAACCAAGCAGCATAACCCGGCGTGTGAGCATTGCCTGCGATAATTCCTGGGCGGAAAATCGCCAGACTTTTGAAGCCGATACCTTGAACCGTTTCTTCTTTTAACCCCCTAACTCGCACATAGCGAATCCTGCTTTTCACTGTGTTTCCCACTGCCGAGAGCAGCGCAAACTGAGCAACGCTTCCGGCCTGGCAACTACGGGCAAAACCACCGGCAACCCCAATTTCGAGGGCCTTCAATTCCTCCTCACTCCACTTCATACTGCCTTTACCGACGCCAACACGGGAGGCCCCATAGACAGGGTCGCCTAGCGCCACCATGCTCAGTGCAAGCTTGGTCGCTAAAAAATTGCGCTTAAGGAGGAGGTCTGAACCACGCGCTGCACCGAGGCACGCGAAGCAGCTCACACCATTGCGGCGTCCCAGCAGTTCGGATGAGTTAGTTCCGCCTCGACAAACGACAAGGCGTCGCCGGGATCGATCTCTCCTCTAGCCTTGGTGAGCCACCGCTGCACCACCCCTGCCCGCCGGCGCGCCGGTGACAAGAACCAAATCTGAGCTCATGACGGAGACCTCCAACGATAATTTGCTGTTTCGCTTAATCTCCGGGCCATCAACCCTCCTTTGCTGGTGGATACTGGCGAGGAGAGGATCGCCTCAAGGCGACGGCGCTTATCCCGGTTACGCTGAGCTTAGGCCGCGCCCCCGGCCATTGTTCGGAGCCGATCATTCGCGAAATACTGAGCCTGCCCTTCTTCGATCGCTTGCAGAACGAGACCGGCCACGAATTCGGGCCTGTCGCCATCGGCGTAATTGGCCGACGGTCCGCCGCCTGCCGAATTCCCCACCCTGTTCTTGCCAAAATTAGTCGCCGTGATAAACGGGTAGATTTCACTGACGACGATGCGGTCCTTTTCCAGCTCGGCGCGTGCCGTGAGGCTGAATCCAAGAAGCGCACGCTTCGAAGACGAGTAAACGCTGTATTGCGGAACTGTCATGAACGCGGTTCCCGAATTGATGTTCACGATGCTTCCGCCGCCTTGCGCCCGCATCAGCGGAATCACAGCCTGCATGGCGACTATCGGCCCCAACACGTTGAGATGGAAGATTTCGTCAAAAAGCGCGGGCTCGATCTGCTCTACGGAGGCCGCATAGCTGCGCCCTGCATTGTTTACGAGACCGTCGACGCGCCCGTAGTGCTGGTGCACGGCGCGTACGGCTTCCCGCACTCGATCAAACTGCGTCATGTCTACCGTGACAGGCAAGCTACCCGGAAGCTTCCGCGCCAATTCCTGCAGCGCATCGGCGCTGCGAGCGAGCAGGGCGACTTTCGCGCCGCGCTCGGACAGCGCGATCGCAGTCGCGAGCCCGATCCCCGACGAAGCGCCCGTGACAATGAAAACCCGATCGTTGATTTGCATCGTTTGAACCTCCTGCTTCAATTTGACCAATACTTATCGATCAGCGGGCTGCTCTCGCCGGCACCGCGGATGCGACATCGGTCGTAGTTTCGCGGTAGCGCATTTGTTCGAGATCGGCGATCAATCCAGGCCCGGTCGGGCGTCATGCCAACGGGCGTTCCAAGGGTGTAAGCGTCGCGTTGGTCCAAATCCCTTGGCAGATCCGGATGGCCGTCCGGGGTACGCGGAATCGTTCCGGCCTTCGTCTTCGCCAAGTCCTTTTGGACGCAAGCGGGTTTCGTTTGCGCGGGCGTTGCGATCTGGCCAGAAAGATGCGCAAGCGCTGCTACCGCCAGAGCTACTAATAATGCGAGAAATCGCTGCTTCATTGACCTTCTCCAGGTCGGCTTACTTGGCCGGCTTCCTAGTCGTATTGCGCAACTGGGACGGCGCTGCCACCGGTCGGCTTGGGAATCACAAACTGGTGAACACCTCAGTGGCATGCGTGCCTTCGACAGGTGAATAGAGTTGAGGTTATCGGCGCTTTGCTTCGACGTACACTTTGAGAATCAGTTCGCTCGCCGGGGTAGGAACGGTGCCCGCACGATAAGGGACAGCGGTCTTGTTAAAGGGGAAACTGGTACGGAAACGCGCGAATTCCGCTATAAATATAACCAACCAGCGTTCTGGCTCCACGTAGCGCCTCAAGATCCAAAATCCCGGCCTCTGACTCGGCGCGAGCCATCTCGGGAGCGGCGATGAAGACTGCGACCACGCCCACGAAGGCCGGGAAGGAGGGCGGCGTGGACCGATTCCCGAGTCTTCTCATGCCCAGTTGCCATCACTTTCTCGATTGTCGAAATTTGATCGCTCCACTGTAAGCCGTCCAGGTATCTCGCCTCGACCTTGCTGCCGACGCGTGGATTTTCGACGAAGGTCCCGGCCGCAGCATTCCAGAAATACTGGCTGATTCCCCCGAATAGAGTGGTGTACGCCCAAGACTGCCATTGCAAGAACGCTACTGAGCTGTTTCACGATAAGCATCTCGCTCCCTCCTCACATCTCCGCTTAGAAGTCAGGCGGGCCCTCGCCTGATTCACCCACCGGCAGAATCTTTGAGAGTTCCAGCGAGCGAGGCAAAAACCGCTTGTCCGAATGCAATACAGGCGCTAAGCACCAGAATGACCTGCCTATCCTCCACTGGGCATTTTACGTCAAGCCCCCAACCAGTGCGGCCGGTGGGGTTGGAATCTGCGTCATCTGGCTATCCTCCGTAATCAGAACGAAACGCGGAACGTGCCCTGAATGATGCGGGGGCCAGCGCCCTCGGCAGACTGCAGGCCGCTTATAGTGCCGAATGCCGATGTGTTGAACGTCGTGTTAGGAGCCAAGTAGTTCGGGTGATTGAACAAATTCGCCGTCTGCGCACCGAGCTGCACCCGGTACCTCTCTTTGATCTGTACCGTCTTGAGCAGCGACAGTGAAATCGATTGAGTGCCAGGTCCCTGAGCAAGACCGATAGAGGATGTGGGGAAGCGCCCTATATTGTTCGCGGGAACGGAAAAAGCGGCTGGATTGAGCCATTGGTGGATGTTCTGGTTCGTCGGATATACCGACACGCCCGACACAATATCAGCCCGTCCATTGCCCTCGATCTGCGGGAACCCAACTCCCGCCGGGTCTGCGCCAGGCACGGTCACTGTCAGGAATGGGCCGCCTTGGAAGAGCGCAACTCCGGCCAGTTCCCACCCACCAACGATCGCATTCCCGATACTGCCGGCGCTCAGGCGTCCCTTACCGAATGGCAACTGATAGAGGAAGGTAGCCAGGAACCGGTTGCGGCGCGTGAACGCCACATTTCCGTAGTCGAGCATGAAATTGCTTAAGTTAGTAGCGTTGCCACCGGCCTCGGTTGCGAAAGCGGTTGGATTCCAGCCCTGCGCATCAGTGAGATTCCTCGCAAATGTATAACTTGCGAGGTACTGCAGCCCGCCCGAAAAGCGCTTGTTCACCGCCACAGTCAAGGCATGATAGTTCTGAATGCCGCCGCCAACTTCCGATTCAACTTCACCGAACAGCGGGTATTTCAGCAGCGATGTGGCGTTGTTGAATCCCACCGTATTCGGCGGAAGTTGCCCCAGGTTGACCTGCACGCCCATGTTGCTGCCGTGGTTGCCATCATAGGAAACCCGCAAGCCGGTGTTGAAGCCCAGATCGCGCTCGATCGTCAGATTCCACTGTTGAACGATGGCTTCCGGGTAATGAAGGTCACTGCCCTGCTGGAAGAACTGGCTTCCGGTGACGGCTAGATTCGAAGGATAAGGAGAGGGGAACTTCAGGGCGGGCTGTCCATTCGTAATGCTGTTGTTGAAAAAGGCCTGATCGGCGCTGTGGATAGCCCAGCCCGCGCCGAGAAGCGTTCCCAGAGGGATTTCGATAAACTTGCCGTAGCCGCCACGGATCACTGTCTTGCCGTCATTTGTCAACCGGTAGGCAAAGCCGAATCGCGGCGCAAAGTCGAGTTTGTTCGTTATATGGAGATTGTTACTGAGCCCTGCCTGAGACGCGAGCAGGATCGGCGTGGGAGCAATCGACTGCGCGAAGCCGGGACTCAGAATGCTTAGCCCGTTGTTCGGTATGACCACCGCTCCCAGCACGGATTGCCCGCCGATGATCGACTGATAGTCCGGGAGGAAATTTGAGATGTTGGCATCGTGATCGTAAAATCTTGGGTGCAGTTCGTACCGCAGTCCGAAGTTGATCGTCAGCCGCGGTGTTACTTTCCAATCGTCCTGCGCATAGAACGCATATGCCGGATCGTATCCGTCAATAGCGCCCAGTGTGTTCGTATCGAGGTAAGTCTTATCCGGAATACCCAGCAGGAACGCTCCGAAAGGATTACCGATATAAGCGTTCTTCGCTCCCAGGGTGCCGGTGACAGCCCCCGTGAACGCGTACTGGCCGAGTTCGTAAGCGTCATAAACGTTTTGACCATGATAAGTGAGGTATCGATAGTCGGCGCCGAATTTCATCGTGTGGGCGCCCTTGATCCAGGTCAGGTTGTCGATGATCTGGTTGGAGCCGTTTCTCGATGCGGTGGAATTGGCATTGCTGCTGTTGCCGGTCGCTTGGAAGCCCGCGATGTTGAACCATGGTATGGCCCCACTGGTCGGATAAGGCTGCGGCAGATTTTGCAGGCCAATCTCGCTCACGTACTGCGCGGAGGAGCTTCCGCCGACGGACACCCCGAAATGATTTCCGTTGAAGCCGCCACGTATCTCGTTAATGACGGTTGGTTTGATGACCCAGTTAAAAGCGATCGTATATCCAAAGTCCCTTTCCGGCGCTGAAATGGGCCCCTGAAGCGGCGAACCGGCCGGCAAAATCCCCACCGAGCGAACCTTATAGGTGCCGCGCGCGAACACCGTCATTTTGGAATTGATAACGTAATCGAGGCGCAGGTCGGCCTGGTCGCTCGAAATAGGCGTCGGAATGTTCGCCACGTAATTATTGGCAATCGCGTTGGGCCCTCCGGCGTTGGGCAAAGGGAACAGGTAGGTCAGTGCGTTCTTCGCGACCGACGACATAGCGCTGCTTGGAATCTGGTTGTTCTGAAAGGGTACGCCCGTTCCGGGCTGGTAGACCGGCGTTGAATAGGCCGAAAGGTCCCCGTTCCGCAACGCGACAGAAGGAACACTTTCGGTGATCGTTTGCTGTTTGGGCAGACGGAGTCCTTCGTAACTGGCGAAGTAAAACATCTTGTCTTTCCAGATCTTTCCGCCGCCATAGGCGCCGAAGTCGTTTAGCTTCACGACCGGCTTGGTGGCGGCGAACAGGTTTCTTGCGTTCAGGTCCGAATTCTGAATGTTCTCGAACGCGCCGCCGTGAAGCTGGTTCGATCCGCTCTTGGAGATGGTCGTGATATCGCTGACGCCGCCATACTCGGCCCCGTTATTGACTTCGCTGACGCGGATCTCCTCGATGGAGTTGAAGGAAGGAAACATTTCGGCGATCGGGCCGCCGACCGTCCCCGCCTGGGCACGGGCCCCCGTGCTGCTGATACCGTCAATACTGGCCGAGAGCATGGTCGGCTTGGTGCCTGCCACGGAAATGTTTCCGCTGGCATCCGTCTGCACCCCCGGTTGGCTGGTCAGAGTCGAGATGGGACTGGTCGATCCGCTGGCCCGGGTGGCGATCGCGATAGGAAGATCGATTAATTCGCGGCCAGACTTCGTCTCCGCTATGTTGGAGACTTCCGTATTAACGACGGGGGCGCCTGTGGATTCGACGTTTACGGTCTGGGCCTGTCCGGCGACCGTCATCTGCCCGTCAACACGAACGGTCTCCCGGGCGGTGAGTTCAATCTGGCGAACGAACTGCTGAAATCCCGGCGCTGTGACCGTGATCCGGTAGAGACCGGGTTCCAGATTCGGAACGGAATAATCCCCCGAGGCGTCGGTTAAAGTCTCGCGGCGGGCTGAAGTACCTGTGTTTTCGACGGCGACCACGCATTTCGCGACGACTGCTCCAGAGGTGTCCCGGACAGTACCTACCAAAGAAGCGAAGGTAGACTGCGCCATGGTTGGATTCGACCCGACCAGTAGACAGGCAATCGTCCCCGTTAAGAGCCGTAATCTGAAGCGTCTGAAAGGTTTATCGGACAATTGATTGCTCGTCATTTCTATTTCCTTTCGGTGAAAGGCATTCAAAGCCCCGTTGGGATTGGAAGATTCCATTGGGCGAGAGGGCCCTCGAAATTTGTCCCAACCAACACCGCGCTTTGGATCTAGGTACGTGAGAAAGTAGTGACCGCGTTAGGTACAAATGCGCCCGTCAGCAACACTTCCTACAACGGATCCGAACGTAAGTATGAGAGGCAGCAAACATCAATGCTGAGGTTGCCTCTAAGAACGCAATAGGATTGCCTCACGACGGTATCCCTTGGATCTCTGCGACTCGGCAGAACCTTGTTTCAGCAATTGAACGTTGAACAGAAGAATACACAACGCATCCGTGGAAGTCAAGGAGAATTGTCCAACTGTCGCCGCCACATGAGAATGTCCTATTAGTGCCATTTAGAAATGTCCTATTGACAGGTTCAGGCTGGGGAGGTGCAAGAACAAGGAGTTCTGACCATGACCCAGCGGGAGCGAGACCGGCTGATGGTGTTGAAGAAAGCGCTGAAGAGACTGATCAGGCAGCGGCAAGCCGCCGAAGAGCTGAAGCTGAGCGAGCGGCAAGTTCGGCGGCTGCTGGTGAAGCTGAAGGAAACTGGCGACGGGGCGGTGATTCATGGGCTACGTGGCCGCCGGTCCAATCGAAGGCTGGCCGAGCAGGCGCGCGAAAAGGCGGTGCGGATTCTGTCGCAGGAAGTGTACCGTGGATTCGGGCCGACCTTGGCCAGCGAGTATCTGGCCAGCAAACACAAGCTGCGAATCGGGCGCGAAACCTTGCGGCAGTTGATGCTGGGAGCCGGGTTATGGCGCGGGCGCTCGCAGCGGAACGTAGAGGTCCACGAGTGGAGAGCGCGGCGAGGTCCGCGCGGCGACCTGGTGCAGTGGGACACTTGCGAGCACGACTGGCTGGAAGGGCGCGGCGAGAAGCTGTATCTGATCCACATGATCGACGACGCCACCAGCGAGCTGACAGCGCGCTTTGTGCGGCACGATTCGACCGAGGAGAATATGCGGCTGTTGTGGAGCTACCTGGAGTGCCACGGCCGACCGGTAGCCTTCTACACCGACAAGGCCAGCATCTTTCAAACCGCACCCAAGAAGAACCATCTTCTCCCCGACGAGCCGTTGCCTCCGACCCAGATCGGCCGAGCGCTACGGGAGTTAGGGATCGGATGGACTCCGGCACACTCCCCCCAAGCCAAGGGGCGGATCGAGCGCAGTTTCTTGACGGCGCAGGATCGGCTGGTCAAAGGACTGCGCGTTAGCGGGAGTTACGACCTGGGAGGGCGCCAATCAGTATTTGGAGCAGGAGTTTGTGCCCTGGTGGAATCAACATCTGGTGGTAGTGGCTGCCAACCCGACCGATGCGCACCGGCCCCTGGATACAAGTCACGATCTGGCTGCGGCACTGAGCCACGTCGAGGCGCGACAAATCGCCAACGATTACACATTCCGCTTCCAGGGCCACCTCTATCAGATTGCCAAAGAGGACGTGCGGCCTGGATTGCGTGGCGCTGCTGTGCGCGTAGAAGCCCGGTTGGATGGTTCCCTAGCAGTTCGCTTTCAGGAGCAATATCTCAATTTCCAAGAGTGTCAGCCGCAACCCAAAGTTTCGCGCTCAGGATCCCCCTCTGCCGGCCGGCGCAAAGCGCCGCCCCCGCCCAGCCCTGCCTGGCGACAGGGCCAGAATGGGATCGCGCGCCGCGACGGCATACCCCTGTGGAAAGCTGGCGAAATCAATCGTACTCGCACGCCCGACGTACTGGAATAAGCAGTCCCAAAAGCACAAAGGAGCGCCGGGCAAAAGCGGCCCGGCCGACTCTCGCGTTTACTCAGCCCAAGGCCTCAGCTCGGAAGCTTCACCACCCGGATGGGGCCACATCCAAATCAAAAACCCCCGAGCAGCGACGCTCGAGGGTTCTTGCTGTGCCGATCCGTAACGGAGCCAGCCCCGTCGCCTCGGCCTTGGGCATCCGCCTGGGCGCGACCCTCGCGGACTTACTCACCCTAACATGCCCTCCTCAGCCACCTCGTCCAAACGGGACATTTCTACTTGGCAGAGCATAGGACATTTCTATTTGGCGTTGACAGCCCCAGTCCTGTCTCTGTAGATGCTCCAAAATAATGTCACCCCCTAACTGCAACGAAACTATGTCACCCCTTGGGAAGCTAAGAGGTGATCGAGTTGAGCCAGAACGAACTACAGAAGGTGAAGGTAATCGAGAATGCAGTGCAGGGCCGGATAACGGTTGGAGAGGCGAGGAGTTTATTGCAACTGAGCGCACGACAGGTGAAGCGCCTGAAGGCTCGCTACCAGGTGGACCGGGTGGATTGGGTGCGGCACGGCAATCGTGGACGACCCAGGCCGTGGGCGATCAGCGAGGCGGTCAAGAAGCGGATCATCGAGCTGGCGCGGACCAAGTATGCGGGCTTCAATGATAGCCACCTGACCGAGAAACTGGTGGAAGTGGAAAAGATCCCGGTGAGCCGTGAGACAGTGCGACGGCTATTGCGTCAGGCCCAGTTGCGCAGCCCGCAGCGGAGGCGAGTGCGTA
>Ga0210406_10005185_pt1 | contig 13721 bp, 8 predicted proteins | sample IncBWC30MmetaG_FD_155454 | JGI IMG/M metagenome (GOLD analysis project Ga0210406, IMG submission 155454) | Forest soil microbial communities from Barre Woods Harvard Forest LTER site, Petersham, Massachusetts, United States - Inc-BW-C-30-M | ecosystem: Environmental > Terrestrial > Soil >... | reverse complement strand
GCCTTCCTTCGCCAGCACCTTGAAAGCCTCCCAGATATCGCCGAAGTCGACCATACGCCCGCTGCGCGACGGGAGGATATTGGTGGTGAAGATCTTGAGCGTCGGGTAGCCGGCCTGGATCGCCTCGGCGAGTTGGCCGGCGAATTCGGGCGGCGGCTCGGAGTGCAGCATGATGTGGTAGGCCCAGTCACATGGGCTTTTCCCGACGAAGTCTTTGTCGCGCATCTCGATCGCCTGCAGCGCCGAGACACCATCGCGCCAATAGGCAAAGTCAATAAACGTGGTCGTCCCTCCGAAAAGCGCAGCGCGCCCAACTTGCTCGGGGCCGGCCGTAACGAGCGGCGTGCCGTCGGGTTTGATCCACACGTGATGGAGGTGCACGTGCGGATCGATGCCGCCGGGCATGACGATATGCCCCGTCGCATCGATCAGCTTGGCGGCCTCGGCCGACAGCGTTCCGGGAGTGGCGATCGCGGAAATCGTTTCGCCGGCGACCGCGACGTCACAGCGAACGACGCCCTCGGGCGTCACCACATCGCCGTTGCGAATAATGAGATCGAACATCTCGCCTCCTGGCGCCGACAAGGCGGGACACTTGGTGAGCACAGGCTTCGATCGACGCGGTCTTCCTATGTGCGTACGAGAAACAAACCCGCCGGATTTTAAGCCGTCGGCAACCCGCATAAACCCCTTCCATGAGGTTTTCAGGGATGCGCGCCCGCACACGCACGACGCGTTCAAGCGAGGAGCTGCACATATGTGGGCAGGATCGGTCGCTTGAAATTGCTCGCCTTCGGAGCAAAGCGGACATTGACTAAGCCCCCTCGCAGAACCGATTTATCAGTGCCCGCCCTAGAACAAATGTGACCCGCAGCGTGGGCCGCGAGTAAACGCGCAATGCGCGGCGCTCAGCGCGGCAATGCGGTCGATCCCATCAAGAACTTATCGACGGCATGCGCCGCCTGGCGGCCCTCGCGAATAGCCCATACCACGAGCGATTGGCCGCGCCGCATGTCGCCGGCCGCGAATACCTTCGGATTGGAGCTCTGGTAGTCCACGGTATCGGCCTTGACGTTTCCGCGCGCATCGAGCTCGAGCCCGAGCGCCTCGATCATGCCTTTGTGCACGGGATGGACGAAACCCATGGCGAGCAACACAAGATCAGCGTCGATTTCGAACTCGGTCCCGGCGATGGGCTTGATCTTGTCGTCGACGCGAGTGCAATGCAGCTTCTTGACCTCGCCATTCTCGCCGGAGAACTTGGTGGTCAGCACCGCGAAGTCGCGATTGGCGCCCTCCTCATGGCTCGACGACGTGCGCAGTTTCAACGGCCAGTCGGGCCACGTCAGCATCTTGTTCTCCTGCACCGGCGGCTGCGGCAGGATCTCGAAATTCGTGACCGAGCGAGCGCCTTGGCGGATGGCGGTGCCGATGCAGTCGGACCCAGTGTCGCCGCCGCCGATGACCACGACGTGCTTGCCGCCGGCGAGGATCGGCTCGCCGTCCTGCGGCTCGCCGCTCACCCGGCGGTTCTGTTGGGGCAGAAAATCCATGGCGAAATGGACGCCTTTGAGATCGCGGCCCGGAATCGGCAGATCGCGCGCTGCTTCGGCCCCGCCGGCGAGCACGACCGCATCGTAGTCGCTGAGCAAGGAAGCCGCCGGCACATTCACTCCGACGTGGGCGTTGTAGTGAAACGTGACTCCTTCCGCCTCCATCTGCGCGGCGCGGCGCGCCACGATGTGCTTCTCCATCTTGAAATCGGGGATGCCGTAGGTCAGCAAGCCGCCGGCCTTGGCGAGTTTCTCGAACAGGTGCACGTCGTGCCCGGCACGGGCGAGCTGCTGGGCGCAGGCCATGCCGGCCGGTCCCGAGCCGACGATCGCGACTTGTTTCCCGGTCTTGACCGTCGGTGGTTCCGGCTTGACCCAGCCCCGCTCGAAGGCGCGGTCGGCGATCGCGCATTCGATCGTCTTGATGGTCACCGGGTTGTCCTCGATGTTGAGCGTGCAGGCGGCCTCGCACGGCGCCGGACAGATGCGGCCGGTGATTTCCGGGAAATTGTTGGTGGAATGCAGGTTGCGCGCGGCCTCCTCCCACTCGTCGCGATAGACGAGATCGTTCCAGTCGGGGATCTGATTGTTGACCGGACAACCGGTGTGACAATAGGGAATGCCGCAATCCATACAGCGCGCGGCCTGCTGCTTGGTTTCCGCCTCCGGCAGCGGGCGCACGAATTCGCGCCAATGCTTGATGCGCTCCTCGACCGGTTCGTAGTGCCGATCCTCGCGCTCGTATTCCAGAAAACCGGTGATCTTGCCCATTGGCACTCAGCCGCGGCGACGCCTTATTCCGCCGCTTCCACAATCCGCTCCCGTTGCAGCTCGGCGAGTGCGCGCCGGTACTCGACCGGCATCACCTTGCGAAACATGGGGCAATAGTTCTTCCAGTCGACAAGGATTTTTTCCGCCACCGCCGAGCCGGTGAAATCGGCGTGACGCGTGATCAGCAGCTTGAGCCGCTCCAGATCATGTTGGGTCATGTCGCCCATGACGTCGACGCGGCCGTGGGAGCCGAGATCATGATGGTGATAGATGCGCTCGCTGGCCTCTTCTTCCTCGGGCAGCGGTTCGAGCTCGACCATCGCAAGGTTGCAGCGTGAGGCAAAGCTCCCATCCTCGTCCAGCACATAGGCGATGCCGCCGGACATGCCGGCAGCGAAGTTGCGGCCGGTGCGGCCGAGCACGACCACGACGCCGCCGGTCATATATTCGCAGCAATGGTCGCCGGCGCCTTCGATCACGGCCACGGCGCCGGAATTGCGCACGGCAAAGCGCTCGCCGGCCACGCCGCGGAAGTAGCATTCGCCTTCGATCGCGCCGTAGAGGACCGTATTGCCGACGATGATGGATGCCTCCGGCACGATGCCGGCATCCGCGGCGGGGCGCGCGATGATGCGGCCGCCGGAAAGCCCCTTGCCGACGTAATCGTTGGCATCCCCTTCGAGCTCGAACGTGACGCCGCGCACAAGCCAGGCGCCGAAGCTCTGCCCGGCGGTGCCTGTGAACTTCACGTTGATGGTGCCGTCGGGTAAGCCTTCGTGCCCATACCGTTTGGCGATCTCGCCCGAGAGCATGGCGCCGACCGTGCGGTCGGTGTTCTTGATCGGACTCGCGATCCGTACCGGTGCGCCGCGATCGAGCGCGGTCTGCGCCTGCGCGATAAGGCTGCGGTCGAGGATCGATTGGATTTTGTGATCCTGCGGCTCGCAATTGTAGATCGCCACGCCCGGCGACGCCTGCGGCCTCAAGAACAGCTTGGAGAAGTCGAGTCCTTTGGCCTTCCAATGCGCGACCACGTGGCGCCTGTCGAGCATGTGCATCTGCCCGATCATTTCCTCGAATGTCCGATAACCCAGTTCGGCCATCAACTCGCGCACCTCCTCGGCGACGAAGAAGAAGAAGTTGATGACGTGCTCCGGGGCGCCTTTGAAGCGCTTGCGCAGCACGGGATCCTGCGTCGCCACGCCCACCGGACAGGTGTTGAGGTGGCACACTCGCATCATGATGCATCCTGCGGCGATCAAGGGCGCGGTCGAGAAGCCGAATTCATCGGCGCCGAGCAGCGCGCCAACGACGACGTCGCGTCCCGTGCGCAGCCCGCCGTCGACCTGCACCGAGATGCGTCCGCGCAACCGGTTGGCGACCAGCGTCTGGTGGGTCTCGGCGAGCCCGATTTCCCAGGGCGAGCCGGCGTGCTTGATCGATGTCAGCGGTGAGGCGCCGGTGCCGCCTTCGAAGCCGGCGATGGTCACGTGATCGGCGCGCGCCTTGGAGACGCCCGCGGCGACGGTGCCGACGCCAACCTCGGACACGAGCTTCACCGAGACCAGTCCGTCCGGGTTGACGTTTTTGAGATCGAAGATCAGCTGCGCCAGATCCTCGATCGAATAGATATCGTGGTGCGGCGGCGGCGAGATCAGGCCCACGCCGGGCGTCGAGTGCCGCACCTTGGCGATGGTCTTGTCGACCTTGTGCCCGGGGAGCTGCCCGCCTTCGCCGGGCTTGGCCCCTTGCGCCATCTTGATCTGCATCATGTCGGAGTTGACGAGGTATTCCGTCGTCACGCCGAAGCGGCCCGAGGCGACCTGCTTGATCGCCGAGCGCATGGAATCGCCGTTCGCCAACGGCTTGAAGCGATCCGCCTCCTCGCCGCCTTCGCCGGTATTGGACTTGCCGCCGATGCGGTTCATGGCGATGGCGAGCGTGGTATGCGCCTCGCGCGAGATCGAGCCGAACGACATGGCGCCGGTGGCGAACCGGCGCACGATGCGCCCCGCCGGCTCGACTTCCTCGATCGGCACCGGCTTGCGTGCGTCCTCTTGCGCGGATTTGAGCCGGAACAGGCCGCGGATCGTGAGCAGCCGCTCGGATTGCTCGTTGCTCACCTTGGCGTAGGCGCGGTACTCGTCGGGGAGATTGCCGCGCACCGCGTGCTGCAGCGTCGAGACGGTCGCCGCCGTCCACGCATGCTCTTCGCCGCGCACGCGAAACTGGTACTCGCCGCCGACGTCCAGCGCTTCGCGATAGATCGGCGCGTCGCTGAAGGCTTCGCGGTGACGCCGCACCGTCTCCTCGGCGATCTCGCCAAGCGCCACTCCCTCGATGCGGGTCGCGGTGCCGGTGAAGTATTCGGCCACGAAATCCGACTTCAGGCCCACGGCATCGAAAATCTGCGCGCCGCAATAGGACTGATAGGTGGAGATGCCCATCTTGGACATCACCTTGAGAATGCCCTTGTCGATCGACTTGATGTAGCGCTTGACGATCTCCTTATCGTCGAGCTTTTGCGGCAGATTCTCCCGCATCGCCCGCAGCGTCTCGAACGCGAGATAGGGATTGATCGCCTCGGCGCCGTAGCCGGCCAGGCAGCAAAAGTGATGGACCTCCCGAGGTTCGCCCGATTCGACTACCAGCCCGACCGAGGTGCGCAGGCCCTGACGGATAAGGTGATGATGTACCGCCGCGCAGGCGAGCAGCGACGGCATCGGAATGTTCTCCGGCCCCGCACGGCGATCGGAGAGGGTGATGATGTTGATGCCCTCACGCACGGCCGCTTCGGCGCGCACGCACAGCGTGTCGAGCGTGTCCTTCAGGCCGGCGGCGCCGTGCTCCGCCGGCCAAGTGGCGTCGAGGGTGCGCGACTTGAAATGCCCGTCGCCCACCTCGGAAATGGCGCGGATCTTCTCCAGATCCGCATCCGTGAGAATCGGCTGACGCACTTCGAGCCGCTTGAGGTAGGAGGTGCCCTCGAGATCGAACAGGTTCGGCCGCGGCCCGATGATGGACACCAGGCTCATGACCAATTCCTCGCGGATCGGGTCGATCGGCGGGTTGGTGACCTGCGCGAAGTTCTGCTTGAAATAGGTGAACAGCAGCTTGGGCTTGTCGGACAGCGCCGAGATCGGCGTGTCGTTGCCCATGGAGCCCACCGCTTCCTCGCCCTGGATCGCCATTGGCGACATGAGGATGCGCAGGTCTTCCTGGGTGTAGCCGAAGGCTTGCTGGCGGTCGAGCAGCGTGAGATTCGATAGCCCCGCCTCGCTCGGCGCGGGAGGCAGATCCTCGAGCACGATCTGTGTGCGTTCGAGCCACTCCTTGTAGGGGTGGCTCTTGGCGAGCGCACCCTTGAGCTCTTCGTCTGGGATCAGACGGCCTTCGTCAAGATCGACGAGCAGCATCTTGCCCGGCTGCAGGCGCCACTTCGTTACAATGTCCTTCTCGGGGATGGGCAGCACGCCCATCTCGGAAGCCATGATGATGCGCTCATCGCGAGTGACGAAGTAACGCGCCGGACGCAGGCCGTTGCGGTCCAGCGTGGCGCCGATCTGCCGGCCGTTGGTGAACGCGATGGCGGCGGGACCGTCCCAGGGCTCCATCAGCGCGGCGTTGTACTCGTAGAACGCGCGCCGCTCCTCGTCCATGAGCGGATTTCCCGCCCATGCTTCAGGGATCATCATCATCACCGCGTGCGCAAGCGGGTAGCCGCCCTGAACCAGGAACTCGAGCGCGTTGTCGAAGCAGGCGGTGTCGGATTGCCCCTCGTAAGAGATCGGCCACAGCTTGTTGATGTCTTCGCCCAACAGCGCGGATGATACTGAGGCTTGGCGCGCCGCCATCCAGTTGACGTTGCCGCGCAGCGTGTTGATCTCGCCGTTGTGGGCGATCATCCGGTACGGATGGGCGAGCGACCACGTCGGGAAGGTATTCGTGGAGAAGCGCTGGTGCACGAGCGCGAGCGCGCTCTCGAAATCCTTGTCGTGGAGATCGGGATAATAGGTGCAGAGCTGGTCGGCCAGGAACATACCCTTGTAGACGACCGTGCGGCAGGAGATGGATACCGGGTAATAGCCGGAGAGTCTGCGCTCCTTGCGGGTATAGATCGCGTTCGAGATCGACTTGCGCAGGATGTAGAGGCGCCGCTCGAACTCCGCCTCGCTCTTGATCTTCTTGCTGCGGCCGATGAACACCTGCAAATGCACGGGCTCCGTCGGCTTGACCGATTCGCCCAGCGTCGAGTTGTCTGTCGGCACCTCGCGCCAGCCGAGGAGCGTCATGCCCTCGCGCTTGATCATCTGGGAATAGATGTCGCGGATCACCTGCCGCCAGTCGGGATCGCGCGGCATGAACAGCGCGCCGACCGCATATTCGCCGGGCTTCGGCAGGCTAAAGCCGAGGCGCTCCGCATTCTTGGCGAAGAACTTGTGCGGGATCTGCACCAGAATGCCGGCGCCGTCGCCGGCGCGCGGATCGGCGCCGACCGCTCCGCGGTGCTCGAGGTTGCACAGGATGGCGAGCGCATCCTCGATGAGTTTGTGCGATTTTTTGCCCTTGATATCGGTAATGAAGCCGACGCCGCAGGAATCCTTCTCGAGCGTGGGATCATAAAGCCCGTGTGCAGGCGGCAGGCCCGCGGCCACGGCTTCGCCACCGCGCAGCGCAGGCCGGCGCCGCGCAGTCCCCTGACCCGCTCCCGTTGCGCGCTTGCGTGCCGCGCCCATATCGTCCTCGCGTCCTACCCCGGCGCAAACCGCCAAGAAGGGTGTACTTCTTGGCGCATCATTCGCTCCCGCAGCGCCGATCGGCGTTGCGGCCTCAAGGGCACCGCTGGTCATTGGCGGCCTTTTCGCTATCGCGCTTGGCTGAGGCGCACGGCCGCTCGTCTTAGGCAGCGCCGCGAACGCGCGATGGCCCGCTTCTCACCGTTCGATGAAGGCCGGATGACAAACCGGCCGGGGATCGAGCGGTCGCCAACTGGGACAGCAATACTGACCTACTCTACCTTTGCCAAATTCTAATCATGAAGGCAAGGGTTCGCCTATCGAGAAAATGGTCTTTCGCGCGAAAGTTTCCTCCCAGCGCACAAAAAGACCGGATCGTCTTGCGGCCGTATCGTCCGTGATCTCCGCGCGGCGTGTGAGCGCTGGTTTCTGCGAGGCATGATGATGCTGCCACAGGTCGCGCAGCGCGCTGCGCTTTTGCGCGGGCCGTAGTGACGCCGAGAGGGCGCATGAACTTCGCAAGCGACAATGCAGCCGCCATCGCCCCGGAGATCCTCGCCGCTATTTCGCGGGCGAACGAAGGCGCGGCGCTCGGCTACGGGCAAGACGTCTGGACCAGGCGCGTCGAGGAGCGGTTTGCCGAGGTGTTTGCGCGGGAAGTCGCGGTTTTCCTGGTGCCGACCGGAACCGCGGCCAACGCGCTCGCGCTCGCGCATCTCACGCCGCCCTGGGGCGCCGTGCTCTGCCATCACGAGGCGCACATCGCGACGGACGAATGCGGCGCGCCGGAGTTCTATGGCGGTGGAATCAAGCTCGTGGGCCTTCCCGGTGAAGCCGGCAAGATCGCGCCCGACACGTTACAACATGCGCTGCGCGCAGCGTCGTGGGGCGGCCCGCATCACGTCAGTCCGACGCTGCTGTCGCTCTCGCAAGCCACCGAAGCAGGCGCGATTTACCGGCCGGACGAGATCCGCGCGCTCGCCGAGATCGCCCATGCGCATGGCATGTCGGTGCACGTCGACGGCGCGCGCATCGCCAACGCGCTCGCGCGCATGAATGCGTCGCCGGCGCAAGCGACCTGGATGGTGGGTGTCGATGTCCTATCGTTCGGAGCGACCAAAGGCGGCGCGATGGCCGCCGAAGCCGTGATATTTTTCGATTCCGCCCGGGGCGCACACATGCCGGAGCGACGCAAACGGGCCGGGCATCTCCTCTCCAAGCATCGCTTCCTCGCCGCGCAAATGGAGGCCTATCTCGCCGACGGCCTGTGGCTCAAGCTCGCGCGCCACGCCAACACCATGGCGGACCGGCTCGCAGCCGGATTGGCCGCCGCGCAGCGCCTCCCGGTGTGGCCGGTCGAGGCGAACGAGGTGTTCGTCGCGTTGCCGTCGCGCCTCGACGCGCGGCTCAAGGCCGAAGGCGCGAGCTATTACCCGTGGACGACGGAGTCCCTGCCGAAGGGCGTCGTGCTCGAGCGCGATGCGACGCTCGTGCGTCTCGTCACGTCCTTTGCCACCTCCCCCGAGGAGGTCGATCGCTTCGTGGAACTCGCCCGCGCGCCGTGATGCCACGCCGACGCCCAAGCTACGCCCTATTCCCGGCTATGGTTGCGGGGAGCCGAGCACGTCACTTTGCCTGATCGTGGCTCGAACGCCGGTAATAGGATCGGGGGTCGTGTCGTGAAACACCGAGTTCTACTTTGCGCGGGCATCGCCGCATTGGCGCTGCTGGCGTCGCGGCCAGGGCTGGCGCAGCCGGTCCCGCCTGCGTACCACGGCGCGGTCTTTCCGGGCGAAGCATTGCCGCCGCATGAGGCCGTGACCATCGTGAGCTCGACCGGACTCGAGCCGGTCGGCCGCCCCGTACGCCAAGGCCCAGTCTACGCGTTGCGCGCGGTCGATCCCGCCGGCGAGGAAGTCCGCGTCATCGTCGATGCCTACCTGGGCCGCATCGTCAAAGTCATCCCGCTGAGCGGACCGCGTTACGCCATGCCGCTCCTGCGGGCGCCGTACGGGCGGCCACCGCGGCCGACGGCCATGGTTCCGGGTGACGAATTCGATGATTTCACGTCGGTCGGCCCCGGGCCGGGCGGGTCGCCGCCCGGTGTTGCGCGAGTTCCGCGCGATCCTGCCGCGCAGGCCGGGCAGTCCGGCCCGCCACTGCCGCGGCCACGGCCGAAGCTTGCTTCAACCGAGGCGCCAGCGGCTGCGCCCGCCGCGGCGCGCGAGCAAGGCGCCGCGCAAGCCACAGGTACGGTGACTGCGCCTGCCGATGCGGCCGCGCCTCCGCCCGCCGGCCCTTACGACTACGAATGACGCCATAAATGAAAGCGCCCCGGAAACCGGGGCGCTCCCTTCGATCGAACCGACCGCTTACGCGGCCTTGGCTTCGACCACCTTGGTCTGGCCGTTGCCGATCGGGATCTGGCGCGGCTTCTTCGCCTCGGGAATCTCACGCACGAGATCGACGTGCAGGAGTCCGTTCTCGAGGCTCGCGCCCTTGACCTGGACATAGTCGGCGAGCTGGAAGACGCGCTCGAACGCGCGCGCCGCGATGCCCTGATAGAGCACCTCGTCGCCGTTCTTCTCGTCCTTGGTCTGTTTCTCGCCTTTGATCGTCAGCGTGTTTTCCTTCGCTTCGATCGAGAGTTCGTTCTCGCCGAAGCCGGCCACCGCCACCGTGATCCGATAGGCGTTCTCGCCGGTCCGCTCGATGTTGTAGGGCGGATAGCCCGGAGCGGCCTCGAAGCCGTCCAGCATCGAGAAAAGCCGGTCGAAACCGACCGTCGAACGATACAGGGGAGCAAGATCGAAAGTTCGCATGGCATAACCTCGTTGTTGAGCGAAATGCAGATGGTCCGCCCAAGTGGGCCGAACCGGTTTGCTTTTGCGCAGCCCGAAGAGGCCTGCGCGTACTGGATATGGGGGCCTATCCTGCCCGGCGCAAGGGCGCTAACCGTCTGGGTCCATGATGGTTTTCCTAAAATTCCCGCAATCCCGGCCGGTCGTCCGCCGCCCCCGGCCCCGCGCGGATTGAGGCGAGGCGCCGCCCTGCTATAAGGCGTGCGCGCGAGCGCCCCGCAGAGGTTCATGACCCTCGTCTCCATTCCCGCCAATCCGGTTCCCGACGACGTCGTCGCCGGCACCTTCAAGACGCCCGATGGGGTCTCGCTGCGCTTCGTGCGCTGGGCGCCGCCGCGCGGCCGCAAGGGCACGGTGTGCCTGTTTCAGGGGCGCTCGGAATTCATCGAGAAATACTTCGAGACCGCGCGCGACCTGCGCGCCCGCGGCTTCGCGGTGGCCACCTTCGATTGGCGCGGCCAAGGCATGTCGGAGCGGGCGCTCGGCAACTCGCGCAAGGGTCACGTGCGCAATTTCGCCCAATACCAGATCGATCTCGAGAGTTTCATCAACGAGATCGTTCTCCCGGACTGCCCGCCGCCGTTGTTTGCGCTCGGCCAGTCCATGGGCGCAACGATTTTGCTGCACGCGGCTTACGCCGGGCATCGTTGGTTCGATCGCATGGTGCTGCTGGCGCCGATGGTCGCGCTGCCGGGACGCTCCGGCGGAAGCCGCATCTTGGTGAAGGCGATGCGCGCGATCGGGCTCGGCTCGCTCTACGTGCCGGGCGGGAGCCCGGCGACGATCATGCAGCGTCCTTTCAAGGACAACCTGCTCACGTCCGATCCGGTGCGCTACGCCCGTAATGTCGCGGTGCTCGAGGCGGAGCCGGCGCTGGCGGTCGGTTCGCCGACGGTTTCCTGGTGCGACGCCGCGTTTCGCGCCATGTCCGAGCTCTCGGATGCCGCTTACCCGGGAAAGATCCGCCAACCGATCCTGATCATCGCCGCGGGCATGGACGCGATCGTATCGACTCAAGCCATCGGCGAGTTCGCGGTGCGGCTGCGCGCGGGCTCGCATCTCATGGTGCCGGGTGCGCGGCACGAGTTGCTGATGGAGCAGGATCGCTTTCGCATCCAGGCGTTAGCCGCATTCGACGCGTTCGTGCCTGGCACGCCACTGTTCAAGTGACGGCAATGCGAGCCTCTTAGAACGCGCTTAAGTCGCGGCATGGTCCCTTTGTGGACTATTGTTTACCGAGCATCTCGACCGCCGCGGCGTGCACGCGCCTGTCGCCCGCCGCGATGATGCGTCCGCCCGCGTGCGGGGCGCCGCCTTCCCAGCTGGTAATGATGCCGCCGGCGCCGATGATGATCGGCACCAGCGGGAGCACGTCGTAAGGCTTGAGCTCCGTTTCGATCACCAGATCGACATGGCCCGCCGCCAGCATGCAATAGGCGTAGCAGTCGCCGCCGTAGCGCGACAGCCGTACGGCCTTTTCCACCTGGGCGAAAGTTTCGCGATCGCGTGCATTCATCAGCAGCGGGCTGGTCGTGAACAAAACCGCGCTGGCGAGATCGGCGCAGGCGCGTACGCGCAAGTCGCGCTTACCATTGGGACCGCGGTAATGCGCTCCCCCGCCGTCGCCGCTGAAGCGCTCGCGGGTGAAGGGCTGATTCATCAAGCCGTAGACCGGCTCGCCCGATCGCAGCAAGGCGATCAGCGTTCCCCAGGCGGGCATGCCGCAGATGAAGGATTTGGTCCCATCGATGGGGTCGAGGACCCAGACGTATTCCGCGTCGGCGCGTTCCTTGCCGAATTCCTCGCCGATGATGCCGTGGTCGGGGAAGGTACGGCGGATGAGCGACCGCATCGCCGTTTCGGCCGCGTGGTCGGCGGCGGTGACGGGATCAAATCCGCCCGCGCGGCCTTTGTCCTCGATGCTCAGCGCCGTGCGGAAAAACGGCAGGATGGTCTCCCCCGAGACCGAGGCAAGCTCGTCGACGAAAGCCGAAAACTCGATCGCAGTCATGCTGCGCCCCCCTCATCGGCGCTGCCAGTGGAGGTATCCAAGAGCCGCGCGCCCGGCAACCTCTCCCGTGCGTGCCGGCCGACGGCCGTCTGCGCCGGGACCTGCCCGCATCCCCGAGTGCGGCAAGACGCCCCGGCAGCGGCGCGCCTGTTGGCTGATGTCCACAGACCCAAATGACCGCCTTCCCAGCATCGCTCATGTTAAGAAGCTGACCGGTTGGGGGCCATATCCTTTTGAGCAGGCTAAGCTATTTGGCGTCCCGGTCACCCAGCGCGCCCAGCGGTCGCCGCAGCGCGTCCCGCGTCTGCATCGAAAGCCGATCACCTATGCTGGTATAACGGTCAGAGTGCCCAACTCTCCCTCTTGCTATTTGTGCATTGCGGTGTATGTTGTTGCGGTGCGGTAGCGCCTGGCGTTACCGCCGCCCTCCTTGGGCGTTTCCTCCCTAGACTTGGGCCGCTTGCAGACGCAAGCGGCCCTTTTTTATGAGCATCGTGAAGGAGCGGTTATTCGGCCGCAGCGCGGTAGGGCCGCAGCTCCTGGAGCGGGATGGCGGCGAGCGCATCGGAGAGCGTCTCGAGGTCGTGCGCCAACCGGGCGAAGGAGGGCGAGCGCTCGAAGCGGCGCTCGTCCATATAAAGCGCGCGGTTGAGCTCCAGCTGGATGGCGTGCAGGCCGGCGGCCGGATTGCCGTAGTGCTCGGTGATGAAGCCCCCCGCATAAGGCTTGTTGCGGCTTACCGAATAGCCTTGCGCGCGCAGTGTGGCCTCGATCGTCTCGGCGACCGCCGCGACGCAGCTCGTGCCATAGCGGTCGCCCAGCACCACGTCGGCGCGCGGACGCTCGTCCTTGGCGCCGGCGCTCGAGGGCATGGAGTGGCAATCGATCAGGATCGCGGCGCCGAAATCCCGGTGCACCCGCGTGAACAGCCGGCGCAGCGCCCGGTGGTAAGGCTTGTAGAGTCCTTCGATGCGCCTGATCGCGTCGTCGACCGGGATGCGTTGACGGTAGATTTCCTGGGCGTCGCCGACGACGCGAGCCACCGTCCCCAATCCTCCCGCCACGCGCATCGAACGGGTATTGGCGAACGAGGGAAGTCGGCCTTCGAACATGCGCGGGTCGAGCTCGTAGGGCTCGCGGTTGACGTCGACGTAGCAGCGGGGAAAGTGCGCGCGCATCAGCGGGTATCCGCGCCGCACGACGCCCAAGCTGAGCTCGTCGACGAAGCTGTCCTCGGAGCGCCGCAGCGACGCGATCTCGAGTCGCGAGGCGGTCAGGAACGCGCGCGGATAGATGCTCCCACTGTGCGGCGAATTGAATACGACCGGCCCGCGCCACTCGGCGGGCTCTAGGATCTCAAAGGGAGGATCGAGTTCGTCTTTCACTTCGGACATGACAAAGGGCGGCTTTCACGTGACCTCAAGAGCACCCCCGCTTTTGGCACCACTATGGCCGGAAACCGGCTATTGTCCATGGGCCAAAAGCGCAGGAGGGGTCGGCCTTAGGTTTGGATCAACCTTGCCTGCGATCTCCGGGAGGGTTTCACTCGTTGTTTACCCGCCATCCCCCTCTATGGAGGCGGGGAACAATAAGGGCAGGCGTTAGCTCACCATCCTGAGCGGGGCAGGACCATGGCCAAGATCATTCTTGCCGAGGACGATAGCGATATGCGGCGCTTCCTGGTGAAGGCGCTGCAGAGTGCTGGTTACGACGTGATCTCGTTCGACAATGGGCTCTCGGCGTATCAGCGGCTGCGCGAGGAGCCGTTCGAGCTTCTGCTGACCGACAT
>Ga0210406_10005184_pt1 | contig 13723 bp, 12 predicted proteins | sample IncBWC30MmetaG_FD_155454 | JGI IMG/M metagenome (GOLD analysis project Ga0210406, IMG submission 155454) | Forest soil microbial communities from Barre Woods Harvard Forest LTER site, Petersham, Massachusetts, United States - Inc-BW-C-30-M | ecosystem: Environmental > Terrestrial > Soil >... | reverse complement strand
AGGAGATCTCCAACGCAGGCGTGGGCAGAAGAAACGCTCTGCGCAAGTTGAAGTTTGACCGGAGTGCCGTCTGGAATGATCAGCTGGGCAGGAATCACACTCATCTCCTGGGCCAAAACACAGGACGCTAGAGACACCGTGAACACTAGATAACCCGATATTTTGCGGAGACACGCGCCAGACAAGGAATGCACCTTTCCTCGAGACCTGACATCTCAGCTCTGACGGCCAAGAATGTCTCAAGCAATGGCGTGGTGGACAAGCGAACTCTACCGCCGTTGGGATGTCTTGTATGTTCACAATTGCACAGAAGGACCATCCGATTCGGGGGACTGCAACATCAATTCTGCTCGAAGTTCAGAACCCTTACGGCGTGAGCACCCGCTTCGACGAGCTGGCAGATCTGCACCTTCTCGTTTCAGAAGTGCTGCTCGCCATTTCGGCAATCGTAGGCGACAGCGTCACTTTGTTGGAAGCGGCTGGTGGCTACTCATGCAGAACAACGTCAAGCAGGCGAAGTATTCACCTGCAATCCACCGTTGTATTTGATGAAGCACAGCTTTCTGAACTTGTTCATGAAGAAATTCACTCGTGCGCGGTGGTACCAACCATTTCTGCTAGCGTCTGCTGGCTTATTTGGGGAACGACCGTTTCAGTCGTCTCTTCCTTTCCGAAGCGGGACAGGATCAAGAGGGCTCGCGCCAGACGCTTTTCGCTCGAATTGAACAGTTGATCGACCAAGTCCGCTTGCGTGCGGCTGTGCCGTTCGTCCATGTGGACAACAAATAAGTCGGACGGTCCGTGCTCCTCCGTGAAGGGTGCGCATCATCAGTTTCTTATCAATCGTCCGTATCGAGGAGTCCGTAGTTGCCATGCGGAGGGCTTGATTCGAGGCGATGCATCCCTCGCCCAAGAACTCGCCCGGGCCGAGCAGGGCAATGGTCGCTTCCTTGCCGTGTTCAGAGAGCAGGCTCAGCCTCAACAGCCACGCCGGTTTACAACAACTATCGTGATCTCCTGCCCGGCAAGCTGTTTCAGAGCAAGCGGATAGCTTCCGGGTTGTGGTCATCCGCCCGAAATCGACGGCAAGTGACACGGAACTTCCGAACTTCCAGCTTTCACAACGGGACTTGTCGGGCGACACTCTCTTGCTTTGGCTCGTTTGCAGAGTGTGCAATCTTGAACAGACAACACATCTGAAAACTGTCTAGGATTGTTACCACGAAAACTCATCGTGCCGCACTTCGACCAACCTTGAGCCTTTGCGATTGAAAGAAGGCGCTGGCCCACCCAAGAGCCTTAGAGAAGGAGGTCCAATGCGGGGCTCAGTTCTCTCCCTATCGCATCTCTCTTCGATTCTGTTGGTCAACCTTTTGGTGCTTTCCACACACGTCCTGTGGGCGCAGCGAGAGTCGACGCGAGAGGAGAGCGTTGTCTCTCTTCCTGATGCCCCATCACGGGCCGCAACGGTTTCGGAAGCCCAAACACATTTTCATCTCACCTACAAAGGATTACCCTTGAGCTTCAAGCCCAATCTGGGCCAGACCGAGTCGTGGATGAGATTCTTCCCCGATCACACGGGCTACGATCGTCTGTCTATCAATGCCAGTGCCGTGCTGAACCATAACACGGGAACGGCTGAATTCTGGGGCAAAAACATGTACTTCATCGGCGGCGCTCCGCCCAAGTCGATGACGTTTGCTCCCACCTTCGGCAACGTACAACATGAGACGACTCATGGCGGCAACGACTTGGAGTACTATGGCCAGCACATCCCATGGGCTGGTTCCACCATCCTGCAAATAGGTCAGCAGGCCAAAGCTCACCCGCACATTACAACTATTCTCAAGTCAGTTCATCCAAAATTAAAATTCTGATTGTACGCTTGTTCATCGCATACTCCCCCGAAGTGGGCCTGGAGGCGGCATCAACTATCGTGCAGGACCACATCGAGGAGCGAACTGTTGACTATCAATCCACCGTTGTAATCAATCAGGCCGAGTTTTCTGAATCGGTTCATGAAGAAGTTCACTCGCGAGCGGGTTGTACCCACCATCTCCGCCAGAATCTCTTGACTCACTGTGGGGGTCACTTCCTCCGATCTTTTTTCTTTTCCGAAGCGGGCCAGTAACAAAAGGGCTCGTGCCAGTCGCTTCTCGCTTGAGTTGAAGAGCTGATCGACCAAGTCTGCTTGAGTCCGGCTGTGACGTTCGATCATGTACGCCACAAACAGGTCCGAGAACGCGTGTTCCACATGGAGCGTTCGCAGCATCTCTTTGCGTTCAATGGTCAGGATAGTGCAAACCGTTATGGCAGTAGCGGTTGCCATTCGAACGGGTTGATCCGAAGCGATGGACTCCTCGCCCAAGAAATCACCGGGACCGAGCAGTGCGATAGTCGCTTCTCTGCCTTGGTTGGAGAGCACTGCGAGCCTTACTCTACCTGTCCGGATGTAAAACACTGTATCGGCAGGGCCTCCTTGCGAAAAGAGGGCCTCTTTCGGGACATACTGGCGAAGCATCTTGCCGATGCCAGCAGTCGCTAAAAAGGATCTGGGATCGAAGCGCTCAAGTGTGATCTTGGAGCTGCTATTTCGTCGCGGTGGCCGATGTTGAGATGACATCAAGCACCTCCGAGGAGCTCGCAATAGACAAGCTCTAGAGCTATTTTAGCTGGCCACTCTCAATGGTTCAACGTTCCGCCCCTGGCTGTTGCAACATCCAGATAGCACTCATTGACCCCGAAAAATGGCGAACAGACGGCGCAAGGTTGCGCTAACGCCTGTTCTCGACAGCTATCCCAAACGGGCTAGAATCTACTCGCAATCCGGCAGTTGTGAATTGATATTTGGAGACTTCCTAAAAGCGCCGAGAATGTTGAAACTCGATTTTCCTAGCCATCACGCTCGGCGAACCGCAAGGCAATTTCTTAAGATTTGGGCTTGAGGAAAAGTTCAACAGCATGAGTCGGATGTGTCATACGATCCGATGCGAGGTTCCCAGACCCTGCCGATCCTCGTCGGATGCGTCAAGGATGTCTTCTTTGTCGCTAAACGTTCTTTCCACGGTGGATTGCAGCCGCGCTTGCCAGTAGTGCAGAGCTGGATGCCGTTCTTCCGGCAAGATGGAAAGTAACTCGCTGATCAGAGCTTTCATGCGGCGCATCACCTGCAGACTGGTCGCACCGTAGAATCGAATTTCGTCGAAAGCCAGGCGCAAAAAATCCTCCCATGATGGATACTGCAGCAAAAACTTAGGCTTTCCTGCAGCGTCGCGATAGGTGCCGACTTCGAGCCGTCTGCGGCCGAGCCGGAGCAACAAGTCTTCAATTTCATGGAGCGCCTGGACTGCGGTAGTAGGATCATTGACGGCCGGAGACAGTGCTCGAATGGCAATGTCAACGAGGAGGCGAATGGCGTACTTAGGGTCTTGCTCGAACGTGCGTTCAGCACCCAATTCGATCGTAGTCCTAAGCGCCTCCTCCGGAATGGGCCCGGTTCCACCAACAACCCGCAGGATCGGGGTAGATTCAAGGACAGTATCTCCGACGGAAACAGTCATTTCGATGGCACAGGCAGCCTCGGTGGCAACGTCCATCAAAGCAGGAATGTCGACACTTCGAATGGCCATCGGGTGCCCGTGGTGTACTAAGGTTTGCACGCAGCTTGCCGTAAGCAGGTCCGGCGAGTACGGCGATGCAGGTGTATCCAGCGGTGGATAGAGTTTTTCGATTACGTCGCGGCCCTGATCACCAGTAAAAATCAACATACGCGTCACCTGCAGCATGCTCACACGTTGGATCAGGCTGATGAACATGATGACACTTAGAACTAGCAAAACGGCGGTCACGCCCACGCCCACGAATGGAACCCGACCGGTGCCGCTACGGTCCACCCAGGCCAGCGCGGCCAACGCGTATAGGAACGTGGCGGTGAAGATTCCAACGGAATGAGAGATGACCGGATCTCGTGAGATCCACAGCACTAGTCGAGGAGAATAGGCGGTCGCACTGAACTGCACCATCACAAATGTGAGAGAGAACACGATGCCCGTGAGCGCAATCATCCCGGAGGCCACTGAGGAGTAGATCCCAATAGCTGCATTAACGCTAATAGTGGAGACCCAGTTCGGCAATTCCCCTGCCACGAGCCTCGGTACAGTAAATCCGAAGAGTAGCGAGGCAAGGGCATAACCTAGCGGAATAAACCAGGGTCTGCTTTTCACTTCCCTGATAAAGCCAGACCACGTGGCGCGTATATTCTTTTTTTTCATGGGCACCTAAAGCCCACTCATGATTTGGAAATGAGCCCACCTTGCGGCGGTAGCGGTCAGAACTGGCAGAAATGCCACTGACGCAGGGGACACACAGAACCAGTATTATTCGTGAACTCCTCGATCATTTGCAAATCCTAAACTGGCCACAGTTGCTTTGTATTTCGACCTTGGCAGGTTCGCGGCTTGCGTCGAAGCGACCAAGTCTGATGCGGCGCTCTTTCAGGAACGCAAGAAGTCTCACATACAGCCACAGGCAAGGACCCACCCCCCAGCAGCTGACGTGCCCCCGTTTGCTGCACCAATGCCAATGTAAGTTCTCGGTTGATTCTTGATTTCAGCGGGGATGAGGTCCGGAGCAGGGGACGGCGTTTGAGTCCCCTGCTCTGGCAGCCTTGTACTAGCATTTCTCATGCCCGCATCTCCGTTGCCGTCCGTGCAAAGTCTGCGGGCGGCAAGGAGTTCAGCGAACTGTGTGGACGTTGTTCGTTGTAGTCTTGCCGCCAAGTTTCGATCTTTCGCCGTGCATGATTCTCTGATCTCTGAATTGCGAGCTATCGAACTATGGGATCACTTCTACACACTCTCCGATATTCACGATATCGTGGACGCCAGTGCATGGAGCAACAGACGCGAGAGGCAATCTGCAATTTACAAGCAACTTGTGGAGCTGTGAGTTCTCGAAACGGGCGGACCGAGCGCCTAGTCCAAGACGAGTAGACCCGCAAAATGTCAGGCCAAAATCTCATATCGGGGCTCAACCACCAAGGCAAGCCCGGCCAGCTTTTCCAAATTCGCAACAGCTTCTGACTCTCACCTCGGTGCTTGCTAGCAATTGAGTGGGATCACGATTTCTCAACAGTTGTCTGGCTCAACAGCATATTGCTGACACTTCGAGTTGGCGACGATCCCTTCGAAACCTTCTCTAAATTCTCATGTCTACATTGTTGACAAACGGGGTTAGAATCCGTGTCGCTTTTTAACCCCAAGAAAGCAGGGGTACTTGGTCCGTCGGAGAACTCCCATGAAATGCAGCCTGGACTCTGTTGTCCTAGGACTAAAACGCGCGGATACCCCTTTCTTCATGTCCTCGAGAAGAGCCTTTGATTTTTGCCGCACTGCGAGCATACGGGTGCCCCAACCGGTCAAACCGGTGGGCCGAATCTTCTACGAGTTTCGCATTTACTTTCCAATGTTGTGGAAGCGATTCAAGTCGCTGATCTACACAACGCCGATCTTCTGCTGCAGCTGCGAATCGGTGGGCAAGCATCTGCAATTGTGCGCACTTCCGGAGTCAAGGGACACACCGTACTTCATATTGGCGATGATGTCCGGTTCAGCGGTAGTTTCGAAGTCGCTTCTGGCAGATTCCATGATCGTCCGACCTTACGCATCGGCCACCGGACTTTTATTGGACACAATGTCTCGATTACCTGCAACCGCGAAGTCACAATCGAAGACGACGTACTAATAGCCGGAGACTGCAGGATCTCGGACTATGACGGTCACCCAGCCTCCTTGGAGAGGCGACTGTCCAATTGCCTTCCCGATCCTGAAGAAATACGGCCTGTCCGGATTTGCAGAGGGGCATGGGTCGGCGAAGGAGTGTCAATTCTAAAGGGGGTCACCATTGGCGCGGGCAGCATCGCAGGGGCCAACAGTGTCGTCACGCACGATGTTCTCCCCTACTGCGTCGCCGTGGGTTCACCGGCCCAAGTGGTGAAGCGCACCACAGCTCGCAAGGCAGCTAGCGTGGCAACACCTGTTCATTCGGCTGCTGCCTAACAGATTTCTGACCCCAGTCTGCAGGGGTTTGAGCCTAGTCGTACTACGGCACTAAGGCGACGTAACACTGACTGGTTCTGAGCTAAACCGCGCGAAGCGAGAGATTGGTTCTGAACTCCATCGTGCTTCCGAATCCGCTGCAGGAGGATGAAATGCGGCGATTATTTCTCTTGGGCTTGTTACTGGCCGGCACCGTGTCCACCATGAACGCGTCGCAGATGTTAACGGCCACAGCATCACGCAGCCAGCTGTATTTTGGCGCTCCATTCACTATTGATTTGACAATTACACCACCAGAGGCACTAGCTGATTTCGACATCGAAGCTGCAGGGCCTCCCGGGTTTCAGATCACATCTCCCCCCAAGCCAATGCCCAGAGGCTTAGGACCTGGCAGCAGCTATACTGTGGTCTACCAAATAACCCCGCCAGCGTCCGGCCACGCGACAACGGAAAGTTACCGGATAGTCTTCAATGTGACGTATCGACATGCCACAGCACCACCAGTTGAACCCCCGATGTGGCAGTCCGTGGAAGTCCCATTCACAATCACATTTAGTCGCGTTAAGTTCTACTTCTGGACACTGGCAGGACTTCTAGTTGGATGGTTTATTAAGGCACTAGGATCGATGTCGGTCGCGAAGCCGTCATTAGCTACGACGCCGCTCAAAGAGCGCCGGGGTGTCGAGCTTCTTTCGTTCTTAGTCTCTCGACAAGAGATAACCAGCGCACTTACGAGTCTCGCAATGGGGTTCTTGACTTTGCTTCTATTGTCTCGCCACGAGCTGCCGACGGGTGCCATTCACGATTCATTGGCGCTCGGTATTGCCCTTGGATTCTTGAGCGATGATCAACTTCTAAATCGGATCAAAGTTGCAACCCCGAGTCCGTGAGCCGCACAGCAAACCGAGTACGAGAATATTGGACATCGGAATTCCTCATGTCAGCAGAAGCTGCCTCTCCGCCCAACGCACGTTCGGCAGGCACTCTTGACTGTAGAGCGATTTTCCGGAGAATGGGCATCGTGAAGTCCGTTTCAGGAGAAATCCGGTTCAGCTCTACGGCCGGATCAAATGTGCTCGCTTGAATTTTGCCATTGTTCTTCGTTCAGCAGCAGCGTTTCCATGCGGATGCAGGAATTCAAGCTCATGAGCGAGGTTGGCACGATAGCGTGCGTTGTTAGGCTCAAGATTCACCGCAGTCGTGAATTCTGAGCTTGCCTCGTCGCTTAGCCCTTCCTTCTCAAGAATCAGCCCTAGGCCGTTGTGAGCTGCTGCGGACTTTGGTTCAATTTTAGTTGCTTCCTTGTAAACAGAACTGGCCTCAACCAAATGGCCGTGATTGTAAAGGACTTTTCCCAAAAACAGATACGACTCAACGTGACTGGGATTTAATTCCATGGCCTTCCGAAGCTCGGCGATGCCTTCCGCCCAGTGTGCTGGCCCCTCACTCACGAGCGCTGCTCCGAGCCGACGATGAGCAACAGCAAGCCATTCGCTACCATTCACTTCGGCAGCCTTCGGTGCCAGTAAGGCTGCGCGATACTCGTGGATCGCTCCACTGAGCTGCCCCTGCCTTTCAAGCACGTAGCCCAGTTCGCTGTGAGCCGCCCCATAGCCGGAACTCAGTCGAATGGCTTCCCGATAAGCTGATGCGGCACCGGCATAATCAGCCTGATCCCGAAGCACGTTACCCAGCCACTGATTCGCAAGAATCTGAGAACTTCCCCTCTCCACATCAGAAGGACTGAGTTTGGCGACTCTGTCGTATTCGGCCAGCGCTTCCGATTTACGCCCCGCTTGGGCAAGTACCGTAGCCAGCTTCAGGTGAGCTTCAACGTAATTCGGACGGAGTTCGGCTGCCGCGCGGAACTGGGCGCTTGCGCCTTGCCAATCGCCTTTCTGTTGGAGCAATAATCCGAGTTGCAGGAGGGCAAACGGCGCAGAGTCGGAATTCTTGTTCTCATTCACCACACTCCTAAGCTGGGCGATACCGGCATCCAAGTCGCCGCCCCGGGCTAATTCGAGTCCTTTGTGCACAAGAATCAGCGCGTCACGGGGAGCATACTTGAGGGCCTCTTCGTATTCAGCTAAGGCATCACCATGCCTGCCCAGATGCGCGAGTGCAGCCGATCTCTTTAGGTGAGCGATTGCTCGGTCACGATCTAGTTGCTCCGCTGCCAGGAATTCGTTGTACGTCTTCAGAGCATCTTCATGCTGACCGTTGTCGTCTAGCGCCTCGCCGAGCCCCAGCAGTGCGATCATGTACCCGTGTTTGTGAGCCAAGTCGTCATAAAGCTTGATGGCAACCTCTCGTTCTCCCTTAAGGTAATGAACCTGTGCTAGTCCCTCTAGCGCTTCAGGAGAATTTGGCTCAACCCTGTGCGCTTCCTCATAGCAGTTGATCGCTTCGTCGTATCGACGATTGGCTCCAAACCCCATACACAAATTCAACTTCAAGCGGACATCCTTCGGGCTCTGAGCACGCGCGCGGCCGAGCATCTTAAGCGCTTGGTCAACCTGTCCGTCTTTTAGGAGCGCCACTCCGGCAAGAGTGGGATCTTGCGCCCCTAATATCTTCTCGGCCAGGTCCCGACTGGCTCGCTTTAGCCCATCAGCGCTGATTGGGACTGAGACTGATTCCCACGGTCCAGAGTCGCCCGCCCGGGCAATTAACGTGAATTCTTTACCTTTCACCATCACGTCTCCCGAAACCGTGATTTCAGTACGCATGAGCGCGCGTGCGAAAGACAGTACTCGTTGATAGGACACTCCCTGGATCTCAACGGAGAAGCGAGGAGGGGCTTGCACCCGCCGAAATTTCGGAATGAGCATGTTCCGTAAGTCTGGCAAGCCGGTGTCAGATGACTGCAAGCCGGAATCCGCCCTCTCTGCCTCGATCTCAGTGCGAATCGATGTCAGTCCGTCCTGCAGAGCATCGGCGACAATATCCCCGCTGAAGGGCATGTCCGCCTTCGGTAGCTGAAACGGCGCGATCATCGTTACGGGTGTTTGCGACTCCAGGACCGCATAGGCGGCCATGATGCCGATAGCGAGGTACAGCGGCGAGATGGAGCGCAGTTTTGCCCAGGCGTTGCTCAACCGCTGGCGAAAGCTCGTCGACGAGCTACGAACGAGACGTGAAGAAGTAGGTGACATGGCATCCTCCGTGAGGCGGCCTTCCACAACCTGGAACGGCAACAAGCCGAATACAATGCATCTCATTGTCCAAAGATCGAGGGGAGGGTAAACCACGACTTCACCGAAAAGAATCTACGACTTCCTCGTGGCTGCTACCCTGTTCGGCCGCCCTCAGAAAGGGCTTAGCCCATCCGATCGGTTACAGTCTCCGAACAATCCGGTTAACGCGAAAACACTCCCGGAGCAATCGCCGCGCTGTACCTCTTGATACTCGCGTCGATTGGTCTGTGAACTTATCTTCGTTTTGGGGGGTCTTACAGCGTCAGCTTCGGCTCCTTAGGGCGCGGTCCTCATTCTGCTTCTCTGGTTTTACTTGGCCGTCGTGCCGAAGACCCACGAGACCAACCTGAAACAACTCCGTGCCGAGCGTCACTCTGAATGCCGCCGCCTCATGGCGCTTAAGATCCGTCCCAAGACACCCTCAAAGGCAGCAGACGCTCTTCGGGGTACATACCGAAGGCCACCTCAACGCCGCTTAGCTTTTATCGCAACGCTTGTGTGTTCAACGAACATCGAGCCCACTCCCTGTTGAAAATCCTCGACCGAGGGGGAATCATGTCAATCAAAATGTTTTGAACAGTTTGAAGGCTGAACGGGCAACAGCTTGAAAGTCGGCTCAAACAGGTGGAAGTTGCTATCACTACTCTGGGAAGTCTGGACGGTCATTCGCGGAAGGGCGGCAAGCGAACGGTGTCAGCAGCGGGACGGGAAAGGATTGCAGCCGCTCAGCGTGCCCGTTGGGCGAAGATCAAGACAAAGAAGAAGTAGAGGGCTTTTGTTTTGCAGTCCAGTTCCTTTCGAGGTTCTTGAACCAAGGGTTCCATTGAACGATTCGACGAAAGCATTGTCGGTTGGCTTCCGGGGAGATCATCGCCGCACTCGCCGCTTAGCGGACCGTTGCTTAACGATGCTGGCGAACAACACCTGCTGATCGTCGTTGTATGGATTATAGGTGTCGTTGGGATAAAAAGTGCCACCGAACAGCTCCGGCTGTCGTGCTACGGTGCAGCGCTGCACATGGACTGCATCGATGAAGCTGTGAGGTCGGGTTGGGTCTCCCCAGTCGCCGCCCCAGATCAAGCCGGCGCTATGGGCTAACTGGCCGAGAAACGAAAAGTCGCCCTTCCATGATGGTTCTCCACTGATGACTTTGACGATGTCACACGCCAACCCATAGTGATGTACTCCCACTGTTCGAAGCTGGGTCGCATGCTGATTGAAAAGATCCTCTTGGCGTGCTTCGCTGCGGTATGTTTCGAAAACCATGACATCAATCCCAAGATTCTTTGCGCCGGCAATAATTTGTTGGACAAGAGCGCGGGTTACCGGTTCCAGCAACGCGAGATCATTGATCCGGGCGGCAGAATTGAATCGCACATCGTTCGAGATCACGTCGGTAAAGAAGTTTCCCATGATTCGCCTCCTGGAGAAGCCTGTGGGTTGGCTGAGCCTTCATGAGTCAAGAATTTGCCGATTTCGGAAAAGAGAGTGACCGCGGCTCACGGCACCTGGTTATCACCCATGACCGTCTCAGCGCTTCGATTAGATCGACATTACCAAGAAAGCGTGAGCGTGTCGCAATATGCTTTGCTCCTTTACCAGAATCCAAGAGTCGCCTTCCACATAGTGGTGGCTAAGAATCCAGCGTTTCACGGTAGCGATAAACCACCGGGGACAATCTCGCCGGGCGTGCCGGGACAACGGCCGTTCAGTCGGCCGTATTCCCAAAAAAGCTAAACTCACTTTTTTCTGATCATTGCCGACTCTGATGGGCAACGTGAACCTCTACGCATAAGCAGCGCTCCGTCGAGTCTAGGATTCATGAGCTTGCCGAAGCATAAGGCAAGATCGCCAGCGGAAGAACCTATGGAGCTGGGACAGGACGGATCGGACGCGTTGTTCGAAACCGATCTAACGGGATGGGCAGGGAGGAATACACCTTCGGTGTGGCTGTTATAGGGTCGGCTTGCTTGAAGACTGTCCAAGAAACGCGTGCCTGGCGGACTTGCCGGAGGCCTGCCACACTTTCACAATTTCAAACACGATCGTGGTCGCATATGTAACGGCAATCCACACCGTGACAGCCTCAATCGGTAACCCGGCCCAAGCGCCAATCAATAATCCCATCATCTGCTTGGGCTGATAACCCCACCAACCATATGGCACGGCCATAGTGGCTTCCCAGAACAGGCTGATCAGTAAAATCATGAAAAGGGTGAGACTGAAGGCCCGCCAGTTGATAAACGGGCGTGCGGTTGGGAAGAAACTCGCGGAAGGAATCAGACCGCCAATAACGAGTACCGTGAAGTAATACGGAAAGCCATCCGGGCTCGCCGCCCGCACCTTCTTGTAGATGATCGCCAAGGCAATCAATGCGATGCCAGCCGCCAACGAAGAAGGATGGAACCTCAATAAACGCTGGATCGGCTTGGCTTTTTCGGAGTAGTCCGGGATGTTGTAGGCAGCCAGCCAGTATTCGTCGAGCCACACGTAAATCAGGAGAATCGCCACAAACCCTGTGAAATAGAAAAGGTACTCCTCGACAGGAATGCTTCCTCCAAGTGCCGGAGCCCCGATTCCGAGTGTTGCGCCAGAATTCCGGAAAACGAAAAACCGGTTTGCAAAGAGAAAATCGAGCCCAAATCCAAAAGGCACCAAAATCGCAATCGTCTGCCAAAAAGCCCGCTGGGAGATTCGGACTCCTTCACTCGGCAAAAACCACAGCCCAATCACGACAATCGGAACCAGAAACAAAAGCAGGCTCAATGTGTAGCCATAAGGCGTAGGATTTGGACTGGAGACCACGGGTGTCGCGGTCACGCGGATTGCGTGCAGTGTTATGCCGGCAGGCAGGGCGACCATCGCGAGCATGGCCAGAACGAGCCATGCACTCGACCGCGGACTGGGAGAGCTTACTGGCAAGCCATTCACTGGGATAGTCTGGGATACTATATCAGTGGAACTTCTACTGCTGCGGCCGCTTTTTCCCCAACACGGTCGAATCGATAAGTGATCGATCAATAGTAGTAACCCGTGTTGTTCAGGTTGTTCGAGAGCGACTGATCAGATGAACGTTTTTCGGGTGGCCCGACCATCCTTGTCTTACTTGCGAACGGGAGTGATGTTCCGAGATGAATTATGAACTAAGCAGGCTCCGGGACCACGCACTTCTCACAAGCCTCTTTGACGTTATGCAGGACTTGTAACGGAGAGCCTTGGGCAATCTGTTCGGACTGAACTTTCGGTAATTTCTCGCTATTCAGGGCTACCTTTACCCCTTCCGTCAACAAGCGCTTATCAACTTCGCTGCTGATCCATCGGGCTCCTGCCACCCCAACGAGAAACGCCCCCGCTAGCGCAGAAAACCGCAAACTGAGAACCGTGCGCAGACTCTTGTCCGCTAGGTCGATAGATGCTCCCGATCCGTAGAACGACCAAGAGGAAAATGCAGCAAAAGATCCGACGAGAATATTCGTGATAGCGCCGGGGCACAACACTCCCGACTCCTTGCGCGGCAGAGCGAATCGATTGTCACTCAAGAGCGCATTCACAACACCCCCCAATCCACCGAAGAAAGCGACTAGTGATGCGCACACCCAAGGGTTCATGGTTGTTTCATCCTTTTGGACCGGGAGTCTTTGTTGCTTAAAGGCCCGGAATATGTTTTTCCGGGGTTGTGCGTGCACAATGGGGGACCATCTGGCCACTGTGTTGAATGGTGAAGGGGAGTATCGAATCGTTTCAGAGGACTGAGACGCGGACGCTTGGGGGCGGTTGCTCTTCGTCAATATTAGATGAAGTGACCGGCGAAATTTGTACTAGCTGGAATGAGAGAAAATCCACTCAGAGGAAACGCAGGTCATGCCCCATCAAGAGGTAGATCTAGGTTAGCATCGCAAACGAAAAAACCAACGCACAAGCCTAATTTGTCGACTGTGGCTCGTGGGTGGTCGAACACTCAGGCGTTCTGCGCTTCCTTCGGCATTCCTTCTCGTCCAGCTTTTTTCGCAGGAGCTGACGCGAACAGCGCCCAGAACGCAATCACAACCGTCCAGGAATGTAATGTAGTTAAGAACACGATCCATCACTGCAAGCCCCCAACCTGCGATCAGTCAAGGCAGGAAAGACTGTACGAGAAGCGCACGAGGCATCGATTCGAGCTGTGTAGCCCGCCGGACGAAGAAACCCCTGCTGAATTCAGTGTTCTCCGCCATTTCCAGTATTACACCTTAAGACCGTTGTACGAATTGCGTTTTACTGGAAACTCACGAATTGGTTTTCGTATGAAGTTTTTTCCGGTCAAATCCACTATCACGAACTCACTTGTTAATCCCGATTTTTCTGATGTCTTCTTTTGTGTCCTGGCTCGTGACAACCCTCCCGACCGGCTACTTACCCGGACGCGCACCGAAGCGAAAAATCTTCGTCGGTACGACGCAAGGGGACTGGCTGCAAGCTCGAATGTCCGCA
>Ga0210406_10005183_pt1 | contig 13723 bp, 13 predicted proteins | sample IncBWC30MmetaG_FD_155454 | JGI IMG/M metagenome (GOLD analysis project Ga0210406, IMG submission 155454) | Forest soil microbial communities from Barre Woods Harvard Forest LTER site, Petersham, Massachusetts, United States - Inc-BW-C-30-M | ecosystem: Environmental > Terrestrial > Soil >... | reverse complement strand
AGAAATTCCGGGAACGATGGAAGGGAGCGCTGCCCCGGCTAACCAACCCGGGGGAAACTCACAACGGGAGGAGCGGAGTTTGCGACGAAGCTGAACAGGCACCATGGCTGTCGATAGGCTGACGGCCACCCGGCATGCGTCATCAGAATTACCGATGTCCAATCTATGACGCGGCTTTAAACAATTTCGCAAGACGATCGATGTCCGCAGCACTCGCGTCGCCGATCACGAAATAGCGAAGCCCGCCCTTACTCCAGGTTTCCATGTTGAACGACAATTTGCCCGGCTGGAGAGCGTTATCACTCAACTTGGATGGCAAAGACTGTTCCTGAAACACGAACACGGAAATATGGTGTTTGCGCTCGTCGTAAATGAGATGCGCACCCGGCGTTTGCTCAAGATACGTCATCCGGCCGCCCAGCAGAGAAAAGTCGCTATTCTGGAGTTCCGGCAAATTGAAGGCGAAAGGAATCCTTCCTTGGAACCAGGGCTTCACCGTGTGCCGATCGCTCGAGATCACGTCGACCGGCGATGAGCTGGCCAGCGTGGCCACGTGCAAGTCTGCAATCTCGCTGAACACCTGGTCTCGGCCGGATCGGTTGCCCAGATAGGTTGAAGTCAGGGTTCCGACCACGAGAAGGACGGCTGCCGCCGACGCTAACATCCATTCCAGGCGGAGACTGCGGCGCGGCTTGGGGGCCATATTTTGCTGCATCCGTTTCCGGAACTCAGCGCTAGGAGTGAAACGTTTTCCAGCCATGTGAATCGCGCGCTTCAACTGCACGCGTGAAAGGGCATCCGCAGAGCACGAGGGGCAATTGCGCACATGAGAGTCGAAACTTCGCAGCTCCTCCTGCGGAAGCTCTCCGTCCAGATAGGTATCGAGTTGTGCCTTCCAGGATTCACAGACCATGGTTCGTCCCCCTAGCGTTTCGTAGTCCTGCTCCTTGTTGCAAATTTGGCCGCAATCGATTCCGTAGAGTTTGCCGCGCGCGTGATAAGCGCGACATTACGGTACCGATTGGAACCGCAAGCGTGTCGGAAATCTCTTGATATGACATCTCCTCTACCTCACACAAAAGAAGGATCTCTCGGAAATGCACCGGGAGCTCATCGATCGCACCCTCCAGCGATTCGCGGTTCGATCTCGCCAACAGAAGCGTCTCTGGCGTGTCATGCTCAATGGCAGGTTCCAGGCCCTCCTCGTCTTTGTCGAGATCGAGAGGTACGGTCATCGTAACTTTCAGGCCCTTGCGAGAGGTTAAGAACGTGTTGCGCAAGATGCGATAGATCCATGCCCGGAAATTAGTACCTAATTGAAAAGAGGAGAACCCTTTTAGTGCCTTAACGTAGGTTTCCTGAACCAAGTCTTCAGCTTCCTCACGATTCTGCGTGAGCCAGTGAGCGAAGTTGTAGAGCTGATCGAAGAGCGGGATGGCCAGCTCTTCGAACGAGTCGAGTTGGAGATTCGCTCCTGACAGGTCCACATGATGAGAACTTCCCGGTCTTGGACTTATTCCCTTCAAAATGACAAATTGTTGGGAAAACTTGGCAGGTTAAGCGATTTGCATGAAAAACACTGCAATCACGGCGGCCACGTCTCATAAACGCCCCGAATAATCCCCACTGCAGTTGAAAACCAGCCTTCTACTTAAATATTCCATTCAAAAGTGGAATCAATTTGTCATTGCGCTCGGGGCAACGGTGCGATCCAGGCGGAATAAAACGTTAGGAAGTCCGTTATCCATGTTGAAACTCATTTCACAGGAGGCGGATTGTGAACAGCACAGGAAGCAGATTCGTTAAATTCAATTCGCTGGCCTTGGCACTTTTTGCCACTCTGATGCTTATACCGGGTGGAGCATCGGCCCAGGATCAAAAAGCGAATCGATCCGACAACCAGGCCCGTGTGGTCGCCCCCATTTCGTTTACTGCACGATCGGCCATCGACATGGCCATGCCGAACAAAGGAAACGACAAGGTCTACCTCTATGGGCAGCGCTCACAATTTCAAGGCATCTCGATGATCGACAGCAGCAAGCCTGCTGAGCCGAAAGCCCTCGGAGTACTCCCGTGGCCGGATCCAGCCATGTCGAGCAGGATGAAGGTGACGGGTGATCTGGCGATCATTGCCGAAACCAGTGTCTTGCCGACGGGCGGCGGTACGTCGAATGACAACCTTGAGTTTGGGATTTGTCGAATCCAGCCGCCCCGCCGGTCGTGCAAGAGTTCTCCGGAGTAGTCCAGCGGGTTCAAGACGATCGCAATTTCACCTATGTCTTGAACCACCAAGGACCAGGGGGTGATTTCGAAGCCAGCGGATGGCCAGCCGGAACAAACAGAGTCCACGAACAACCACGGAGGGTAAGTCTTGCTTGGCGGGCAAAGCCGCTAAGCGGAGAGGCGTCATCCTCCTGTTGCAATCTCCGCACAAATCTCAGATGGGGTACGGTGATGGTAAATCCTTTCGATCTCAAGACGACGGTTTTGGCGAAACACGCGCAACATGTGGTGCTAATCCACTTTCCAATTGCCCTGTTCATCACGGCGGTGGCGTTCGACCTTCTCGCGCAATGGACGAAGCGACGCGGCCTGGCCGACGCAGCTTACTACAACCTGCTGGTGGCGGCGATTTCGACTGTTCCGGTTCTCGCTACTGGCCTGCTCGCTTGGCAGTTCCAACTCGAAGGACAGAAGCTGAAGGGAATACTCTTGCTGCACTTGGTACTCGCATGTGTCTCAAGCGTGATGATCTGGCTGGTGTGGTGGGGGCATTTCCGCGCGCGACGAGGAACGGTATCCCTGCCAACCTACCGTCTGGCGGTTGAATTTCTGGCAGTCGGTATGGTTGCGCTGACCGGCCATTTGGGCGCCTTTCTAAGCGGCGTAAACGGTCCCGGCTAGATGCCGCGATGAGTCCCGGTGGGGAGTAAGGCCCGCCGCGTCGACTTCACTCAGCGCCCATCCTAACCCGCCCCTGACAGCACCTCAGAGCCACATCCGAGTCGAGGTATACGTTGACGGTCTTCGTCCCCGAAGGCCAGCCTTCGTTGTATTCCGCCATGCAGTCCTTCCACTTAAGAGAAGTCGGCAGTGCTCATCCAGGCGACCGTGGAAGTTTCTGGTCGCCCCTTCTATTTTTAGCGGGAATAAAAGCGATTCGCTCCAGTTATCAACTGTGAACCTGACAAAAACAACGGAGGCCAGATGACGGACAAGAACAAAGATCTTATCGATCAGAAATTGCAAGAGCTCAACGACGACGGCGTCGATCGTCGTGGATTTCTGAAGTGCATGGCATGGGCAGGTACAGGCCTGGTCTGGACTATGAGCGGCGGCATTCCATCGTCTCGGGCGTTCGCCAAGACCGCGCCTCGAAGTGGTGGCAATGGCGGCGATTTCACCTTTGTCCAGATTAGCGACAGCCACATCGGCTTTAACAAACCAGCTAACCCGGACGTCACCGCAACTCTGCAGACGGCAATCAACAAGATCAACGCGATGCCCCACAAACCGGATTTCATCATTCACACCGGTGATCTGAGTCAGCTCTCGAAGCCGAGTGAGTTCGATACGCTGGACCAGGCGTTAAAAGGAGCGTCCGCGAAACAGATCTATTTTGTGCCGGGTGAGCACGACATGCTGACCGACAACGGCGAGCAATTTCTCCAGCGCTATGGAAAGGGTACAAAGGGCACTGGCTGGTACAGCTTCGATCAAAAGGGCGTCCACTTTGTGGGGCTCGTAAATGTCGCCAATCTCAAAGCTGGAGGCATGGGGTCTCTCGGTCACGAACAGATGGAGTGGCTGGAGGACGATCTCAAGGGCCGCTCTGCCAGCACTCCGATTGTGCTGTTTGCACACATTCCATTGTGGACCATCTATCCAGATTGGGGATGGGGAACCGACGACAGCGAACAAGCTCTATCTTACGTCAAGCGTTTCGGTTCGGTGACGGTGCTAAACGGCCATATTCACCAGATCATGCAGAAGGTCGAAGGAAAGGTTTCGTTCCACACGGCGATGTCGACCGCCTTTCCTCAACCTGCGCCCGGAACAGCTCCTTCGGCCGGACCGATGAAAGTGCCGGCAGACCAGTTGCAGCGGGTGTTGGGTATCACCGATGTGAACTATCTGGTCAGCGGTCGCAGCCTGGCAATCGTCGATTCGCCACTCGGAGACTCGGGCTCTACGGCTTCAGGGAATGGCGGTGGCTCTGGGGGCCGTTGAGTCACTCCTTGGTGCACCGTCAAGAGCTCAAGAACAAACAAGCTCAACCAATAGACATCGAGCAACAAGATCAACCTAGAAGGGATAGAAGGGGTAGAACAATGACGAAAAAAACTCTATGGATGGCAAGTTTGCCGGCTCCGGTACTGATTGCGATGCTGCTCCTGTTGCCGGGATCCCGCAGTCTTCGAGCAAATGACCAGCCCTCCGCGGCAAGCGCGGGGGTGAACATCGACAACTTCGTTTTCGGCCCGCAAACCATCACCGTACCCGTCGGAGCGACAGTTACATGGACAAACAAAGACGACATTCCCCATACCTCGGTCAGCACAGAGGGTGTGTTCAAGTCCAAAGTGCTGGATACGGATGAAAAATTCTCCTACACGTTTACCAAGGCGGGAACGTATCCCTACTACTGCACGATCCACCCGAAGATGACCGGCAAAGTCGTGGTGCAGTGAGCTCAGGCTTCTCGATGGCATGCCAGGAGGCGGCCTGCCGCTCTTGGCCGCATCAGTTGCCGCCGCAAACCCGGCTGTTCTTCAAAAACGTGGTGTACGAATATGACGGCAAACTCGGCACAATTCGCAGTGCGGGAAGTGGCAAGCGACGACTTAGCTCTTGTCCACGCGAGCCAGAAAGGGGATGTTTACGCTTTCGAGCAACTCGTAAAGCGATACGATCGCAGACTTCTCCGAATCTCTCAAGCTGTCACGCATAACAAGGAAGACTCCGAAGACGCGGTTCAGGAAGCGCTCTTGAAAGCCTTCCAAAATCTGGCCGACTTCAGAGAAGACTCCCAATTCTCAACCTGGCTGATTCGCATCACGGTAAACCAGTCGCTTTTGAAGCTGCGAAAACAGCGCACCCACAAAGAGGTTTCCTTGGATGAGGGTTTTGAGGTGGATGGGAACGTGCTTCCAGTGGACGTCCCCGATCGATCCCCGACTCCGGAACAACTGTGCTGGGCATCTGAATTGCGAGATATCATGCTCAGAACTGTAGAAGAACTGCGCCCGATCTTGCGGACGGTCTTTGTACTCCGTGACGTCGAGGGACTCTCAATCGCACAGACCGCCGAGATGCTAAACCTGAGTCAGCCGGCGGTGAAGGCGCGGCTGTGGCGAGTTCGCTTGCACCTTCGCGAACGCCTTAACAGATACTTCGACGAACGGACTACCTCAGCCCTCGAAGAGCTCGCTCCCACGAGCAGGGTGACGAAAAAGGTGACGAAAAAGATCATCGGTCTTTTTGCCGAGTGCCTTCGTGACTCGATCCCTCGGACATACTCGCCTAGTGTCGCTAGGTAACGCAATCCCTCCTCAACACCAGGCCCACCAACTCCGTCACAGACGACTCAAGGCCTAGCACGCCGCTGGACGCCAACATGCTGCCGGTTATCGATACTAGCGTTTACATCAATTTAATTTAAATTTACAACAATTTACACCAGTTACAGCCTCTGGACAAACAAATGACAAGCAAATGACATGGGGGGCTGGATCTCATCAGTCATGAATGCGTCTAACCTACTGACGATTACTTGGATGTAGATGACGGAAGCGTGGTGGCGGCAGGCACGGAATAAAACCTCACGGCTGCAGTTATCAATCATGAAAGAGTCAAGCAAGTTAAATTAGGAGAGATTATGAAGAAGTCGTACTTTGCTGTTGTACTTATATTGATGTGCTTACTCGGAGTTGGAGTAAGTGCCCGTGCTCAAGATACCGACGCGGTGGTCGTGAGCGTTCCGTTCGAGTTCGTGGCCGGAAGCGCAACGCTCCCAGCGGGCGAATACAGGATCGATCGTGTCAATCCTGGTGTAAATCGAGAGCTAGCTATCCGTGGCTATAACAAAGGGAACGCATTTCTGCTTCCTCAGGAGTTCGCCGACGGTTCTGCCAATGAGCCAACGCTCAGCTTCGAGCATGTGGGGGGCAAGTACTTTCTGAGTAGGATCAAAACACTGGACGGCGTCTATACCCTGGCCACGTCCAAGGAGATGGTCATGCTGGGACAGACGAGCGCTCCAAGGGCCGTACCCTCGTCGGGCACTCGTTAACTCGGGAGCAAGATGTCAGGCTCACGCGGTTAGGACGGAGAGCTCCAAACCTGGGAATCATCAATCTGTTTCTGGATTCTACGTCCAACCGCAGTGTTCAACAGCAGCTTTGTTCAGATTAAAAGTCGCACAAATTCATTAGCAAGATTTATGAAGGACGCAATGAAAAAAGCAATCTCGTTAATCGGGCTGCTGGTGGCGTTAGGAATTCCTTCGGGATTGTTTGCTCAGCAGGCCGGCTATTCCCAGACCAACCTGGTCTCCAATACTGCCGGCGTGGCCAAGACTACAGATCCTCAACTGTTGAACCCCTGGGGGATTTCTCTTCTTCCCGGCCAAGACTTTTGGATCGCCAACAATAACAGCGGCACTTCCACTCTCTATGATAACCAGGGCAACAAGGATGCCGGCCTGGTAGTGACGATACCCGGGGCCACGCACAATCCGAACCGTAATTGCAGTCCCGGTTGTCCCACGGGCAACGTTGCGAACGGAAACGGTGCTTATTTCAATGGCGGGCAGTTCATTTTTGCCACTGAGGATGGCCTCATTGCCAGCTGGACTGGCACAAGCGACACGGCAACCGTGGCTTTCGATAACTCCGCCAGCGGCGCGGTTTATAAAGGTCTGGCGTCGCTCAATAGCACCTTTCTGTTGGCGGCGAATTTCCATAGCGGAAAAGTCGACGTTCTCGATCGCAATTTTAACCTCACCTCGTTGAGCGGTTCGTTCACCGATCCCAAGCTTCCTGCGGGCTTCGCTCCCCATGGCATCCACGTTATCGGGAACCAGATCTATGTCGCCTATGCAATGCAAGATGCTGCCAAGCACGACGCGCAGCCCGGCGCCGGGATGGGGCAGGTCGATATCTTCGATGCGAATGGCAATTTCGTGAGCACTTTTGTGGCTGCGGGTGGGAAACTCAACGCGCCTTGGAGCGTGGCGGCGACGCCAGCCACTTTCGGACAATTCCCGAGCGCGATTCTGGTGGGAAACTTCGGTGACGGTACCATCAATGCGTTCGACACAACCGGAAAGCTTCTCGGCCAACTCACCGACTCTTCCAACAAGGTGCTGGTGAATCCTGGCTTGTGGGATATGGTGTTTGGCGGAGGCGGCACCTCGGGAGATCCCGGGACTCTATACCTGACTGCAGGCGGTTCTAACCAACCTAACTTCCCCACCGGAGGAAGCACCACCGCCCTGTTCGCGAGCCTTGTTCCTGCGGCCGCGGTCGCGGGACCGGATTTTTCGCTGAATCTTTCGGCTTCGACAGCTACCGTCATGGCGGGCGGTTCGACGACCCTGATGATCAGCGCTAGTGCGGTTGGCGGATTCAACAGTCAGATTTCGCTTACCTGTTCGGCGCCCACAGGTTTGACCTGCTCTCTGAGTCCTTCAACCATCTCTCCGGGATCGAGCGCCGCGTCCTCCACCTTAACGCTCTCTGCGGTCTCTGCCCCTCCAGCCGGAGGCTACACCGCCATGGCAGCCCTGCTGCCTGGTCTGGGGCTTTTTGGAACTTTGATAACCACTCGCAGGCGGAAACCGGTCACGCGCAAACATTTCGTAGGTATCAGCGTACTGGGCTTGCTGCTTCTCGCTTCACTGTTCACCCTCGGATGCGGCGGCAGCAACGCCAAGGCGCCGGCCTCATCTCAAACAACTCTGACCGTGACGGGCACATCCGGTGCGTTAAGCCATGGCGTACCCGTCAGCGTCACGGTCAACTAACGGCTGGAACCTGGGCAAGGGCGTACTGGCGGTGCGCCCTTGCTCCGATGTCTAAACGCGATCGTACCCCATAGAGTCGCAGGGTGGGCCGATTCTCATCAACGGCAGCAACCGAGCAAGGAGACGAGATGAGCGTTTATCAAACCTGTCTAATAGGTCGGACAAAAGTCGCTGATGGAACCATGGCATTTCAGTTTGAAAAGCCGACACACTTCGATTTCAAGCCCGGTCAATATATTGACCTGACCATACCGGATCCCGAGGATCACGGATCAAGCCGAATCACGCATACCTTCTCGATCGCAAGCTCGCCGTTGAGCCCAGATCTGCTAGTTGCGACACGTATGCGAAGCACCCTTTTCAAAAGAACGCTAGCCGTGTTGCCGATCGGCAGCGCGGCACAGATTGAAGGGCCGATGGGATCTCTTCATCTCCATAACGATAGGGCCAGGCCAGCCGTGCTTCTAGCCGGTGGAATCGGGATTGCGCCGTTTCTCAGCATTCTTTCTTATGCGGCACACAAAAACTTGAGCCAACCTCTATTTCTCTTCTACGCCAACCGGAAGCTCAAGGATGCAGCATTCATCGATGATCTCTGGCAGTTAGAGCGTGAAAATCCACGATTCTGCTTTGTCCCGACCCTAACTCGCCCGACCAATCCTGGCTTGTCGTGGAAGGGGAGGGCCGGACATATCAGCTCGGAAATGCTCTTCGCGCAAGTGGGACACGTGCGAGATCCCATCTATTACATTGCCGGGTCGCCTGACATGGTGGCGGCGACCCTCCAAACTCTCGGTAATGCGGGAGTAGAAGCGGACGATATCCGGACCGAAGAGTTTGCGGGCTACTGACTGTCGGCGATCCCGCCAGTGTGCGAATGGCGCCATGCGAACGGTGCCCACGCGCACGGCCGATAACGCGCGGCAGACATTTGAAAGGGGAGTGGACGTAAGTGCTGGAATTAACGTTATACGGTCTCACAGGGCTGGTCGCAATACTGTTCGTCGTGCTCGGTTTCGCGTGCAACGACGAATTCGCATCAGTCAGCGAGAGGCCTTCGCCCGGTCCCATGTTCGACGCGGATTTGCGCGATCTGAAGCCGGTTGAAAGATGCACGGGCGTGGCAAGCGGCGATACACGGCCACAGGATCAGAAATACGAGTGGGTTCTACATGAATAACGTCCTTGCCGCCCTGCCCGTGCGTGAGCGTGCCATGCCATTCTTGGCCCACTTGGAAGAGTTGAGGAAACGGATCATCTTTTCAATTCTTGGAATACTAGTCGGGTTTCTTCTGTGTTGGTCCCTCGCCGACCGGCTGTTCGGTTTTGTGCAGCAACCGATCATCCAAGCGTTACGGCACCATGGCATCGGCGGGGGCTTGGTGTACTTGAATCCAACCGACCCCTTTAATCTCTATCTGGGAGTGGCTTTAGTTCTGGGTCTATTTGCTGCTTCGCCATTTGTGTTTTATCAATTCTGGTTGTTTGTCGCACCCGGACTGTATCGCACCGAGAAGCGGTATGTCCTTCCTTTCCTGGTCAGCACGGTGGGACTATTCCTTGCCGGTGGACTGTTCGGTTACAAGATGGTTTATCCGGCCTCCCTGGACTTCCTGATCGGCTACGGCGAACGCTTCCAGCCCATGATTACGATTGGAGAGTACACCAAGCTCTTTGCCACAATCATCATCGGTCTGGGACTGATGTTCGAAATGCCGATCCTCGTGTTTTTCCTGGCCTTGATGCGAGTGCTTACGGCTGGATGGATGTGGCGGAACCTTCGCTATTCCGTCCTTGGCATCTTCATCGTGGCCGCCGTCATCACTCCCACAGCTGACATCCTGAACATGTGTCTTTTCGCGGCCCCGATGATGGTGCTCTACGCCATCAGTATCGGCGTGGCGTGGTTGGGAGGTGCCCGTCGTGAGCGCGCTAGAGTCTCCTAGCCCAACTGAAGCACTCTTCTGTCGCCCTCGGTTGCCGCTCCTCAAGCATCTGTCGGTGAGGTGTAGTTCTGAAAGCCTTGTATGTCAGAGAAAACTATTTCTCCCTGAGGGCGGAATAAAACGGACCTGATGTAGACGTTCTCATGTAGTTGGAGCAAAAACAAACGCCAAAAGAAACGGAGCAAAAAGATGAAAGATGGTGATCGGCAGCAACGGTCGAATAGCTTCGCGCAAAAACACTTGATGTTGCTATTGGTTGTATGGATGGCGGTGATCGGAGTCGGCGCACAGACTTCAACAACTGGAGACATCGCCGGAGTCGTTACGGACCCGACAGCGGCAGTCGTTTCCGGCGCGCCTATCACATTACAAAATGTTGATACCGGCAGTTCGACTTCGACGACAACGAATGCCCAAGGAGCGTACAACTTCTCCCTCTTGCAGCCCGGCAAGTATTCGGTTTCAGCGAACGTCGCCGGTTTTCAGAAGGTCCTCAAGACTGTAACGGTCACGCTCGGCAACAACATTACGGTGAACCTGCAACTATCTCTCTCGTCGCAAAGCGAGTCCGTAGAGGTAAGCGATCAGGTGGCAGGTGTGCAAACCGAAGACGCCAATATTCAGACGAACTTCAATGCTCAGCAAATTGCCCTTCTGCCCAATCCGGGAAATGATCTGAGCGCTGTGGCTTTGACGGCGCCTGGGGTGGTGATGAACACGACCGGAGGTTCTGTGTTTGGCGGCGGTAACTATGAGTTCTTTGGTTTGCCGTCGAACTCCAATGTGTTCACCTACGACGGGGCCAACGATAACGATCCCTACTTCAACATCAACAACAGCGGCGCAACCAACTTGACGCTGGGACTGAACGATGTGCAGGAAACCAGCGTCGTGACCAATGGCTACAGCGGACAATTTGGCGGGCTGGCAGGCGCGAATATCAATTACGTTTCGAAGTCCGGCACTAATTCCTTTCATGGCAACGCGGAATACTGGTGGAACGGCCGAGCTTTAAACTCCAACAACTATTTCCGGAATCAGGCCAATGGTATTGCTGGGAGCGATGTTGCCCCGCGGCCGTTTGTGAACGCGAATCAGTATGCAGCTTCGATCGGTGGACCGATCCGGAAAAACAAAGCCTTCTTCTTTGTTGACTATGAAGGCATTCGCCTGGTGATTCCGTCGTTGTTTTCGGTCAACCTGCCGACTCAGGGGTTTGAAAGTTCCGTGATCGCCAATCTGAACCGTGTGAGCCCGGCGTCGGTGCCGTTTTACAACCAGCTATTCGGTATCTGGAACGCAACTCCGGGGGCGGCACGCGCTCAGAATACTCTGGCCGGTGGAGGTTGTTCGAACGTTACCAGCCTGGCGGGAATCGCATTCGGAGCAGCCAACCCGTGTGCCACGCAGTTGCAGGGCGGCACCTCGCAGGACACCAACGATTATCTGATTGTGGGCCGCTATGACCAGAACATCGGCAACAATGACAAGCTCTTCGTCCGAGTGCAGCACGAAAGCGGCATTCAGGCCACCTACACCGATCCTCTAAGCCCCGCCTTCGATGCTCATAGTACTCAGCCGGAATGGCAGAGCCAGTTGAGTGAAACCCATACGTTCGGCGCCAACAAGGTAAACAACTTCATCGCTTCACTGCAGTGGTATAGCGCCCTGTTCACGATGGTGAACCAAGCTGCAGAATTCAAAACGCTTCCGCAGACGGTTTTACTCGGTGACAATTCGCTGTTCCCTCTGAATAATGACGGAACGGCTTTTCCGCAGGGCCGGACTGTGACCCAGTACGGAATTGTGGACGACTTCAGTTGGACTCGCGGGAGACACACCTTTCGGCTCGGAGCTAACTTCCGCCGCGACGACGTGAGCGACCACAATTTCACCGGGGTTATTCCGTTCGCCGAAGAGGTCTCGCTGAACGACTTCGCGTTCGGAGGGGTTGCGCCTTCCAACAAAGGCGTGGGAAGTCTTGTGGCTCAGAACTTCCCCGTCAATACGAATGTACCGATAGCGCTCTATCAGCTTGGATGGTATGTGTCAGACGAGCTCAAGGTCACTTCGAACTTGAAGCTGACGCTGAGCATGCGGTTTGATCACTTGTCCGATCCCGTCTGCCAGAGCAATTGCTTCCAAAGCTTTTCTGCACCGTTTCAGGACCTGAATCGCACGGCGCCAGTGAATCAAGCCCTGAGAACGGGTTTGAATACCGCATTCCCCTCGGTAACGTCTGTCGTATACGAGCCAAAAGTCGGCTTCGCTTGGTCGCCATTCGGCGCCAAGAACACTGTCGTCCGCGGCGGATTCGGTATCTTCAGTGACGCCATTCCTACGGGTGGGATTGACGACATCCTGACCAATGCACCCAATGATCCGTCGTTCGCGCTTTTTAACGGTGCGCTCTCACCGGCAGCACCAGGAAACCTGAATGGGCAAGCGACGGCGGCCAATGCAGCTTTTCGAGCTAATTTTGCCAACGGCGGCGCGGTTCCCGCCTTCAATTTCTTTAACCCCGGAAAAGTGCAGATCCCGCGTTACGACGAGTGGGACCTGGAAATCCAGCAGGCTCTGGGATGGCACACCACACTGAGCGTGAAATATGTGGGCAATCACGGCGAGCATGAAGAAATCACGAATCCAGCCCTGAATGCGTTTAGTCCAACGGGCGCGCCATTCGGGAGTCTGGCGCTCACTCAGCCCGACCCGCGATTCGGAGTGGTTGCACAAACACAAAACGTCGGCAACTCAAACTACAACGGCGTCACCGTGACTGCCGCCCACAACTTTAATGGAGGCTTTCAGTTCCAGGCATCTTATACCTACAGCCATGCTCTGGATGAGATCTCCAATAGCTCTTTGAACCCGTTCGGATTGAATGCCAACGGCAACGTGGATGTGGTCACACCGCTAAATCCGTTCAATATTCGCCAGCTAAACTATGGCAATGCTGATTACGATGTGCGCCAGTCGTTCGTCATGAACTATGTCTGGAGTGACGCTTTCCGTCACCTGACGAAATGGGGTCCAAACGCGCTGATGAAGGGATGGACTGTCTCCGGAACCATTTTTAAGCACACCGGCTTCCCGTACTCGATCTGGAGCAGCAACGCGACTGCGACTCTGCAGGGTAGCTTGTTCGGCAGCACGAGTCCTGCTACCACAACAGCGGTGCTCGCCGATGTCGTGGGGTCTCCTAGCATCAATTGCGGCAACTCGGCTGCACAGCTGGTGAACGGGCTACCCAATCCGTGCTACAGCGCGGCCAATTTCGCTGATCCGACAAATAATTTCGGGACCCAGCGCCGCAATCAGTTTCGTAGCCCGGGATACTTCGACACGGACTTCGACATAGAGAAGTCCTTCGCGATACCGAAGTGGGAGAAGGCCCAGTTCTCTGTAGGGGCAAGGTTCTTCAACCTCTTCAATCATCCCAACTTTGCCTTTCCCAACACGAATGCCGACAGCGGCCAGTTCGGACAAATCACCCAGACGGTCAGTCAGCCAACAACGATTTATGGCTCCGGTCTAGGCGCGGATGCATCTCCAAGAGTAATTGAGCTGCAGGCTAAGTTCGTCTTCTGAGCGAAGCGAACTGTTCTAACCTAGGGCGGCCCTCCCCGGGCCGCCCATTTTTGGTGTGCCGAGCATGTTCGACAGCTAGGAGGTGCAAGTCCTCTACCCAACCTGATGGAGGTGAAGGGTTAGCGAAGCGCAAGGGTGAAATAACACTCGTCGCGAGGCG